>Ga0209358_10000970_pt1 | contig 23859 bp, 48 predicted proteins | sample LauGreFa1BDMLBSN_2_FD_187574 | JGI IMG/M metagenome (GOLD analysis project Ga0209358, IMG submission 187574) | Freshwater lake microbial communities from Lake Michigan, USA - Fa13.BD.MLB.SN (SPAdes) (version 2) | ecosystem: Environmental > Aquatic > Freshwater > Lake | place: Lake Michigan, USA...
AGGTTAATTGCTTCGGCAACCTTCTTGTTGCCAATCGCTTCATCGCTTCTGACAGAAATCAATCTGTCGTAGGCTCTGCCGTTCGTATCATAAAGTTCCGTCAATGTGGTTGGCTTGGTCGGTATAATCTTGTCCGCAATCTGGTTGAGAGCGTTAGAAATAGCCACGACTGTTTCCCTTGAAATGGCGTTGCTCTTAACAAGACCAACCTCGTTGATTTGAGACTTCATAAAAGAAGCCCCAGCCTGCCCCTCCGCTCCTTGAAATGCGGAAGAACCACCCTCACTTCGGGCGGCTCGACCTTCTCTGCTGTTGCTTCCTCGTGCCATAGTGATTGTTGGGTTATGTCAACGGAAGGTAGGCATCACCCCAGCATATCACGAATGTCCCGATTGGTCTGGTAGTCCACCGCCTCAATTGCTCGCTTGATGATGTCCATATACTCCTTGGCTTCTCTGCCAGACGGACCACGACCCTCCTTAATCCACTTTGTGCCCATCGACTCAAGGGCATCTATGGCATCCATAACATACGGGCTGTCGGGCACTTCGCCGTTCATTGCACCCGCAAACTTGCTACGCTCCTTGTAGGCTTCCTTAATGTGGAAGATGGCGTTGTCTCTGGCTTCACGCTCTTCGCCCTTGGGGTCGGTGTATTGGTAAGAGGCGTTGTTTTGGGCAATGCCACGGAAGTCCCTGCTGATGGTGTCTTCGTTCACATTGCGTCCGCCCTGTGAGGCACGCTCACGGGAGGTAAAGTCTGAAGAGCCATATTGGTTGGCTTCGGAACGAGCCGCTCGCCCCTCGGATGATTTGTTGCCTCGTGCCATAGTAGTCGTGGGTTATTGTCAGCCCCGATACGCCTCTTTGAGAGTCGCCTCGTTGATGGCATCGAACATCGAATCAACTTGGATTTCTGGTAGGTCAGTAACCACTTTGCCTCTCGATGTGACCACCTTGAGGTCATACACATCAGAGCCGTAGCGGTATTTCAGTTCGACATTCCATCCTGCGCCGGGCTTGGTGACCTTGAAGGTCAAGGTAGTGTCCCCGTTCTGGATGCCCGTGAAGCGGAGAGAACCACGCTGGACATACGCCCCCAGACCAAACGGGCTGTAATCCTTCGCCAGCGTGTTCAGTTGGTCTACCATCGTGCGGGCAACCTCCTTGTGTCGCTCGGTCTCACGAGGGGACAGCGTATTGGTTATCGTGCCAATCTCTGATAGGGCGGCTCGTCCAGAGCCAGATGATGAATTAGAGCCTCGTGCCATAGTCGTAGATTAAGGATTGAAGAACGCCTGTCGGGCTTTTTCCTTCTTGTCGTATTCGGCTTGGAGTGCGTTCTCCGTGGCAAGAAGCCTGTCCACTTTTGCGTATGCTTCTGGGACGATAGCCTTGATGCTTGCGTCAATCTCGTCCATCGAGCGACCACGATTGGAGGCTTTGTCCATATAGTCCGCCATCGGTTGTCCGTATTCCTTGCGGAATGCGACTTCGAGTTCGTCACGAGCCTTGTTGGTTTCGGCGGACGCTTCGTTGTAAAAGTTCTTCGCACGAACAAAGTCTGCCTCAATCTTCTTCCCCTCTGGGGTGGCAAGCAGACGCTCACGGGAGTTCTCACGAGCCTTGGTTCGCTCCCTGCGGTTCACCTGTTGCTGAAGCCATTGACCATAAGACGGGGCACGGAGTCCGTTCGCACGGCTCTCATAAGCCTCTTCGCCGTATTGGGCGAGGATGTCGTCTTTGTTGGCTGGGTAGCCCCTGTTGGCGTTCTTGAGGAGATAAGCCTCCGCATCGGAGGTGGACATCTTCCCGATGTTAGGCACGCCCTCGCTTCGAGCGGAGCGTCCTGTGCTTGCGTTCTGTCCTCGTGCCATAGTGGTTATTGTTCGGTGTCTACCCCGTTCAGATACCCCTGTGGTGCATCTCGTCGCAGATGCGGGCGAACTCCCGCTTGTCGGACGCTTCACGCTCCCAATCCTTGCTGGGACGCTTGAACTGCTCGTAGGCTTCACGCAGGAGGTCGTTGGACATCTTGTTGAAGTCCATCCCGATGTCGCCGTTGGGCAACAGGGTGATGGGGAAGAAGACGGGAGGCTTCATTAGTTGATTTCGACCTTGTCGTGGAGATAGAAGGTAGCCACTCGGTCGTGACCAGCCTTGGAGAGTTCAATCTCGAAGATGTATCCGTCCTGCACGAGGACAGGATACTTACCCGAAGCGAGTTTCTTGAGGTAGTGCTTAATCTTCTTGGCGTTCTTCGGGTCTTCTTCGACACGGAAGTAGTTACCACCGCAACCGCAACGGCAACAATGACCCTTGCCGATGTAGAGGGACTCGACCTGTTCGACAGAGAAGGAGGGGGCTTGTAAGAGGGAGGCTTGCATAAGGATTGGTTTGATGTCTTATGTTATGGTCAAGTGTTTGGGTATTGTCAACAGCAAAAGTGAAAAAAGGAGGGGCGAGGGTTTTACCCCCCGCCCCTTGGTATTCAACAACGACTATGACTACCAACAACCCCCGCTCTCACACGGGGGAAGGTGTGTTAGAAGGGAGCGTCTTCCTTCGGCTTCGAGTAGCGAGAGACCTTGAGGAAGGTCTTCGTTTCGCCGTTCTTCTCGTAGGAGTCCTTCTTCAGCGTCACGGCGAGTTTCATCCCGACGAACGAGCGGACAAAGTTGAAGAACTCACCACGCTTGGTGAAGTCATACTCCGTGCCGTTCGGGACTTTCATACCCGTGGCGACGATGAGTTGGTTGAGCCGCCAATAGACAGTATCCTTGTTGAGGAGGTCGTCCTTGCACGAGCGGTTGGCGGAGTCCTTGAAGACGATGAGAGCCTTCTCGAAACCCTGCGGGGTCATCTGCTGTTCCACGGAGTCGATGACGACATTGTAGTCGCCTTCATCCGTGAAGCGTTCGGGGCGGTCGCCCGCATTGAGGTCTACTTTGAACTTACTCATTTTTTCTTTGGTTTTTTGGTTTTTGGGTTGGTTGTGTTTCCTTGGGGGAATTAGTTAATCCACGGCGGGAGGGTGAACGAGGTCACGCCCTTCGTGTGGACAGGGAAGTCGTTGTTGGCGATGCAGACGGAGAGGTTCTCCATCAGACGCTGACGGATTGCAAACGCTTTCTCAAGCGAACCAGCATCGAGTTCGTAGAGAGCCGTGCAATACGGCGGGTTCTTTTCCGCCGCAATGAAGATGAACTTCTGGATGGGAATGCCAGCCTTACGGCAGATAGCGATATAGTGGCAGGCTTGCATCCAATAGCCCATCTGCATAAACGACTTGTTGAAGCCGTCAGCGGATGCGTCCTCACAGGTTTTTAGGTCACAGATAACTGTGTTGTCCATCGTGATGAGGTCGGCACGACCTTTGCAAACGATGTCCAGACCATTGACCTTCTCCACGGAGACGATGGAGACTTCGACCTTGGCGGAAGCGTGAGTGAGGTAAGGCTCGACCTCCTTGTTGGAGCGAACGCTCGTAGCCATACCCTGCACCTGTGCGTATTCGTCCTGCGACAGGATAATCTTGCCCTCGTTCTTGGCGTAAAAGTCCTTCCACCAAGCGATGGCGGTCACCGCATCTTCGCTCGGCTTCTTGGCATCCATCTGTGCCTTGGTAGGCTTCTTCGGAGCGTCGTCGGGGACGACAACGATTTCCTCGTTGAACTTGTGAGGCTCGAAGACGGCGAGGTGCGTAGCCGTGCCGATGTGCATCGCCTTGGTAGACGGCTCGGAGGGGCTGGTCATCCAATGCCAGAAGTGTGCGGGAGATTTGCGGAGCATCATCAGACCACTCTTGGTCAAGCCAAGGATACGATGGTAGTCTTCCGCTTGGATGTTGTCATACGAACCCTGTGCGAGCGAGGGTGCGTCTTGCTTCCCGCCAGAGGCAAGGGCAAAAGTGTTGAGGGCAGGAGTAGTTGCGTCGTTAGTCATAGTCGTAGGAATGGCTGTTGTGCTGGTTAACGCCTCTCTGTCAAGAGGCATTCACGATACCTTCGAGGATGCCGACAATCTTCGAGGGGTTAGAGAGGATACGCTGTGCGGTCATCGCATCGAGGTCTCGGTAAGTCTTGCTTTCCTTGATGAGTTTCTTCTCGATGAGGTAGTTCGTGGCGTGAGGCTCGAACTTGGAGAGCACTTCGTCCAGACGGGCGATGACAGCCTGTGCGGGGTCAACCACGACTTCGGTCTTCTGCTCCACACGCTGATACTCCACGGGCTTGGGCAGGGGCTTGTCCTGCGAGGAGAAGTCGGAGACCTCTTCGGGAGTGTAGATGCCAGAGATGATTTGCGGAGCGAGGAGACGGACGGCTTCGGAGACATTGCGAGCCGTGAGCATCTGCTTCGGGAACTTACGCCAATTGTCCTTGAGACCACCCTTGGCGGACATAGCGATGCCGTTGTTCTTGAACTCTTCGAGGGTCGAGGCGATTTCGACATCGTTGCCATCCTTCGACCAGATAGCACGCACTTCGACATCGGAGCGGACGAGCCACTTGACCTTACCGCCCGTAGTGAGATAGCGACCCAGCATAGCATCGGCTCGCATCGTCAACTTACCCTCGATAATGTGATAGGTCTTGGCGAGTTCGAGCGGGGCTTTGCCTTCAGCGAGGCATTGCATCGCCAGCACCATACCCTGTTCGGGCTTGACGCAACCGAACATACCAGAAGCCCAAATCATCTCGCCCATCTTCTCGATGGCTTGGATGGGGTCGGTGATTTTGTTGTAGATGCCAACGCTGTTGGATGCGTTGGTGAGGTTGGAGTTGACCTCGATGATTTCTCCGTTGTTTTCGTGAGACATAGTGCGTTGTGCGAAACCTGTTATGGGTAGTCGCACGCACTTCGTCAACGGGCATTTTTGTGTGTGAACAAACTTTCCTTCACACTCCTATCATAAGGTGACACTTCGCAATGGTGAATGGTCAAGCAAATCTCCGTGTTCGAGCCTCAAGAAATTGGAGGAAAGACAATCCCTCCGCTCTGCGAGCCTGTCGATAACGACAACATCAGCACATCTGTTGCGGCCGCTACGAACCTCATCTGGTTCGCAATGAACATCGCACTCGCCAAGGGAGACAGGATGGAAGCAGGCAAACTCGCCCGTATGATTGAAGCCATCGTGGAGATTGAGGTCGAGGATATGGAGGAAGGCTCGTCGGACGACTATCAAGCAACGCTGGACATTCTCAACGAAGTCCTCGATGATGCCGACGATGAAGACCCGCCTCTTCCCGATTAATCTGTTCCTGCTCTTGATGATGCCTACCATCGGGATGGGGTTCGACTATAATAGTCTCGCATCTGCCGTAGCGGTTGCGGAGAGCAACAACAACACGCAAGCAGTCGGCGACTCTGGCAAGGCAAGAGGAGCATACCAGATGTGGCGTGTCGCTTGGGAACAGGTGAACAAGGAACGAACCAAGGAGAAGAAGTATCGCTACCCGTGGGCATACGCACACGACGCTTATGTCTCTCGCCAATACGCAATCGAGTATCTCCGCTGGTGCGGAATGGTTCTCGAAAAGGAACTCGGAAGGAAGCCCTACTATTGGGAGGTCTACGCCTCATACGCACGGGGTCCGTCTTGCTTCCGTGACGACCACGACTACAAGTATTCCGAACTCCCCGCTCGCACCAAGCGAGCCATCGGCATCATCGCCGCACAACTCAAAGAACTACCTCCACGATGAGCAAACTAATCTGCATCGACAGCGGAGCCAATGGTGGCATCTGCGTCTGGGACTTGAAGACCCATACCTTCGTCCTTGAGAAACTCACGGGCGACACGATGGAGACGCTGAAGCCCGTCCTCGATAAGCACTTTGCCGTGACGGCGGAGGTTGAGACTGTGGTCATCGAGCGTCCACCTCGCTTTATGGGAACGATGATTCCAGCGGCACGCATCGCAGTCCTGTTCGAGGCGTTCGGAATCACTCTTGGTTATCTGGCGGCGAAGAACCTACGACCCATTGAGGTCACGCCGACGGAGTGGCAACGCCACATCCGAGACGAGAAGGGCATCAAGCGTGGCGAGATTAAGCACAGCGATTGGAAGAAGCAACTGACCCTCTACGCCAAGGAGCATTACGGCGTGCGGAAAGACCTAACCAACCAGACGGCGGACGCTCTCCTGCTCGCCGATTGGTATTTCAATGTGCATAACCCGCTCCTGCGGAAGCCACAGGCTTAAGCATTACGCTTCGTCAGTCTTCGACGAAGGTGTTAAGGACGATGGCAATCTTCTTCATCTTTGTCTCCATCGCCCTGTTGTTAGGCATTCCCTTGACCGCAAACCAATTGCGTTCCTCGTATCGGTCTTCTGGGTCATCGGAGTTCAGTAGCGGGCTTCCATAACGAACCAACTCCCACGCCTTCTGCTCCTTGTTATAGACGGCTTGGAACGAACCCTTTCTGTATCCGTTGCCACCTTGACCAAGCATTTCGTATGTAGGATTCTTACCAACCTTCTGTGCCTCAAAGTAATTGCTCAACGCACGCACCAGCATCGGGTCATCCTTGCGGAGCATCGTATCGCCAGCCTCCTTCAACTCCTTGTTGAACTGCTCCTGCTCGCTGTAAAAGCCTCTTGGCTTCAGTAACTCCATAGGTAGCCCCTTCTCCTTGAACAGGGCAAAAGCCTCCTTGGCTTTGTCTTCACCACCCAACGAGGCGACCAATCTTGCTTGGTCTCGCTTCGCCAGCACATTTTGTGCGTCGGCGACCGCATCCTTTGTTCGGTTCTCCTTACTCTGGATTTCCGACACTACATAGATAGGCACATAGACAGCATCCTTCTGCTGAAGACCAAAGTCCACCTCGCCCTTCACGGGCGGAGGGGTCGTTCGTTGGGTTCGCTCGAAGTCACGATAGACCTCGCTCCGTGCGGAACGACCCTCTCGGCTGTTAGAGCCTCTTGCCACGGATTAGATGTAATCGAGTGAATCGACGACCTTGCCACCTACACGGAAGGAAACTTGTGGCATACTTGTGTATCCGAAGCCATCACCATAATACTCCGTCTGCGTCTGGGTCATAGAACGACCAAGGTTTCTGACGGCATTACGAAGTTCGGAGCGTTTCGGCAATTCCGTGCCTTCTGGGAAGTCGATGCGAATCTCATCCTTGCGTGAACCCTTGAAGGTGACCTTGGCTTCACGATACTTGTCGCCAAATGTGCCTTCCTTGAGTCCTTCCTTAACGGATGTTAGGAACTGCTCCGCACGACCCTTGCCGTCAAGGTTGCCGTTGTAGAGAATACCCGTCTGGACTACATAGTTACCAGAATCCGAGGTCTTCACTCTTTCGCCAAGTTTCTCAAAGAACTCCTTGTCCGTCTTGGAACTCTTGGTGATTTCACCAAGCATAGCAAAACGCTCTTGGGCATCCTTGTTGTTGCGATTCCATCTCTCGATTTCAAACCCCTTAAGACCCGCAGGGGCGGGCTTTTCAAACAATGTCGAAGAGGTGCTGAACACCTTTTCCTTTGCTTGGTATGTAGGTGTCTTCTCAAACACATCATTGAGTTTCTTGCCCAAGGGGCTTGTTTCGCCTGCGGTCGTCCGTGTGAAGGCTGTCAAATCAAGACCCGGCGGCTTGTAGTTGGGGTCTGGAGCCGGGGGCGGGGGAATGATGTCGTTCACCGAACTTCTGGCGGTGCGACCTGTTGAAGCATTTTGACCTCTTGCCATAGTAAGCCTTGCCTATTGTCAACGGGGCAGGCGAAACATCCGTTTGTCGTCCCCCATCACGAACCCGAACTTCTCGTAGAGGGCGATGAGTTCTTTCTTACCAAGTTTGCGGACTCTCACCGAATAGCGACTTAAGGGATACGGGGTTGGCGTGAGGTCGGTGATGCCTACCTTGTATTTGTCTGCGAATTGGCATATCTTTCCGATGACCATCGAACCACCACCCGTGTCCATAGCCCGTATGGAGTCTATGATGAGGTCGTCCCCGTCCTTGGTGAGCCGTAGCGTCCCTCGGATTAAGTCGCCTTGCTGGTTGACCCCCGTGGAGAGGATGGAATGCCTACTATCGTTATAAGGCGAGGGTGAACCAAAGATGTCCTGTGTCTCCAGCAGGCTTAAGCCCGTGACCCGTGCGAAATCCTTTATTCGCATTACGAGGGTAGCGTGCCGATAACTGCCCGAACCCTGTCGATAGCCTCGACAGCCATCTTGGCGGCGTGAAGACGCTCTTGCCCGCTCGTGTCCTGCCCAGCCAACAGGTATGGAGTCTTGTCCAATGTGTTCTGATTTACGAGTAGGTTAATGTTCTGCTGTGCCGCCTTGAGGTCAGCAATACAGGTAGCCAGCATACGCCTGTGCGTGTTCAAGTCTGGTGTCCCCATTCTGGAGAGAACCACGATGCTTTCCTCGCTCATTGGCGGGCTTACTTTTGCTTCTTCGGTGCGGGAGCAGGGGCAGACTCACGGATGGTAGGCATCTTCGGGTCTGCTTGGTCTTTTTCGTGCTGTTCAAGCACTTGGCGTGCCTTCTGCACTTCTTGCTGTCTGGCTTCAAACTCCTTGGCGATACGCTTGAACTCCTTGTCGATGGTCTTCGGGTCGGTCGCCTGTTGCCAGCGGGCGTGTAGGATTTGGCTGTGCTTCTCGCCCTTAATCCAAGCGTTCATCACATCCTCACCACATTCAATGATACGCTGACGGGCAATCTGCTCAACGGAAGCCATCTGCTTCAGTTGGGCTACTTGAGCCGTAAGGGTCATAATAAGTTGTGTTGCTTCTTCGCAGGCTTGCATAGGTCGTTACTTGGTAAGTTCCTCGTAAATGTCGTTAACCATAACACGAACGCTCTTCGTGTCATATTGGGAGACCTTCTTTTCTCCCGAATCACCCGCACCCTTGCTCGACTTGGCTGAAGACGAGACCATTTGCACGACTTGTTCGGCATACTGCTTCGCCTTGGTGCTAGGAATAGAGCCAAAATCACGCATCGTGGACTTGATAGAGTCTTCCAAGTCAGCAATCTTCTGGTCGTATTGAGCCTCGACCGCACGGGGGGACTCTTCACCGCCCTTGGCGATGTCATCCATACGGGATTGTCTTGCCGAGCGAAGGTAGGCAAGTTCCACAGAGTCAGTCACCAAGCCAGCGGCAAGGTCTTTCGCACTTGAGCCAGCAAACTTGAGCATCTTGTCGTCCTTATCGAGGTCTGCCGAAATAGTGTTCAACAGGTTCTTCACATCGTCAGACACGACGGCGTTCTTGACCGAATTGATGTCGATTCGACCATCCGAGCCGACAATCTTAAAATCCTTGGACGCTTCGGCAACCTTGCTCGAATTGCGGTTAGACCACGGAGTGTCTCGTGTAGGAGACTCGCTCCTCGCCGCTCTTCCCCCAGATGCTGTTGAACCTCGTGCCATAGATGCCCGTGGTTATCTGTCCACCTTACTTGGTCGGAGGGGGTGGAGGAGTCGGAGGTGTTGCACCGCCCGCAAGGCGAGCCTGTCGCTTCTTGAGGAGAGCCTTCGCACCAAGGTCAGAACGAAACTCCTTGGCGGCGATTTCGGACGCACCACCGGGATTGACATCAGAACCTTGCGTATTTCCGCCAAAAATGAACCTCGGACCACCGCCAGAAGACATCCACCAAGGACGCTCCTGTGCCGCCTGTTGGACTTCCTTTTCCTCTTTAGGTTCTGTTGACTTCGGGTCTTTCTTACCCTTCTTGGCGTTTGCTGGGTTCTTTGCGGAGTTAGCCGCACCAGCGGCGGACTGCTTACCACGGACATAACGCTCCCAAGCCTCTTGGCGTGCCTTTTCAGCCTCCTGCTCGGAGGCAAATTGTGCCTTATCCTGCTTGGTTTGTAGGTAATCCTTGAAAGCCTTCTCGGCGGCTTCGTTTGCCGCCAATTCCGCCTGTGCTTCAGCCGACTCAAGAGCCTGCGTGTTGCTTGCTGGAGGAGTTGGTGCTGGCGTAGTCGGAGACGGGGTCGGTGCAGGAGCGGGGGCTGGCTGGTTCGCCTGCGGGGATGTAGGAGCAGTCGCAGGGGGCATATTGCCACCCGTCGCCGCCTGTTGCTTCAAGGCTTCGGTGTTTCCACGGATGAGTTCTCCGATTTTACCCTCGGATAACGCATTTCTGCCTGCTCCTCGTCCTCGTGCCATAGGTTATTTCTTTTTGTATTTCTCGATGGTGTATTTGATATTGGACAACTCCGTGTTGGAGTCGCCACCAGATTCGGAGAACTTAACATTCGCCTCAATCTTCATCAAGTATGTTTCACCGCCAAATTGGAAGTTCATCGTTTCCGATGTGTATTTCGGGGCTACACGCCCATCTTCGGCATCAAGAGAAACCGACTGTCCAATGTCTCGTAGGGCAAGCCGTCTGGCTGATTTAAAGGCATTGTCCGCCTTCATAGCATCCGTCGGAACAAGACCCTCGTAGACGGGCTTCAAGGGAGAACCAAGAGGCGGGGCTTCACTTCTTGCCGACCGACCTTCTCGACTGTTTGAGCCTCGTGCCATTAGAAGTCGGAAGTCATTAGAAGGGCATCAAGATAGCCCTTCAAGGCTTGGGCTTTGATAAAGGATTTGGAATTGAGTATTTCCTCTGGGCTGGTTAAGAACTTCTTGCTCGAAACCTCATCGTGGGGGATAAATGCAATCTCCTTCGTGTCAGAAGAACGGTAGGTCTTCTCCCCATCTGCACCTCGTCCCGTGTAATCTTCTGTGTAGAGTTCGAGACGGAAGCCATCGGGGTCTTTGACCGCACGCACGCCCCAACCGCTACCAAAGTCACGATTAGTGCCCTTGGCATCATCAGCCACTCTTAAGTCAACGATTTTAGCCACAGCCTTAAGCGTGTCCTTGTCCTCAAATCCGGGGACATAGCCGCTCTTTGCAAGAGCATTGATGAAGCCCGTAGACATTCCCTTGGGGAAGTAATCTTCCAGCCCGTTGGACTTGTCGGCGTTAACCATTCCGTCTGCAAGTTGGTTCGCATACAGCATCGCCTTAGGGTTATACTTGCCTCCGATGACCATACCTCGGTCTTCATCGTTTGTGGCGTATTCGTAAAGCGGGGCGGCGGGGTCGGTTTTGCTTCCCGCCTCTGTATAACGCATAATCATTTGCCCCGTATTGAAAGCATACGGCTTCTTTTCCTCTGTAGCCAATTGAGAAGCAGGATACAGGTTCTTCACCTCTGGCACAAACATACCCTCGCTTCGTGCCGAGCGACCCTCTGATGCTCTATTTCCTCTCGCCATAGTAGGTTACTTCTTGAGGGCGAGGTATTCGTTGTATGCTTGGCACGCCAGCATAGCGGACTTGTCGTCCATATGCTTGGAGAGAACCAACTTCTTGTCCCAAGTGGCGGTCGGAATCATCTGCTTTGGGGCAGATGCCATCGAGCCAGAGACTTGGATAGGAGTCTTCACCTCTTCGATGAAGTTGTAGCACACTTCACGCATACCATCCTTGCCGATACGCCACGAGCACGGCTTCGAGTAGAACTTTGTGCCGGGTGTCATAGCCATCTTCTCGATGTTTTCGGCGAGTTGGGCTTGTAGGCGTTCCACGGCGGGCTTCCAGAAGGCAAAGTCAGACTTGCCTGCTTCGTTCACCGCCGCCTGCTTGTCCTTGAAAAGGGTGTTGTCTTGAGGGATTTCCATAGATTTGTGGGCTTGATACGGACCCTTCGGGCGTTTGCCGTCGTAAAGGGTGTCGCCGTCGTAAGTGTTCAGATAGACAGCGGGGTCAACGGGTAGGTTAATAGTCGTGTCCTTGAAGTCGCCCTTGTCCTGCTTGGGAAGGAACTTCTCGGAGGGCTGGACGCAGTCGCATTTGCCCGGCTTGCACTTGCATTTCGGGTCACCGCATTCGCAGATGCCAAAGTTGTTAGGCTTGTCGCTCATTGTGGTATTGGAGGGGTGTCAACGGAGGTTAGTCGTCTTCTCGTCTTCTGTAATCCCGCTCTTCCCGTCTTCTGTCTTTGTAGTCCTCCCAGAAGTCCTCGGACGAGGATTTGTCTTCTTCAACGCTTCTCGCCGCCTTGTCGCCCTCGACCATAATTGCGACTGCCAGCCTCCTAATCGAGTCCCTGTCAACGGGAAGCCCGCCGACCTTTTCGTATGCAACTCGGAGGAAACGCTCATTTACATCGGTATCCCCAATGTTTATCGAACCGCTTGCTCCGTAGCCGGGGTCTTCCCAAGTGCGAGGTTCACCGGGGTCGAAATCATCGACCTCGTAGTCATTAGCGTCTGGTAGGTCTATGGGAGACGAACCCATTTCGTTGTTCAACGACAACGAGGTTGTCTTGCCAAACTCCCTTTCCTCTGGGGAATCCTTGAGCATATTGTTTTCCCCGACGAAGAGGGCAAACGGCTGTGAGCCTCCCCCGTCATTAATCAAATCGCTCAATACGGAAGACTCGCCAAAGTTGACCGCAACAATTTCGTCAATGTCCTCGTCACGGAGGTGAAGTTTGCCGTCCTTGATGATGCCGTTTCCGACCTGTCCGTCGCCGATGTTGACCTTACCAAAAGACTTGTATTCGGACTTCTTCTCAAAGTCGTTGGCGTAGGCTTCTGCCCGCTTTTCCTCGCTTCGCTCGTAGTCATACCTTGCGATGTCAGCCCTTGTGGCTTCTACACCAGACGGGAGTTCGGAACGGGCGGCACGCCCTTCACGCTTATTTGCACCTCTTGCCATAGTTTATGTGGGGCAATGTCATCCGTGTGTGCCTCGATTGAAGGACGCTTACTTACGCTTACGCTTTGCCTTGTTCTCTTCGGCTTGTGCTTGGGACATCAGCACACCGCTCGCACGGAGTTCTTCCCGTGCCTCGTGGTAGGCTTGCTCCATCCCATTGAAGCGTTCCTGCGTCTGGAGGAGTTCGAGGGACACCCGCTCGTGTGCCTTCTTGAAGGCGGACAGTTCCTTCTCCAACTCCGTCTTACGCTCGTTCCACAGTTGGGTCTGGAAGGTCTGGGCGTAGCGTAGCCCGTCCGTCTCCGACTGCTTTTGTAGGGCAAGATGCAGTTCCCTCGTGGCGAGGTAATACTTGAATGCGACCGCCATAGACCCAAGGGTCACGACGGCATTGGCGACGACGGCTATCTGGTAGATGAAGAGTTCGTTCATACGGCTGGCTTCTTGTCAGCCTTGGCTGACTTGAGAACCACCCCCATCCGTCGAGCCGCCCAATACACGCTGTTAGGACTCACCGAGAAGTGCCTTGCGACAGTCTTCACGGGCATATGGTTAACAGAAGCAAAGAGCACGACCTCTTTGATGAAGCCGTGCTTTGCTCGTTCGGGATAGCGGGACTTGTTGCTCATCGATTGCCCATCATATAGTGGGCAAGGGCGGAGTCCAGCGTCTTCTTACCGCCGTTGTGCTCCTTGCAGGAGGCTTCGACCTTGGCTTCGACGAAGCGGTCGAGGGCGAGCAGGAACTCGTTGGCGGTTCGCTTGCCGTGGCTCTTGACGAGTTTGCGGATAGCGGCGGACTTGATGTAGTGAGGCTTGGTCGTATTGCTCATTGGTAGGAGGAGGGATGTGATGCCTGTGTGGGCAAGGTTGTCAAGGTCGGCTTACCGACCGCCACGGAGCATCGAGGCGATGAACGAGGGGTTGGTCGGCGACCACATCGCCTTGTCGGCGGGAGTGAAAATGGGGTTCTGCTTGAGACGCTTGTTGAAGTCCACCGCCTCGTTATGGGCGACGAACTTGGTAACCTTGCGGTTGAGCGTGAGAGCCTTCTTGGCGGAGGAGCGATTGAGTTTGGGCATTGGTTGGGTGAGAGAGAGGTATGGTTCACAATCCGTAGCGTATGTCAACGCTTTATTTTTAAACGAAGAACAGGCGACCTTCACGCACGGAGGTAGCGGTGCGGTTGACCGCCATCTTCACATCGTCGCTGACCTTCTGGAAGCCCTTGGGGTCAAGGGAGTCAACCACCTGTTCAATGGCGGACTTGGAAGACCACTTGACGATGTCTTCCTGCTGTTCCTGCGTGAGCGGGAACTCGACCTCGCAGTTGCCAGCGGACACGAAGGACTTCGAGCCGTCACGGAAGCGGACGAGAAACCACTTGCCGAAGTTGTTCGCACCCGACTTGAGGATGAGACCCTTCGAGCCGACGGGGACTTTGCGACCACGGACGACCTCGACGAAGCAACCCGTCTGGTTGCTCACGGAGACCCAAGCGAGGGCGGAGAGGGCGACCTCTTCAGCCTGCTTGCGGATGGCGACACGAGCCTTGGCGATGTCCGCCTCCGTGGCGTTAACCACGGGCTTGGGCTGACCATTGGCGATTTCGTCCTTGATGACGACCTTGCCGTCCACGAGTTCCGTGGTGACGAAGAAGGAGAACTGCTCCCAGACATCGGACATCACTTGGACGACACGGGACTCGGAGCGGACGGAGAGGATGGTGCGGGCGGAGGAGGCGGTATTCATAGCGGTCATAGTTGTGTAGACAGGAGAATGCCCAACCGACAGCGAATGTCCAGCAAAAAATTGAGAGATTTTTTAATCGTTGTCTATCAACGACTTACGCACACCTATCAGAGGTCTGGTGCGTTTCTATATTTTTGGCGGATTTTTTCTTCCTCCAAAATACCCTCGGCAAGTTGAAGCACAAACTGCTTCGCACGGAAGATGTGTTTGCACTCATACGGGATGGGTGCGAGCGTCCAATCGGGGTTGCGGAAACGGAAGTCCTCGCACGAGCACTCGAACCTAACACCGCAGTCGGAGTCCAAGTCAACGAGATGGACTTCGTCGGCTCGGCTCTCTGAAGACACGAGGAAGCGTGTCGTGCAGTCAAAGAACCAACAGGTAAGAGGCTCGGCTGGTTCGCCCTTTACCTTATGTAGTCTCCGTGGCAATAATCGGCGAGAAGCGGTTTCCATTAGCCAGAGATGATGAGGTCATCTGGGCGTAGTGGTCAAGTGCTTCTTCGTATGTCTTGCCGTCGATGTCCTGCAAGGCGACAAGTATCTTGCTCTCGGAATAGATGAGTCGTCCGTCAGAGGAGACTCCTACGAGGGCGTGGTCGTATGTGGCTCTCGGTTGGAGAACCACGGCACGAGGGTGGTTAGCGATGATTTCTTCGGCTCTCATTTTTCTTTGGTTTCACAACTTTATTTCTGGTTAACAAAACGGGTGTGTGGTGCTTGTTGATTAGCACCTTGCGGTAGCCGTCCTTCCAGAGGACATTGGCTAACGCCTTGCCAAGGCGGTCTATCTCCGCTTCTCCCTTGGCGTATGCCTTGCTCTTCGGAGGATGCTCCGTGAGGTGTGGCAGGGCGATGTGCAGGGCTTCGTGGCAGATGACCTCAAGCATTCGCTTTGCTCCTAACCTTGGGTCAATCTCGATGATGGGCTTCTTGTAATACGGATACGCCTGCCCCCACGCCCACTCTTTTCCCAAATAGCGATACACGATGCGTGGCGTGCTCTTCTTCTTCTTGCCCATACTAAAGCCCTCGGCGGACTGACGACTTCGGCTTGAGGCGAACAAGTTCTCTCGTCCGCTCTGGTAGGGCACGCACATACCCCTCACGCTCCCAGATGCGGGCAAGTGCCTTCTCCGTGTAGATGATGCCAAAGATGGCATCGTCGATGTCTATCTGCGTCCCAAACTGTGCCCCAATGCCAGACATCCCGTGGGCGGCTTCCTTGTCAAGGGAACGCCTAATCTCTTGCACGGCTTTGAGAATGCTCGCCAGACGATTACTTTGTGAAGGGGTCATCGGATGCCTTGGGGTATGGTTGGTCGGGTTGTATGTTCCAAATAGTTGTAATCCCGCACTTACGGCATTCCGAGCGGGCACACCAAGTCTTGATTGGCTTATTCGTCAGTAGGTCGCACCTCTGCATCGTGTTCACGACAGCCAGATGCCAACTCCAATCACCGCATTGCATACAGCCATCCTTGGGGGCTATATCCATAAGGATATGCCCTCCGCCCATATGCTCGGAGTGAGGAATGTCGTTCCAAGATGGCATCGTCACCCAACTTGCCGTGTGTCAATCCAAGTCCTGTGCCTTAGGAGGCTCTTTCGTAGCCCAAGGAATCGGCCACTCGTGCTGGCAATCTGGGCAACGGAAACTGAACGCCCTGTTGTGCTGGACGATAAGGAAGGCTCGTGTCCACTTCCCGTCGTTGCCAGAAATGGCTCGAAGCCCCTTCATCTCCTCGCTCCGTAGGTCACACTTACACTTGGGGCAATTGTCTGGGATAATCATCGGGTCTTCTTGCTGTGCATATAGTTCACGATACGCCAACGCTGTGCAAGCGAGGGATTGAGGGAATCGAGAAGTAATGCCATCTCGTCGCCGACCTTGAAGACTGTGTCCTCCTGTGAGGCTCTTGCGCCGGGCTTGGGCTGATGGTGGTTAACAAAGATTTCAAGTGCGTCTGCGTCCACGCCGAGCGTGTAAGCGGCCGCTACAATCGAGCAGTTCTTTTGTGTCGTCATAAGGAGGCTGGTTGTGTGGTTGTCAACCGAGCCGTTCCTATGACAAAATGGGGCGTTTTTACGCCTTTTGGTGTGGTGACCTCAACTTGATTCCGAGTCGGCGTGCGGCAGAGTAGACGGCACAACGCTCGAAGCCTGTGAGGCTCACAATCTCACGGCAAGTGAGGTGCTGGCTCTTGCGAACCACATCGCCGATTGCTCCCCAGCGTTGCCATTGTTCCCCATTCTTTCGTAGGCGGACTCTGATGTGCCTCTTGGGCACGGGCTGACGCTGGTTGTCCACGAGGAACTTGAGGCTCTTGTTCTCCTCTTCGAGTTGGCGAATGCGTAGCGTCATAGTCGCCACTTGCTTCTGCAAGCCAGCGATGACGCTCATCTGTCGCTTGATAGGGTCTTCCATATTATTGCTTGGGCATCGGGTCGCCGAGCATCGCACGGAGACATTCGTTCTCCGCCTCAAGTTGGCGGATGCGGTCGTGCAGTATGCCGACCTTGTAGACTTCGTCAAAGCCCACGACTGTGATGTTAGGACTCTTCGCCTTGAGTTGCTGGAGTTCCTGCCAGACCTCGTCAAAGGTCTTCTTGCTTACATACTGTTGGATGGGCTTGTCGTTCATAGAGTGAAAGTGTTCATCGTGGTTGCTGTGTGGCAAGCAAAAAACCCCTTCCCGTTTTACGGGGAAGAGGCGTTGTCTTATTCCTTTCGAGTGGCGGCGTGATGCTTCACCGAGCCGTCCTTGTAGTGAACCACGAAGGACTTGCCCTTGTAAAAGGTGTTGTGGTTAAACGCTTCTTCCACGGAGGCGTAGCCGTCATCGTGCGACCACTTTTCGTAGAACCGAGGACCACAGCATTCGCAGTAAGAGTAGTCGAACACACCCTTCTCCTTGGCGAAGGCGTTAGCCTCTTCGGGAGAGGAAGCCTCGAACACCACGGATACAGCCACCACCTCGTCAAAGGCGTAGCCACCACCGCTGTTGTTCTGCCCGAAGTGGAAGAACCTGTCCTTGGGGGAAGTCGTGTCGTCGTCGTTATAGTCGTGCATAGTCGTATTTGATTTCCTTGAGGTTGGACTGTGCCCAAGCCCTTGTCAACACTTATTTAATCTTTTTTGCTTCCGACTTTGTCAGACCCATCCTAACACGCAGACCCATTGGGACGAGGCTCATAATATTATATTCGACCCAATCGACCGCATCTTCCTCCGACATCCCGTCCTTGCGGACGAAGACATCGACGAGTTTCCAATACGAGTAGCGGAGTTCGGAGGGTTTGCCTACTAACGCAGGCTTGAACTTGGCGTGCGGTTCAAGACGCAGGCGTGGCTTGGTCATTTTGCTTCTTGGTGTGCTGGTTGCAGGGGGTTCGGACTCCGCCACGCTTGTCGGGCTTGAGGATGATGCCGAGATACTTGGCGGCTATCCTAACGGAGGCAGGATTGAGTTCCTGCTCCTTGGCAATCTGGTTCGCCGTGTGCGTGGTCACCCCGTCTTCTCCGAGGTAGTCAAGGACTGTGTTCTTGACGAGTTTGTATCCGATGTATCGGCGTTTGGTCATATTAGGTTGGGTTGGATGGTGGAAAGCCTGCGACGCATAAGTGCGATGTATTCGGGGTTCAGTTCGCACAGGATGGCGTTGCGGTTGTTCGTGAGTGCCACCTCTGCCGTAGTGCCAGAACCGCCAAACGGGTCAAGAACAGTTCCGTCCTTTGGGCATCCAGCAAGGATGCAAGGTTCAATCAGTTCGGGAGGATAGGTAGCAAAGTGTGCCTCCTTGTATGGCTTCGTAGCCACCGACCACACGGAACGCTTGTTGCGGACGGGCGACATATACTCCTCGCCCACCATACGCTTCAAGTGCATCGTGTTCGGCTCTTGCCCGTCTTCCTGCAAGTTCTTGTAAGTCCAACGCTCCCTACCTGTGCGTGAGCAAGAGTTGGCGTTGCCCGCCTGCAAGTAATCGCCGTCCTTGTATTTGTCGCTCCCCTTCATCTTCGTGTCCTTTCTGCCGTCGTAGCCCGTGGCTATCTCCATAATGGCATCATTGTCGAAGTAGTAAGAACGGCTCTTCGAGAGCAGGAAGATGTATTCGTGCGACTTCGTGCATCTGTCCTTAACCGACTCTGGCATTGGGTTAGGCTTATGCCAAATGATGTCCTGTCGCAGATACCATCCATCCGCACGCAGGGCGAAAGCCAGCATCCACGGGATGCCAATCAAGTCCTTGGGCTTCGTGCCCGCAGGGACTACGGCGGAGTGCAAGTCTTCCATATTCCGCTCGTCGTGTTCCTTGCCCAGATTGCCTGCCGGACCCTTACCAGAACCAGAGTAGGAGTCCCCAATGTTTACCCACAGCGTTCCGTCGTCCTTGAGGACACGCTTCACCTCACGGAACACCTCGACGAGTTTGGCGATGAAGTCTTCGGGTGTCTGCTCAAGACCAATCTGGCGGTCGTGCCTAACAGCACCACAGCGAGGGCAGACATCTTTGTAGATTCCGTCACCCACCGCACCGCCCATATTGGAGTGCCCCGTGGTTATCTTGTCCGAGTGCTTGCTGTCTCGCTTGTGCGAGCAGTTGGGGTCTCCGCCCTCCCATTTTCCCGTGCCGTAGTCACGCAGTCCGTAGTAGGGTGGGCTGGTCACACAACAGTTTACGGAAGCATCGGGTATCGTTCGCATCTGCTCGATGCAGTCACCCTCGTAGATACGGAAATCAGCCATTTACTATGGTATGTGAACCACTTCCGTGTGCGTCAAGCACTTTTGAGGTTGGCAATTTGTCCACTACAAATGGCAGTCACAAATTATACAATCACGGGTCACGACCTATACATCAAGGAGTCGATAACAGGTCAATACTTCCAAGATGGCGGGCTTGCCATCGTCCAATGGGACTTGGGATACAACCCGAAGTATCACCCTGTCAGCGAATGGGCAAGCAATCCTATAATGGTTTCGTGGACGGGCTGGTATAACAAGGACTATGTTGGTGTCGGTTCTGGCATCTTCGGCTCTAACGGCTCGCTTACGGGCGACCCTGGACCGCTCTTCTTGTTCATCGACTTCGGCAACGCCAGCAACGCCACTCCTTCGATGTTTGGTCAAGTCTGGATGGGTCAGATTACCGACATTCTTACGCTACCCGGAGGCAATGTGGTCATCGACCTCAATTCCGCAAACATCCAATCCGTCGTAGGTAGCCGTATCGGCGATACTCTCATCACCACCGATTGGAACACTTGGCAACCCACAGCCATCCCAGAGCCGAGTTATTCGGCTTTTGCCGTCGTCCTGTTTGCCGTGGCGGTCATCGCCAAGAAGATGACAACAAAGAAAACTCAATGAAGACCATACCCATACTCTTCTTATTGTCCTGCTCTTTCGCTTTTGCTGGTGCTGTTGATGGCGTGGCGACTGTGTCCGCCGTCGAGGGTTCTGGGGAAATCGTATCCACGGCATCAAAGCCTTTGCTGAAGGGCGTTACCTTTGGTGATGGAAACAGGGTTAAGACGGCACCTAAGTCTACGGCGGTAGTAATGCTGTCAAACGGCTCAAAGGTCATCGTCAACCCAGATGCGGTGGTTCACTTCAAGGTGATGAAGCAAGTGGAGGGGTCTCTGCTCACGCCAGACCCAGACAACAAATCTCAAAAAGAGACGGGTGCTTCGGTTACCGAAATTGAGGTGGAGTCGGGCAAGGTCATTGGCGATGTCAAGAAACTCGTCCCAAACTCCGTATTTACCCTTAAGACTCCCGTAGGAACAGTCACCATCAAGGGAACTGTGTTCTCCGTCGCCTTCACACAAAACAAGGACGGGACGCAGTCCTTTGCCGTCGGCTGTCTGGTTGGTCGTGTGTCCGTGCAGATGGCTGACCCGAAGATAGCACCTATAAGCCTGCCAGCGGGCAAGCAACTGACGCTCACCGCTCCGCCTGCCCCAGCATCACAGCCGCCCGCAGGAGGCGAATCTGGCGACAAGAAGGAGGGTGGCAAGAAAGAGGGTGGCGAAGCCCCTGCCGAACAACCTCCGCCCCCGCCTCATATGAAGATGGAAGTCGCACCGCTTCCGCCTGCCGAAATGAAGGCTATGGCGATTGCCGTTCCGAACGCCACGCCGCCTCCCCCTCCTCCCCCGCCCTCTCCCGCTCCACAGCCCACGCAGGCACAGGCTCTGGACAGAGTCATCCAAGAGACTGCCAATGCTGTGATGAAGGAACAGGTGAACCCGTCACCTACGGGAGGTTGAGGAAGCCGTTATCTCTTCTTACGGCGAACCATAATGGACTCGCCTCGCTTCTTCTGGTAATAAAACGGCGGGAGTTCCACGCCTTCGTGGACATTGAGGCGATGGTAGTGCCCGTCGCCCGCATCGACGCTCGTCTTGCCACACTTGCAGGACACATACCACCTCGGCTTTAGTAGGAGCAACAGCGAGTCACAGCACTTGGCGTGTGCCACGAACATCTTGAACGACTTTTTCATTGGGTCTTTATTTTTTCGGAGGCGAACTGCACGCACGACGCATCAAGGTCGCACCCGACAAATCTTCTCTGCTCCCGCATAGCCGTCAAGACGACATTTCCGCCCCCCATAAAGGGGTCTATGACCAGCCCGCCCACGGGGCTGAAGCATCGAATCAGAATCTGGCACAACTCCGTCGGCTTGGTCGGTATCGTGCCGTTCTCACGCTTTCTCGGTATGTCCAAGAAGTCTTTCAAGAACTGACCGCCCCTATAGTGTCCAGAGGAATAGAGAGGCTCGTCTTCCCTGTATCCGATGAACTGCCCGTCTTGTTCGGACTCAAGCATCGCCTGCTCCTCTTCGCCCTCCCGTGGTATGCCCGTCTGCTGGTTGTAGAAGAAGCCCTCGTGGCAACACCAATAGATTTTCTGGTATGTGTAGATAGGCATCCTCGTCGAATACCAATTGCCGTTCTTCTTGTATTTCCAGATGAGTTCGTTGCGGAAGAACGGGTTGATTTTGTTCCGCAAGTTGAAGTCGTATGGCTTCTTGGTGAACAGCAGGATGTTTCCCGTTGGCTTTAGCACCCGTAGGCTTTCCTCCACCAGCCCCTTCGCAATCAAGTCGTCCCAATCTTGGTAGTTCGGGTCTAACACGACCAAGTCTGCCGACTTGTCCTCGACCTCACGCAACAGTTCAAAGCAGTCCCTGTGATAGACCTTGTTCAGTTCTACCGACATAGGACTACGCTCTGCTCGTGCGTCTCCCATCCGCTTCCCGTGTAGCCCCTCACCACGATGGTCGCCTTCCCGTCGCCGTAGACGGCTCTGATGGCTGTGCCGTCGGGCTTCTCTACTGTGTGCGTGCCGTGGTTAACCACCATCTCTGGGTGGCTCTCGATAAAGTCCACGATGAGGTTGTCCGCCCAAGCGGGGAAACCAAGCCTGTTGATTTGGTCTACGCTCATAAGGATTTCAAAAACAAAAGCATCCCCACAAAGAAGCCGATGTAAGCCAGAGCCTCCCAGATGCGGAAGCGGATCCGCCAAGCCTTGTCGGCTTTCGCCTGTCGCTCCATCTCGTCATACCACGCCTTGGGCGTGAAGTCGGTTGGGTTGCGAACGGAAATCCCTGCGATGTATTCGTTGTCCTTCATATGATGTTTCTGCCTTTCTCGATGCAAAACCAAACCAAGATGAAGACAAGCGAGAAGAAGATAGCCAACCACCCCGCTTGCTCATCAGAAATCGAGTGGATGCGGTCATACTCTGCCATACACTCCTTGCATTGCCTTATGTGGACGATGCCGTAAGCGTGGTAGTCTTTGTTGCTATGCTCGCTCATCTTTGATGACAGAAAGGGCAGGCAAAGGGGAAAATGATTATCCGTCCGCAGTTGGAACAGATTTTGAACGACACGCTCACTTCCTTTTAACCCTTTTCTTAGGCTTTGGCTTCTTGCTTATGAAGGCGTGAACCATCGGTTCGCAATGCTCATAAGAGACGGCTCTGATGTTCAGAGAGATGCCCATTGGCTCTTGGTATGACGAGTGCTCGGCAATAACATAACGCCTGCCACCAACCACTATCCATCCACCGCACTCAAAGGTATCTTGGAGTTTGCTCACGCTCGGTTGTAGTTGGGGTCTTTGGCTGTCCGCCACTTCATAACTGCAAGGTATTCGGCATCGGTCATCTGCATAAACCTATGACGCTCTAAACGCTGTGGGTCAATCTCGCTTATGGCATTGTCCATTGCATTGCCCGCCAAGGTCAGCGTTTCTAATTGCTCGTTAAGTCTCACCAACGACCTGTCTCTGCGAGCAACCATCCGCTTGAGTGCATCCGACAGCATCTTGAGTTCAAACAATTTCTCGTTCATCTCTACGAAGTTGGCAAACTCCATCTTGTCGTCTGGGTTGATTGGGTTGACGCAGACAATCAAAGTCCGCTTTACCCACACCGATGCTGTGGTAGGCTCTGGCTTAATCTCCTCGCTCATCAGAAATCCAGCCCCTTGATGTTGCCGTTGTATCCGTCCTTGCCTTTAACTGCCTTGGCATCGTCCAAGTTTAAGTAACTGCAAAATGTCATAGCGTCTTCTGCTTTGTAAAATGAAAAGTCCTTGGGGTTGCCAACAGGTATGCCCGAATCTCCGTCAATCGCACACCAACGCATTTCACGATGCTTGTCGCTCCAACAGGTATCAATGTGGTATCGTGGTCGGCTCATTTGGAAAGAATAAGGTATGCGTAAGCGGTAAGATAAACAATGACATAAGGTATGACGACCCAGCGAAGAATGAAAGACTGCCTGTGGCGAGTCCGCTCAATCTTGGTGCAGACTTTTTGGATTTCATTCATCGCCTCATCCCCTTGGTCGTTTTTCCAAACTTAACGGAGCCGTTCTTGAACGCCTTGAACTCGCCCTTTGCTACGCACTCGCAGATGAACTCAACCATCTCTTGTGCTTTCTGCTTTTGGTATGTGACCTCCTCCTTCAACTCATCGACCTCCGCTTGTAGGCGTGCGTTCTCGGCTTTCAAGCGATTGATTTCCGTCCTGTTGTTTATGATGGTGTGCTTCACGGCTGTGCCCTCTGCTTCAGAATCTGTGCGATACGCTCGTTGACCAAGTGGTAGGACTCCTGTGCATCGGCAAGTTCTACACGGAGGGCTTTGACATCGGCTTCGGCTCTGTTCCGCTCGTCCAGCGTCTCTACTTGGAGCAGGGTCAGCCGCTCGACCTCGGCCTTGAGGCTATCGCACTCGACTGCCAGCACGCTGTTCTCTGCTTGGCGGGCTTGGCACTCGGCCTTGAGGCGGGTCTGGTCGTCAATCAAGGCGGCGACCTGCGTCTTCAAACCATAGACCTCGTTGTTGGCTTTCTGCCATTCACGCACAAGCCTGTCCTCGTTC
>Ga0209358_10000971_pt1 | contig 23853 bp, 19 predicted proteins | sample LauGreFa1BDMLBSN_2_FD_187574 | JGI IMG/M metagenome (GOLD analysis project Ga0209358, IMG submission 187574) | Freshwater lake microbial communities from Lake Michigan, USA - Fa13.BD.MLB.SN (SPAdes) (version 2) | ecosystem: Environmental > Aquatic > Freshwater > Lake | place: Lake Michigan, USA...
GTGGAGGTGGTGGAGGTGGTGGAGGTGGTGGAGGTGGTGTTGGTAACAGTTCCGGTAGGAATGAAAGAAGATTAAAAGAATTAGAGAAATTTAAAATTGATTATATTGAAAAACAAAAAGATAATTCATTATATTGCGGAAAACACGCACTGAATAATTTACTTGGTGGAGATTATTTTACAACGTCCAGTGGCGCAGCACCATATACTCGTGAAGATATACTAAGAATAGGAAGTACATTATCATTTGATAATAAATTTGATTTGAACCGCTTTTGTAAATTACTTGCACAAACTCCTGGACTTATTGATGATGCAGAGAATGAGCCATGTCCAGATAATGGTAATTTTACTTCAAATTTATTAGTACTAGCACTTAAAATATCAGGGTTTCAAGCAGCATATATTAATATTGAAAAACGATATGAAGGATTTAAGAAGGATACTACAGATAATCTGCTTGGATATATTATAAATTATGGAGGGGGTCACTGGGTCTGTTTAATATACAATAGATTATCAAATAACTATATTTATAAAGATTCGGTTGGCCCAGAATTAAAAGGCTATGAAACAATTGAAAAATATATAGGTGATAAGGCTAATATATTTCAAATTTTAAGAGTATCAATGAGATCAGATCAAGATTCTAGTTTCTTAGAGGGGATGAGAGATGCTAAAAATGAGGGTGCAGCAAATAGAAATAAGTTAAATAAAATAAATTTATTAATATTACTTGATGCAAATAAAAATATTCGTATAGAATACAAAAATATACTGGCAAAGGTAGTAATACCTGATATTCAAATAGAAGATCAAGAATTAATAGAAACTTCTATTCAGAATGATGAATTAATTAACAGTTTGGAAGTAAGTGATATAGTAAATAAGAAAATATTTTTATTTTTAATAAAGTTTCATGGAGATACTAAAAATTATTTTAATGAAATATTGAAATCCATACAAAAATTACATAGAATATATAAATCTATATCAATTGATAATATTATTGATGCGTATGCATTTAATTTTTTTGATGCGGCAACAACGGAACGCTATTTGAATGATCATCCAGAATTAGGTGGACCTAGCTGGGTTGATCCAATAAGTCGCTATTATAGTTTGGAAGTTGGTAGAAAGCTAATGGAAAATGGCAAAAGAGCTATGGCTATACTTAGAAAGTACTTGGATATTCATCGTAAAAATGATTTAAAAGCGTTTATAGCGATGGTTTTAGCTGGGGAGGCTGGTGGCGGCGGTGGTTCCGTTAGCGGGAAGGGTGGTGGTGGCGGCGGTGGTGGTGGCGGCGGTGGTGGTGGTAGCGGGAAGGGTGGTCCCGTTAGCGGGACGGGTGGCGGTAGCGGGAATGACTGTGGTGGCGGGACAGCAAATAAACCTCCCACAAAACTTGTAAAATCATGCCCTCTCTGCACTTTTGATAATAATGTGGCTACAAATACCTGCAGTCAGTGTGGAACTTCATTAATTCACGTGGAGCCCGGGCCACCACAATCTGGAGGCAAACGTCGCAAAATAACTAGATTCATAAGAAAGAGGCGTAGTAAAAAAGGCAAAACACAAAAACGCTTAAAGCGGTTTTGAATTAAACCCTAAAAATTGAGGTTATTTCCCGGCTTAGAAAAGAACAGACATAACCTCAGAGATGGCCACCAGTAGTAATTCTGAGATTGAGCCTATCCTCGGAATCCAATTCAGCATATTCAGCCCCGACGAGATTGAACGGCGTTCCGTAGTAGAAATTACATCGAATGCAACCTATGAGGGCTCTGAGCCAAAGATTAGTGGCCTCTTTGACCCCCGTATGGGCGTACTGGAAAACGGAAAACAGTGTCGTTCTTGTGGCCAGTCAAATAATCATTGCCCTGGTCATTTTGGTCACTATAGACTAGCAAGACCAGTTTATTATATCCAGTTTCTTCCCATGATATTAAATGTATTAACTTGCGTCTGTATCAGTTGCAGCAAGCTTCTAGTGGACAAGGAAATGCGCTCGTCCATCAAGAACAAGAAGGGTGAGGGGCGCTGGAAGGAGTTGCTGGAGGCTTCCAGCAATATCTCGCGCTGCGGCCAAGAGACCGAGGATGGTTGTGGTGCAAGACAGCCCGACAGATATAAACGCGAGGGTATTGCCCGTATTGTGGCTGAGTGGGAGGAAGTAACAAATGCCAAGGCGGGTGTGCACCATGATTCCATGAAACAACCGTTGGAAGTTGAATATGTACAACGTCTATTTCGTAGAATTACTGATGAAGATGTATCATTTATGGGATTCAATCCCCGTTGGTGCCGTCCAGATTGGATGATTTGTTCTGTTATGGCAATACCACCCCCACAGGTGCGTCCATCGGTAGTTCAGGAAAATAATCAACGCTCCGAAGATGATTTGACACACAAACTATTTGAAATCATCAAAACTGATAAAATGCTAAAATCAAAAATGGATGCGGAGGGCTCCAAGGGAAATAAAAGTAATATTGACGAGTTGCTAAATGTTCTCCAATATCACACTGCAACTCTTGTTGATAATCAAATTCCAGGGGTAGCCCCCTCGGCCCAACGTGGAGGCCGCCCTCTGAAATCAGTTCAACAACGTCTCGGTTCTAAAGAGGGTCGTATCCGCTACAATCTCCAAGGTAAACGTGTAGAGTTTTCGGCCAGATCTGTTATCACCCCGGATCCAAATATTTCCATTGCCGAACTTGGAGTTCCTATGAAGATTGCCATGAATTTAACGGTCCCTGAACGGGTTACTGAATACAATCGTGATAAACTTTACAAACTTATACAGAATGGTACAAGTACATATCCAGGTGCTAAGACTCTGGTTCGGAAGGACGGGCGTATGATTAGTTTGGCTCATATCAACACGAAGGAAATTGTCTTATACAGCGGTGACCTTGTAAATCGCCATTTGATGGATGGCGACATGGTGCTCTTCAATCGTCAGCCTACACTACACAGAATGTCTATGATGGGTCACCGTGTTCGCGTACTACCCTATAACACGTTTCGTCTGAATGTATCTGTTACTAGTCCATACAATGCAGATTTTGATGGAGATGAAATGAATGCACATATTCCTCAGAGTTCTGAGGCCATCCAGGAGCTCCAGGACATTGCGGCAGTGCCCTTCCAAATGATTTCGCCGAGGCACCAGAAGCCGGTGATCAAGGTGGTTCAGGATGCCCTGCTCGGTTCCCATCGTATTACGAAACAGGGTGAGAAGTTCACTCGTCGCGAGTATATGAATCTGATGATGTGGAACAAACGGTTTGATGGACGCCTGCCCGAGCCAGAGATTGTGAATGGTAGTGCTCGGTGGTCTGGGCAACATGTCCTGAGTATGCTATTCCCTCCCATGAACACTGACCTTAAAAATAAGTTCTATGACGATGATCCCAACGAGGATAACATGGTAAAGATTCGCAATGGGATGATTCAGGTGAATGGAATTGTTGATGACGATGTTCTCAATAAAACGGGTGTCGGCGTGGTACATACTACCTACAACGACTTTGGGGCTATGGCTGCAGTGAACTTGCTAGATTCAGTGCAGAGCACCATCGAGGCCTACTTGATTATGAGTGGATTCAGTGTGGGGCTCTCGGACCTTGTTGCAGATGACCAAACTCTTGCCACGATGAATGAAATCGTACAGCAACGCAAGAAAGAAATTGATGAGATTGTCTTACAGGTTCATATGGACTTATTTGATAATAATACGGGCAAGACAAACCAGGATGAGTTTGAAAGCCAGGTGTTCGGTAAGTTGAACAAGGCCATTGAGGAACTGGGTAAGTTGGGTCAGAAAGCGTTGGCCCAGGAGAACCGTATGATTAGCATGTTGAAGGCGGGCTCCAAGGGTAGTACAATTAACGTATCACAGATGGTCGCCTGTGTGGGTCAGCAGAATATTGAGGGTCGCCGCATTCCCTATGGTTTCACTGACCGTACTCTGCCGCACTACAAGAAGTTTGACGACGGTGCGGAGGCGCGTGGGTTCGTAGAGAACAGTTTTGTGAAGGGCCTCACACCCCAGGAGTTCTTCTTCCATGCTATGTCGGGCCGTGAGGGCCTGATTGATACTGCCGTGAAGACGGCTGAGACGGGTTACCTGCAGAGACAGATGGTGAAGGCGATGGAGGACCTTGTCACGCAGCACGACGGCACGGTACGCGACGCTCGTGGCTGTATTGTCCAGTTCCACTATGGTGAGGATGGCCTGAGTTCCACGAAGGTGGAGACGCAGGGGCTCCCGATTCACACGATGTCTGATGACGATATTCGGAAGCTGGTGGGCCTCCGTGATGTAAAGTGGGATGAGATTCTGTCTGTGCCGCGTGCAGAAAATGCAGAGTTAGTGAATGCGTTCGTTGAGCAAATTTTGGCGGATCGTGCCATGCTGGTGAATGGTGTATTCGGCAATGGACGGGCAAAGGGTTTGATGGGTCCGATGAATCTGGATCGCATGATCATGAATATCAAGGTGAAGTTCAACCTGAAGGCCAGTGAGACAACGGACTTGACGCCCGAGTACGTCTTTGAGCGCCTCAAGGACCTGCACCAGCGGACTCTGCCCTTCCACCGGATGTGGGCGGCGATGCTGCGATTCCACCTGGGGCCGCATAATACGATTGTCAAGCACCGCTTCACACAAATTGCTTTCAATACGCTCATTGAGCAGATTTTGATAAAGAACTGGGCGGCGTGGGCGCAGCCTGGAGAGCAGGTGGGTATTATTGCCGCACAGAGTATTGGTGAGCCCGCTACACAGATGACGCTGAACAGCGTGGACTGGGACACGAATATCATAATTGCTAAGAACGGAAAAATCTGGACTCCTCAGATTGGCAATTTCATTGATTCATATTATCTAGATTGCCAGGATACCCATCGTATCCAGCACCTGCCCAATAATCAGATTTACATAGACTTAAATGACGGCAATGACTGGAAGGCGGTATCATGCGATGAGGATGGTAAGGTGGTGTGGACCAAGTTAGAGGCTATTACGAGACACCCGGTGATAAATGAGGATGGCTCTGATACTATCCTGGAGGTCACCCTGAAGTCGGGTCGTACAGTGAAGGCCACAAAGGCAAAGTCCTTCTTGAAGCTGATAGATGGCAAAATTACACCCGTAAATGGCTCAGATCTAAAAGTGGGTGATTGCTTGCCAATTGCCAAATCTGTAGGAATTGAACAACTCGGTCTTGTTAAGACCCTGGAACTCCGTGATATACTGAAGCCCACTGAGTTCCTATATGGCACCGAGGCAAATAAGGCCTTTAATGCGATGCTGAAGGCTGATGAGGTTGGAGAGCGCCACTGGTTCCAGTCAGTACAAGGTAAGGATTTCACGGTACCGTATTCGCGCAGCGATACTTTCCGCGATGCCTTTGCAAAACAGCGGAATTCAAATGCGCCCTTCATTAAGAATGGGTTCATATATCCGAAGCGCACGCGCCCCGACGTGTCGCAGATCCCTGAGTCTATTCCTCTGGATAAGGCATTCGGCTACTTTGTGGGTGCGTACCTGGCTGAGGGTATGAGTAATACGACGCAAATCAATATTACAAACAACGATATATGCTATATGAAGCCTGTTCAGGAGCTACTGGACTCATGGAATATTGGGTACCACGTAGTATCAGAAGAGAGGGAGGCAAAGAAGTCGGGAATCAAAGGGCAGACAACCAGCCTGGTGATCCATTCCACTATCTTGGCCAAGGTATTCACGCAGCTATTTGGTCGTCTGAGTTATGATAAGACACTCCCTGACTGGGTAATGCAGGCCCCTGATGACTTTGTGGGGGGCCTTCTAGATGCGTATATCTGTGGAGATGGATCTGTAAGTAAGAAGGGTGCCAGTATAGCGGCAACCTCTGTTTCAGAGGCATTAGTCGTCCGCCTCTCTGCTCTACTAGCGCGCTATGGTATCTTTACAACAAAGTCATCTAGAATGCCGAAGCAGGGCAAGTTTGATTCTGTATGCAGGTACTTTACCATGACCATACCTAGCAAATATGCCGAGATCTTCTATAAGACATTCCGTCTCAGTATGAGCAGGAAACAGGCTATCATGGACGGTCATTTCAAAAATGGAAAATTAAGAGCCTCTAGGCGGAATGCGATGAATGATGTCGTGTGGGATGCCATCAAGAGTATTAAGGAGATAAAGCCTATAAAGGGTTGGGTGTATGATCTGACGGTTGAGAAGACGCGGAATTTCATGTCATTGGATAATGTGTGCTTGAGAGATACATTTCATCTAGCCGGCGTGGCAGCCAAGTCGGGTATGACCCGAGGTGTGCCACGCCTGAAGGAGGTATTCAAGGTGACCAAATCGCCGAAGGCTACATCGCTGAGTATCTTCTTGAAGCCCGAGTTCCGAGAGAGCAAGGAGAAGGCGCGTGAGGTTGCGCAGGATTTGGAGCTGACAATGCTCCGTGATATCGTGACGACAGTTGGACTCTACTACGATCCGAAGGACCTTGAGACGGTAGTGGAGGATGACCGGGATTTGCTGGCCTTTTACAGGCTGTTTGAGCAGAGGAAGCTTTCGGAGGGCATGAGTGCCACAGTGGCTGAAGGTGGTGAAGAGGGCGAGGCTGCAGCTGACACCGAAAAATTCAGTAAGTGGATGCTGCGCCTGGAGTTCAACCGCGACTCCATGTTTAATCGCAATATTACCATGGATGACGTGGCGTACATTCTGAATGCGAAATTCACCAATACGATTGGAATGGTCTATACGGATTTCAACTCCGAGAAGCTCATCATGCGCATACGCCTGGAGAACCCGAAACCGGCTGATGCATCACAGGATGACTACATTAATTTCAAGAAATTCCAGAACCAGTTGCTGAATACCGTGGCGGTGCGTGGCGTACCTGGAATCAAGGCGGCCTCCTTCAGCAAGGCCGAAAACCGCGTGGAAATCGTGGATGGAAAGCCTCAGAAGATTACCGAGTACACGATTGACACAGATGGCAGCAATTTCATAGAGGTGATGAATCACCCCGCCGTAGATCCAACACGTCTGTATACCACGAACGTGCACGATGTACTGGATATCCTGGGGATTGAGGCAAGTCGCGCGATACTATTCACGGAGATTGACTCGCTGTTTGCGGATGCGGGTGTGAATTACCGGCATCTGGGTCTGCTGATAGACACGATGACACGCAATGGGCGTCTCATGTCGGTGGACCGCTATGGCATCAATAAGAATAATATCGGTCCTCTGGCAAAGGCGTCCTTTGAGGAGACGGAGAAGATTCTGCTGCGTGCGGCCCTGTTCGGTGAGATGGATCCTGTGACGGGTGTCTCGGCCAAGATCATGACTGGGCAGCCGATTTGCGGTGGTACCACCTTCAGCAAACTGCTGTTAGATGAGGCGGCACTGATGCGCCTGCAGAAGGGGCTGCCGCCGGTTGCGGATGCTGAGGAGGAGGATGTGGAGGATTTAGATGACGAGGATATTGCCGAGGAGTTGGCTGCGGACAAGGAGGACAAGTGCAATATTGTGCGCCTGCGTATGAATGCCATGATGCCTGAGGGCGACGTGGAGTTGGAGGAGCCCGATGTGGAGTTCAATGTTCTGGAGTAGAAAGTAGCCGCTAGACTAAAGGAATCACTTGCGATTCTTACGTGTCTTTAATTTGCGCCGGGATTTTCTAGAGCGCTTACGCATTCCACTTTTACGCATACCACCACCACTTTTACATTTAACTTCTATAAAACAAGTATTTCCCTCAAATGAATATTCTACTTTATTTTCCTTTCCATTATCATCAAAAAACGCAAAAGTTTCCGTTCCATTACTAGCTCCATACCTTTCATGTCTAAGAAATTTACCAACATATGCTGGTTGATTTTCACTATAATATTTACGATCACCCCCTCTAATATTTAGAGTTCGGGTAGCCTCAATATGTTCATAACACTTGCCAACTTCTGGTGTTATACGAAAAACTTCAACTTCTCCTGCCTGCGCCATCTTATACTATAAGGGTCTAAAATATATAAATCATGATTACAGAGAATGAAAGTCTGTGTAACTATGGTTGGAGTATGCCGACCCACATTTGATCGGGTTAAACAGAATATAGAGGCAAATATTAATTATTTTTTAACAACATATCCTCAGCATACATTCGCCTTTTGCATACTAACCTATATAAATGCATCATATGAAGAGTTAAAATTATACTGCCAAGAAAAGGGTATAGAGGCGCATTTTATCCCCGCCCTAGAAGAGTCTGAATTTAGTAAACAATTAAAAGTAAGGAATCCAAATTGGTATAGACTATTTTACAGTATGAGTTATATCTTAGATAAGGTCTCAAAAGATGCATTTGATTGTATTGTGCGCTTGAGACTCGATTCAGAAATCAAACAGCTTGAATTATATGACTCTATAGAGTCTGATAAATATTATACAATTAATGATAATAAAGCATGTTCAGATAATATTGGATATGGGAATTATAATGTTATGAAGAATGTGTGGAGTTTAACTAATTGTACTCTAGCTGGAATAAATGCAGAGAAAATAGTATATTCTTCTATTAAAAAATATAATTATTTTATTAAGCATTTCAAGTTCCATTATATCCTACATCAGTCATCAGATGAAATTTTTGACGGGGTCAAACAGTGGTCTAAGCGATCACGCGAATGGATATTTAATGGTAAGGACTATACGACTAGAGATATTTAGACCAACGAACATTTCATAATATTTGGCGATCTAACAAATATAAATTATATTTAATTTATTCTCTTGTTATATCTTAAAATAATTTCCCGCTGTTCTCTTGTATTCTTCCAAGGAGTCATAGCCTGTTTGTACTCATCTAAATCTGTTGCAATGTACTGTACCGATTCTAACTTGAATAGTATATGGCTATACGACGGCCTATAAACCCTTTTTATATTATCAGAAAATAGTAAAAGTGAATCAATCATAGTACCGTAACTAGCCACGACATTCACAGCACCTAGAATAAGCCGTATGTCTTTTTCTAGAGGTTGCAATTCAAACTGAATAGTCAGATATAATTCAAGAAGTGCATTTATACAGGGGTTTTTCCGATCTTCGGCCAGCAAATATATATTTTTAAATGTGTTCGCCCGTATTATATCTACATAGTATGACAGGGGTGGCATGATATAACCTGGATGCGGGTCTTTATCAAAAATATCGCCGCTGCGTATGTGTATAACCAAATCTTCGGCGTCTAGTGCCTTCACATCCTTTATAGTAAAACAGCCCCGTAGAATTTGTAATACCCTATTCTGATCTACATCGGGTATATTAGGACTATAAAAATAGTTATTCGGATCAGATATCCGTTTACTGTTTATTCCGATCTGTTTATTTAGACATATATAGGTTTTTGAGAAATATTTGTGTGTTGGTAAAATTATATTGTAATTTTTCGATACAGCCAACTGGATGGCCTTATGCAGTTGAATGATATTATTGCCTAGTCTTCCACACCACCGCTTAATCCAGATATTAGTCATCTATAGGTTTATAGGGATTTAAATGGCATATTATGCGCATACCCACGGTAATTAAATATTGACTGGTATAAGATGGAAGCGGTTGTTCTCGCTTCTCCAGATTTCTACGATGTAAAATATGCAATAAATCCTATAACAAAGGTTGGACCACCAATAAATAAAAAAGAGGTATCAGACCAGTTTGAAGTTCTCAAGCAGAGTTTCATGAAACATAATATAAAAGTCCATGTACTGGATGCAAAAGTTGCTGACCCCAAAGGTGAATTTCCGGACCTAGTATTTATTTCAAATTCCGCATTAATCTTGAGAGGGTGGCCTACAAAGGTTGCTATTCTAGCGCGATATGCACATCCTGAGCGTAGAGGAGAAGAAATCAAGGTGGGCGCCTTTCTCAGAGATAAATTAGGCTATAAAGTAATTTCGCTACCTGAAGAGGAAAACTTGTACTATGAGGGTCAAGGCGATTCTAGATGGTCTCATGATGGAAAGGATTTGTGGCTATGTTACGGCGCGGGACGTACAACAAAATCTGGAATTGCGGCAGTTAGAGCTGCAATCTTGAAGGAGGCGCTGGAGGCGAATTGGATGCCTCCATCAATACACACACTTCATATTGTAGAGCCATCCACCTATCACCTGGACCTATGTTTCTTACCATTGCCAAATATGAAAGTCATATTACACGAGAAATCATTTTCTGCCGAATCTAGGAAAGAAATCAGAGGCCGCTTTGGAAAAGAAAATGTAATTGATGTACCATTGGATTTTTTGTACGCATGTAATTCTGTATGGCTAACTCATACACATTTACTTGTTCCAAAGTTAGAAAGTTCTAAAACATGGAAATATACAGGATCAAATATGAAAACACACAGTATTAATGTAGATAATTTCCATTTAGCGGGGGGCTCAGTATCATGTATGGTTTTGGCATTATGGAAATTAGTCTAAGTAAATAAAGATTTTAAAAGAATAAAGGTACCTTAAACTTAGCCGTGTCATTTATATATGTCGTGGCTAAGCGATTCACCACCTTGGTCAAATGTGAAATGGTGTCAATGGGGGGATCCACATAAAGTTCTCTGGATAGAAGCACCTGATATAAAAATATCAAATACGCCAATATTGCCAAAAAATGAAGGTGAACTTTTTCAATTGAAGCAAGAGATTGAGTTATTAGACGCCTCGGGAGAATGGGAGTTTTTAAAGCGGTCTTCTAACCCCTATGAACTGGTTTTTTCTCAATCACATGATACACGTGTACCACAACCGGTATCAATTATAAAACCTCTCAGTAGGTCATTTTTTAAGATGATAGAACTGCTTAGTATACTTGATTTCTTTAATCGCCATCCAGTTATAAAACCACATCAGTCTGCTCATGTATGTGAAGGGCCTGGTGGTTTTATAGAATGTTTATTATATATTGCTGAAAGAGAAGAATTTAAATTTTCTTCTGTAACTGCTATGACATTGAAGCCAACAAAATCAAATATTCCTGGATGGAAACGGGCACATCATTTCCTACGCAAATCGCCTATGGTCAATGTATTATATGGTGCAGATGATTCGGGTGATATAACGGTGGAGGAAAATCAGAAAGCATTTTTAGAAAAAACAAAGGGTAAGTGTAGTGTTTTCACCGCGGATGGTGGGTTTGACTTTAGTGAACATTATGGCACACAAGAAATAGAAGTTTTTCCGTTATTAGTTTCCTCTTCTATTATTGGTCTTCAGACAATGAAACTGGGTGGTGACTTTATTTTAAAAATATTTGATATGGAATTAAAATGTACAAAGGATTTAATAGCGATGTTGGCCTATTGTTTTAATAGTTGGACTTTATATAAACCAGCCCTCAGTAGGCCATGTAATGCTGAGAAGTATTTTGTAGGTAGTTGTTGTCGTGTTGTACCTCCCTGGATATTAAAAACATTAAATGAATTACGCAATATAACAACAAATAATAAACTGTATATTAAAAGTATATTTTCTGTCATACCTTCTCATATTATTAGAGATATTGAAATGCTAGAGAAAGTGCATTTAGATCAGCAGATTGCTGCTGTAAATAACGCTATAAATAATAAAATGGAATGGAATAACAATCCAAGATATATATGGAATTTAATTCATGAACGATCTATAAATTGGTGCAAACAGTTTAAAATACCATTGAAACCGTTTAGTGGATTTAGTAGCAAGAATTAGCCAATTTAGAGCGCTGAGACTTTTGAATGGCTTTCTCTAGCATGCGCATATGAGTTTTGATATTTTTAAAAAACTCTTAAGGCAGGTCTTGGGTCGAGCGCTGTCCAGGGATTCACATCTATTGACACGCCGTAACTGAAGCTCAGTGATACCAACACGGACCACATTGTCCGTTTAATAGCATTATAATTGGGTTTTCTGTACCGCCAAGTGCCGAATATAAGTACCGTGGAGTGCTTAAATTAAACACTCCACGGTAGTTAGCATTCATCGAACTCATCCTATTCTAGTTGGTAACACAGAAAATTTTCTAATATTTCTTGTTTTTCTGGTTTTTCTGGTTTTTGATTTACTGGGCTTACGCCCTCCGCCGTTGAAAACATCCAATTTTCTTTTTATTAATATTAGCATATCTGTAATAGACACCTCTAGTCTATATAGTTTACTGTATGCACTTCGTAATTCTGCGTGTCCCGCATATATAGGAACACTGGCTACATTTGCCAATGTTTTTACCAAGGATGAAAGAATAGATATATCGCTAATATTAATAACTGTATTAATGTTCAAAGATGTGTTAGAAAATGTATCTGTCATTATTGTTTTCAACCTGGTTTCGACTGGTTCAAGCGTAGCAACAATGGGTCGTAAATTTTGTAAAAGAGTTTCCTTGCTGCTGTTGCAGTCTTCTAATAGTGTTTTTATGATGAGTGGCTCATATTTTTTATCTATGTAAGCCAAAGACTGTTGCAAACGCTTACCCATTTCAAGAGCGTCTTTACATAACACTCCTAATGGTAATGGACTTTGCGCTTGACTTGGTTGCGAAAATCTCTCTGATGGTGGCAAGCCTTCTATACCGCGAATCGTGTTAGGATCAAGCATATCGCTATTGTAGGTTAAATAACAGAAGGGCTCGCTCTTACACTTAACGTTTGTTGTCATATGCGGAGTACACATGTTCAATCCAAAAAACTGCACTGATCGCTTAGCCGCGTCAGCATCACATGCACTTAACATATTGTTGACCCATACCGGTATATGCTTGTGTTCAGGTGGCACATTAACAAACGGAAGACCTACTTCTGTTGGCAAAGCCGAATGTGTAGTTGTGCCCTTTAATTTGTAGTCAAGTGTGCCATTAGCAGAAGTGATGATATTGTATTTTGCTGTATCGATACTTTTAATAACTTTTGATACAGGTTCGTAGAATCCATAATTGTGCCGCTTTTTCTCTAATTTAATACCCCTGTCACCTTGCGCGTAGCATATCAGATCATTCACACGAACATTTCCATAGGGAATCATTTCGGGCTGACCTTCTGTCATTAGACCTATGCTTTTATATTCTGGGAACGCAGCAATAAGACGCTCAATAATATCTTTCACGTGGGCCGCAACATGTGTTATAGGATATATTACCACCGTGGGAACAGTGTTGCCACCAAACCAATAGGATTCTTTTTCCGAACTTACCGGATATTTTGTTCTATTTAGATCAAGAATAATTTTGCCTCCTAAGCGTTCTTTACGACCTAACGCATTATTTCTATCTAACAACACTTTCATGCTTTTTATCAATACATAGAGGGCGTACTCCTCTTTTACTGAAAAATGGATTTTGTAATCTGTATAATTTGAACCTATTAAGGGAGCACTTTCATAAATAAAAAGGTATAAATTATGTTCCTGACTATCAGGAATTGTAAATCTAGACGAATTGCTGGGCGTTCCGTAAATTTGATCCAGTATATTTTCTCCTGGATTACCTCGAAAAAGGGCCCTGGGTAGGTGCCTATAGTTGAAGCGTTTAAACATATGTTTAATATTCTCAAAGGCCGTCTTGCTTAGGAGTACCGAATACGGATCCAGTCCGAATTGTTCAAAAAAACTCCATCTATAGGGTTCATATATGCCGTCGGTTAGGAAATGCGGATTAGCCTTTATTAACCTTAACAGTTCTAGCAGGGACGTAAATATACGCTGGTCGTTTTGGCTCGTTAAGATATGTGTTCGGGAAACCGAGTTGTTGTTTTTCGAATTTCTATAGGTAAAAGGATGACTATGATGTTTTTCAAATCGTAGACTCATCTAATATTGGGACATTTATTTATTTAGACTAAGGCTTATTTAGACCAACGGGCACTTTACGGTACAGGGGGTAATACAGGTTTTATATATTCATTCATTAAATGTTGACCAACTTTTATAGACGCCTGATGCTGTGTTGTTTTACCCGCGCCCATTTTATCCAACATATTTATCATAAGCCCGAGTGATTTTTCATCAAATCCACCTGGTCTTAATACCATATCAAATAATTGTGGATATTGCTCAGAAAAATCAGGAAATACAGTTTTTATGGTTTCTTTATCATGGCCGAGCCGTGACATTTCTCTGACTTGTTGTACATTTTTACGTATAAAGGCGCTACGTTCAGAAGGGTTAAATTCTAATGGTTTATTTTCAGCTTCTGCAGCGAGAGCACTAATGGAATCTCGATTGAGCCCTGTTTGATTATTTTGATTCATCTGCTTATATTTTAAAATATATAATATAAAAATAGCGCATTATAGATGGGATTCCCGACTTCCCCGCCATTTAATCCATCTGTATCTAGTGTACCTGTTTTAGGGCCATCTTCCGGAGACCCGAGGGCTAAAAATGACCCAAAAAGTCCCGCCTCTATAGGAGCAAATATTCAAGCATTGAAAGACCAATCAAATGCTGATAGATTATATGATGCCCCCGTAACTCAGGTAAGCGAGGGATTTGAATCATATAATTCTGTTTCATATATGCCATGGATTGTTAGATCTCAAGCATGTCGCAGAGTTCAGGGATTTATTGACATGGCAGAATATAAAAGTTTACCAAAAACCGACTATCTTAAGATATTAACTGGAGTCGGTATGCTAATTTTAATTGTGAGTTTTATATGTCGGGATTAGATATATAAATGGAGGTTATCACTAATATATTTTCTTCTAAAAGCGACGATGAATGTTTAAAGAAGTTAGATGCCTGGATAGAGCCTATTAAGAAAAATATCCACGAAAAAAACATAAAGGGTCCAAATAATACCCCGGTAGTTCTAGAAAATTTTATAAATGCTATGAAAAACGAATATAATAAAGTTTATATTGCAATTACAAATAAAAATGAACAAACTAGAGATAGCATGTTAAAGAGTTTTGGTTGGCCAGATGATTTAATTAATTGTACAAAAGATGTAACAACACGCACAGATGTAATTGATCGTCTAAAACTATGGTGTAACACATATACTTTAAATGCAGATCTTTTAACAAGACAAACAATACATAAAGAAATTATATAGGATTCATAGAATGGATGAAATACCATTACTGAAAAGATTAAATTATACACGACGTATATTAAATGTTAAGTCAAAAAATAAAAGAAAAACAAAACGATGTGAACCTGGTTATATAGAAAAAGGCAGTTATGTAAGAAAATTTGATAAAAATATTATGAATAAAGGGTATACTGTTAAAAGGGTTGACGGTAAAATGTATCGTATACACCCTGAAAAATCGTCAGTGTATGTTAAAGCAAGTTGTGTAAAAGATAATAATCTCCCCGGCATAGAATATGGTTTTATACGTATGGGCGAATTTAAAAAACATGGTTATATATATACAGAACCTAATCAAATTCGTCATCAAGCACTGAAAAAAGCCATCAATGAATTTGGTATTATAAGTGTACGTGATAAGTTATATACCCTTAGAAAAATGTCATTACTTAAGGTACCAGAAGCATCGAAAATATTCAAACAGGATTTAATTTGGGTTAAAAAACATTATAGGATAAAAGATAAATAATTTTAGTGTCTTGTCAAAATAAGTAGAATGGTCACCACAGAAAGCACTTCGCCGACTGTTTTAAATAACAGTGAGCCAAGTGATACTAATATCACCAAATATCCGATTCCATATTTATCTGCATTTTTTTTGTGGTCAATAGCTATTATACTAGCATATTTGATAGAATCCAGTGCAAATAACTCCGATATTAATAATAATTGGGGGGAAAATCGTTGTAAAATTCATATTATGCCATTTGCAAATTTTTACGGATATGATGTGAATGAAAATTTCCAGTATTGTCTACAACAAATTATTTCTCAAAGTACAAAAAGTACGACAGCACCATTTGCATCGGGTATAAGTGGATTTACAGATGTATTAACAAATTTAATGGAATCTACAAATTCTATTCGCACGACATTGGCAACTTTAGTAGGTGGAATAATAAAGATAGTAAGCGAATTTAAATCACGTATGACTGCTTTAATGGGACGAGTAAAACTAACTGCATCTAGAATGAAAGCAATGATGTTTCGAATTTATGGAACAATGTTTGCTGTTATGTATATGGGTATGTCTGCTCAAACGGGTATAGCAAACTTTGGAGATACATTTATATTTAAATTCATAGATGCTTTTTGCTTTGCTCCTGATACAAAGATTATTAAAAAAGATTTGACGGTTGTGAATATCCAGGACCTAAAACTTGGAGATAAACTTTATAATGGTTCCATTGTGGAAGCAATTATTGAATGCCCAATATATGAAGGACCACTTTATGAAATATATGGAATAAAGGTCAGTGGAATTCATAAAATCTGGTCAACCACAAAGTCGTCGTTTATTCCTGTAAAAGAACACCCAGATGCAAGGATTTCTGATAAGGTGAATACTACACTTTGGACATTGAATACTTCGAATAGAGAAATACCAATAAAAGGGGATAATTCTCATGTATACGTGCGTTTTGCAGATTGGGAAGAAATGCCCTCCAGTATAAAATCATCCATAGATTGGAATAGAATTGCTTACACTATATTGAATGGTTGTTCCCCAACGGAGGATCTAGAACCCAAATCTATAATCGAAGGGCCTTCATTAGAAGGGGGAATTCTTGTATATAAATATCAAAGCGGGTTTGTTCCAGTTTCAACTATAAAAATCGGGGATTGGATCTATAATAGAAATAGTTGGACACGCGTGATAGGGCTATGTAATAGACTTGTAAATAATGGAATAGGAGGAATTGGTCAACGTATTACAGAAGGAAATTGGATTTTAAATAAAAAAGAAGAATGGATGCATCCTATTGGTACTATGACACTTGGTAAATGGAAAGGGTATCAACTCATAACCCAATCAGGCTCATTTATGATTAATATAAATCTAAAGAAATATATAATACGTGATTTTACGGAAGTGGGGTGTGAAAATTTGATAAAGAGTTATAAGGAAGAAGATGCTACCCGGTAATAGCCCAGACTACTTGAACTACTAAAACATTAGACTTAATAGATCAGGCTGGCTGCTGTAGATACGAGTGTTGATATTAAGTGTGATATTTCGGTACTTGGCTCAGCGGAGCAAACCCTTAGGGAGTACTTAACTTAAGTACTCCACGGTAATATTGTCAAGTACTATATAACTCTTAATTAAATTGCAAGGCAACGCAATTCAATTAAGCGTTAATTATTCATGTATAGTATTCTTGATAGAATAGATGGAGGCAGGATTCCTCTTTTTAATAGTCTTTATAACGGTATTTATTGCATTTTTAATGGGAGCCAATTATTTATTTATTATACTTTTGGTTATTATGTTTTTGATATTTGGTATTATTTTGGGGGCATCCACTGGGCGAGATATAATAGAAAATTGGGGAGAACGGCGCTGCGATTTGGATATAATGATGATGGCCTTTTTGTATAAACCAGAATCGTATCCAAGTAGTGCATTTCAATTTGCGTCTGAAAACTTTAATTTTTGCATTGGTGAAAAAGTTTCTGATTATTTAAAAAGTATATTTGCCAAATTATTTGAGGTTCTTGAAAAACAAATGGGTGTTGCGGATATTATGGGGGGTGTATTGAATAGTTTAAGAGACAATATAGCTCAAGTTTATGCACCATTTTCTACAATGATGAATAGGTTTTGGAATAAATTTAAACAAATAGGTGCTCTAGCATCTCGTATATTTCAACACATATATATGTCAATGAAAAAGGGAGCAGGTCTTACAGTTGCATCTGCATATTTAGCAATTTCATTACAAACATCTTTGATGAATGGTATAGATTTAGTTATAAATATAATTATGATTGTTTTATATATTTTAATAGCATTAGCCATTATATTTTTCTTACCAATTATTCCTGTTATGGTATTTGTATTCTTGGCAACAGCTGGTATTGAGTCTGCTTTTCCTGGAAGAACTGGTGGAATGGGATCTGTCTTTTGTTTTGCCCCTAATACAAAAGTCTTAGTTCCAGGAGGACAATATAAAAATATTCAGGAAATAATTGTTGGAGATACTCTCATAGATGGATCAACTGTTGAAGCAGTGATTCAATTACCTGGTAATCTAGAGGCATTATACGATTTAGACGGGGTTTATGTAAGTGGAAGACATCGTGTGTGGTTAGAAGAAAAACAAGATTTTATATCAGTAGAAGATCATCCAGATGCAATAATTACAAATACGAAATTAAATACTCTTTGGACGCTTATAACTACTTCACGTATAATTTCTGTAAAGGGTTATTTAAATTATATAAAATTTGCAGATTGGGAAGAATTGCCCTCGACACCATATTTTTCTAAAGCGTGGGAAATTATTGTACAAGATATGCTGAATTTTAATAAAATAAAGAAAATTTCAGTACCTAAGTATGCTGCGTGTATAGATATGTCTATGAAAGTTAAAACCTTTCAGGGGGGTCTAATTCCGCTAATAAATATAAAACGGGGGGATTGGGTTTTAGACGATAATAGATGGACAAAAGTGATTGGAACCTGTAGCCGTGAAGTGGATGGCGGAATTGGAGATAAGGGAGAACGTATTTCTGACGGTGTTTGGATACAACAGGCAGATGGAGGATGGACGCATCCAGATGGTAAACTTGATAATTGGAAATGGCAAGGAGTGCAACTCATTACAGAATCTGGAAAATATCGCATATATACGGCAGATCTTAAGAATTCTTATATTGTGCGGGATTTTACAGAGGTTGGTTATGATCGATTAGAGGAATCTTATGTCCGGGAAGATATCCTCCTTCAAAAAAAAGTAGGGACTAATAAGTAGATATGAAACACGTAGTATTTCTTGCAGGGTTAATTTTAATGGTTGCCGCCGCGCTTATGTTATCCAAGAGTAATATTGTAAAAGGGTTTAACAATGAAGGATTTACATCTTATTATCTCCAAAATGCCGCTAGTATTAGCAATTCTTCTGTAAAAATGGGCCCTTTTGATGGAGTGAAACTAACCTGCCCGGATGGTGTTAGCAATTGGAAATGCAATACGCCGAATGAGCCCCTGAATGGCCCAGCATTCGATGTGGGTCCCGATAGTTTATTCATGTTTAAGAATAATCAGTGCAAACCGGAATGTTGCCCATCTTCTTATGCATGTGACGGTGGTTGTGTATGTACAACTCCCGATCAGCGCCAAGTAATTGCTTCTCGTGGCGGAAATCGTACAAGCCCAGAAGATTCTTTATAAAGAAAACAGATGAATAATCACATACCCATAACCCTTGTTGGGTTTGGTATAGCTGGACAGATTCTGTTGAGCTATATCTTAGACTTAGTACCTGGATATAAGGTTAGAATTATTGATCCTGATTTTTTAGGAGGGGATTTAATACGTCATTATAGTGGTATTTTCAGTAATACTACTATTGGACAGAAGTTAGAATCTATAAGTAAATTACCGGGTAACTGGTCTGATACTATATCTAGTTTAAAGACTCGCGGAAACTTAGATAATACTATTCAACTTTCCGACTTGGTTTTTGATATGCGTAAATCATCCGGCAAACTATCAATTCAATGTGAGTGTATTTATGATAAGGTTATAAGGGTATCATGGAATGAAGAAATGCGTATATGGAATTTATATTTACAGTCGGGTGTTGAATCTACTACGAATATTCTTTGTTTTTGTGGGGGTATGTCTCCCCGGCAAAATGATTATGGTATTCCAATAATTCCATTAGCCATTGCTATTGATAAAGTGCACTTATCACATATAATAAAAAAGGGACAAAGTGTACTAGTTATTGGTTCGGCGCATTCTGCCACATTAGTATTAAAAAATTTGAATAATATCCCGGATATAAATGCGACTTGTATATATCGTGGATCTAATCCATTTAAATATGCACGCGATAATGAGTACGATGGTATTAAAAAAGAATCTGCAGATATTGCTGATGCCATTAAAAGTGGTGTATACACTAATTTGTCCCTTGTTAATGCAATAGATCTGCCTAATATATCAAAGGCTTTGCGAGATGCAGATTGGGTAATTCAGGCCACGGGGTTTGTAGGAAGGTTTCCAGAAATATTTATTGGAAACACGCGTATAACCCCGACATGGGATTCAATAACGGGTATTGCAAAAGAATTACCTCAAGTTCAGGCATTTGGAGCATGTCTTCCTAGTACAACGTGTATCAATGAAATAGTATATCCTGACATAAGTCTTGGATCATTTGTAGAACAAATTGAAAAACGCTGGCCACTTTTGAAGTTAACGATTCAAAATCAGAACTTAGTCTAGTTTAGATATGAACAGTACGGTTCAAAAAATAAATAATATGATGCCAAATGTTTTGAATGCACAAGCCAATAGTTTTCCAAAGATTAATACTGGGTTATCAAATGCAGGTGCACCCAAGGGTAATCTAGGAATATCAAATATGTTTGCCCCTGCCAAAAATAATTCTCCGATGGTAAACCTGGGTTTATCAAATACTGGATTGGGTGGTGGTGAAAATGCAAAATATGGGACTCCTTTAATGTGGTTCATAGGATTTTTTGTAATATTTCTAATAATATTTGCCTATTACTATGAGCCATTTTCAAGATCCTTTCAGAATTGGATTGATAGTGTAAATATGTGGCTTACGGGTAAGGGTTATCCACCTGAGCCACCCCCTCCCATTGTCCCTACGGCCCCCCCGGTTGCCCCACAAGATGAAGGGCCGCATAATGAATCTGGTATCAGCCGTGTTGTGGAGAATGTACTACCTCCGGCAAAGGAAGTATTTAATATCAGTAAAAATGATTATACGTATTATGATGCAGCACCATTATGTAAGGCACTTGGTGCTGAATTGGCTACATATGAAGATGTAAAGCAGGCATGGCAAAAAGGGGCTGACTGGTGTAATTATGGTTGGGTAAAAGGTCAGATGGCAGTATATCCCACACAGGAATCAACATATCAAGAACTTCAACATGGACCTGAAGAACAGCGTGGTGCTTGTGGAAAGCCTGGGTTAAATGGTGGATATTTTGATAACCCAGAACTTCGTTATGGAGTTACATGTGTTGGAAAACGCCCGCCGCAATCTAACCATGATGCCACATCAGTGACTTCTGGCTCGACCAGACCTCTAACAGCAAGTGGTCTGGAATTTGAAAAGAAGGTGCAGCAATTCAAACTTGAATCAGATAATCTAGGGGTAATGCCATTTAATAAAGAAAAATGGTCTTCATAAATTATTTATGGTATTGACTACAGTGGAGTGCTTAAATTAAGCACTCCACTGTAGTAAGTAAAATTAGAGGCCATCACGGCTCACACTTAATTTTCTAATATATATCATTCTTTCGTTTTGACCAATTGCTTTCGGCTAAATGTGTAGCAACACCTGTAGCCACCTCATTATCTGAGTTATCTTCATTATTCATTTGAATAGTAGCCTGTGTCCACGCACCCGGTTCGCCATATTCTACATCAATCCAGACGTAACAGAAATCTCGGATTTTATGATCTAGGATAGTGCCAACAATTTCATATCTTTGATCCCATTCAGAAAGAATATTAGAGAAAGAAATATAATCTGCAAATTTATAAAATGTATCTAGGTCTTCGGGAAAATTACGATGATTGGGGGGAGGTCCCTCAATAGTGTCAGTCCTATTAAATCGCATATTATAGGTTGCAGTCATAGATAATATATAACAGAAATGTACAAATTTCCTTGCTATAATCCCCTCATCAATAGACCACATGTATCCACAATTTTGTATCCATGGAGATATACCTATATAGAAGAAGTCTAACATGGCTTCTTCCATAGATGTTTCTGTCGTAGTATTTGTTAGAAATACCGTTAGTTGCATCCAATCATTGTACGAAGGGAACATACTTATATACTAAATAGTGGAGTATACTTTACACTTTTTTAGGTTGCTTTCAATTTTTTTAGCCGTAATGTGGTTGTGGTTGTACGTTGGTTTTTTATATGCTCTACGAGTTCATTTGCCATTTTATCAGGATTTGGAATCTCAGGGTGCCCCCTGAAAAAGGATTGTGCGGATTCCATCAAGGACTTCATTGTTAAACTGGATGTAGACTTTTCTTCTTGAAGTTGAAGTTTCCCTCCGGAGATTTGTATTACAGCATTCAACATTTGATGTTGTTTCAAAAGCAAAGCAATTTGTTCTTCACAATTATCACGCTGTTTTCGCGTATTTGTTATTTGTTTCTGTAATAATGCCGCCATATTGTCATAATGAACCCAAGTTCTGACATTGTGGGCGAGGGCCTCGTTATTCATTTTATAAACATATATGAATTATAAAATATAAATAGAACGCGAAAATAAAATATAGTATATATTATAATGTCTACGACAGCTGGAGGCGGTAACCCTTCTGGTTTGAACGAGCATGTGCATAAGAATGTTGATGACTTGATTGAGTATCAGCGGTCGCTTGTTAAAATTCCTGAGGATTTTTTAAATGCAAAACCAATACCAACTACAACAGGCCTAAAGTTTAGTGCGACCTCGGTAATTAAGCGAAATATATACAGTGGAACAACAAATACTTATAAATATCTTGAAGAATTATTTACTGCTATTAAAAATTTAGATGGAAATAAATTTAAGGATTTACAGGCAAGATTTAGTATTGTAAAAGAAAAGTTAAACCAAGCAGAAGTTTTACCACCATATGATTATTTCTTGAGAGAGGCATTGATAATTGGGCATGATGCACTTTTAGATATAGTAAGGACAAAACTATATTATGCTGAGAAAAACAACCATAAATTTCCGAGTGACTTAAGTGGGTCAATCTTGTTCTATGATTATTATAATCCAACAAATACTCAGTATAAAGTGGGTGGTTTTCTTATAGCGTTATTCAAATATTCAAATGATTTACCTTCCACAGAAAAAGAAGAAAAAGAAAAAAAAGAAAAAATGTTTAATCTGCATACTATTATGGAGGATGCAATGGAAGTGGTAATAGATGTGCTTGGTGAAGAAGGTATAAGGGAAAAAAGACTAATAAGAAAGAGGAAGCGGGCCGCCGAAGAAGAAGCTTACAAAAGAAATAGGATTTTCGAGGCGTTCGCGAAGTGGCGCTTGCCTGAGCCCGTGAAGTTAATACAACATGCAGGCTACAGAAGAAAATATTGTAAAGGGTCGCATACTAGAAAACGCAAACATTACCGGCGTATTAAAACACGTCGCTCGTAGAAAATACCGTGGAATACTTAATTTAAGTACTCCTTAATGCTTTGCTGCGCTGAGCCAAGTGACGAAATATGACACTTAATAGGTCAGACTCGCTGCTGCGCATACGAGTCTTAGACCGCCGAACATTTCAAACCGGCACTCCGGGAAAAGAATTCGGTAGCAAAAATTTCTAAAAGTGCCCGTTTCAAATGTTCATTGGTCTAACATTAAGAGTACTTGTTACCCTAAATGCTGAGCGTTTAGGACTTCGGCACTTGGCGGTACCCGTAAACTGCCGAAATCTTAAATGCGTAGAATTTAGACCATCGAACATTTCAACCTGGCACTTTTGGAAAAAATTCGGGCATCAAAAAATTCTAAAAACTAAAATATAGTATATATTATAATGTCTAGCAAAGGTGGTAACCCTTCTGGTTCGAATGAGTCGGGCACGCCCCAAACCACGGAGGGCTTTGGCAATCCGCCGAATATGCCATATGCTCCAAGCGCCCCCCCCCTCCCCCACCCGCACTGGGGGAAAACAGGGCGTTTAACT
>Ga0209358_10000972_pt1 | contig 23853 bp, 21 predicted proteins | sample LauGreFa1BDMLBSN_2_FD_187574 | JGI IMG/M metagenome (GOLD analysis project Ga0209358, IMG submission 187574) | Freshwater lake microbial communities from Lake Michigan, USA - Fa13.BD.MLB.SN (SPAdes) (version 2) | ecosystem: Environmental > Aquatic > Freshwater > Lake | place: Lake Michigan, USA...
AGCTCGGAGGCCGAGCCGCCTTGAAAGGCCATGATCGGTGCCTCATTCCAGCCCTTGTCGGTCGTTGAATGCCACGCGACATGTGAGACGTCACAATTGATTTCCATCGTGTACATCGAGCGGAGTGCTGCGAAGGGCAGACCGTCCGTATGTCTATTGAGAGAGACATCGAGGATGATCCTGTCGGAATCGAGTGATGTCAGTGCCAGCGTCGCACTGCCACCACGGTCGAACTCGAAGGTGAAGCTGCGGGCCGTGGGGTCGAAAGAGATGCCTTTGAGCGCGACAATCGGGCGGATTTGCGTTTCGACCGGCCCGACGAGAAACGAGCTGCCATAGGCCGTCCAGCGCAGATGGGGCGGGGGCAGGGGCCTTGCCCGGCAATATCCGTCGGGTGGGTAGACAACGAAAACTTCCTCGGCGCGTTCCTGATGGCGTACCCAGAGTTGGACGAGGTGCAATCCCTCGATGATTGTTTCACCGACGCGGACCGGCACTGTGTTCGGTCGCCAGAAAGACGGATAGGTGTAACCAGTCAGCCATAAATCAGGCGTCTCGAAAAATGTGACGCGCTTAGGCTCCGCAGCGAAGGCAGGGTCGGAGGACATATCGCACTCGGCAAAATCGGGTGCCCAGCGATCAGCAATAATGGTTCCGATAAAGGCGGGATGAATGGCCTGTATGCGGAAGTTGCGAACGTCATCATGTGTGAAATTGAGGGCAACATTGTCCTTTTCGGCGCAGAATACCGGTTCTGACAGATTGTCGACCCGAACATTTTGCGGAATGCCGGATGTTGCTGAAGTTTCGTTTCGGTTTCCTGACATTGTGCGGGGTAGCCTTTGGTTCGGAAATGGCATGATCGAGAACGTTACGACGCATCGGCGATATAGTTTAGGGTTCTTTGCTGTTGTCAGCAAGAAGTCGGGGTCATCTTCGCTCGAACATTCCGACGAATAGCGCGCCGTTGAATTGCACAATATTTTGGCTTTCCTCCACAGTGTCCGACTTGCTATGCAATAGGTGATGCGGGGCGACCCTTGTCGTGTTTGATATTCAAAAGTCCGGCAAGGGCAAGAAATGGCAGAGGCCAGTTTTCGGTTTAGTGATCGTCCCCGCTCGGATGCCGTATTGCCGGCCTATGTGCGCGCGTCTGGTGCGATCCGCTGCCGGTTTGCGGCCATGCCACGCGGAACAGAGGCGATTGAAGTGTCAGAAAGGGGCGGCTATCGTGTCAAGTTTCCGAAGGGTGAGAGCTGCGAGGCTGTGCTGATCAATACGGGTGGCGGCATGGCGGGGGGCGATCACCTCGCTATCGACATAACGCTCGATGTTGGTGCCCGGGCCACGGTGACCTCCCAATCTGCGGAAAAGATTTATCGGGCGCAGACGGAGCCCTCCTGGGTCAAAACACGGCTTGCGCTTGCTGCAGGCGCGCACCTCGCATGGTTGCCGCAGGAGACGTTGCTCTTTAACGGTGCACGCCTCGAACGCTCGCTGGCCATCGAGATGGATGATAGGGCGGAGTTGACGCTGTTCGAGAGTGTCGTGTTCGGGCGGACTGCCATGGGGGAAGCGATGGCGGGTGGTCGATTTCTCGACCGGTGGCGCATTCGTCGCGGCGGGAAACTGGTTTTTGCTGATAATGTGAAGCTGGACGGTCCGGTGGCAGATATTCTTGCACGACCGGCGCTCGGAGGCGGGGCGCGTTCGGTCGCGACTTTTCTCTACATTGCTCCGGATGCGGAAACGAGACTTGACGCGGCGCGCGAGGCACTGGCACTTTCGCTATGTGAAACCGGCGCGAGCGCGTGGAACGGGATGTTGGTCACACGCTTTGCAGCGGACGATTCGTCGGCGCTTCGATTGTCTGCCGCGCGGTTTCTTTCCGCGTTTCGGGGCAAGGCCTTGCCCCGCGTTTGGCAATGCTGATTGAACGTTTTGTCTTGAGAGGATGAAAAGATGAACCTGTCTCCACGTGAAAAAGACAAGCTGCTTGTGTCGATGGCTGCGATGGTTGCGCGAAAGCGGCTGGAACGCGGCGTTAAGCTCAACCATCCCGAGGCCGTCGCGTTGATTACCGATTTTGTGATTGAAGGTGCGCGGGACGGTCGCTCTGTTGCTGATCTGATGGAAGCAGGTGCCCATGTGATCACTGCCGATCAGGTGATGGATGGCATCGCCGAAATGATCCATGATGTGCAGGTCGAGGCGACTTTTCCCGACGGGACAAAGCTTGTGACAGTTCATAATCCGATCCGCGGAGCGCATGGTGCGATGGTGCCGGGCGAGGTTTTGACGGAGCCTGGCGATATTCTGATGAATGAGGGGCGTGAGACGGCTTCCGTGACCGTTGCGAATACAGGTGACAGGCCCATTCAGGTCGGGAGCCATTATCACTTTTTCGAAACCAATCCGGCGCTTCACTTTGATCGCTCTGCCACGCGCGGGATGCGGCTTGATATTCCTGCCGGAACGGCGGTGCGTTTCGAACCGGGGCAGACGCGGGACGTCAGGCTTGTTGCATTGGCTGAAAGCGCGAAGTCTATGGCTTCCGGCAGGAGGTTATGGGGAAGGTTTAGATCGACATATTCCTTACTTTTTGATAAAGTAAGGAATGCCTGATGGATCGGAACGATGACCACCGAAATGCGCGCGACCATGACAAGCAAAGGCCAGATTACTGTTCCCGTCGAATTGCGGCGGCAATGGCATTTGAAGCCGGGCGACGAGATCTCGTTTACGCTGATCAAGGAAGATCAGGCGCGGATTGCGCCGCGATCCAGACAAAGCATTTTTGACCGTGTTGACGAATTGGCGCTGCCCGCAATCGGCCGAAAACTAACGCAAAGCGATATTTCAGCGGCCGCGGAACAGGCCATGCATGAAAAGGCTGTGAAGCGGGCGAAAAATGTTCGCGATTGATACGAATATTCTACTTCGTATTTTTCAGAATGACGATCCTGTTCAAACCGAGCAAGCCCGACAGATTTTACGTGAGCATGCCCCTGTTTTTGTCAATGACATCGTTCTCGTCGAGTTTGCGTGGACGTGCAAATCGGTTTTCAAGCTGGATCGCGAGGCGATTTTTCTGAGGTTGAAAGCGATCATCGAGGCACCGGAATTTTGTTTTGCGTATCCTTCTGCGGTCGAGCGGGCGGTCTATGGCTATGGCAGCCGAAAATCGGATTTTGCTGATTGGCTCGCAGGCGAGAGCAATCTTGAGCACGGATGCGAGACGACGTTCACATTTGATGATGGTGCCGCGAAAGGCGGCGCATTTAGGTTAGTTGACTGACGGTGATGCGTCGTTGTCGACTAGCGGGACAATTCCGGTTTCGAAACGCCGCTCGCTCTTTCCTTCCATCACGAAATAGGCAAAGCCGAGGCCGAACAAGAGCATGAAGGCGGTGACATAGAACCAGAGCAGCAAGGTGATGATCGCGGCGCCGACGCCGTAGAATTTCTGCTGGACGGCGAAGTAGAAGTCGAGTTGCAGGAACAGCAATGACGCCAGCATCCACCCCGTCACAGTCATGATCGCTCCGCCCCAGATGGCGCGTTTGGAAAGTTCCTTCCGTGCGACAAAGGTAAGCAAGATGACGACGCTTGCGGTGAGCACGAGGAATGAAACACTGGTGCTTACGACCGAGATAAACGTGCCATAATTCTTCAAAAGATGCGGCTGTCGTGAGATAATCGACCCATTGAGCGCAAGGAAGACGCCGATGGCGCAGACGAGCACGAAAACGGAGGCGACGCCGCCAACGATCCGGTTGCGCAGGAAAGATTTGTTTTTATCGAAGAGAAGCGCTGACGCGTTGTAATATTCGGAGAAAACCCGCGACAGGCCGTTGAGCACCAAGAGTACGAGGACGACTCCTGCAATCGGTTTGCCCAAGCCGGTCAAGCCCTGCGCGCTCTTGAGAAAGCCGTTGACGAGCGTTTCGATCGAATTCGGGACGTCGATTTCGGCGTAGATTGGAGAAAATCGCGGCACGGGTTTGACGCCGAACCATTCCTTCAGTGACTTTACGAGCAAAAGACCCGGAAAAAAGACCATCATCATCTGATAGGCGATGGCGGCGGCAAAGGTCGGGCATTCCCGCGCGTAGAAACGCACGAGATTACGCATCCGCAGGAGAAGGCGTCGGGCCATCGTTGCAATCAATGAGTGTAAATCCTTCGGATGATCATGAAATGCTCTTAACCCATAGCAGCTGATTCATGAACCTGCCTTGCGGGACTTACTTCAATAAAAAGCCCCCGGCGTTAACCGGAGGCTTTTTGGGTTGCGTTCAAAGAGCAATACGCTCCCGAAGTTTATTGATTATTTTGTCGCGAGAAAGGCTTCCAGCGAATCATCCATCGCTTTCATCCACGGCGTGTGGTGAACCGGTGCCATGTTGCCGGTGACTACCGACGGATAGGAATGGTTACGATAGGTGAGGATGCCCTCGACCTTGTGATGCTCCCATTCCTTGAAAAGTGCCGCGACCTTATCGATATCGAGGCGCGGATAATCTGTCGGGGCCAAGAGATCGCGCATATATTCCGTTTGGAAATCGATGCCCATTTCCGGATCGGCGACCTTTTCTTCCATCTCGCGCCATTTCAGCGTGTCGGCGTGCATTTCCTGAGGGGATGGCAGTTTGATTTTGCCCATCATCACGTCGCGCGCGTACCAGGCCTGAGCATCGAACATGTTGAAGGTGTAATACTGGTCCTGCATGCCGATATACATGAGCTTGGTGTTGTTTTCCCAGAAGATGCCCTTGTAGAGGTTCAGCGGATAGAGCCGGTTATTGGTCTTGAGCCGGAGATCGTCGGGCAGGAACGGGAAGTGGTGGAGATAGCCGGTGCAGAGCACGATGGCATCGACTTCCTGCGTCGAGCCGTCCTTGAAGTGCGCCACTTTGCCGACAAGCTTTGTCAGCAGCGGGACTTCCTTGAAGCCTTCCGGCCACTCAAATCCCATCGGCTTGGTGCGATGGCTGAAGGTGACAGACTTTGCGCCATATTTGTAGCACTGCGTGCCAATATCTTCGGCGGAATAGCTGGCACCAACCAGCAACAGGCGCTTGCCGGCAAATTCATCGGCACTCCGGAAATCATGCGCGTGCATGACACGGCCCGGGAACATGCGCAGACCTTCGAATTCGGGCACATTCGGAGTCGAGAAGTGGCCGGATGCCACGACGACGTGATCGAACTGCTCGGTAGTCTGGATGTCCTTTTTCAGATCTTTCGATGTGACGTTGAATTTGCCGGTCTTGTCGTCATAGGCAACATGCCGAACGGGCGTCTGGAAGCGGACATATTTTTCGACGCCGCTCTTTTTGACGCGACCGACAATGTAATCATGAAGGACGGCGCGCGGCGGATAGGACGGGATAGGGCGGCCAAAATGCTCTTCAAAGGAATAGTCGGCGAATTCGAGGCATTCCTTCGGGCCGTTCGACCAGAGATAGCGATACATGCTGCCGTGCACGGGCTCGCCATATTCGTCGAGACCGGTGCGCCATGTGTAATTCCAGAGGCCGCCCCAATTGTCTTGCTTCTCGAAGCAGACGAGTTCGGGAATTTCGTGGCCTGCTTTTTTTGCTGATTCGAAGGCGCGTAATTGCGCCAAACCGCTTGGACCTGCGCCGATAATTGCTACTCTCGTCATATATTCCGCCCTTTCAAATCGTCTGCGCCGGAAGCCTGAAGCTGCCGACACTATTCATGCTCTCTTCTTCAAATTAATTATTCACAGGTAACAATTTTTCGCAAGGGGAAGCACTTCCATCTCCCTGATCTTTCTCTCCGGCTTTCAAGCCGGACTTGAAAGCCCCATGAAACGCAGTGTTGTCCATGCCGGAAAGCGAGGCGGTGCCGGTCCGCGGGCGAGGCCAAAAGCCCGCTTTTTTGTGCGCTGATGACTTTCTTATTGCGAAAAGATTTTGACAACGAATGAATAATATGTGTCATTTTAGGTGTTTGGCGATTGTGATTTGTGTTCTATTCGGTTCTATAGTCCTAGAATTGAAGTCAGAACATGTGCGGCGCGGAATACAATTTGGCAGCGATCTCACGATCAGTGAGTGGCTTGACCATGCGGGTTCGTGACGCACCTGAAGTTAAGCGGAAGACGGAAATGCTGCAGCTCAATGGCTGTAGTGAACAATGAAAAGCTGGGGGATAAATTAATGAGTTCAAATAGTCATGCAGGGAGCGGTGACGGTTCGTCGCTTCATCGTTCGATCAACTGGACGGGAGCGTTCTGGGTCGCGAGCGGCGTGCCCGCACTGGTTCTTTTCTCGATCGGCGGCATCGCCGGAACAACCGGAAAGCTTGCCTTCCTGATCTGGACAGTCTCCATGATCATGGGCTTCATCCAATCCTTCACCTACGCAGAAATCGCTGGACTTTTCCCGAACAAGTCGGGTGGCGCATCGATTTACGGAGCGGCCGCATGGGTGCGTTACAGCAAGCTGATCGCGCCGCTCTCAGTCTGGTGTAACTGGTTTGCCTGGTCGCCCGTTCTCTCGCTTGGTTGCTCGATTGCAGCTGCCTATATTCTCAACGCGCTGGTTCCAGTCCCAGGCGCCGATGCGCCGGAAGTGGTGGCATGGCTCGCTGCGAATGGTGCGAGCGTTGCCGGTGATGATGCAGCCAAAATTGCTGCTGCGATCGCCGCTGTCCAGCCATCCATTCGCAATTGGACATTATTTACAACGACACTTGGTCCGGTCAGCCTCTCGCTGAACGCGGCCTTCTTCATCGGAATGGTTCTGATGCTCCTGACCTTCGCGATCCAGCATCGCGGCATTCTTGGCACGGCCAATGTGCAGAAATGGATCGGGTTGCTGGTTGTTGTTCCGATGGCCATTGTCGGTATCGTGCCGCTCGTCACCGGTCAGGTGAACATGGCCAATTTCTCTGATCTGGTTCCGCTTGCTGCCGCCTATGCACCCGAGCCGGGCGCATGGAATGTTGCCGGCTGGACGCTTGTGCTCGGTGGCATGTTCATCGCCGCCTGGTCGACATACGGGTTCGAGACGGCAGTTTGCTATACATCCGAGTTCAAGAATCCGGGGACCGATACGTTCAAGGCGATCTTCTATTCGGGTCTGCTCTGCCTTGGTTTGTACATCCTCGTCCCGTTTACCTTCCAGGGAGTTCTCGGACTCGAAGGCATGCTGGCGACGCCGATTGTTGACGGCTCAGGTGTTGCCGATGCGATGGCGACAATGGTCGGTGGCGGTACCTTTGTGCACGGACTTCTGGTCATGATGATGATTTTGGCTCTGATGCTGGCAATCATGACAGCTATGGCCGGTTCGTCGCGGACGCTTTATCAGGGGTCGGTTGATGGCTGGTTGCCACGCTATCTGAGCCATGTGAACGAGCACGGCGCTCCAACGCGCGCCATGTGGACGGATTTGATTGTCAACCTCGTCGTGCTGGCCATTGCCTGCGCGGATGCCACCAGCTTCTTCTTCATCCTTGCGGTGTCGAATTGTGGTTACATCATCTTCAACTTCCTGAACCTGAATGCAGGCTGGATCCATCGTATCGACTCGGGCAATGTTGCGCGCCCTTATCGTGCACCTAACTGGTTGCTCGGTCTCGGTACGCTCTTCGCTTTCGTGAATGCTGCCTTCATGGGCGCAGGCGCGAAGGTCTGGAACCCGTCCGCTCTGTGGGCAGGCCTGATCACTGCGGCGTTGATTATTCCGGTGTTCTGGTTCCGCCATTACATCCAGGATGGCGGCAAGTTCCCGCATGAAATGGCGGAAGATCTCAGCACGGGTACAACGGCGAAAAAGGCCGGCATGTTGCCTTATCTGACGCTGATCGCGGGTATTGCCGTGGTGTTGCTGGCGAACGCATTCTTCGTCATCTAAACGATTAGATTAGAGCCGCGCATTTCCCGATAAGGGGAGTGCGCGGCTTTTTTGTTTTTGGGGCAAATTCGCGATATAGTTTCTCTGTCGAGCGTGTTGCGCTTGGCGAAATATTTGTTACAGTCAGGAACAATTTTGATCGGGAGATGATGACATGCCGCTTTCTTGGAGACATTCGACACTTGCCGACAGGCATCGCGCACTCGGGTCTAAGCTCGAGGATTGGAGCGGCATGGGGACCGCATGGACCTATGACAAGGATATGTCCGACGAGCACGTCGCCGTTCGCACAAAAGCGGGGTTGATGGATGTTTCCGGACTCAAGAAAATCCACCTGATCGGCCCGCACGCAATTGCCATTCTCGAATATATCACCACCCGCGACATGACGAAAATCTATCCGGGCCGGTCGGTTTATGCGTGCATCCTGAATGACAAGGGATTATTTACGGATGACTGCATTGTCTACCGCACGGGGCCGAATTCATGGATGCTGGTGCATGGTTCGGGCACGGCGCATGAAGAGGTCGTCAAGCAGGCGGTGGGGCGCAATGTTGCCGTGCTGTTTGATGATGATCTGCATGATCTCTCGCTTCAGGGGCCGGTCGCGGTCGATTTTCTGGCCAAGCATGTGCCGGGTATCCGCGATCTGAAATATTTCCACCATATGCAGACGACGTTGTTCGGTCGTCCCGTGATGATTTCGCGCACGGGGTATACCGGCGAGCGCGGCTATGAAATCTTCTGTAAGGGCGAGGATGCGCCTGTGATCTGGGATACGATCCTCGCGGACGGCAAGGAGATGGGCATTATGCCTGTCTGCTTCAGCGTGCTCGATATGCTGCGCGTCGAGAGCTATCTGCTGTTTTACCCGTATGACAACTCACAAATGTATCCGTTTGCCAATGAAGGCCCCGGCGACTCGCTGTGGGAGCTTGGCCTTGATTTCACGGTCAGCCCCGGCAAGGTCGGCTTCCGTGGTGCGGAAGAGCATGCAAGGTTGAAGGGCAAGGAACGCTTCAAGATCTTTGGTCTCTTGATCGAGGCGGATGGTCCGGCCGATCTTGGCGACGAAGTGTTTGCCGATGGCAAGAAGGTCGGTGTCATCACCTGCCCGAGCTATTCGAAACTGACCAAGCGGTCCATGGCGATCATGCGGGTTGATGTGGCGCACGCAAAGCAGGGTGCTCCGCTGGAAGTGCGCGGCAAGTCACTGAAGGCGAAGGCCATTGCCCACACGATCACCTTCGACGATCCCGAGAAGAAAAAGCGGACGGCAATTGGCTAAAACAGATCCCGCGGTGCCTAGGTGCCGCGGGTTTGTTTACTGTGTCTGCCTTGATCGACTAGACTATGGACGAGGGGCGCGCTGTAACCGCTTTCGAAGGACAACACCATGCTTGTATCCGGCATTAAAAGCAGACCCGTCTATACCGGGCTCATCCTCGATCCTCATGCCGAGCACCATTTGATCGCGGTGGAGGGTGAGGGCGCGCTTGCCGTGCTGGATATGCTCTCCCCTGCGCCACGGGATGCGGCTGAAAAAGCGACGATCCTTTATACGAAAGCGGGCTCCGCGCCGGTTGATCACGAAGGCGCACTGGCAAAATTGCATCCCTACCGGTTGCAGCCTTTGCCGACGATCCAGACATTGCTGATCCGGTTGCAGGGGTTTCTCACGACCGCAAAGATGGGGACGCGGCTTTATATTGCCGGAACCGAGGGCTTTATAGGGCAGGCGATGCAAGTGGCGTTGAACAATGCGATCGATTTTCATTCGGTGCGCACGGAACATCGCGGCTCGCTGGCGCGGCGTATCCAATGCGTCCACTGCAAGGGCTTCACCGAAAATGTCACGATGAGCCATGTGCCTTGCGCGCATTGCGGGTTGAACCTTCTGGTTCGTGACCATTATTCCCGCCGTCTCGGCGCGTTTCAGGGCGTCTGTATCGATGCCGAAGTGCCGGGCGAATTGCCTCCTGCCGAGGAGATTTTCCCATGAGCATGAATCTGATGAGCGGTAGCACGGAAATTCCCGTTCGCGTGGCCGATATTGTGCAGGTGAGCGAGCGCGTGAAGCGGTTCCGGTTCGAGCCGGTTGCGGGTGGCTCGATGCCGGTATTTTCTGCGGGCGCGCATGTTGTCGTGTCGATGAATATCGGGTCACGCCGGGCGCGTAACCCGTATTCGCTGATGGGATCGGTCACGGATTTGTCCGCCTACGAGATCAGCGTTTTGAAAACGGTGGATTCGCGGGGCGGTTCGGTGTTTCTGCATGATTCGGTTAAAATCGGTGACCAGCTCACGGTGAGTACGCCGGTCAATCTTTTTCCCGTAGAACAACGCGGGCGCAAATTCATTTTGATCGCGGGCGGGATCGGGATTACGCCGATGATCGCCATGGCTGAGCAATTGACGGCGCAGAAATTGCCATTCGAATTGCATTACGCCTATCGCAATGATCAGGCTGGGGCCTATGCCGATACGCTGAAGGCGCGCTATGGCCACCTCGTGCATCTCTATATTGACAGCCGCGACGAGCGTATCCCGCTCGATGCCTTGCTCAAAAACCAGCCCCTCGGCACGCATCTCTATGTGTGTGGACCGGGTGGCATGATCAACTGGGTGCTGGAGAGTGGCCGCAAGGCCGGATGGCCGGAAGAAAATCTTCATTCCGAGCGCTTTCTGGCCCCGCCGAGCGGCAAACCGTTTTCCGTCGTGCTCGAACGCTCGAAAAAGACTGTCACGGTCGGCGAGCACGAGAGCATTCTTGAGGCGATCGAGGCTTCAGGTGTCGAGCCGCCCTATTTGTGCCGGGGTGGCGCGTGCGGTCAATGCCTGACTGGTGTTGTCTCGTGTGACGGAACGCTCGAACATAACGACCATTATCTTGCGCCCGAAGAACGCGACAGCAACCAGAAAATCATGATCTGCGTTTCCCGTATCAAGGGCAGCAATCTCGTCCTCGATCTCTGATCCATTCCAGCTGAGAAGGTGTCACCATGAACCTCGTCTTCAAGAAAGAAACGTTCCGCGACGATTTCACCTTCAAAAACAGTCCCGAGCACGTCCGGCGTTTTCCCTTTCCGTTCCATGAAGACAAATACATGTATACGGTCAATATCGAGCCGCACACGCCCGGCCCGGTCAATTCCGTGTTCGAATTCCCGATTGATGTCGACGAGCATTATGTCTCGGAGATGGAAGATAGGGCGCTTGTTTTGAAGGATGATCCGCTGCGCTGCCAGGCCCTGCCGCATATGCTGCTGGCCGAGTGGGATCTCGTCGAGCTGTTGATGGTCTCGATGTCCGAGCATTATCCCGAACATTTCACACTGACTCGGGACGGCGACAAATGGCACTGGATCAATCGCCCGCTCGGTATTGACCAGCTGTTTACGTTCGGGGATACCGCGACCTTACCCTATCCGCCGATGGAATATATTACCCGCCAGTGTCAGGGCGATTTCTGCCTGATCGACCAGCGGGACGGCAATCTCTGGATGGATGCCGGCATTGTGACGACGCAGGCTGATTGGTCGCTCGATTTCGATATCGGCATGAATTTCATGGAATGGCACGGGCCTGTGCCTTTGGCGCATGAGGCGGGGGTGTTCGACCGCGCGTTGAAATTCCTCATGAACCTTCAACTTGGCAAGCCTGTCCGGCGGCTCAACTGGACGATGTCGATCAATCCGCGCCTCGATACCAGTCCCGAGAATTTCCACAAATGGGGCTCGGACCGCATGACGGTGACGCCGGAGAATATTGGCGAGAAGGTGCATTTGCGCGTCGAATTGCAGGGCCTGTGGCGTCTGCCGCGCTCGAACGCGATCGTGTTCTCGATCCGCTGCTATCTGATCAGCATGAACGAGCTTGTGACCGTGCCGAAATGGGCGCGCCGCATGCCGCGCGTGCTCAAAAACCTGCCGCCCGAGCTCATCGACTATAAGGGCCTGAGCCGCTACCGGCAGATGACGATCGACTGGCTCTCGCGATTTGATGACGGCGCGCCAACCTCGCCCGGCGGCCAGCCGGACTGACGCTTTCGGGGCGGTTATCGGCTGACCGTCATTGCGAGCGGGAGCGAAGCAATCCAGCTGGTGGTGCAGGCAGAGGCTGGATTGCCGCGTCGCTTTGCTCCTCGCAATGACGGTTGGGGAGTCGTTCGTTCGCGATGGCGGGCGGGACACGCCTCGCTCTGCGATGACGGGTATCGTGCGCGTCACTCCAGCAAAAACTTGCCCAGTTCGCGGTGTTCGCCGTGGATGCGGCGAACGGTGCCGGTGATCGAGCGGTAAACAACTGTCTCGGTCTCGATGACATCGCGGTGGAACCGGACACCCGCCATCAGCGCGCCATCCGTCACACCCGTTGCGGAGACAATCACATCGTCGGCCGCAAGTTCTGTCATGTCATATTTGCGCTTGGGGTCAAGAATGCCCATGCCACGTGCGCGTTCGATCTTCGCCGGTGTGTCAAGGATCAAGCGCCCCTGCATCTGCCCGCCGACACAGCGCAAGGCGGCGGCTGCAAGCACGCCTTCGGGCGCGCCGCCAATCCCGAGATAGAGATCAATACCTGTCTTTTCCTGCATCGCGGTGAAGATGACGCCTGCAACATCGCCATCCGTGATCAGGCGGATTGTCGCGCCGGTTTTGCGCACGGCGGCGATGAGATCAGCGTGACGCGGCCGGTCCATGATCAGGGTGTTGATCTCGTGCGGCTTCACGCCCTTGGCTTTCGCCAACGCGTTGATATTGTCGGCCGGTGAAGCGTCGAGATCGACAATACCGGCGGCATAGCCCGGGCCGATGGCGATTTTATCCATATAGACGTCGGGCGCGTAGAGCAGGGATCCCGCCTGCGCCATTGCCATGACGGCAATTGCGCCGGGCATGTCCTTGGCGCAGAGCGTCGTTCCTTCAAGCGGGTCCACCGCGATATCGACGCGCGGGCCGGAGCCATTGCCGATTTTCTCGCCGATGAACAACATGGGCGCTTCGTCACGTTCGCCTTCGCCGATCACGACCGTGCCGTCGATGGGGAGCTTGTTGAGTTCACGCCGCATGGCGTCAACGGCGGCCTGATCGGCGGCGGTTTCATTACCATGTCCGCGCCAGCGCGCGGCGGAGACGGCGGCGCGCTCCGTGACGCGGACAAGCTCCATCGAGAGAATACGCTCGATGACGTCGCGTGGTTTGACATGGATTTCGTTATTCGCTTGGATGGTGTCGGATATTTGAATAGTCACTGGATACCCTCTGTTGTGGCAAAGCTCACGCGATCAACCCCGTTCAATGCGAATGAGTTGCGGTGGTTCTGCAATATGTCCGTCTGCCATAACGGCATCGAGCGCGGCGCGGATTGCGTTTTCGCTGGTCGCATAGGTAATCAGCACAACGGGCACCGGTGCGCCCGATTTGCCGGCGGGGTCCGCCATGCGCGAGGCGGCTGCCCGCTTCTGGACGATGCTTTCGAGCGAAATCATCTGCTCCGCCATGCGCGTCGCAATGCCCGCGGCAGCACCCGGCCTGTCGCGCACTGTGAGGCGGATATAATAGCCACCCTCGTGCCGCTGCATTGGCGCGCGGTCGCCATGGCTCAAGGCACTTGCAGGCACGCCAAGCGGGGCAACATGGATATTGCGCGCGATATCGGCAAGATCGGAGAGGACGGAGGAGGCCGTGGCGTTGCCGCCTGCGCCCGGACCCACCAGCGTCAGCTCGCCGACGGGCTCCGCCAGCACCGAAACCGCATTCGTGACCCCCATGACCTGAGCAATTGCCCAGGTTTTCGGCACCATTGTCGGGTGAACGCGCTGCTCGATACCAGTCGATGTGCGCTCGGCCACACCAAGCAGTTTGATCCGGTAGCCGAGTTCGTCTGCCATGGTCAGGTCAAGCGGCGTGATCGAGGCAATGCCTTCGACATAGACGGCATCCGAGTCGATTTCCGTACCGAAAGCGAGGCTCGTCAGGATCGACAATTTATGCGCCGTATCAAACCCGCCAACATCAAAGGTCGGGTCGGCTTCCGCATAGCCGAGGCGCTGGGCGTCCGCGAGGCAATCGGCGAAGGTCAGACCTTCAAGTTCCATCCGCGAGAGAATGTAATTGCAGGTGCCGTTCAAAATGCCCGAAACGCGGGTCACGACATTGCCAGCGAGCGATTCGCGCAAGGTTTTCACAATCGGGATGCCGCCGGCAACCGACGCCTCGAAATTGAGCTGCGCGCCTTTCGCTTCCGCTAGGGCAACGAGCGCCGTGCCATGCCGCGCCAAAAGCGCCTTGTTGGCGGTAACAACGGACTTGCCAAGCGAGAGCGCTGCTTCGACAACGGCCTTCGCCACACCATCCGCCCCGCCCATCAATTCGACAACACAATCAACCTCCGGCGATTGCGCGAGGGCGACGGGATCATCAAACCATGCAATCCCTTCAAGCGAGATGCCGCGGTCCCGGTTCTTGTCGCGCGCGGAAACTGCGGTGACGATCAAAGGGCGTCCACAACGCGAGGCCAAGAGGGGCGCATTTGTTGCAAGTGCGCCAACCAAAGCCGCGCCGACGGTTCCGAGACCGACAACGCCGATACGAAGCGGGTTTTTCATGCCATAATCCTGTTCAATCTGCCGCTCTCAGATCCGCGTGATCCTTGGCAGTGCATTATGCAGTGTCTTGTCTGCGGTATCAAAAAAGCGGCGCACATTGCGCGCCGCCTGTCTGATGCGCTGTTCATTCTCAACTAGCGCGATTCGCACGTAATCATCACCATATTCACCGAAACCGATGCCCGGCGCGACAGCAACCGAGGATTTTTCCACCAGCAATTTCGAAAATTCCAGACTTCCCATCGCGAGGAACGGTTCCGGGATCTTTACCCATGCGAACATTGAGGCCTGTGGCGGGTCAAATTCCCACCCCGCAAGACCGAAGGACTCAACCAGCGCATCGCGCCGTTTGCCATTAGGTACCTGAAAGCGTGGATGGGTAGCTCGGGTTAGGCACCAATATCACGTCACCCGTCGCGGTGATCGCCTTGATTTTGTTGACTTGCTCGAAAACATAGGGCGGCAGGCGTTTGATACGGTGAAAATCAGACATCAAAAGAACCTTAAAGCAAGGATCGAACAAAACGCGGTTGGGTTACTGTACCGGGGTTCCGGCAGCCTCGTTCCGGAGGCGCGCGGCCTCGAGTTCCGCTTTGAGTGCCTCCAGCTCTTCCGGCGTCTTCGCCGCAAGCGGCTTTTTAGGTGGCAGCGGCATCACACCAACGGGCATGTATTCCAGAGTGTCGGTTCGTGAGGCCGTAACAAAGTCAGCTGCAGGAGGCAGTTCCGTCGCCATGCCGACCATGACTGCCAATTGCTTGACCGGAGTGGTGCCGCTTTCGGTTGATGCACATCCCGCCAGCCCGAAACCCGCCAGACCCATGACCGCTCCGGTGCATAAAAAACGTGACACACATGCAAACATCATTAGTCCTCCTCGCGCATCGGTTATGATATAAGATGAAATGACAGCTTCGACGAGAACAATTAAATCGTTAGAGTAACAATTATTGCACGGTCCGAGACAAAATGATCTCCGAACCGTGTCCGGGAGCCAAACGTGGATGAGTTCTGAACCTGAAGGGCCTTTGACGCCCGGTCCATTGCCAGACTTCGAGGCACTCGCCGCCAATACAGCCCGTTTAATGGAAGAGCTCGGCCATGCAACGGCCGCCTCGATCAAGCCAATTGAAGAGGGGCGTGCAAAGCCCGGAATGTCGGACGAGGTCAGTGATGTTGTCAAAACGCTAGGTCAGGTCGTCGAGCAGATCGCTGCAGACCCGCAACGCCTCGTTGTTGCCCAGACGAGTCTTACCATCGGGTTTCTCGATCTGTGGAGCCGTACGCTCAAGCGTTATCAGGGAGAAAACGTGCCGCCTGCTGCCACGCCGGACGCAACCGACAAGCGCTTCCTCGATCCGGACTGGTCGACCAATCCGATGTTCGATTTTGTCAAACAGGCCTACCTGATTACCTCCCGCTGGGCAGAAAATCTTGTCGATACCGCTGAAAATCTCGATCCCCATACGCGTCACAAGGCGCAATTCTACGTCAAACAGATTTCGAGTGCTCTGGCACCAACCAATTTTGTGGCCACGAACCCTGATCTTCTGCGGACGACGCTCGCGGAAAATGGTGAAAATCTCGTGCGCGGCATGAAAATGATGGTGGAGGATATCAAAGCGGGAAAGGGCACGCTGAAACTTCGCCAAAGCGAAGCCGGGACGTTTGACGTCGGCGTCAATCTAGCGACAACTCCGGGAAAAGTCGTTTTTCAAAACGACCTCTTTGAATTGATCCAGTACACGCCAACAACGGAGACCGTCGTCAAGCGCCCCTTGCTGATCGTGCCGCCATGGATCAACAAATTCTACATTCTCGATTTGAACCCCGAAAAATCCTTCATCCGCTGGGCGGTCGGTCAGGGCCTTACAGTGTTCGTGATCTCATGGGCCAATCCGGATGCGCGCCTCGCGGACAAGAGCTTCGAGGACTATATGCGCGACGGTATTCTCTCAGCCGTCGATCGCGCGCGTGCGATTACGGGCGAAAAATCGGTCACGACGATGGGCTATTGCGTCGGGGGGACATTGCTGGCTGTGACGCTGGCCTATCTCGCCGCCAAGGGCGATACGCGGATCGCAAGCGCGACATTGCTCACAACGCAAGTCGATTTTGAAAATGCGGGCGATTTGAAGGTTTTTGTCGATGAGGAACAGGTGAAACTCGTCGAAAGCCGCATGGATGTGCGGGGCTATCTCGAGGGCACCAGCATGTCGGCGGCGTTCAACATGCTGCGACCGAATGATCTGATCTGGCCCTATGTGGTGAATGTCTATCTGAAGGGGCAGCACCCGTTTCCCTTCGATCTCCTCTATTGGAACTCCGACTCAACCCGGATGCCGGCCGCCAATCATTCGTTCTATTTGCGGAATTGTTATCTCGATAACAAACTTTCGAAGGGCGAGATCATTTTGGGTGGCGAACGTCTGGATCTTGGTCGCGTCACGATCCCGATCTATAATCTTGCCGCAAAAGAGGATCACATTGCGCCAGCCAAATCGGTTTTTGTTGGCAGCGCGTGTTTTGGCGGTGATGTAACTTATGTCATGGCAGGGTCCGGCCATATTGCGGGCGTCATCAACCCGCCGGAAAAAGTCAAATATCAATATTGGACGGGCGGAAAGCCAGAAGGTGATTTTGGCGCCTGGGTTGCGTCGGCCCATGAAACACCGGGGTCGTGGTGGCCGCATTGGCTTGAATGGACAGTTGCTCAGGCTCCCGAGCGCGTCAAAGCACGCAAGCCGGGCGGCAGGTTCAAAACACTGGGCGACGCGCCGGGAACCTATGTCAAAGTGCGTTCTTGAGTTTCCTATCGTGTGCAATTCTGCCCTGCATTAGGGGGACTTGCGATAAAATCATTCCCGTACCAAAGTGCGGCCCGGTTCAAGATTACTATAGTAGAGGAAGCAACGGATGAAGCTCGTACGTTATGGCGCTGAAGGCGCAGAAAAGCCCGGTATCATTGATGCGGATGGCGGCATCCGTGACTTGTCGGGCCATGTCGCCGACATTAATGGCAACACGTTTTCGCCCACCACACTGGCGCGTCTTGCCGCGATTGATCTGAAAAGCCTTCCTCTCGTCCCGGCAGGCACGCGGTTGGGTTCGTGCGTGGCGCGTCCGGGAAACTTCATCGCTGTGGGCCTTAACTATGCGGACCATGCCGCCGAGTCGAACATGCCGATCCCAGAACAGCCGATCCTGTTCAACAAAGCTCCGAACTGCATTCAGGGGCCCAATGATGTCATCATCATACCCAAGGGATCAAAGAAAGCCGACTGGGAGGTCGAGCTCGCCATCGTCATCGGCAAGACGGCGCTGTATGTCGACGAGAAGGACGCGCTCGATTACGTCGCGGGCTATTGTGTCTGCAACGATGTTTCGGAGCGGGAATTCCAGACGGAACGTGGTGGCCAGTGGATGAAAGGCAAGGGGAGCCCGACATTCGGCCCTCTCGGTCCGTGGCTCGTCACGAAGGATGAAATCAAGGACGTGCAGAATTTGTCGATGTGGCTCGACCTTAATGGCAAGCGCGTCCAGACCGGCAATACCAAGACGATGATCTTCGGTGTTGCCCATATCGTCCATTATATCTCCCAGTTCATGCGGCTTGATCCGGGTGATGTGATCACGACCGGCACACCTCCCGGCGTCGGCATGGGCATGAAGCCGCAAGTCTTCCTGAAGGCGGGTGACCGTATGGATGTGGGCATTGAAGGGCTTGGTGAGCAACATCAGGTGACTGAGGCTTGGAAGGGCTAAGTCTTTCGGCTGGCTCATTCATGATCAGAATCGACACGACTCAGCCATAGCAGTAAGTGCACGGCATGAGCAGAACGGTTTTTGATGTATCACGCTCGGTAACGGACCGCGCCTGGGTGGATCGTATTGACGATTCATCCCGCGCGGTCGCGCTCGCCATGGTGCAACAGCATGGTCTGCCAGACGTCGTAGCCCGCATTCTGGCGGGTCGCGATGTTCCGCTTGAGGCCCTGCCGGGATTTCTTGATCCACGTCTGCGTGATCTGATGCCTGATCCATTCGTGATGACGGCAATGGAGCCGGCAGCCCTCAAGATTGTTGGCGCGATTGAGCGCGATGAAATCATTGCGGTTTTTGGCGATTATGATGTTGACGGCGCTACGTCAGTGGCCCTTCTCGCCGGTTTTCTGGACAGAGCTGGCGCGCGCCGTTTGATCCATATTCCCGACCGCCTCACCGAGGGGTATGGTCCGAATGTGGAAGCCGTTGCAACGCTCGTGGCCGCCGGGGCGCAACTTCTCGTGACCGTTGATTGCGGCACGACAGGGCACGAGCCTATTCTGGAAGCCGCCAGATTGGGAGTTCCGACAGTCGTTCTTGACCACCATCAGGCACCGGAAGAACTCCCTGAGGCCTATGCGATCGTCAATCCGAACCGGCTGGATGATTTGTCGGGCCTCGGCCATCTCTGCGCAGCTGGCGTGGTTTTTATGACGCTTGTCGCTGTCAACCGCATCTTGCGGGCGCGCGGGTTTTGGGAAAAACGCGGCGGAGAGCCGGATCTCATGGCGATGCTTGATCTTGTTGCCTTGGGGACCGTCGCGGATGTCGTGCCGCTTGTGGGCCTCAATCGGGCTTTTGTCCGGCAGGGAATTGCCGTCATGCGGCGGCGCGACCGGCTCGGCTTGCGCGCTCTTGCTGACAGTGCGCGCCTCGATGGCCCGATTGCGCCCTATCATCTCGGCTTTCTGTTCGGCCCTCGGATCAATGCGGGAGGGCGGATCGGAGATGCCGCGCTGGGTGCGCGCCTTTTGCTGACTGGGGACGAGAACGAGGCCGCCAAGATTGCGACCGAACTCGAACGTCTCAACCGCGAGCGGCAGGAGATCGAAGTCCGGATGGTGGAGGAGGCCGAAGCGGAGGCGTTTCTCAGCGTCGGCCTTGATGAAAATGCTGCGGGCATCATTGTGGTGGCGTCATCTCATTGGCATCCGGGCATTGTTGGTCTTGTGGCGTCGCGCCTGAAGGACCGTTTCCAGAGGCCAGTTTTTGCGCTTGCGCTTGATCAGAACGGTTTTGCAACCGGGTCTGGCCGGTCGGTTCAGGGGATTGATCTTGGCCGTGCCGTCCGGGAGGCTGTCGAACAGAAGGTTTTGATTAAAGGCGGCGGCCATGCAATGGCAGCCGGATTAACGATCATTGCCGACAAAATACCGGAGCTACGTGCCTTTTTTGAAACGAGGCTTGGTGCCGATGCCTCGCGCTTGCGGGTCGAGCAATCGCTTGTGATTGATGCTGCCATCATGGCGGGCGGTGCGACGCTGTCGCTTCTCACTGAAATCGACCGTGCTGGCCCCTATGGCTCGGGCCATCCGGAGCCCTTGTTCGCTTTCGGTGCCCATCGTGTTGTTGATGCCATGGAGGTCGGCACCAATCATGTTCGCGCAAAGCTGAAGGCTGGCGATGGCAAGACGCTCGAAGCGATCGCCTTTCGGGCGGCTAACCAGCCAATCGGGATCGCCTTGATGAAAAATCGCGGCGGCGTTTTACATCTGGCGGGAAGTCTTGCCATCAACCGCTATCGTGGCGGAGAGACGGTGCAGCTTCGGATCATGGATGTCGCAACGCCCGCAGCACACTAAGTGTCTGACTTGGTTCTTTTGCCGACCCACTGCTCCCGCCAGTACAGCAAGAGGCCTGCGAGAATGATAACTCCGGAACCTGCGATCAGATAAAGATCGGGAATATCGCCAAACACGAGGAAGCCGAGCACCATCGCCCATGCAATTTGCGTGTATTGGTAAGGTGTAACCGCCGATGCGGGCGCAAGTTTCAACGATTTGTTCATGCTTAAATGTGCGAGCGTCGCAACGATGCCGAGAAGGCACATCAACATAAAATCCTGAAAGGTCGGTGTCACCCAATTCCAGGGAGCCACGAGCAGCCCGAAAAGCAGCGCGCCGGCATTTTGCCACGTGACAAGCACGATACTGGGTGCCTCGCGTAAAGTGCGGGTGACGATGAGGCTCAACGAGAACACAAAGCACCCGCCAATCGCGATCAGTGCCGGCCAGGCAAGCGTGGACGAGGACGGACGGAGGCTGATCACAACACCTACAAACCCGATCAAAATGGCGGCCCAACGCTGCCAGTCCAGCTTTTCTTTGAGCAACGGCCCTGCAAGCGCCGCGACAAAAATTGGCGTCGCCATATAAAACGTCACCACATCCGCCAACGGGAGCAAGGACGCCGCCCAATAAAAGGCCGCAACTTCGCCCGTGAGAAGGATGGTGCGCACAACATGAAGCCATGGTCGCGTCGGGCGGGCGACATTGCCGACCCCATGCTTCACGATAGACGGCACCAACAATAGAAACCCTGTCGTGCTGCGAAGCAGAAGAATTTGCCCCACCGTGTAAGTTGCCACCAGCCATTTGCCGAGCACATCGTTCGAGACATAGAGAAACATGCCGAGCAACATGAGCAGAATGCCCATCGTCAGTGGCGAAGCCGAGAAGAAGCCAAAAGAGGACGTGACAGAAGCTGTTCCATCAAATTTTGCAGCTCTTGAATTTAGCTCTGAACCTGCCGTCTTCGGTTCAGTGTTGGCTTCGTGTTTTGACTCGATTGCCGTCATCAGATCTTGCGCCTCTATTTCGAACGTCAGGAAGCTTCGGTACCAGTTTGGGGGGGGATTGCAAAATATTTTTACAGAAAACGCATTCAATACACGAAGCGCGCTTGTCTAGCGTCGTCCGATTGCCTATAAGCCGCGGGTAGTTGCTTGCGCCCTTCGTCTAGCGGTCTAGGACGTCGCCCTTTCACGGCGAAAACACGGGTTCGATTCCCGTAGGGCGCACCAGCTATTTATTCATTGAAATCAATGTTTTAGAATGAACCCGGCCATATTGTCCGGGGCCTTTTTTGCATGCGCGGTCCATGTGGTTTTACCCGGTGGATGGCGGGCGTCCCGACTGTTTGCGGGGCTTAGAGCTTTGTGAGCGCGTTGCTTTGATGCTTTTTTGAGGCGCTTTATGGCGCGCTTGATTGCGTGTCCGAGCGTCGTCATCGTGTCCGATTGCGTGTCCGGTGAGAAACGGGTCAGTTCCGTCTCCAAACGGTATAAATCGTTGAGTTGTCCAAGTTTTTTCCGTAACTTTTCCAGCGACAACGCCAACGTTGGATTTCCAGCGCCGTAAGCCTTGTTCATGAAGGCAGATTGGTAATGACAGATGATGACCGCCTTCCGAAGATCATGCATCGCTTCCGGTGTTGCTTTCCGAAAACTCTGCGGTACCGATTTTCGCGCCCGGCGAAGGGCTCTCGTCGCACGCGAGGCGAGGATGTCGGGGGTTTCCTGCGGTTCGGGCCATGCGGATAGCCGGGCTCTGACGCGATGGGCGTCGATGCTTGCCTGTTTGAGCAAAGCGCGATCCCGATCCTTGCTTCCCGCTGTGTCACCCAGAAGTTCAGGGGGGAGTGAACCGGGATCAAGCTTGTGGTTCTGCCGGATCAGCTCCCTCACTGTTTCTGTGACGACGACTGCATCGCGTGCGGCGGAGAGTGTTCGGGAGGCCCGGGCAAGCTCGTCGCGGCAGGTCTTTGCCGCGGTGCGAAGCGAGGGGGGTGCCAGCCTAAACAAGGCCCGCGCTTCCTTGATCCTCGCTCGGTAGACATGGATGGCTCGGCCAGGATTTTTTGGAGTCGTGTTGCGGTACCGCGCAGCGATCCCGAGCACGCGCCGCAACGCTGCGAGCCAGTCCTTCCAGTCGGGTGACGAGGCTGGCGGGTGCGTCACTCGGGTCTTCTCCGATCTTGCTGGCGCGTTCACACGAGGAATGTTACCGAAGCCTGGATGCAAATTTATGTCGAAACTAGAATATCGCGGCTGGCTTCAGTCACGCTTTAATCAATCATCGGGGATGATTGACGTCTTGTGTAGTCGGTTTATCGCGGACGCGATGGGTCGCAGTCATTCGGGTTGTGCGATGGCGTTTGACGGTTTCGGAAGTGATGGGGTAGGGCGGAGCGCATGACGTATGATTTTGTGATTGTCGGGGCCGGTTCGGCCGGGTGTGTTCTTGCAGACAGGCTGACTGCCAATGGCAAATACTCCGTGCTCCTGCTCGAGGCCGGGGGCAGCGATATGCGCTTCTTCATCCAGATGCCGCTCGGCTATGGCAAGACGTTTTTCGACCCTGCGGTCAACTGGATGTACCGTGCCGAGCCTGATCCGGGGCTTGGCGGGCAACGCGATTATTGGCCGCGCGGAAAAGTGCTTGGCGGTTCGAGCTCGATCAATGCGATGGTGTATATCCGCGGCGACAAGCGGGATTTCGAGGAGTGGGAAGCCGCAGGAAACCCGGGTTGGGGCTGGGACCCCGTGAGCGCCGCCTACCGGGCGATTGAGGATTATGAGGGCGCTGATCCGGCAATCAATGGGAAGGGCGGCCCGTTGCGTATTTCGCAACTCGGCGCCAGCAAGCACCAGCTTTGTGACCCGTATATCGAAGCGGCGAAGGCAATGGGTCTGCCGTTCAATCCGAATTTCAACGGGGTCACGCAGGAAGGCGCCGGCCTCTATGATTGCACGATCAAGGGTGGCCGCAGACTATCGGCGTCGCGCGCGTTTTTAAGGCCCGCAATGAAGCGTTCCAATTTGCGTGTCGAGACGGGCGCGCAGGTGACGCGACTGGTCTTCGACGGGATGCGTGTAACGGGCGTCGAATATGTCCAACGCGGCCAGACACATCTTGCTCAGGCGGGGCGGGAGGTGATCCTGTCGGGCGGCGCGATCAACAGCCCGCAACTCTTGCAGCTTTCTGGGATCGGCCCGTCGGACCATCTGAAGACTCTCGGCATTGCGATCCGTCATGACAATCCGCATGTCGGCAATCACCTGCAAGATCACGCGGCGCTGAACTATACGTGGAAAATGCGCGTGCCGACACTGAACGAGGCGCTGCGTCCGTGGTGGGGCAAATTGAAAGCGGGTATCCAGTATCTGACGACGGGCCAAGGGCCTCTCGGCCTGAGCATCAATCAGGGCGGCGGGTTTTTCAAAACCGATCCATCCCAGCCACGCCCGAATATGCAGCTTTATATGCAGGCCTTCTCGACACTTATTCCGAAAGAGGGTGAACGTCCGCTGCTGACGCCCGATCCGTTTCCGGGGATCTCGCTCGGCGTTTCGAATTGCCGGCCAACCAGTCGCGGCGAGATAAAAATCAGCTCGTCCGATCCGTTCGAGCATCCGCGGATCATGCCGAACGCCTATTCCACCACTCATGACGTGGATGAAATGCTGGACGCGGTGAAGTTCCTGCGCGGGATTGCGGCGCAACCTGTTCTTGCAAATCTCATTGA
>Ga0209358_10000973_pt1 | contig 23847 bp, 20 predicted proteins | sample LauGreFa1BDMLBSN_2_FD_187574 | JGI IMG/M metagenome (GOLD analysis project Ga0209358, IMG submission 187574) | Freshwater lake microbial communities from Lake Michigan, USA - Fa13.BD.MLB.SN (SPAdes) (version 2) | ecosystem: Environmental > Aquatic > Freshwater > Lake | place: Lake Michigan, USA...
GGCATTGCACGCGGCAGTGTGCTCGCCGGCCGACGGCTCTGCAAATGTCATCCGTGGCATGCGGGCGGCTTTGATCCGGTCCCTTCCAGACAAACCAGCGGGGCCGAAACACCCGCTACACACTCTCACTGAATTATCTTCATCAAAGCTCTTATGGATATCAAACGTACTGTCCTGCTGGTCGTGTTCTCACTCTCTCTGCTGATGCTGTGGGAGAACTGGAATATCCACAACGGCGGGCCTTCCATGTTCGCGCCCGAGCAAAAAGTCGCATTAACACCTGCACCGACATCACCCGCTACCAGCAGTGAGCAATCCATACCGCAGGCATCCGTCAGCACCAACGTCAATACCACCACCAGCAATCAAGTACCGGGCGGTGCAATTGCCAATCCTCAGGGTGAGCGCATCACTCTTACCACTGATCTTCTCAAGGTGGAAATCAGTACCGCGGGTGGTGAGCTCACTCGCGTTGAACTACTCAAGCACAAGGATGCAGCCAGTCCGGAAAAAAATGTGGTACTCATGGAAAGCGGCACCGGACGCACGTATATCGGTCAGACCGGATTGATCGGTGGTGATTTTCCGAACCACCGCACGATGTACAGCGCGCGCCCGGGAACGCGCACGTTGGAGAGCGGTGACACCATCGAGCTGGTGCTCGATGCAGAGCAAAATGGCGTCAGGCTCACCAAAACTTACGTGTTCAAGCGCGGTGAATATCAGATCGATCTGAATCATGCGGTGATCAACACGACTGCAGAGGCCATCTCACCTTCCGTGTATGTACAGCTGGTACGCGATGGCGGCAAACTCGAAGGCGATTCGGCGTTCTACAGCACCTTCAATGGTCCCGCGATTTACACAGCAACGGAAAAATTCCGCAAGGTCTCGTTTGAAGACATCGAAAAAGCCAAGAACCCCGTACCGGTGCGCACCAGCGATGGCTGGATTGCGATGGTGCAGCACTACTTCGTTACCGCCTTTCTGCCAACGACCAAAGGCGAGCATGAACTGTTTACCCGGAAAATCGACAACAATCTCTACGCAGTCGGTTCCATCATGAGCATGGGCAGCATTGCACCGGGTGCTTCGATGTCGATCTCGGGCAGGCTTTTCGCTGGTCCCCAGGAATCTGCCGCACTTGAGCAGTTCGCAACAGACTTCGATCTCGTTAAAGACTATGGCTGGCTGACCATCATTGCCAAACCTATTTTCTGGCTGATGGAACAAATCCAGAAAGTGCTTAGCAATTGGGGCTGGACTATCATCGTGCTGACGATCCTGATCAAGCTTGCATTCTTTCCGCTGTCTGCCGCCAGCTATCGCAGCATGGCGAAGATGAAACTGGTCACACCGAAAATGACCGCTATACGGGAACGTCACAAAGGCGATCCGCAAAAAATGAATGCGGCGATGATGGAACTCTACAAGACCGAGAAGATCAACCCGCTCGGCGGCTGTCTGCCGGTGCTCGTGCAAATCCCGGTATTCATCGCACTCTACTGGGTACTGCTGGCCAGCGTGGAAATGCGACACGCACCCTGGCTGGGCTGGATACAAGATTTATCGGCACCCGACCCTTGGTACATCCTGCCTGTCGTCATGGCCGCATCCATGTTCGTACAAACCAAGCTCAATCCCACGCCACCTGATCCGATTCAGGCCAAGATCATGATGATCATGCCAATCGCTTTTTCGGTGATGTTTTTCTTTTTCCCTGCAGGCCTCGTGCTGTACTGGGTTGTGAATAATCTGCTGTCGATTGGTCAGCAATGGGTGATCACCCGTCAGTCGGAGCAAGGCAAAGCCTGATCGCTTTGCCAAGCCAAAAAAGTCCGTCGCCCGTGGGTCACGGACTTTTTTTATTCCGGCTACACTTTGCCCATGCTCGCTGACAATTCGCCCATTGCTGCCATCGCCACTGCCCCCGGACGCGGTGGCATCGGCGTGGTGCGTATTTCGGGCAAACATCTAGGCGGGCTTGTGCATGCTGTCTGCCGACTTGATGGCAAGCGTGAACTCATTCCGCGACAGGCAACCTATCTGGATTTTGTTCGCGCCGATGGCGGCGTCATTGACCGTGGACTGGCCATTTATTTCGATGCGCCCCATTCCTACACCGGCGAAGATGTGCTCGAGTTGCAAGGGCACGGCGGCCCGGTAGTAATGCAAATGCTGCTCAATCGCTGTCTCGAAGCAGGCGAAGATCTTGGTCTGCGGCTGGCCAATCCGGGTGAATTTACTTACCGCGCTTTTCTCAATGACAAACTCGATCTCGCTCAGGCAGAGGCGGTTTCCGATCTGATCGACGCCTCGACCGAAGCCGCTGCTCGGCTGGCCACGCAATCCTTATCGGGTGCATTTTCAAAACAGATTGAACAATTGGTCGGGCAGGTGATTCGCTTGCGCACGCTGGTGGAGGCAACGCTGGATTTTCCCGAGGAAGAAATCGAATTTCTGGAAAAATCCGACGCACTCGGCCAACTGAAAAGCTTGCGCGAGGCGCTCGATACGGTGCTAGCCCAAGCGGGACAAGGTGCCCTGCTGCGTGATGGCCTCAAGGTGGTTCTCGCTGGTCAGCCCAATGTGGGCAAGAGCTCCTTGCTCAACGCACTGGCCGGCAATGATGTTGCGATCGTTACGCCCATCGCCGGTACGACACGCGACAAAATCACCGAAACCATTCATGTTGAAGGCATACCGATCAATATCATCGATACTGCCGGTATACGCGATGAAGCCGAGGCCGACGGCGAGGTCGAGCGCATCGGTATCTCGCGCACCTGGCGCGCGGTGGAACAGGCCGATGTGATCTTGCACATCCTTGATGCCAGCCGCGGACCGACGCGCGCCGATGAGGAAATCGTGGCGCGTCTTCCTGACAAGATCCCGCTTTTACGCATCTGGAACAAGATCGATCTTTCCGGACACAAGCCTGCGATTGATCAGCAAGACGATGGTTCGCATATTTATCTGTCAGCAGCGGAGCGCATCGGTATGGATTTACTGCGCAAGGAATTACTGCGTATCGCTGGCTGGCAGCAGACCGGCGAATCTATTTTTCTGGCACGCGAACGCCATCTGATTGCTTTGCGTGCGGCACAGGCCCATTTGCAAACTGCTGCTGAGCTCGCGGCGCAACGCGACAGCGCCCTTGATTTATTTGCCGAGGAACTGCGACTGACTCAGGAGCGACTCAACAGCATCACCGGTGCTTTCACCTCGGATGATTTGCTGGGCGTGATTTTCAGCCGGTTTTGTATAGGCAAGTAGGCAGTTTCCACATCTCCAGCTTTGTCCGATTAATACTAGCCTATGGCTTCAGTGATGACTTTAATCGCCTGAAATCCGACTTACGTATGAGCGCGTGAATGCCCTTGGTACGGTCAACTACCTGCGACACATTGAAATCCGTTGCTGCAGAGAGATAGGCGTACGCGACGGCGCGCTCCATGCCCATGACCTCCGATAAAAAACGAATCGCTTCTCTGACCGCATCTTTCATCGCATCATCCAGATCCGGATTCAATCCAATCGCAATCCAATAGTGCGGGGTTTCACCCAGCGGTTTTTCAAGCGAGCCTGCGGCCGACGGAATTCGCCGGTCACCTTTTTTCAGCAAGGTAAAACGAAACGTGGCTCGCATGGAATGCTCGAGCGCCGTGAGCGCCACCTCACCATTGGCCTGAACCATGTGCGGATCACCCGTATAGAAATTCGCACCCGGCACAAAGACGGGCAAGTAAATGCTTGTCCCTGCCCCCAGATCTTTGACATCGATATTGCCACCATAGACACCAGGCGGGACCGAATGCACGGGTTGATCCGTTGCTGCTGCCACGCCCATCACGCCCATAAAAGGCGCGGTCGGAAAAGCAATCGTCTCACCCTGACGGTTCGTCATCACGGCTTCCCATTTGCCTTGGCGATTGCGACGTATCGGAGTGAATATGGAGACGTTGTGAAATTTTTCCGGGGACTGCGCGTTCGCATCGGGTTCCGGTTTCGGGCCTTCTGGAAATTCCCCGGGCAGCGCGCCCTTGCCATGGCGGTTAGAAATGACGCCATAAGCAACACGAGGCACTACCGACAGAATATCGACTTTCAAAACATCACCCGGTTCTGCACCATCGACAGCGACAGGTCCTGTAATGATGTGCGGCCCGTCCTTGGCAAAGTCATGGGGCAAATCGGATTGTGTAATGGCGACGGCGTCTTTGAGCACTTGGTGCGCTGGTATTCCTTTCGAAGCGAAATACTGCACCGGATTTCGCCCCTGGTCCTCCAGTAATCCCTCATGGGACAAGGTATCGAAAATCACAATAGCACCCGAGGGCACCGTGAGTACAGGCGCATCGATGGAGTTTGATAAATAACCCCACTTTATCGTGGCGAGTGTTGAAGGTACGTAAAAGACCTTGCCACGATGACCCTTGATCTTGATCGGGCCAGGTTTGTCTGCCAAAGGCTGAAGGGGAAATGCGGAAATGGGGCCAGCGGATACCGAAGCCATTACGCTCGCAAGCAAGAAGCCTAGTGCCCAGTGTTTATTGTTCATGATGTCCCGAATATCGTCGTGGAAGATTTTTTATTTTCAGAAATTATGCATGATTTCGAAAACTAACGAGCGCAATACCTTGGCCGCAGATGCGTGTGGTGATTATCAACGACGCACGTCATCACAAGAGCCCGTTCGTCTGACGGGTGATGATTGGATCATAGCCGCATGCGATTTCGCCTTCTGAAGCGCGGCAACGGTATTGTTATTTTTTCTACCGCCTGTTTGTACGCTGAGACAATACGGGGGCTGATCGGTGGGCTCGAGAACAGTCCTAACGCAGCACTTGAAATACGCCTTGATCCCTGTTTTTCATGACATCATCCCACGAGAAAATGTGGCCGTTCATCGCGATGTAAACACCAGCTGGAGCAAGACTGGCGGCGGCACATGCGAAACCAAGATTGAAAAAGGCATCGGATCGCGCGATTCGATAGGGCACCATGGCGCCCGTCAAAATGATGGTTTTATTTAAATCAGAACGGCCCAGCACTTGCGCAGTCTCAGGCATGGTGTCAGTGCCATGCACAATGACGATACAGTCTTCGGCGGAACGCTCACAGGCCTCGCGTATTTGCTGACGATGGCTGTCTTGCATGTCGAGTGAATCCAATGCAAGCACGGTCTCGAAGACCACCGGCAAAGTCAATCGCGCACGATCAAGCGCCTCAGGCAACACGCTGTCCCTGAAAATCAGCTTGCCTGTAAGGGGATCGTAATGTTTGTCGAATGTACCGCCGGTTGCGATGATGCGCAGACTCATGGCCATGGATCCTGAAGAAAACTGTCAGATGATAGCCTGAAGTACGATTTCTGCACGCCTGCACTTGGGCGAAAAAAAAAGAGTGAGTCCCATGAGGACTCACTCCGAAAGTGCTGAGCAGCCAAGGCGAGGAACGACCTGACTACTCGCCATCCGAGACAAGATGGACTTGAATGGTAAGGGCGCGTTCAACATGAAATCCAATGTTTTATTGTCATAATCGCATTCGCTTGCTTGCCTTCTTTGATGCTGCTGCTTGTACAGATCAGTGAGGCATGCAGGCTCATGCGCATGTTTATGTAGTCAATGTCTAAAGTGGTAAAAATTCTGATTCCATACAGCGTGCGCTTACCGCTACACTCACATTTATTCTGATTTTTTCGTTGTGTTGAACGATGAAACCTGTTGCACCCGGCACTGTCATTTTTCACCGCTATCGCGGCTATGGTGTGATCACTTCGGTCAATCTGATGACCGGTTGGATCTCCGCGCGGTTTGGGGGCGAAGGACGAACGCTGGATTTGAATCTCTCCTGCGATCAAGTGCACCATGCCGATGGTGAACCCATACGTTTTCGGTGCGCACCGCCCGATCGCATGCCGCACGGTCGCTTAATGCGCATGATGCGCGAGCTTCACAAGGCAGGCTATCAACGACTGTATTTGTACAGCTGGCCCAAGCCTTCCGGGCTGCACTGGCGCTGGCATTTGTTCACGGGACCACGCCACTGGGTACAGCGCAGCTGGCGTGAAGGCTGGTATGGATCGGGCGCGGAATACAACTTGAATCCGGTGCTGGGCTGGGGCGACACACCGGGCGCATCGACGCATGAGCTGCTGTCGGCGCTGGCGAAGTTTGATCCGAAAGGGCTGGCGCGTGCATTGGGTCGAGACGAAGACCATACGCATTGGTTCGCCGATGTCTGCGATGCGCTTCTGCCGAATTACACGTTTTCATTGGGGTGGGATCAGAGCGCGGGGCCGCAGCCGGGAGAACTACCGGTGGTGCCGCTGCGCGCGAATGTTCCGGCTTACGATGGACGGGCGCTGCCCTGGCCGCCGGGATGGGGACGATTATGGAGCAGTGTGCCGCGCGTGACGCCGGCAGCTCGGATCACGGGAACAAGTCCCGCTGACGCCCCTTCAGACGCTGCCGGTTGATGTCGGCAATGCTGACTTCACGTGGGCCTGCCAGCACCTGAATAGTCTGGCCCGTGGTAATTTCGGCGGGCGTGATCACTTTCAGATAAACGCCGGTAAATCCTGATTGCAGCATGTGCTTGATGGCCTGTGGATATCCCATACGTGCCGCGAATTTAAAGCAGGGCGCGCGCGGCTCGGTCACTTCCAGCAACAACTTGCCTATTTCTAGTCTATCGCCAATCCAAAGTTCGGTTTCGAGCAAACCTTCCGTAGTCAAATTTTCACCCATGGTGCCGAGCGGCAACGGATCTTGTTTGTGCAGGATGCGTTCACGCGCCGTCACCCAAAACGCATAGTGTTCAAGCGGATATAAATAAACCGCCTTGTCCAAACCGCCATGCACGCTCATGTCCGCTCGCTCATCGCCGGCAATGCCCAGCCGGTGCACCATGACTGGCCCCGACACGGGCGCTTTGCGAATAGCCGACATGACTGATTGTGCATTCGTTCCCGTATTTACAAACAAGGGTTGAACGATGCCCTTGTTGATACTGATGATGTGAACCATGGCTGCAGATTGGTAAGGTAAGGGTTGGTGGGGAAAATCTATTATTTCAATCAGCGAAATTTCGGATTAATTAGCCGCTTCCATTGCATTTTATTGTGTTTGAGAGGTGGTTATCTTGGGTAGCGAAGTGGTAATCCCCACCAGTCCGTTGATTTTTTATTGATTTTGATCATCATTAACCACCGAACCGTTCATCGGTCTTTTTGTACTCAATCACTTTCTTCAGCAATAATGTTTCTGGCACCATGAAACCCCCGACATTCCCCGTGAGCAATAACGACGCTCGGCACATCTATCACAAGGTGACTCAAGGTCGTGATATCGCAAAATTTGGCGATATCACTTTTTACGGAAAAACCATTTCTTTGTCCGACGGTAGCACCGCCACGAAACTGTTTGAGCGCAGTACTGCATCCAAAAAGTTTTTGAGTATTGTGGTTCCACAAAAATTAAAGAAAGAAAAGGAGCTGGCTTTCGATGTGATTAAACAGGCCGTAACAACGAAGTTCCCAAAGATCGATTGCGATCAGGTGATGGTAACTTTGGGTATTCGCAAGGGTGAATCTATCAAGCTAAGCAAACTCCGCAAATTCGGCGAAACTATTGCTGACTTTAATGCTGTGGCCAATGCGAGGGATATTCACACTGGCAGCAGTGCATCAAAAAATCGTTTTGATCAATGGCGCCTGCAAGGTACACCGGGGCTGGTGGCCATTACAAATTTGTCGCAGGAAGATCTGTCGCTACTGGGGAAAGTGTCAGCAACAGACAAAGTCCCTGACATCCTAAGTTTCCAGAGATTCGTGAACGCCTCTCTGGCGCCAACTAGAAGCAATGGCGGCAGCTCTGTACGTGAACAGGAAGCGATCTTGAATTTCATCGCTGGCTGGGGTCGTATGAATGAAAATGAGAGGTCATCGCTTAAATCCGGTCTGTCGGATGATGGTCAAAAGGCATTTGACGCTATTTCAACACTGATAAATAAAATGGTCTCGGTCGACAAGCTGCCGGTTAATCAAACTGGGTCGTTTGGTCTCGACAGATTGTTTGCACGAAGACAAAAATTCCAGGACGAACGAAATAGCATTGAAGGTGCGCTAATCCGCAGTCTGGACGGCGTTAGTGACGCCGCCACGACGGCGGCCGCGCTTCAGAAGAGCGCGATAGCTTTAGGACAGGCTTTGGGTGACAAATGGTGTGATCCCGCCCAACCGCCGCGCAATTACATGGCACTCGAGTCTCAAAGTAAAACAGCGATTCGTTCTTTTCTCGATCAAAACATGCAATTAATGCTTAAGGGAATTCCAGAAGCAAAAAGGTCTGCTGCTACTGCCCAATGGCAGTTGAACAAAGAAGCCTTCATTTCGACGATGGCACGTACAGCGAGTGCTACGTTTATTGGTAATAAGCTTGGCGAGATGAGAAATAACCATATCACTATGGATAACCGCACTTTCAGAGTTGACAAAGAACTTGGAAAAGGCGGGGAGGGTATGGTACGACTCGGAGTAACAGAACGGGGTGACAAAATTGCTGTGAAATCTGCTCTTGCATCAACGACGAAGTCCGCTGCCCTAGAAGCCGAAATTGACCGCCACCTGCTTGTCTCAAAGGTCAACAATAAAAATATTCTTAGACTTCATGGGGCGTTTCGCGACGAGGATGGCAAGTTACATGTCGCAATGGAATTTGCACCCCATAATGATCTGGATAATATTTTTCAACGCTTCGGTCCAGCTCAGCGCCAGGCATTTATTGCGGAAGATCCAAAAAATCAGGAAAAATTACAAAATCTGGATAGATATGTCGCAACATCCTTGTTCAGTGGCTTGGTCGCATTGCATGAAGGTGCGCGAATGCTCCATGGCGACCTCAAAGCAGAGAATGTATTTATTGGCGAGGGTGGCGTTCCAAAGTTGGCCGATTTTGGCAGGTCGGTGTTGTTAGAGGAGAATATTGTTAAGGGTTCAACGGCGGATGTCATGGCACAATTAGCGCCTGAAGTTGCCGTGAATTTGAATAATTACTTAGAATTGACGCCGGCTACTGATATCTGGTCCATGGGTATCATTCTTTACAAGATGATGACGGGCGACCCTTTCCCGATCAGGTTTACTGACACCCCCAAAGGCAGCTCGCTAATCGCTGTCCAAACCCAACTGGAAATATTCAAAAACAATCCGGCAATGCTCGACGCTAAGGCCAGAGCCGAAGCATTGAATATCGAGAAAATTTCCGATAAAAAAATGGCTGACTTGCTTGTTAAGATATTCCATCCTGATCCCGCTAAACGACCCACAGCCTCAGAGGCTCTCGCGGAACTGAAAGCCATGGCTGGCCCAACCCCTCTAAACGAGGACGAACAAGGAAAGTTCCTAATTGAGTTGTCCCAATGGCCTACCGACGACTCTAAGAAATAGCTCTTCCCAAGGGCCCACGTCCACCATCGTCAGGCTTTTGATCTGACCACAGAATTCGGTGGGCTATGCGATAACGGGTTACCATGCGGGCGATTATTTTTGCCGGATATGTATGACCCGCACGCCTTTGCTCCCAACTCGCGACGGTATTTCCCCCAGCTTAGTGTGGCTTCCCCACGGCCCGTGGAAGACGTTGGGGGATTATTTTGCGTTCCGCTTTCCTATGGTAAGTGCCGATAGCTGGGCTGAGCGTATGTCGCGCGGTGAGGTGGTTGATGACTTGGGCGCGGTGCTGTCGCTGGACAGCGCTTTTCGTGTTGGTGCTTGTGTTTTTTATTATCGTCAGCGCCGCGATGAAACACCGATACCGTTTGAAGAAAAAATCTTGTTTTTAAATGAGCAGCTACTGGTGGTTGATAAGCCGCATTTCGTTCCTGTTACCCCCGGTGGGCGATTTTTGCGGGAAACGCTTCTTGCTCGGCTCAAGCGTAGCACCGGCATTGACACTTTAACGCCCATACACCGTCTCGACCGGGAAACAGCCGGCGTGATGATGTTCTCTGTTGATCCCTCCAAGCGTAGTCTCTGGCAATCTTTGTTTAGACATCAACGGGTAGACAAGATTTACGAGGCCGTCGCACCTTATCGTGAGTCAATTGCGTTTCCTAAAGAAATCAGCAGTTGTATTGTTCGCGATGATAAATTTTTTCGTATGCGCGAGATTGAGGGAGAAGCAAACGCGTTTACGACAATTGATTTGGTTGAACGGCGTGGCCCACTGGCGCTTTATCGTTTGTACCCGCGCACCGGTAAAATGCATCAGTTGCGGGTTCATATGAATTCACTTGGCATGCCTATATTGAATGATCGGTTTTATCCGGCTGCCTTCCCACCTGGCACGGATGATTTTTCTGCACCCTTGCAATTGCTCGCGCGGTCATTGGCTTTTACTGACCCCTTGAGTGGCGAAGCTCGCTTTTTTGAAAGTAACTTAAGGCTTCAAGCAAGCGCGGGCTAGATAAGGCTGACAATATTGTTTGTAAAAGAGCGCTGGGGAATCCTGCCTGTCCAAGACCGTCATATGCCGTACCGTCAGGACATAAAATGGCGTAGCGCCGTTCTTCTTCTTGTCGCCGTATTATTTTCTGCCCTATAAAAAGAATATGTTATGAAGTCAGTGCCGCCTGGGCTATCAGACACTTTTATTTTGCGGCGCGCGATTATTGCGCTTTCGGCTGCTGCGTTTGGCAGCGGCATGTCAATGCGCGTAGCGGACCCTATGCTGGTTCGGTTGTCATCGGATTTTTCAATACCCTTGGGAATGGCCGCCTGGGTGGTCACTGTCTTTGGATTTGCGTATGGTGTCTCCCAACTGTTTTTTGGTCCTTTGGGCGATCGTTATGGCAAATACTTGGTCATTGCCTGGGGTTGCATTGCCTGCGCAGCGACAGCTCTGCTTTGTGGATTAGTGCGAGATTTTTCGGGTCTGTTGATCGCTCGTGGCTTGGCCGGTGCAACAGCGGCGGCTGTTATTCCTCTTTCAATGGCCTGGATTGGGGATGTTGTTCCCTACGAGGACAGGCAATCCGTTCTGGCGCGGTTTTTGGTGGGACAAATTCTTGGCTTGTCGACCGGGGTATTCGTGGGAGGATGGTGCGCAGATTATCTGGACTGGCGCTCACCTTTTTACTTGATTGCGCTGTGGTTTTTATCGATTGGGGTGTACCTCATTCACCTGAACCGCTCGCTTCCCGATAACGCGCGCTTGCTTCACAAAGCCGAGGGTAGTGCATTTGCAAGATTGATTTCGGAATTTCGCGCCGTGTTTTCAATTCCGTGGACCCGCACTGTCTTACTTATTGTGTTCATTGAAGGCGGGCTGGTCTTTATCGGCTTAGCGTTTTTGCCCGCACATTTACATAAGGTGTACGAGCTGTCGCTGTCATCCGCTGGCGCGCTGGTCATGCTGTTTGGGCTAGGTGGTTTGACGTTTGCTCTCGCTTCTCGAATATTGGTTCGACGTCTTGGCGAAACTGGCTTGACTCGTTACGGTGGCTTCTTGATGGGGTCAGCTTTACTGGTGGTAGCTTATTCACCGCAATGGTGGTTCACGTTACCTGCATGCCTGTGCTTTGGCTTGGGCTTCTACATGCTACATAACACCCTGCAAATCAATGCAACACAGATGGCACCGGAAAGACGCGGCGCTGCTGTCGCTGCATTTGCATCTTGTTTTTTTCTTGGTCAGTCAACCGGCGTTGCTTTTGGTGGCGTATTGTTGGCGTTCACCAGTACTGACCATTTGATTGCAATAGCCGGCTTGGGTGTTGCTTTCGTTGGTGAGCGTTTTTCGCGCCGGCTGGGATCCAAGCCTTCGTAAGAAATTAAGAGCGCGATGCGAACGCGCGCAACTCTGCAGCCAGACTCGGCTGCAATGCATCCATTTCCTTCGCCATCTGTTGGAGGCTCAGAGCCGCGTTGACGCGGTCATCCGTGTATTTAGTATCGCTACCCTTGGGCATAAAAAGCGAGGCGCACAAGGCCGCAAAACGATTCGGCAAGGCAAAGAGCAATGGCTTGCTAGCTTGAACACCGACAAGATAATTATTTGGCATGACAACTCCCGTTGATAGATTCGTTTGTTGCGCCGCAGTATAGTTTCGTAGAAGATATATTTAAAATTCTATTTTCAGATATCTTTCATACGAAATTTATATATCATGCTGTTTTGGGTTTTCATTGCGACTTGTTGTTTTTGAAAGTTCCTTCCTCCCATGAGTTTTCTCACTCTCGACCTCAACTTGCTGCGCGTATTTGATGCAGTAATGACCGAACAAAATCTCACACGAGCTGCTAATCGGCTAGCGATGACTCAGCCCGCCGTATCCAATGCGGTCAAACGTTTGCGTGACGCGCTCGGGGATGAGCTTTTGATTCGAACGGCGCACGGTGTTAAACCCACCGCTCGCGCTGAATCATTGTGGCCGGCAGTCAGGCAGGCATTGGCTGATTTGGAAGAAGCTGTTGCGCCACGGAGCTTCGAGCTGGCAAAAGCCCATGCGACTTTTCGTATGGCCATGGCAGATGCAACCGCCGGTTTGATGCTGCCTCCTTTAGTCAGGCTGATTGAAAACGAGGCGCCGGGTATCGACATACGCATGGTGCCGCTTACAACGCGCGAACCACGCCCTCAACTTTTGCGTGGCGATATTGATGTGGCAATTGGTTTTTTCCCTGGCGTTGTGGCCCAACTGCAGGGGGCGACTGACACACCGATACGCCATGAACGACTCTACGCTGGTCAGTATGTTTGTGTGATGCGGAAAAAACATCCGCTGGCGAAAGAAGAATTAACCGTCGATAAGTATTGCGAGGCAAATCATTTGCTAGTGAGCTTCTCGGGGCGGGCGCGTGGGCTGGTGGACGAAGCCCTCTTATCACTTGGTAGACAACGCCGGATTCTTTTAACGGTTAATCAATTTTTCACCGCGGGCAAAGTGGTCGCTGCTTCTGACTTGGTCATGGTATTACCACGTCACCTGATTGAAGCTACCGGCATGACTGACCATCTGGTTGCTAAAGAATTGCCCTTCCCAATGCCCGAAGTGCATATCGATATGCTGTGGCATGAGCGGGATGCTCGTTCTCCCGGACATCGTTGGTTACGCGAGCAGTTGCGGATCTCTGATGTGTTGAACAAAATTGGTACCGAATAGTAATGCTGCGAACTTGAACAACAAGAGTATAAAAAACTAAGCCGTTTTATTCACAAGTTAACCATTACTTATTCACAGATTTATCCACCGTAAAGCGATAGCTGGTTTCTGGCTTTGTTCTTTCTTGTTCTATGTGATTTTGTATTTATAGATAGTAGTAATAGATAAAGCAGGCTTCTTTCTGTGGATAACCCTAAATCATCTATCTGGGTCAATCACTTAGAAAAAAGATAAACCCTGAACAGCGTGCGTAACCGAGCAGGATAGTTCTTGGATAAAAATACCGTCCAATGAAAACCCGGTGCTTGTCCACTTTGTGCCAAAGACTTATCCCCGTATTTATCAACAGATAAAACAAGCGTTGTTTGCGCTATTACTGCCATAGGTCTTGTATAAGTCCGAACGCGCAGGCGATTGTCGACTCCTGTCGGCGGCTGTTCAGGCACAGAAATGATAAATCGGTGGTGACATTCACTGCGTTGGCTATGACAAGCCCGTGAGCCCGTGCTTCGCGAAGGGCGATCGAATCTCGGACCAAGGAGAGCCCGATACCGGATTTCACCAGATCTAGCATGGACGCTTCCTGATCGACCAACGCCACTTTTTCAGGGTTGACCTGCTGTTGCTCAAATATTTTAGTCAGTAAACGATTGTGTACAGACTCGGGCGGTGACCACACCCAGGGTAGTCTGGCTAGTGATTTCCAATCTTTGTTTTCAACGCGCCTACGCCAGCCTTGTGGTGCGACCACGTTGTATGCAAATGAGGTGAGTATCAGTGAATGACAATCGCGTGAGGGTGTACCAACAAAATAACCGACATCCAACTGCCCGTTGCGGATTTGCTGTTCCACCCAGCCCGACATCCCTTGCTGGAGACGAGTGGAGATATGCGGGTGTGCTTCCACGAGGAGTTTTAGGAATGCACCCAATCGGGTGAACTCAGGATCAAGAATCGTCCCGATGGCGAGATCGCCAGTGATGGTGGAATGTAGAGCATGAGCGGCATGCATGAGCTCAACGCTGCCACTAACCACCCGTTCAGCCAGGGGTAGCAATTTGGCACCGTCGCTGGTCAGTGCCATGCCCGTTGGTGTGCGTGTAAAGAGCAGAACCTTCAGACTTTGCTGAAGCGCCTTGATTTGGAGACTGACGGCGGGTTGTGTGAGATGTAGCTGAACGGCTGCCCGAGTCAGATTGCCTTCCTTTGCGACAGTGACAAAAGCGCGTAACTGGCTTAGCTCCATGACATTTATAAGAAATATTTATATAAGACTCATCATAACTCATTGGATTTTCGGTTTTTACCGGAATATGCTGGCATAGTGCCCGCAGACTATAAAAGGAAAATTTATGACAACAGTGTCACTTCCAGAGATTCCTCACTTTATTAATGGCAAGAAGGTCGCAACGACAAGCGGTCGTAGCCAAGCTGTTTTCAATCCGGCGACGGGCGCTCCGATTGCTAGTGTTGCGCTGGGCAGTGCTGAAGAAGTCAACGCCGCCATTGCGGTTGCTTCCAAAGCTGCACCAGGATGGGCTGAAACGGCTCCCTTGAAACGGGCTCGCGTGTTGTCCAAGTTCAAGGAACTGCTGGAAAAACACCACGACGATTTGGCCGCGATGATTACGCGCGAACACGGCAAAGTGTTCAGTGATGCAAAAGGCGAAGTGGTGCGCGGTCTGGAGATTGTGGAGTTTGCTTGTGGCATTCCGCAGTTACTGAAGACTCAGTTCACCGACAACATTGGCGGCGGTATCGATAACTGGCAGCTGCGTCAGCCCTTGGGTGTGACGGCCGGTATTACGCCATTCAACTTTCCGGTGATGGTTCCTCTGTGGATGGCCCCGGTTGCTATTGGCTGTGGCAATACCTTTGTTCTCAAGCCTTCCGAGCGCGATCCGTCGCCATCGATCTTCATGGCGGAATTGCTGCAACAGGCCGGGTTGCCTGATGGCGTGTTCAACGTAGTCCAGGGCGACAAACTCGCGGTAGACACGATTCTTCAGCACCCCGATGTCAAAGCCGTGTCCTTTGTTGGATCAACACCAATCGCAGAATACATTTACAGCGAAGGCAATCGCAGAAAGGGTGCTTATCCGTTGCGCGTGCAGGCTTTGGGCGGCGCGAAAAACCATCTGGTGGTAATGCCGGACGCGGATCTGGATCAAGCCGTCGATGCGCTTATTGGCGCAGCGTATGGTTCAGCGGGTGAGCGATGCATGGCGATCTCCGTGGCAGTCGCAGTCGGCAGTGTCGCGGACAAGCTGGTAGACGCACTGGTTCCCCGAGTCAAGGCGCTGAAAATTGATGACGGCATGAATCCGGGTTCTGAGATGGGCCCAGTGGTGACAGCGGCACACAAAGCGAAAATCGAAGACTACATCGCGCAGGGCAAGAGTGCGGGCGCAACCTTGCTGGTTGATGGTCGCGGTCATACAGTGCCTGGCCATGAACAAGGATTTTTCTTGGGTGGTTCATTGTTTGATCACGTCACGCCGGAAATGACGATTTATCGCGAGGAGATTTTCGGGCCGGTGCTGTGCGTTGTGCGCGTGCCAGATATGGCCGCAGCCATCGCATTGATTAATGCCCATGAATTCGGCAATGGCGTTTCGCTGTTTACCTCTGATGGCAACACGGCGCGCGAATTTTCGCGTCGCATCGAGGTGGGTATGGTGGGCGTCAATGTGCCTATCCCTGTACCCATGGCTTGGCATTCTTTTGGCGGCTGGAAGCGCTCGCTGTTTGGCGATATGCATATCTATGGCGAAGAGGGCATACGTTTTTATACGCGCTACAAGTCCATCATGCAGCGCTGGCCAGAATCCATAGGCAAGGGCGCAGAATTCACTATGCCAGTGGCAAAATAAACGGAGGTCGCGATGCAATCAGCGGGCACCTACGACTACATCATCATCGGCGCGGGCACGGCGGGCTGCGTGCTAGCCAATCGCCTTACCCAAGATCCGGGGGTTTCGGTACTCCTGATCGAGGCGGGTGGTAAAGACGACTATGCATGGATTCATATTCCGGTCGGCTATCTGTATTGCATCGACAACCCGCGCACCGATTGGCGGTTCCGCACGGAGCCCGACGCAGGCCTGAACGGCCGCAGCTTGATTTACCCCCGCGGCAAAGTACTGGGCGGGTGCTCGTCGATCAACGGCATGATCTACATGCGCGGCCAGTCGCGTGACTATGATGCATGGGCAACGCAGACGGGCGATGCCAGCTGGAGCTGGGACCAAGTGTTGCCTTTGTTTTTGCAGACGGAAGATCATCATGCTGGCCGCAGTGAATTTCATGGCGCGGGCGGCGAGTGGCGCGTGGAACAACAGCGTTTGCGTTGGGATATTCTCGACGCATTTCGCGATGCGGCAGCACAGACCGGCGTGCCCAAAACCGATGATTTCAATCGAGGCGATAACGAAGGCTGCGGTTACTTCGAAGTGAATCAGCGCAGCGGCATTCGATGGAATACCGCGAAAGCATTCCTGCGATCCGTGAAGGGACGCCACGGGAATCTGGACATCATGACCGGGTGTCATGTGCATCGACTGCGCATGGAGACCGGCGAGGGTGGCACCGTTTGCAGGGGCGTCGAGTTTGTTGGCGGCGGTCAGCGCTGGTATGCACAAGCGACGCATGAGACTTTGCTCACCGCAGGCGCTATTGGCTCGCCACAGATTTTGCAATTGTCGGGTATTGGCCCAGCGAATTTGCTGCAGGAACACGGCATACCGGTAGTGCTTGATGCGCCCGGCGTCGGCGAGAACTTGCAGGATCATTTACAGCTGCGCATGGCATTCAAAGTGCGTAACGCCAAAACGCTCAACACCATGGCGAATAGCTGGCTGGGCAAGATGCAAATTGGTCTTGAGTACGCGCTTAATCGCAGCGGTCCTATGTCCATGGCACCTTCGCAGCTCGGTGCTTTCGCGCGCTCAGATGCTTCGCAGACCAGTGCGAATATTCAATACCATGTACAACCACTGTCATTGAATAAATTTGGCGAGCCCTTGCATGCCTTCCCGGCCTTTACGGCCAGCGTGTGCAATTTGCGCCCAACGGCTCGCGGTCATGTGCGCATTGCATCGCCGGATGCGATGCAGGCGCCCAAAATCGCACCGAATTATCTGAGCACGGAAGAAGACCGGCAGGTGGCTGCTGATGCCATGCGTCTCACGCGTCGCATTGTCGCAGCGCCGGCGATGCAGCGTTATGCGCCTGAAGAATTCTTGCCCGGCCCTACATTTCAGACGGATGCGGAACTGGCGCATGCAGCCGGCAACATAGGCACGACAATTTTTCATCCTGTCGGCACCTGCAAAATGGGGCGGGCCGATGATGCGATGGCGGTACTTGATCCCCAGCTCAGGGTGCTGGGTGTTGCCGGCTTGCGTGTGATTGATGGCTCGGTCATGCCCGTGATTACGTCAGGCAATCCCAATTCCCCCATCATCATGATTGCAGATAAAGCGGCAGGGTTGATTCGCGCTGATCGGAAAAGGGCAGCGGGGTCCAGTGTTGCGCCTGTCACAGCCTGAAAGCCAGAATTAAAGCAATTTATGGCGATAGTAAACACTAACAAATAGCATGGAGGCTTTGCCGCCAGACATATTGCTGCTCGCTCTGGCTGCGGTGCTCGCCGGGCTGGTGGATGCTGTGGTGGGGGGCGGTGGCTTGATTCAGGTGCCCATGCTCTTCAGTGTTTTTCCTTCCGCTGCACCAGCCACCTTGTTTGGCACCAACAAACTGGCCTCGGTGTGGGGTACGGCAGTGGCGGCTCGAAGCTATGCCCAGCGTTTCCCTATTGCCTGGAACGTGGCTCTGCCAGCATCGCTCGCTGCGCTGGTTTTTGCGTTTATCGGCGCCTGGGTGGTTTCGGTGTTTCCTCCCGTATTGTTAAGAAAGGCGCTGCCATTTCTTTTGCTTCTGGTCGCAGCTTATGTCCTGGTGCGAAAAGATTTTGGCAGTGTCCACCAACCGATCGCAAAAGGCCGCAGAAAAACCTTTTTGGCGATTGCGGTTGGCGCACTGATCGGCCTGTACGATGGATTTTTCGGACCGGGGACGGGTAGTTTTCTGATTTTTCTCTTTGTCAGGGTGTTTGGCTTCGATTTCTTGCGAGCCTCTGCGGTTGCCAAGCTAGTCAATGTGGCTTGCAATCTGGCTGCGCTGACCCTCTTTGCGGGGCTTGGTCACGTATTCTGGCAACTAGGTTTGGTCATGGCGGTGTGCAATATCATGGGTTCGCTTATGGGTACACGACTTGCTGTCCAAGGTGGTGCCGCGCTTGTACGCAAGGTTTTCTTGTTGGTGGTCGCTGCCCTGATACTAAAAACCAGCACCGACGCCTTTTTCTGAGGGCGCGCCTCGCTGTTTCACGTGGAACAGCCCGGGGAAGCGTTGTTAAAAAATTCAGAAATTTTGATGGCAAGGTCAATGACACCAAGCCCTCGACTTTGCTGGTCCCCGCGTCGCACAGCTCTTCTGGCTGGCCATAAAACGCGAGGTTATTCAGTGACTCCCTAAATCCATCACTATCAGCGTTCCACGTGAAACAAGGCGCCTGATTGCCCTTATAATCCACGCTCCGTTTTGCCTCTGGCCAGGCTGTTCTCATGGATTTCCCTGCTGAATTTGATGTCATTGTCGTCGGAGGTGGACACGCCGGGACGGAGGCTGCGCTCGTGGCTGCTCGCATGAGTCAGAAAACCCTGCTTCTGTCACACAACATCGAGACGCTTGGCCAAATGTCGTGCAATCCCTCGATAGGAGGTATTGGCAAAGGACATTTGGTGCGCGAGGTGGATGCGCTGGGCGGTGCGATGGCCATTGCCACCGACGAAGCGGGCATCCAGTTTCGTATCCTGAATTCTTCCAAGGGCCCGGCGGTTCGTGCGACGCGCGCCCAGGCAGATCGACTGCTTTACAAGCAGGCCATACGCTCCAGACTTGAAAACCAAGCGAATCTCTGGCTTTTCCAGCAAGCCGTCGATGATTTGATGGTTGAGGGCGATCGGGTAGTGGGTGCCGTGACCCAAGTCGGGCTGCGATTTCGCGCTCGCGCAGTGGTGCTTACAGCGGGAACCTTTCTTGATGGCAAAATTCATGTCGGCCTGAATCATTACTCAGGCGGTCGGGCAGGGGATCCTCCCGCGATTTCGCTGTCAAAGCGGCTCAAAGAGCTGAGATTACCGCAAGGTCGATTGAAAACAGGTACGCCGCCACGCATTGACGGTCGCAGTATTGATTTTTCCGTCATGACGGAGCAGCCCGGCGACACCAACCCGATCCCGGTTTTTTCAATGATGGGTTCAGCCGCGCTTCATCCAAAACAGTTGCCGTGCTGGATTACGCACACCAATGAAAAAACGCACGACATCATTCGTGCTGCGCTGGATAGAAGTCCGATGTTTACGGGTGCCATTGAGGGTGTGGGGCCGCGCTATTGCCCCTCGATCGAAGACAAAATTCACCGGTTTGCCGACAAGGCATCCCATCAGATTTTCCTCGAGCCGGAAGGTCTGACCACGCATGAGTTTTATCCCAATGGCATATCCACCAGTTTGCCTTTTGATGCTCAGCTTGCGCTCGTAAGATCGATGCGCGGCATGGAAAACGCCCATATCCTGCGACCTGGCTACGCCATTGAATACGATTATTTCGACCCGCGCGCCCTGAAGTCCTCGCTCGAAACCCGCGCTATTCGCGGACTTTTCTTTGCGGGGCAGATTAACGGCACGACAGGCTACGAAGAAGCCGCTGCTCAAGGATTGTTGGCCGGCATGAATGCCGCGCTGCAGGTTCAGGGCCGTGAGCCATGGACGCCGCGGCGCGATGAGGCCTACCTGGGCGTGCTGGTCGACGACTTGGTGACTCAGGGTGTTCAGGAACCGTATCGCATGTTTACCAGCCGAGCCGAATATAGGCTGAGTTTGCGTGAAGACAATGCCGATCTGCGTCTGACCGAGATGGGCAGGCAGTTGGGCTGCATCGGTGATGTGCAATGGGCGCACTTTGAGCAGCGGCGGGAGGCCATCGCCCGTGAGCTCGAGCGCTTGAAATCAACTTGGGTCAGTCCTCGGATTATTGCGGATGCTGAAGCACAACGTGTGTTGGGAAAAGGCATAGAACGAGAGTATGCGCTCACCGACTTACTGCGCCGCCCGGATGTCAGTTACACGCGATTGATGAGCCTGACCGGCGTTGACGGCCGGCGTTTCGATGATCCCGCGCTCGACCCCGCCGTAGCCGAGCAGGTCGAAATTCAGGTCAAGTACGCTGGCTACATTGATCGCCAGGCGAAAGAAGTCGAGCGTCATGACTACTATGAAAATCTCAAGCTGCCCGAGGCGCTTGATTATCTGAGCGTGAAAGCTTTGTCGATTGAGGTTCGGCAGAAGCTGGCAAAGCACCGGCCAGAAACGCTGGGTCAGGCATCCCGCATTGCAGGCGTTACACCTGCTGCGATTTCGCTGTTGCTGGTGCATTTGAAGAAGGGCGGTTTCCGCGACGCAGTCGCTGATGCTGAGCGATCGGACGCCGCCTGAATGCAGTCTGAAGAACGACAGAAGCTGCAGAGCACTCTTCGCGAGGCAGTATCGCAATTGCCGCTTAATTTCAGTTCGGAGGTGCTCGAAAAGCTGCTTGATTACTTGGCGCTGCTGCATAAGTGGAACGCCGTCTACAACCTGACGGCGGTGCGTGATCCTGCGCAAATGCTGACGCAGCATTTGCTTGACTGTATGGCGACAGTGCCGGCGTTTGCTCATGCGCAGCGCTTGCTCGATGTGGGCTCAGGCGGAGGCTTGCCGGGTGTCGTGATCGCGATATGGGCGCAGCAGAATGCGTCGGCGATGCATGTGCATCTCATTGATACCGTGCACAAGAAGACGGCATTTTTAACGCAAGTGAAGGCCGAACTTGGTTTGCGCAACATGACCGTGCACACAGGGCGAGTCGAGCAGTTCGAGATGAATGAGAAATGCGATGTGATTACCTCCCGCGCTTTTGCGGAGCTGTCTGATTTTGTGCGCTGGTCAGGACACTTGCTTGCTTCGGGCGGTGAGCTGATTGCGCTGAAAGGACAGGCGGCATCGGAAGAGCTCGAACGCTTGCCAGAGGAATGGCAAATCATCCGGAGAACAGCCGTAAAGGTGCCGGGGCTGAATGCGCAGCGACATCTGGTTCATATCACGAGAGCCAGCCTGGGCAGTGATTGAGATGGCAAACCGAGCAACGGCCAAATCAGCGCGAGCAAACCAAAAACGCACTGTGATCGGTCAGTACACCAACCAAAGATAACGACACTCATGGCAAAGATTTTTTGTATCGCCAATCAAAAAGGCGGCGTGGGCAAAACAACCACGGCGGTTAATCTGGCGGCGGGTTTGGCCAAGCTCGGGCAGCGCGTCCTTCTGGTGGATCTTGACCCGCAGGGTAATGCCACGATGGGTTCGGGCATTAACAAATCCGATCTTGACGTGTCGGTGTATCAGGTACTGCTTGGCATGGGCGATTTGCGTTCCGCCGTCCATAACTCCGAGACCGGCCACTATGACGTGCTGCCTTCGAACCGGGATCTGGCGGGCGCCGAAGTGGAGATGGTCGAGCTTGATCAGCGCGAGCTTCGGCTCAAGCAGGCGCTTGCGCCCGTTCTTGACCAATATGATTTTGTGCTGATCGATTGCCCGCCCGCGCTCTCGATGTTGACGCTCAATGGTTTGTGCGCCGCGCACGGTGTGATCATTCCCATGCAGTGCGAGTACTACGCGCTGGAAGGACTATCCGATCTGGTGAACACCATCAAAATCGTGCATGCAAAAATGAACCCTGACCTGAAAGTGATCGGCTTGCTGCGCGTGATGTTTGACCCGCGCATGATGCTCTCGCAACAGGTGTCATCGCAGCTGGAAAAACATTTCGGCGACAAAGTTTTCAAGACCATCATTCCGCGCAACGTCCGACTGGCGGAGGCGCCCTCGTATGGCATACCCGGCATCATTTTTGATTCGGCGGCCAAGGGAGCCCAGGCCTATACGGCGTTTGGCAAGGAACTGCTGGATCGAATTGCCGCGATCTGATGTGCAGGGCCATCACCGATAAGGAAAGTAAATTTCATGATCAGTAAAAAACCGAAAGGCTTGGGCCGCGGACTCGAGGCCTTGCTGGGCGGCTCATCCGATTTCACGAATGAGGCCACGGGAGTGACCGAGGCATCCCTGAGCTTGCCCGTTGCCGTGCTGCAGCCCGGTAAATACCAGCCACGCACCTACATGGATGAAACGGCGCTCAATGAACTCGCCGACTCCATCCGTGCCCAGGGTCTTTTGCAAGCCCTGCTGGTACGTCCGATCAACCAAGGGAAAAACGGCGCAACCCATGAAATCATTGCCGGCGAGCGGCGATTCCGTGCTGCTCAACTGGCGGGCTTGAAAGAGGTGCCGGTACTGGTGCGCGAGGTGGATGACAAGACCGCCGCGGCTATGGCACTGATTGAAAACATGCAGCGGGAGGATCTCAACCCGCTCGAAGAGGCGCAGGGAATACATCGACTGATCGAGGAATTCAGTTTTACGCATGAGCAGGCCGCGGCCTCTGTTGGCCGCTCGCGCAGTGCCGTATCCAATCTTTTGCGTTTGCTGAATCTTGCCAAACCTGTGCAAGCGATGCTGATGGCTGGCGATCTGGACATGGGCCATGCCCGCGCCCTGCTGGCGGTCGACTCTGCAACTCAGATCACCCTTGGCACGCAAATTATTGCCAAAGGATTATCGGTGCGCGAGGCGGAAAAACTGGTGGTGCGCACGACCACGGGTCAGGATGGCAGCAGGCCGCCAGCGAGGGACAAGTCGCGCGACATCACAAGGCTCGAGGAAGAGCTGTCGGATGCCCTTGCCACCGCGGTGACAATCAAGGTCGGGGCGAAAAACAAGGGCGAGCTCATCATCGCTTTCGCCGGGCTTGACCAGCTCGAGGGTGTCATAGCGCGCCTGCGTAATGGCGAGGATTAATGCAGGTTTCGCAATCCGCTTGGCAGAACCCGTCGGAAGGGTTCCGCCGGAGCAAACAATTGACGCAAGTTCTTGAATCCACTTATAATCGCCGGGTTTTGCGGAACGCGTTCCACGCCACGGCACTGGGTGAAGTTCTTCCCTCCAGTCCGCCAGAGCCACCCGGCTCGACCGAAATGTTTCCATGCTGCGACTGCTTCTGACTCAGTTGGCAACAACGCTGGCTGCAGCAGCACTGGCTGGCCTCTTGGCCGGCCAGCACGCGTTCTTTTCGGCCCTGCTTGGTGGTCTGTGTTGCGTAGTACCGAATGGCTTGTTCGCGCTGCGTTTGCACTTCGGCACGTTGAAGCCGGGGACTCTTAGTCCGATGACTTTTTTTATCGGTGAGTTCATCAAGATTGCAATGACGGTTGCTTTGCTAGCGGCTGTCGCTTGGTGGTATCGCGATTTGAATTGGCTGGCGCTTATCGCTGCTTTTATCGTCGCGCTGAAAAGTTACATCATCTTATTGTTTAGGCACTGACACATGGCATCAGAAACGGCAGTTGAGGGAGCAGCGCACGCGCCAACCGCTTCCGAGTACATCGTCCACCATCTGGGTCACCTGTCCACGCAGCATCAGGACAAGATCATTGATTTCAGCATCATCAACATC
>Ga0209358_10000975_pt1 | contig 23814 bp, 17 predicted proteins | sample LauGreFa1BDMLBSN_2_FD_187574 | JGI IMG/M metagenome (GOLD analysis project Ga0209358, IMG submission 187574) | Freshwater lake microbial communities from Lake Michigan, USA - Fa13.BD.MLB.SN (SPAdes) (version 2) | ecosystem: Environmental > Aquatic > Freshwater > Lake | place: Lake Michigan, USA...
CTAATGGTGCTCAAACAGTAATAGATGAATTTATTTCATCTGCACTCCAAAAATGGGGCGAGCGATCATCGGTAGTTCTACTTTTACCTCACGGCTATGAAGGACAAGGTCCTGATCATTCATCTGGGCGTATAGAAAGATTTTTAGCGCTATGTGCTGAGCAAAACATGACTGTTGCTCAACCATCTACTCCAGCTTCTTATTTCCACCTACTTCGCTGGCATATGAAAAATCCAGCACGCCGGCCGCTAATAGTTTTTGAACCAAAGTCAATGTTAAGACTAAAGGCTGCTGCAAGTGGATTAAAAGATTTTACAAGTGGAACGTTTAAACCATTAATTCCTGATGATAAAGTTGTTAACTCCACACGCTTGATTTTTACCTCTGGAAAAGTTTATTACGACTTAATTGCTGAGCGTGAGAAATTAGGTGAGCACTCAACTGCGATTGTTAGAGTTGAACAGTTATACCCTCTTCCAATTGAGGAGATGATTGCTGAAGCAAAGAAGCATTCAAAAGCAACATTACTTTGGGTACAAGATGAACCGGCTAACCAAGGTCCTTGGCCATTTATTGCTCTTGCAGCAGCTGAAGCATTTGTTGCTCATGAGGAATTAACTGGTAGAAGTATTCGTAGAGTTTCAAGACGTGCTACGGCAAGTCCTGCGACTGGAAATCATCATTTGCATGAGGAAGAAGAGAAGGCGTTAATGACAGAGGCCTTTACTCGGTAATCACCCTTTTCGGTATCTAAGTAATACCTTTCCAACAAACTTATCTGCCTCAAGCCATCCCCAACTTCTTGAATCATTACTTTCTTTATTATCACCTTCAACCCAGTACCTAATAACTCCATTCTCTATTTGCGTTTCTTTCAAACGCTTTAACAACTTAACTCCTTCTCGATTGGGGTCCTGAATAAGGTAAACCTGACCAATCGATAAGGTGTGCGGTTGACCACTAAATGAACGGATAAGCAAGAAATCCCCCTGGTTGTAGGCAGGCGACATTGAATTACCTGAAACACCTACTGTGCTAAACCCGAACATGAAGAGTATTCTCCCACTAATAAATAATTTATTTTAAACCAAGGAGAGAAAATGCTCGATTCATTACTTAAGTTAATTACTCCAAAAGAGAGCGTCTATGCCCATTGCGATCTACCTTGTGGTGTTTATGACCCAGCGCAAGCCAAGATAGAGGCACAATCAGTTAAGGCTTGTATGGAAAAGTATGCAAGTAGCAGTGATGCAGATTTTAAATCTCGTGCGGTCGCAATTAAGGAAGAGCGATCTGAGTTAGTTAAGCATCACTTATGGGTTTTATGGACAGATTACTTTAAGCCAAATCATTTTGAAGCATATCCGCAGCTTCATACATTATTTAATGAAGCAACTAAACTTGCTGGTGCTGGTGGCAGCAAGGGAACCAATGATGTTGCAGTTGCAGATAAATTAATTAAGAAAATTGATGAAATTTCTGAGATATTCTGGGCAACTAAAAAGTAATTAACTTAGAAGTGGTTAGTGGCTTAGAAATTTAAGCTACTAGCCACTTTTTTTTCGCTAACAGATACCCCTTTTTCTGCCATCATGGTTTCGGCTGCAACTCTTGCCATAAATGAAACTCGTTCGACAAACTTGCGCGTTATAAGTCCAGTTGCAACTAATCTTGCAACTTGATGAACTTCAACCTCAAATCTAAGTATGTTTTCATCAAAACCAAGACATCTAGCTGTTGCATGTATTTCAATTCCTACACCCGCTGCTCCTGTGATGTCTATCTGCGAACTAGTGGTTACAGTAGTTTCGCCAAAATCTAAAAACTCAATTATCGCAGTACTACATGCGCTCTCCATCAGAGATAACAATTGATTTGAACCCACAACTGGTAAATCATTTACGCCTTGCGCAACTGATGTGTCACCAGGGCGAATGCTCATGGTTGCCATTCCGATTACGCCAATGACTTGTTCAGCTTTCATAATCACAAGGCTAGTGATTAAGTAATTACTCCAGCGGGAACTGCCTGCGGATTTCGCTAGTTATTTCGATTTGTGTGGTGCCTTCTGCGCTAATTTCCGTATAAGTTGTTTGGGTATAGGTAATTTCTGTGACTTCCTGAGAATCACCTGCCTGCAGCATTTGATCGTAAAGATCCTGAGTTTGCTGATTAATCCGATTACATAACTCCTCTGGTGCTGATTCAATTAGGGAGTTACACAAAAGATTTTTCATGAGAGTTAGTGTGGCATTTTCGCGCTCCATATGAGTCCGACAAGATGGGCACTGACCAAAATGTATTTCAACTTCACTTAACTGATCGGTGTCAAAGATTTCATGATCAATATAAAGCACAATATTTGGCAAAACTTGCTCACAAGGAATTAAATTATTTTGATTAAAATTCATGCTTGATCACCTGCTTTATCTTTTCCATAACCACGATCTTTTGCATACTCAGCAAGTGAGGCTCTTAATAACTTACGACCACGATGTAATCTAGACATAACTGTTCCAGTTGGAACACCCATAATTTCTGCAACCTCTTTATATGCAAATCCTTCAACATCAGATAAATAAACAGCCATTCTAAACTCATCTGGCATTTGAGCTAATGCTTCTTTAATATCTTTATCAGCAATATTTTCAAGTACTTCATCTTCGGCAGATTTTCCTTGATCACTTGTGTGTGATGAAGCCTTTGCAATTTGCCAATCTTCTATCTCACCATTGGAGATTAACGGCCTTCGTTGATCTTTTCGATAGTTATTAATAAATGTAGTTGTAAGAATTCGATATAACCAAGCTTTTAAATTTGTACCAGGTTCAAACTGATGAAAACTTGTGAATGCTTTTGCATATGTGTCTTGAACTAAATCTTGAGCATCATGAGAATTCTTTGTATAGCGAAGTGCAGCTCCATAAAGTTGTGAAGTAAAAACTAGGGCATCTTTTTCAAACCTTGCCTTGCGCTGGGCTAAGGTTTCTTTCTCTCGATTAACTACTGCTGGCAATAACTCTTCATTACTCATTTGGGACAAGGCTACCTCGAAAGCACTTTTTGGCATGGGATCGTATTTTTTATTTTGGCTTGTACTAGGACGCAGCGCATGCATATATATAAAACCTGCCATCTAGCCAATTTATTCCCGCCAGCCACTGGCTTATCCCGCTTAAATACCTGATTTACTCAAGTAGGCGGAAGGTAGACTGGGACATATGACTAATTGGAATGCACCGTTTAGAAGTAAGTTAACTTCATCTGCGGCAAACCCGATTAATTCAAGGGTGATTATTCCAGGTTCGAAATCAGTTACAAATAGAGCGCTAATCCTTGCCGCTATTGCTAAAACTCCATCAAGATTACGTAGACCACTTTCTTCTAGAGATGCCGATTTAATGGTTAAAGGCTTACGCACTCTAGGTTGTGAGATCGATGAGATAAAAACTGATGATGGATTTGATTATCAAATCACACCAAAAAAACTTACTGGACCAACCCAAATTGACGTTGGTAATGCTGGAACTGTTATGCGTTTTCTGCCCCCAATTGCTTGCCTTGCAAATGGCTTAATCCATTTTGATGGTGACGCCAGATCTCATGAACGACCACTTGCACCATTGATAAGTGCGCTTGAGCAATTAGGAGTTTCGATAGAGCATAACAATAAGTATCGCTTACCAGTAACAATTAATGGATCTGGCAAAGTAAAAGGTGGATTAGTAGAAATAGATGCAAGTGCATCTAGTCAATTTGTTTCAGCATTGCTTCTGCTTGGGCCCGCAACAGAGCAAGGGATTACTGTTAAGCACACTGGTGCATCACTACCGTCAATGCCACATATTGAAATGACTATTCAAATGATCCGAGCTTTTGGTGGGCAGGTTGAAGTAAATAAAAATAGTTGGAGTGTTAAATCCGGAGAATTAGTGGGACAAGACTTGGTAATTGAACCCGACTTATCAAATGCGGCACCATTTATGGCAGCTGCAATGATTTGTGGTGGAAGTGTTGAAATAGCGGATTGGCCAAAGTTAACAACACAACCAGGTGATCAACTTCGAGATATATTTAAAAAAATGGGTGCAAAAATTGAAGTAAGTAACTCCGGTTTGAAAATTAGTGGAACTGGAAAACTAATCGGGATAGATATAGATCTTCATGATGTTGGTGAGTTAACACCATCAATAGCAGCGCTAGCTTGCTTAGCCGATTCACCTTCCACGCTTAGAGGTATCGCTCACCTTCGACTACATGAAACAGATCGACTCACAGCACTTGCCACTGAAATTAATAATCTTGGTGGCTCTGTAACTGAAGGTCCAGGTGAGTTACTAATTAAGCCGGCCACACTTAAATCATCACAAATTTTTAAAAGCTATGAAGACCATCGCATGGCAACCGCTGGCGCAATTATTGGGTTAGCTGTTGACGGTGTGGTTGTAGAAAATATTGAAACAACTAAGAAAACACTGCCTGATTTTCCTGGTATGTGGCAGGGAATGCTTGATGGTTAGACAGAAGAAAAATTGGGATGAAGACGATGTTCGAATCAATAAATCACGACAGTTCGGCTCCAGTAATAAAACAAGACCAAGAACTAAAGACCGTCCGGATTACTCAAAAGCACAAACTGCAACAATTATTGAAGTTGATAGAGGTCGCGTCCAATGTTTAATTGAATCTGGTGCTAATAAAACAATTATTACTGCCATGAAGGCTCGTGAACTTGGGAAAAAATCAGTAGTAGTTGGTGATTTGGTTTCAGTGGTCGGAGATATATCAGGTGCAGAAGGCTCACTTGCCCGAGTGGTGTCAGTTTTAGCAAGGAAAAATTCTCTTACAAGAACCATTGATGATCATGCAAATGATGAGAGAGTGATCGTGGCAAATATCGATCAGATGGCGATCGTAATTGCTACTGCTAATCCAGAACCACGAGAAGGTTTTGTCGATCGTGCATTGGTGGTTGCATATGACCAAGGAATTGAACCAATCATAATTATGACTAAACAGGATATTGGTAATGGTGATGAATTTTTGGAAACCTATAAAGATCTTGATATTAAGATTTTTAAAGTTGATAAATCATCAGATTTAGGAAAATTACAGAAAGCTTTAATCAACAAAATTACAGTCTTAATTGGTCACTCAGGTGTTGGTAAATCTACATTGGTTAATAATCTGCTAGCTAGTTCTAAAAATAAATCAGTTGCTGTTGGCGATGAATCTAAGCACCGTGCAACTGGTGATGTTAATGAGGTGACTGGCAGGGGTCGCCATACTTCTTCTAGCGCAATTGCACTGCCACTCTCCTCTTCGTTTGATGGTGAAAATTTCGGTTGGATTATCGATACCCCAGGTGTTAGATCATTTGGAATCGCACATGTTCAACCATCGAGAGTTATTTCAGCTTTTCCGGAATTTACTAAGGCAATTTCACACTGCCCGAAAAACTGCTCTCATAATGAAGCAACTTGTGCATTAAATGATTGGCCAGGCTTCACAAACCAAAATTTGGCAAGGCTTGAAAGCTTACGTAGAGTTTTATCGGTTAAATAGAAAAAAGAGTAACCTGACCACTATGAGTTCAGCGATTGCACAAAATGAGGGTAAAAACCGCCAAGTAGATTTACATCTAACTGGTATGACTTGCTCTTCATGTGTTAGCACCATTGAAAGCGCTCTAAACAAAGTACCAGGTGTTAAAGCTGTAGTTAATCTAGCGATGGAATCAGCCCATGTAATTGCACCATTAAATATCTCAGAGCAAGATCTAATAACAGCAGTCAGTAAGGCTGGATATAAGGCCACTGCATTTAAGGGTGAGCGTGAATCATTTGAAAAATCTAATCGCCTTGGATTTAGAGTCTTTCTAACCCTACTTTTAACCGCTCCAGTGATCCTAATTTCAATGTTTGATAGCTGGCATGAACAAATAGATAAGCAACTTAATAATTCACTTGATCAAGCTAACAACTTAATTAATAATCTTGGCATTTCACTAGTAATTGGATACCCAATAGCTCCAATTACAACCTGGTTCTTAATCGGATTATCAGTTCCTGTTGTAATCATTCTTGCATGGCCAATTCACAGAGCTGCAATAAAAAATCTTAAAAATCCAACTATGGACACTCTAGTTTCCCTTGGATCATTAATTTCACTTGGTTGGAGTATTTATTCAGCAGCAACATATCAAGTAGACAGCCAAGAGATGCCAGTACTTTATGTTGAAGTTTCTTCTGCGGTGATTTTCTTTGTAATGTTGGGTCGTTATCTTGAATACCGTGCAAAGCGCAAAGCAGGATCAGCTCTCTCACACCTATTTAAATTAGCCGCCGCTCAAGTGGAGGTTAAAAGGTCTGATCGAAATGAAGTAATTCCCATTGATCAATTACAAGTTGGTGATGTTTTTATTGTGAAACCTGGTGAAGTTATTGCAACTGATGGGCAAGTTATTTCAGGCTTTAGCACAATTAATAATGCTTTTTTGACTGGCGAAGTAATACCAGTTGAGATCTCTGTTGGTAGTTTGGTTTATGCAGGAGCAATTAACAATAATGGAAACTTAGTTGTAAGGGCGATGCGAATAGGATCTGATACGGAATTAGCAAGAATAACTAGAATGGTTTTAGCGGCTCAAATAGAAAAAGCGCCAGTACAACAATTAGCAGATCGTATAAGTAGAGTTTTTGTTCCAGTCGTATTAGTGCTTGCTATTGCTACTTTCTTTACCTGGTATTTAACAGGCACCGATATTGCACTTTCAATCACAACTGCAGTTGCAGTATTAGTAATCGCCTGTCCATGTGCACTTGGCTTAGCAACACCGATTGCCCTTCTAGTTGCATCTGGTAAAGCCGCAAAATCAGGCATAGTAATTAGATCACCGAGATCTATTGAAAAAGCGATTGGTATTACTGATGTAGTTTTTGATAAAACTGGCACGATTACAAGTGGACAAATGGTTTTACAGCAGATGGTGTTAATTAATAATCCACTTTCCACACCTAGTACTGCAATTGCAACCTCTGATTTAATGAGTTATGCATTAACCCTGGAGAGTATGGATTCACATCCAGTCGCCTCTGCAATTGCTAGCTCACTTTTGAAACAAGGAGTGGGAGTATTCACTGCAACTGAATTTGAACATACACCTGGTTCTGGCGTTGCTGCTCGAGTGCAATCCTTAAACTCATCCGATGCTAAGGCTGTTCTAATCGGTTCACCACTATCAATTGCACGCAGCACAACTGAATTTTCACCTGAATTAAGTAAAGCCATCGAATCAGCTACATCACGAGCAAACTCAATTGCAGTGTTGGCCATTGATGGTTTGGCCTATGGTGTCTTTGAGGTTGGTGATCAGGTGAAACCTGAGGCTAAAACTGCCGTTGATAAATTACATTCAGCAAATATTAATACTTGGTTAGTAACCGGTGATAGTGAATCTGCTGCTATCGCTATTGGCTCTGAAGTTGGAATACCAATTGATCACATATTTGCATCAGCTTCTCCTGCAGACAAGCTTGAATTTGTCTCTAAACTTCAAGAAAATGGAAAAGTTTTAATGATTGGTGATGGTATAAATGATGCAGCTGCCATCGCAAAAGCAGATTTGAGTATCGCAATTGGATCCGGAACTGACATAGCAATTGCAACAGCTGATATCACCCTGATTAGACCATCTCTACTTGCAGCATTAGATGCGCTAGCAATTTCTAAAAAGACTGTAAGAGTTATTAAATCAAACTTAGGCTGGGCATTTTTATATAATCTAGTTGGTATTCCAATTGCAGCTAGTGGAAATCTATCGCCAATGTATGCAGCCGCAGCTATGTCAGCATCTTCGTTATTTGTTGTTTTAAACAGTTTACGTATTAATTAAATTTGGTAGCGGGGGCAGGATTTGAACCTACGACCTCTGGGTTATGAGCCCAGCGAGCTACCGAGCTGCTCCACCCCGCGTCGGTAATTAAATCTTAGAGCAGTATGGCTATTAACCCAAATGGGTTGAATTAATTATCTGTTTTGCGCGGAAACTAATGCAGCAATTGCTGCTTTAACTCTGGCTCTAGCTCTATCTTCAGCAGCACCATCTAAACGCTTTTGTGCAGACTCTAACTCAGCAAATGCTGATTGTAATGATGCAATTGCCGATCTAATTTCCTTACTGCTACCTGCTGTATTAGATGTTGGTGTTTCAGGTTGATTGTTTGCAGTAGTAGTTCCTGAACTTCCACCAAAGACTTGATCTAACGCACCTTGTAAGGTTTCGCTGAATCCAATTTGATCACCAAATGAGACTAAAACTTTTTGTAGAAGTGGATAGGCAGCTGTATTACCGGTTGCTCTTACATAAACTGGCTGCACATATAACAATCCATTACCTACTGGCAAAGTTAACAAGTTTCCAAGAACCACATCAGCCCCACCTTGGCGAAGAAGTGAGAGAGAGGTTGCAACCTCTGGTTTGGCTTCAAAGTTTGAAGACACTTGGGATGGACCAGCAATATTTGTGGAACGAGGTAATTGCAAAACAGTAATTTTTCCATAATCATCTCTAGCATCAGAATTTACAACTGCAAGAGCAGTTAAGTTTTCACGCCCTCCACGTGGCACAAATGGCGTATACAAGGAGAAGGTCGGTTTCTTTTGGCCAGGTATCTGCATTGTTAGGTAGTAGGGCGGCTGAGTTCCTGAGTTTGATCCAAAACTAGATGGATCAAGTGGTACACGCCAAAAGTCTTGACCACCATAAAATGCATCAGCAGTCTTTACATGATAAGCACTTAAAATATCGCGTTGAACTTTAAACATATCCTCTGGATATCTGATGTGTGAAAGTAAGTCTGGGGAGATTTCACTCTTTGGCTTAACACTATTTGGGAAGGCTTTGCTCCATGTGGCCAGTACTGGATCTTTCTCATCCCACTGGTACAGGGATACGGTGCCATCGTAGGCATCCACAGTGGCTTTGACAGAGTTACGAATGTAATTAACGTCTTGGTTAGCTAATGTAGAAACAGCATTTGACCTAACAGCAAGTGCATCTGCGGTATTAGCTAAATTTACTTTTCTAGAGTTTGGATATCCAGCACTTGTCGTATAGCCATCAATTATCCATAAAATCTTACCGTCAACAATTGCAGGGTATGGATCTCCATCTAAGGTGAGCCATGGAGCAACTTTTGCGACTCGAACTCTAGGATTGCGATCAAATAAAATCTTAGATTCAGAATTAATTAAATTAGATAAAACAATTCTCTGCTCTTGATACTTAATTGCAAATAGTAGGCGTGAGAAAATAGAACCCATCGGCACGCCACCTTTGCCGGTATAGGTGTAATTCTTTTGACCATTTGCAGATTTATCATCTGGATAATCTAATTCAACTGGATCACTTGTTGCTGGTCCACCAATAATTGAGTAATCAGGAACATTTTCACCAAAATAAACTCGTGGTTCAAACTCGCCTAATCCTTTTGTTGGTGGGATATCGCCAACAGTAAATGATGGTTTTCCATCTGCATCCACTGCATTTCCATAAGCTCCAACCATTCCAAATCCGTGGGTGTATACAAGGTGATCATTAATCCAATTTCGAGATGGATTACCTTCAATATTTAACTCACGAACTGAAACCACCATATCTCGCTCTTTACCATTAATTACGTAGCGATCAATATCTAATGAATCAGCAAAACTGTAGTAAGGCTTAATTTGCTGTAGCTGCCTAAATGTTGCTGATAAAACATTTGGATCCATCAAACGAATATTGGCAATAGTTGCCGCATCATTTGCTAACTGACCTGCTGAGGTTGTCACTGTGGCTTGATAATCAATTGTTTCTACTTGATCAATGCCGTAAGCAAGGCGCGTTGCATCAATATTCTTTTGAATAAACGGTGCCTCTTTAGTTGACTCAGATGGCTTAACTTGGAATTGCTGAATGGCAGCTGGATAAACTCCAGCGATTAAAACTGATGCGATCACCATTAGCGCAACACCTGCTGTAGGCAATAGCCATGACTTGCGAATAATGTTGGCAAAAAATAACAATGAACATACTGCAGCTATTGCTGCCAGGATTGATTTAGCAGGCAATAACGCATTTACATCACTATAGGTAAGACCAGTAATTAATCTGCCCTCTTTTAAGGTTAATGCATAGCGATCAAACCAGTAAGCAACCGCTTTAAGTAATACAAGTAATCCAAGCAAAATTGATAGCTGAACTCTGGCAGTAACTGTGGTTCGATCCTCTTTAACCTGAGTACGAATACCACCATAAACATAGTGAACCGCTGCTGAGGCAAGAATTGCTAAAACTATAGTTGAAATTCCCCAACCGATTAATGATTGCCACATTGGCAGTTTGAATGCAAAAAATGAAATATCTTTACCAAATTGCGGATCAACTACGCCAAAATCTGTGGCATTTCTAAATAGCAACCACTCTTGCCAAAGCCTTGTTGCTGAACTACCTGCAAAATAGAAAAGGACTAGAAATATTCCTATCCCAACAAATTTACGAACTGGTTCTAGTTGTGCACGGTAGCGCTCTAAATTATCTGCCTCAACTGCAACTGGTACATACATTGGCCTACGGCGAAAAGCGATATAAACATTTGCTGTAATGAAGGATGCGGTTAATAGTCCAAAGCCGACAAATAAATATGCCTTAGTAAATAAAGTAGTCTGCCAAACATTTACAAAATCAACAGATCGAAACCAGAGCAAATCAGCATAGAAGCCACTAAGTGAAACTAAAACACTTGCTAATATAAATAGAACTACAAAAGTAATTGTTAACGGACTGACTCTTCGGCGACCGCCACCTCGATTTGTGAATGGATTTGGGAAATTACCACCAAAGCCCGAACCGCCAAATGGGTTGTTATTTCTATTAAACCCGCCACCACCAAAGCCTGAAGAACTCATGCGCAGATCTTATCTATTATTGAAAAGTATCCAAACAGCTTGGATACTTGGCTCCCGCTGGCAGTTTTAGTACAGATATCGCCTCATTAAGTGTGGCCACGGGCACAATTTTCATCACCTTTTTATCAGTATTACTCGCTACCTTTTCCTTATTATTAATGTCTGAACAGTTTTCAACTGGAGTTAAGAACAACTCAACCCCAGCATTTTTCGCTCCAATGATTTTCTCAGCAATTCCTCCGATTGGGCCAACTCTGCCATCGGTAGTAATTGTTCCGGTGCCGGCAATATTTCGGTAACGAATTAAATCTTGTGAAGTTAATTTGTCAATGATACCTAGAGCAAAAATCAAGCCACCACTTGGCCCACCAGTTTCTGCTAATTTGATTTTGACATCAAATGGAAAATCAAATTGAGATTGAATATTAATACCAATATATGCTGATCCATCATCTCTGGCAGATAGTTTTATCTTCCGGCTAACTTCTTCACTACCGTTGCGAATTACCATTATTGAGATTAATTGACCGGGCTTCTTTTGATCTAAATAATCCATAATCTGTGCTGATGTAGTGAAGTTTTTATCATCAACTGAGATGATTTGATCTCCTGTTTTCAGATTACCAATAGCATTACTTTTTTTATTTACCTCAACAATCATGAGCTTGGCTTTATTTTCATAGCCTAAATAATCAAGTGCAGCAGCGGTGGCATTTATTTGCGACCCAGACATCTCATCAGCACCGATCTTTATCGACTCTGCGGCGCTTTCACCTTCAGGGTAAACCTGCACCCGTGGCAGCACTACGCGGTTTTTATCTATCCAGGCATATAAAACATCAAATCCAGTTATATAAGAGTCTGGGTCAGTAACTAAAACTGAGGTAACAGATAATTCACCAGTAGTTGGATAAACCTTAGTTCCTGAAATAGTTATGGCAGAACCTAAAACATTTTGCGGATTACCTGGTGAAAGAATCACATAAGGAGAGGGTATTAAGAAAGCGGCAATTATTAATAAAATGAAAATTAATCTATTACGAGTAGACAAGGATGATTTTACTGGAAGAAGGGATTTCATTAGAGGCTAAGCGTATTACTTTTTATATTTGAAGCTGCTTTGAAACTTCTTAAAACTATTCACTGAGCGATTGGTTTCATTATCAAATTTTTTCTTATACTTAGTGATCCAGATCCCATAAATAACTGCACCGGCCACGGCCCCGATTGGGATTACCCACCAGATGAGGGCGGTAAAGGCGGTTGAGTTCATATAGGTAATACTAATGAACCGGGAAGAAAAAGCATGGCATTATTGTTATCTAGGCATCGGTTATCTTTATTTCAACAAGTAAGAAGGTGAGTTAAAAATGGGGTTTGGATTTGGCCCAAATGATGGGAGCCCAGATTTTGAAGCGCTGTTAAAGCAGTTCTCAGAAATGGGAGTTGATGCAAATACTCTTGCTGGTGCTAAGTCATTTTTAGAAAATATGCAATCACCCAATGAACAAAACTTAATCACCGTTGCAGCAATTCGCGAGATAGCAAAACAAATAATCACGGCAAAAGGTGACCTACCGGTTGGTCAATCTGATCAACAAAAACTCAGTGAATCTTTAAAAATTGCCAATACCTGGTTGGATGCAGAGATACTTTTCCCAGCATCAAATCTTCCAACACAGAGTGCATGCTCAAAACGTGACTGGTTGGATAACACGATTGCCAGTTGGCAGCACTTGTTTGAACCGCTGGCACTTGGCATGGCTGATGCCCTTTCAAATGTGATATCTAGTACCTCAGGTGCCCTACCTGTTGAGTTCATGGGCTCTGAAAACAATAGCCCGCAGCAGCAAGAAATGATGAAGGCTATGTTTGCGCGCCTCCTTCGTGGATTTATGGGTAGTTTAATTGCAACTCAACTTGGACAAGGTATTGGCCTTCTAGCTAATTCAATTACTGGCGCAAATGATGTGGCAATCCCTCTACAAAATGGCGCAGAGGTGGCTAATTTAATTCCTCAAAACATAGCGCAATGGTCAGAGGGTCTTGGAATTGATCCAGAGCAGGTAAGCATTTATCTATCACTGCGTGAAGCGGCTGCGGCTCGATTATTTGCTAATAATAATTGGCTATCAAAATATATCCAGGATGTAATTACAGCCTATGGCAAGGGAATATCTATAGATGTTGATTCAATTACTCGCCAAGCCGAAGAAGCGATGGCAAATGGTGAAATAGATATCAATAATCCAAATGCTATTAATATCGCTTTAAACTCTGGATTATTCACACCTCAACAAACACCAGCTCAGGAGCTAGCACTAACTAAACTAGAAATGGCGCTGGCATTAATTGAAGGTTGGATTGATCATGTTATTTCCGAAGTAGCTAGTGATCGGATGCCAGCGTTTAATGCATTAATTGAAAACTCACGCAGAAGGCGGGCTACTAACTCACCAATGCAACAGATATTTGCAACTTTGCTAGCGCTAGAGGTATCGCCAAGAAAAATGCGTGAAGCATCAGCATTTTGGAGTGAGGTTAAACAATTGCGCGGTGGTGATGGCCGCGATAAATGTTGGGAAGATGCTGCATTCCTGCCAATGCCAGATGATTTAAAGGATGTAAAGGCATTTTTAGAAAGTGTAACTGTGCCAGATGATCTCTCTGGTTTGCTCTAAAGCTCACAATTTAAAAAGCGAAATCCCCGGGCGCTCATTTCTTATCTGCCTTCCCCTTGCAGATATGAAACAGTTATCCGGGGACTTCGTGGCGCTAACCTATGTTAATCAAAGGTGAGAATCAACTTAAAAAGGTGTTTCTAAGAAGTAAATTTCAACAATATTTTTTGCCCTTTGATTGATTTTCCGTTTAGAAAAAATTATTTAAAACCACACGGGCATAGATCATGGGCAAGGGGTGGCTAGGAGCGTAAAATTTACATGTGCTCTGTGGATTAAACTGTGGAGATAACCACAATTATGGTGGATAAGTAGAGGTTATGGTGGATAACTTTGAACAACAAATCCTCTTTACAGATATCTTGCCCACCGTGTCTGAAATCTCTGCTCGTAAGAAAAAACTTGAGGCAAATCTGCCACCTGACCTGCCGGCGTATCGCGTAATTCGCAAAGAACGGCGGCGGCGAAGTGTCTCTGCTTATCGCCAGGGTGGGGTAATTGAGATTCATATCCCAGCCAAGATGAGTAGGCGCCAGGAGATTGAAATAATTCCAGAGATGATCTCTATGGTGCTGCGCCGAGAGGCCCGCGAGCGCAAAACCGATCTAGAACTTATGCAAATCGGTATTGAATTACTTACCCAGTACCTACCTGAGTTTGATACTCACCCTGCCAGTATCAACTGGCGCAATATGAATGAGCGATGGGGCTCTTGCACCACAGTTGATCGAACAATTCGAATCTCAGATCGATTAGTTGGCTCACCTGCTTATGTTTTAAATTACATAATTTTTCATGAGCTAATTCATCTAAAAGTTCCCAATCACGATAGTGATTTCTATAATTATTTAATCAGATATCCCGATGCAGTAAAAGCTGAGGCCTTTTTAGAGGGCTTTGAAATCGGTTGCCAAAGTAGTAGTTCTGCTGTGATACCGGCGGTAAATATCTAGATTTGCCCCTTTTTTACAGTTTCTAACTAATATTTTCGACTTTACGCGTGGAAAACCCCAGTTGAGCGTGGGGTGGGGGGTATTGTGTTGCTATTCGCCCTCGGATGAGTGCGGCAGATGGAGGAATAAAATGGCTGAAGAATACAAGGGTGAGGCTTACTGCGTTAAGTGCAAAGAGAAGCGCGCTTTTGAAGGACATGTAAAGGTCTCTGATTCAGGTCGCCGAATGGCGCAAGGAATTTGCCCAGTTTGTGGCACAAAAGTAAATCGTATTCTTGGTAAGGCTTAATAAGTAAGTATCAAAATTAAAACGGCGGGGTTGGATTAATTCCAACTCCGCCGTTTTTGTTAACCCTTTCTAGTTAACATTGGTTTTAACTTTTTAAATCAACTAGCCGCCGCCACCTTCGCTGGTCGACCTGGTGATCTCTTGCTTTGAATTACTTGACCTTCATCAAATAACTCACCACCCCAGACCCCACATGGTTCAGCCCTGGATAAAGCGCCCTCTAAACATCTGGCCTTCATTGGGCAGCTACCGCAAAGCGCCTTAGCTTGGGCAATAACCTCAGAGCTTTCATTGAAGAAAAGCTCAGGATCAGCGCTGTGACAGGGCAGAGATAACATCTGCACATTTTGATTAATCTCAGGTTGGAAAGGATTATCAGCGCGCTTGTATTCACCCTTAGCTTTAAAGCTCTTAGCAACTGTTGAAGTTGGCGTTGAGTTTTTGCTGTAGTCGGTATAGGAGATGACTGGAGCTTGTCCATAAGCCCAGGTGACATCTGCTAAGCCAATTTTTGCAGTTGGGCCCTCGGCCCAACCAGGGATAAGTAGTTCGCTGAAGAGAACGGTCATCGTTCTCACCTTTCCTTTCGTTAACTTGCGTTGGTTTATTTCTTTTTTTATTTAGCCATTTGGCTTTTTATTTAGAGGTCATTTGGATAAAAGAAAAAGGGCCTGCGAATCATTAGATTCGCGGGCCCCTTGGCTTCTATTTCGACTTTAGCCGATATAGCCTCCAGGGGTGCGATCTGATGTAAAGGTATAAAAACCCTTATCAGAGCGCTTATTAGTCCAAGCTGAGCGATATGAAGATTTCGCGCTAGCCGGGAAAATGGCAGGTGAATTAACAGCGGCCGCAGGTGCAGCAACTGTGTTTAAAGAAATTAACTTTGCCATGTGTGAAGAGTAAAGCATGAGGTGGGGATGGTGCAACTTAATTAAATTGCTCTAAAAATATGCTCGGTTTTCCAGCATAGGTGATCTGAATTTTCTCTTTAGCCCGAGTAACTCCCACATAAAAAAGCCGGCGCTCTTCATTTAAATCATTACCCATTGGTAATACGCCATCTGAGACGCCTATTAAAAATAGGTGCTTCCATTCAAGTCCCTTAGCGCTATGCAGAGTAGCTAGCGTTACCCCCGGCAAAGTAGGTGGGTTATTTTGTTCAGCTCTGTCCTCAATCTCGCGCAAGAAGGCGCGCATATTTGTGCCACCATTTTCTTGAATGCTTTTAGCGAGCTTTAAAAAGCCAATTACATAATCAGCCTCACCAAATGGGCGCAGCACCGATTCTAAATCGGCATACCAATCACCTATTTCAGAGGGTAATACCGAGGCACTTCTAATCACTCGCATCGCATCCCTGACATCTACGCGATCAAAGAACTTCTCACCTGATCGTATTTGGCTATTTATCTTTGAATTATTCAAGGCAGACTTAACCTGATCTAACTGAGCATTGGTTCTAGCCAAAATAGCGATATCGGAGGTATCTACTTGGTTTTTAATCAGCTTTTCAACCTCAGCGCTAACGTATGCGATCTCATCAGCGGCTGAGTTAAAGCCATTTACCTTCGGCTTATCACCATGTTCATTAGCAGATTGCAATTCACTGCCATGATCACTAACAAGATTGCCTTGGCGCAAGATTGTATTTGCAGCATTAATAATCTCTGGGGTGCAGCGATAGCCACGGGTGAGTCTAAAAACTTGTGCGTTTGGGAATCGGTTTTTAAATGTTAGTAGAAAGTTTGAACTAGCTCCGGCAAATGAGTAAATAGTTTGAGCAGCATCACCAACTACACAAATCTCCTCACGATTTCCAAGCCAAAGATTTAGCAATCGCTGCTGAAGGGGTGAAACATCCTGATACTCATCAACTGTGAAATATCGGTATTGATCCCTTACCCGCTCCCTTACCCCTCTGTCCTCTTCTAACATACCAACGGTAAGTAAAAGCACATCTTCAAAATCTAAACATCTCTCCTGTTTTTTAAGTGATTCATAGGCTTCATAAACCTGGGAAATCATCGCTAGGTTTTCATTCTCACTCTTATTATTTGGCAATCTAACTGATCTACTGTTTGCGATCGCCTCTTCTTGATAGTTATCAGGAGATATCTCTAAAACCTTTGCCCATTCAATCTCACCAGCAATCTCGCGCAGTGCGTTAACACTTGCTGGCATTGCTACCTCAGCTCTTGAAATAGCCTGACTAATAAAGCCTGATTTAGTGGTTAGTAAGGTTGGAAATTGCCCACCAAATGCGTATGGCCAAAAGTATAAAAGTTGTTTTAGTGCAGCTGAGTGAAAAGTTCTAGCTGCAGCATTTGATATTCCAAGTGTTCTAAGCCGAGACCTCATCTCACCTGCTGCTTTTGCAGTAAAGGTAAGTGCTAATACCTTAGTTGGATCAGTTACTCCAGCATTAATGGCGTAAGCAATCCGGTTTGTAATAACTCTAGTTTTTCCAGTTCCAGCTCCGGCAATTACGCACACTGGTCCTCTAATAGCGCTAACAACTGCAATTTGATCAGGATCTAAATCAGCCAGGATGGCCGAGTTATCTATCACCATGATTGATTGCCAACTAAGTCTTTATCTGCGCCATCGCCATACCAAGCGTTAATCATCTGACGTGCCACACTGATCTCAAATGGAAGAATTAAAGATTTATCTAAAATTGCGCTCTTCATTTCTTCGCGACTAAACCATCTAATCTCTTCAATCTCATCCCCGTCTGGGCGAGCTAGCTCTGGTGTGTTTGTAATCGCTTCAAAGGCGATCATTAAGGATGCTGGGAATGGCCAAGGCTGTGATCCTAGGTAATTTATTTTTGTTAATTCAACGCCAGCTTCTTCTCTAACCTCTCTAATCACGCAGTGTTCAAATGATTCACCTGGCTCAACAAAGCCGGCAAAGGTTGAGAAGCGATACTTTGGCCAAACTTTTTGCCGGCCAAGTAATATTTGATCTTTATCATTTTTAATCAAAACAATAATCGCACTATCTGTTCTTGGATAATGCTCACTTTGATCTGTTGGGCATCTTCTAACGGCGCCTGCCAAAACTACAACTGTTGGGCCACCACATAATGAACATCTTGGATGTTTACTATGCCAATTAGCTAAACCTTGAGCATGCACTGCCAAACCAATATCTCTAGGTGATAGAAAAGAACCAATTGCGCGCAAGCTCTTAAACTCTGACGTTAATGTTTCATCATTTAGGTGGCGAAGGAAAAAATTCTCACCATCTTTAACACCTAAAAAATAATCAATTTGGGAGTCATACTCACCCAGGCTTGCCCCTTTTACAAAAGTTAACTGATTAGATTGTGAAGCAAATTTCTCTGAATTAAATTGCAACACCAAGGCATTAGGCCAAGAAGATTGAAGGTATGCCTCATCACTTCGCAGATGAGCAGATCGATCAATCTCTGCTACTGCTAGCGGCAGTTTTAGCGGTTTATTAGGGCTCATCACCGTCTGACCCTACTAGCCTGTCATCATGGTTGTCGCCCCCGCTCAAAAGATGAGAGTGATCTCTTGGAACCTTTTACATGGTCAGGTGATTCCACCAGTAGGTGAGCAAGATTGGCGGCAAAGTTTAATTACTAGCGCTACAGATATTGCTAGCCATTTCAAACCAGATTTCATATCCTTACAAGAGGTTGATTACCTGCAACCACGATCTGGAAATATTAATCAAACAAAATTAATTGCTGAAAGTATGGGACTTAAGTATTGGTATTACTTACCAGCCCTGCTGGGAACACCTGGCAGTAGCTGGCAGAAGGTAAAGAATTTAGAATCTGGAATAATTTCACAAGATAGCAATAATCCAGAGCTTAAAACTAGTTATGGGATTGGCTTTGCTACAAGTACTCCAGTTAAAAAGATATACACAAAAGCTCTAGGCAGATCAATTCTTGGTATGCCGTTGTTAATTCCGAAAGATAATGGCAAAGGCGCCAGATTTATTTACGTTAAAGACGAACCAAGAGTGGCAATAATTGCTGAATTAGAAAACGGTCTAACAATTGCAACTACTCACTTATCTTTCGTTCCTTTTGTAAACGTATTTCAGTTAAATCGATTGATTAGTTCTCTGAAGAAATTACCAGGATTACCGGTGATAGTTGGTGATCTAAATTTGCCAGCTAATATTCCTTCAAAAGTAAGTAGGTTTAAATCACTTATATCCCAACCCACCTACCCAAGTTGGAAGCCAAAGATTCAATTTGATTACATTATGGTGGCAAATAAGCAAGATGTGCAGGCTAAGCCACTTTCAACAATTAAACCTAGTATTTCAGATCATGTACCAATCGGCGTTGAATTAAACTTCTAGTGGAATTTTTGTAATTAGATCAATTAGTGAAGGCTCATCTAAAACATCAGCGACTCTAATAGTTTGATTATCTGCCACATAATGAAAGGCAGCGCTAACGTTTTCAATTGGAATATTTGCAAGCTTGGCATAGGCAAGGCGATACATCGCTAGCTGAATTGCGGCATTAGCAAGATCTTCACCATCTTTTACTTTGCCCGTCTTCCAATCAACCACCTCAAAATGATCTTTATCAATTTGGTAGATCGCATCAATTCTTCCTCGAATAAGGATGTTACCCACCATTGTTTCAAAGCCAACTTCAATACCTATAGGCTCTTTTTTAGCCCAATCACTAGCTAGCCAAGCTGTTTGTAATTTATCTAGTGCTATATCTGAAGCAACTGGTGAATTGTTTTGATTAAATAAATCATCCATAGAAATCAAGGATGGGTGATTGAATTGTTTTTCAAGCCAAAGGTGAAACTCAGTTCCCCCTCTTGCATATTTATCAATGTGATTTGGCATCGGCCTGCGCAACCTAAGTGCTAGCTCATTTGGATCCTTAGCTAAATAAAGTAGGGTTGAAACAGAAAGTCGATTTGGCAATCTAATTTTTAAGTGTTCTTTTTTACTTTGAATTTCATTAATTATTGCTTTCATATCAGATAGCAAGCCAACCTGTTCACTATCCTTTGGTAATTTGGTAATTAAGCTTTCAACCTCATCTTGAGTAAAAGCAGTAGCCCTTTGCACTAAGTTTGATAGCTCTGCTAGCTTTTTCTGCTGAGCATTTTCTTTAGGCCAAATTCCAGTCGTTGGATTATCTTTCATGGGGTTACGGCCATCTGGAGCAGGTGAATCATTTAAAACGACTGCGCCAGCAATATTTTTTGCAGCAGCAGCGAATATTTCAAATAATTCACTAGGTGCTACAGCATTTGCACCAGTTCTAAAGTGTGAAGTTGAACAGATTAAACCTTTTTTGGCTCGGGTTATTCCAACATAGGCAAGGCGCATCTCCTCCAGCCCTTTGCGCTCTTTCCATTGATCGTTAAATCTTTCTAGTCCATCCTTTAAATTCTTATTTGTTGAGAAATTATCAAAATTAATTGATGGCAACTGATCACAATCACCGCGCATACTTACTGGAATTGAACCAGCATTTTTAACCCAACTATCTGACTTCTTACCAACATTTGGAAAATTACGGTCTGCAAGACCTGGGATTGCAACATAATCCCACTCAGCTCCTTTAGCTGAGTGAATTGTTAATAATTGCACCGCATCACTTCTAACATCAACTTCAGCAGGCTTTAAACCACCCTCTGCCTCTTCAGCAATTTTAAGCCACTGCAAGAAACCAATTAATGTTCCCCCATTTTTTTCAAATCTAGCCGCTTCATCAAGAAAACGATCTAAATTTTTGCGCCCTGATTGCCAGCCATCTCTTACTAAAACCTCTGTATCTAGGGATAAGAACTGCTCAACTTCAATTATTGCATCCGTTATCAAACCGTTTAAATTACGACGTAAGACTCTTAGAGAGAGTGCAAAACTGCGCAGGCGACTAAGGGCTTCTTCGCTAAAAGCTGGTGTGCTCTCATATTTTTTAAATTCGCTTGGTGAAAGAGTTAATAACTGCTCTAGGGATTCAATAATTGAACCGGCAGCAAACTCATCTGCAGTTGCAACTACTTCAAGGTCTTCCTCAAGTGCCTGCTTTAACCACTTACTTCGTGAATAATCATTTGATTTTGCAAAAGCTTTTGTAAATGCACCTAGCGCCATTAAATCTCTAGCACCAAGAGATAAATGAGGTCCGGTCAGAAGTCTCATTAAAGCTGTGCCAGCATCAGGCATTGTTAGTGTGCGAAGTAAAGCAATTATGTCCGCTACCTCTGGGGTATGAATTAATCCACCAATACCTACTACATCAGTAGGAATGTTTCTTTCATTGAGAGCAGATTGAATAATCTCAATCTGTGATCTACTTCTAACTAAGACTGCAAAGGTGCTTCTGTCTTGAGGCGGTAATTTCTCACGGTTTTCATCAAACCAATACTTAGCAAAGTAATCAGCTATTCCTTGACCTTCTTGCACCTGTGTCTCATAAACTGCGCAAACCACCTCACCAGTTTTAGCATTTGGACTAGCGGTTAGTTTTTCAATTTTCTTATCAGATGAAATGTTATCGATCATCACATTAGCTAAATCAAGAATAGCTTTATCATTTCGCCAGGTAGTAAGAAGGGTATAGCGAGTTGCTTTGCTATTAAATGATTCAGCGAAAGTATCTAATGTCTCTGAGCTAGCGCTGCGCCAACCATAGATAGCTTGATTTGGATCACCAACAGCTGTTACTGGGTGATTATTTCCAAACAAATTAGACAAAAACTTAATTTGATTAAAGGAAGTATCTTGATACTCATCTAGAAGCACTACTTTATATTTATCTCGCTCAAGGCTAGCAATATCATCACTATAATTTTTAACACTTTCGGATACCAATTTGGCAGCAAGTGACATGTGATCATTAAAGGTTAATAAGCCATGGGTCTTACGACGATGATCAAAAGCAGCAACAATAGGCAATATTGATAGTCGCTGTTTTAACTCCTCCTTAAACTCAAGTACTGGAATAGTTTGGCGATCGGTATATTGATTAATTTGTGAAAGTAATCTCTCGGTGTAATCAATAATCTCTTCTGCGCTACGATCATTTTCAGCTATGGCTGTTGATAAATCCATTACTTCATCCACTACTGAATTAACTGAGCCGTTTATTTGCAGATCAGTTCCAGCGAATCTACTAACCTCTTCAAAAGCTATTTGCCAGGCTGCTGCCTCACCAATTGGATCACTATCGGCGTCAATACCAATTCGGATTGAATGATCTGCCAAAACTCGACCCGCATATGAGTGATAGGTAGAAACCGTTAACTCACTCTCATCAAGATGATCCGGTAATAAGTTGGCACTTTTTAATTGGCGAAGTCGATATTTAATTCTTTTAGCTAAATCACCCGCAGCTTTTCTTGTGAAGGTAAGACCAAGTAATTGATCCGGAGTAATAATTGAGTTAGCAACTAAGAATAAAACTCGCTGACTCATCGTCTCTGTCTTACCCGATCCCGCACCGGCTATTACTACTGAAGGGGCGAGAGGTGATTGAATAATTGGAATTTGCTCACTAGTTGGAGTTCTAAATGATGGATCTACTGCGCTGATTCGCTTTGCTATTTCAAGTGCTGAGTATTTAATTTCCATTATTAATCACCGACCTTCCCTGAGGTTGGATCGGACAAGATGATTTAACTGCGCAGCTTCGACAGCGCTCATTAATGGTGGCGGTAAAGATTTTATCACTCATACCAGCGGATATCTGAATTAATTCATCAGTTACCGCTTTACTATCGATTTTTTCTTGCTGCCTAGGTTTTGCTTCTTTAGCTTTAAAATCACCAACAAAAATTAATTCAGCACCTGATACTTCTTGATGATCTAACTTATTCTTAAAACCATCATTTACCACCGCTAGCTGATAGCTTTGTAATTGTTTGTTTTCTCTTGCATTTTCATGCGAAATAGCTGTGGCGCCAGTTTTTAAATCTACGATGTAGTACTTATTCTCAGCAGTTAGTTCAATTCGATCGATCGAACCGGAGACGATTGCACTTCCAAGTTTAAATTCAAATCGTTCTTCAACGCCAACTAAAGTATTCTTATTTTCAAGGTTCCACTTAAAGAATTTTCCAAGCATTTCAGCAGCCCTGCGATACTCATAATCTTTAATCCACCCTTTATTCATATCAATTAATGACCAGGCACCTTTTAGTTTTGCCTCTAGCTGATCAAGTGTTAAATCAGGCTGCTCCTTTAATTGCGCAGTAATTACATGTATGGCTGTACCTAATACTTGAGCGGTTGAATCTGCATCTTTGCCACCGCTTTGCTCAAGTAGCCACTTAAGTGAGCACTCGGTAAAGGATTCAAGTGAGCTTGGTGAAATTCTTAGTACTTCTTCATTAGTAACCACCGGCAATTGTGTAGATAAGTTAATGGCGCCAACCCAATTTTTAGGATTTGCAGCACTCACACCATTTACTTCAAGGGTTTTAAGGGCTTTGATAGCAAAATCTAATTCTTCTTTGTTACCTGATTTATTTGCAATTGAGCGCAGTGCTGCAACTAGTGCGGGTTGTGTTATTCCCCTTTGAGTTTGGGTTATTTGAGTTTGTTCACCAGCGAATTTATCGAAGTAACTAGATGGTTGATTATCTTCTTGTAATACTGCAGTAATAAACATCTTTTCACTAGCTCTTGAAAGTGCAACATTTAATAATCTTCGTTCATCTTCAGCTAAACCAGAGGCTGATATTGCCTCTAACTGAGCGGGATTACTTATGCCATGGCGAAATATTTCAACTAATCTCTCACTACCAAGTAATGAACCACGTTGCTTTAAGTTTGGCCAATTACCCTCTTGCATCCCTGCAAGTGCCACATATCGCCACTGCAAACCTTTTGCAGAGTGAACAGTCATAACTTTAACTACCTCATCGCGCTGAGCAGAGGTAGTAATACTGTCTGCCAAAATTTTCTCACCTAA
>Ga0209358_10000976_pt1 | contig 23750 bp, 27 predicted proteins | sample LauGreFa1BDMLBSN_2_FD_187574 | JGI IMG/M metagenome (GOLD analysis project Ga0209358, IMG submission 187574) | Freshwater lake microbial communities from Lake Michigan, USA - Fa13.BD.MLB.SN (SPAdes) (version 2) | ecosystem: Environmental > Aquatic > Freshwater > Lake | place: Lake Michigan, USA...
CATCTGAAGTGCCTGAACGATCTTTCGCCCGAGCAAGTATTTGGCGAAATCGATTTTGCTAAACTGGCAATGTGATTACGCCGGGAGCCGTCGTGAAAAAAACGCTGTTCGCCACACCTCAGGATGCCGAAGCCGCGTTTTATGAGGCCTTCATCAAACGCGATCTCGAAGCGATGATGGAAGTCTGGGCCGAAGAAGACGACATCTACTGCATCCACCCCGGCACCGCGCGGGTATCCGGTTACGAAAAAGTCCGCGAATCCTGGCGCCTGATTTTCAGCGGCGGTCAGGATCTCCGTTTCTCGCTGCGCGAACAGCAACTGATTCACACCATGATGCTCGCGGTACACAGCGTCTACGAGCACGTCACCGTTGCAGCGCAGCCGCGCGCGCAACAAACCATGATCGCCACCAACATCTATCAACGCACCGAACACGGCTGGCGGATGGTTGTCCATCATGCGGCCGTTGCGCCCGCTACGGCCAAGCCTGACATCACCGGCGAACCTGCGACCAAGACGCTCCACTGAGCGAAACGCGGCCAGCACCGGCCGCGCAAAATGCTGTCCGTATAGTGAATTTTCCGGCGCCCGCGCAAAAAGCATGGGCTAAACTCCGGCCGTACGGTGCACGGTTGCATCCCTCTGTTTCAGCCGTAGCACATACAAAAAACACAAACCCGGATTGCCATGACCGTCAAAGAACTCGCGCTGCCGCAACGCAGCCCCAAGCCGCGCCGTCGCGGCATCACCTCGATGATCGACTTCGGACCCGATACCTTCGGCTGGTCCGGCGGCGAACGCGGCATTGCCGACCTGCTGGATGTCGCAGCCGACTACATCGACTACGCCAAGATTTACGCGATGAATGCACTGCTTATTCCCGGCGATGTGGTCAAGCGCACCACCAAACTCTATCTCGATGCCGGCGTGATGCCATTCGCCGGCGGCATCCTGTTTGAATACGCATGGCACCGCAATGAAGTGGATGGCCTGATCGCACTGCTCAAACGCCTAGCGATTCCCGGCCTCGAGATTTCCGAAAACTACGTGACGCTCAGCGACGACGAGCGCCAGCGCATGATCGACCACTTCCAGAAGGCCGGCATCAAGATCGTCTATGAGTTCGGCCGCAAGAATCCCGAAGACCCGCTGAGCCTCGACTACCTTGAAGGCATCGTGCGTTCTGTAGCCGCGCAGGGCATCCATCATGTCACCGTCGAGCAGTGCGAAATGGATCTGCTTGCCAAGGATGCACCGCAGAGTCTGAAAGCACTTTGCGCGCAGGACTGGTTCGACCATGTCGTGATCGAAGCCGACCCCTACCGCTTTCCACAACAGCACGTGCAGATGCTGCGTGACTTTGGCCGCGACGTGAACCTCGCCAACATCGCGCCGGGTCAGGTGCTGCGCCTCGAAGGATTTCGCCAGGGCGTTGGTCGTGCGGTGAACTACTCGCTGTTATCGGGCGATGATTCGCGCCCGGCCGGTATCGACCGTTAACACCTTAAACTCACAAGCTATTGATTTATTTATTATTTTTAGAGAACAGCAATGAGCCAATCGATTTTCGGAAATCCTGATGTCATCGTAGTCGGCGCCGGCAATGCCGCCGCCTGTGCAGCCCTTGCCGCGCGCGAAAGCGGCGGCTGCGTGATCATGCTTGAGGCGGCACCAATCGAAGAATGCGGCGGCAACAGCCGCTACACCGCCGGCGCGATGCGCGTGCAGTTCAACGGCGCTGAAGACCTGAAGCAGATCGTCCCCGACCTCACTGAAGACGAAATCAAAAACTCGGATTTCGGCACCTACACCGCCGACCAGTTCTACGACGACATGGGCCGCATCACCCAGTACCGCACCGACCCCGACCTGTGCGAGATCCTGGTGTCGCGCAGTCTGGAGACGCTGACCTGGATGCGTAAAAAAGGTGTCAAGTTCCAGGCGAGCTTCGGCCGCCAGGCGATGAAAATCGACGGCAAGTTCAAATTCTTCGGCGGACTCGCGGCCGAAACCTGGGGCGGCGGTCCCGGCCTCGTCGAAAACGAACACAAGGCCTGTGAACGCGAAGGCATCACGATCTTCTACGAAACGCCGGCCACCGGCCTGATGCTCGATGACAACGGCACCGTCATCGGCGTCAAAGCCAAACACCAGGGCAAGAATGTCGAGATCCGCTGCAAGGCTGTGGTCCTCGCCTGCGGCGGTTTTGAATCCAACACTGAGATGCGTACGCGTTATCTCGGCGCCGGCTGGGATCTCGCCAAGGTGCGCGGCACGCGCTTCAATACCGGCGCCGGCATCCGCATGGCGCTCGAAGCGGGCGCGCTGCCCTACGGCCACTGGTCGGGCTGCCATGCGGTGGGCTGGGACATGAACGCACCGGCTTTCGGCGACCTCGCGGTCGGCGACAACTTCCAGAAACACAGCTATCCGATCGGCATCATGATCAACGCCAACGGCGAACGTTTTGTCGATGAAGGCGCCGACATCCGCAATTACACCTACGCCAAATACGGCGCGGTGGTGCTGAACCAGCCGGGCATGTTCGCGTGGCAGGTCTTTGATGCGCAGTCGATCCCGCTGCTGCGTGACGAGTACCGCATCAAGCAGGTCACCAAGGTCCGCGCCGATACCCTGGAAGAACTGGTAAAAAAACTCGAAGGTGTAAATGCTGATGCCTGCCTGCGCGAGATCAAGGCTTACAACAAGGCGGTGCGCACTGATGTGCCGTTCAACCTGACAGTCAAGGACGGCCGCCGCACTGAAGGCCTCAAGGTCAACAAGTCAAACTGGGCACTGACGATTGAACAGGCGCCGTTCGAGGCCTATGCCGTGACCTGCGGCGTCACCTTCACCTTCGGCGGCGTCAAGGTCAACGGCGAAGGCAATGTTGAAGACACCGCCGGCAAAGCGATTCCCGGGCTGTATGCCGCGGGCGAAATGGTCGGCGGGCTGTTCTATCACAACTATCCCGGCGGCACCGGCCTCACCTCCGGCGCCGTATTCGGCAAACTCGCCGGCGGCAGCGCCGGCGTGTATGCCAAAGGCTGAGTCACCGCCCACATTCCAGACTGTGAAAGTCCGGTTTGCGCCCCCGCAAGCCGGGCGTAGAATGCCCCGCACGACCCACTGGAGGAGTAAGCCATGAACGCACCCGCGATCAAGATCAACAAACCTGTCCGCGAACAGGTCAGCAAGGAAGAATGGGAAGCCCGCGTCAATCTCGCCGCCTGTTACCGGCTGATGGCCGAATACGGCATGATCGAGATGGTGGCCAACCACATCTCGGTACGCGTACCCGGCACCCATAACGAATTCCTGATCAATCCCTACGGCATGCTTTACGAGGAAATGACCGCCTCTTCGATGCTGAAGGTAGATCTCGAAGGCAATGTGCTGTTCAACGCCACTGAATACGGCGTCAACCAGGCCGGCTTCGTCATCCACAGCGCCGTGCACGCCGCACGCCATGACGTCGAGTGCATCATCCACACCCATACGCTGCCGGGCATGGCGGTCTCCGCGATGAAATGCGGTATCCTGCCGATCGCGCAGTCCTCAATGCGCTTCCTCGATATCGCCTATCACGACTACGAAGGCGTCGCGCTGCGACTCGACGAACGCGAACGCCTGGTCCAGAACCTCGGCAACCGCGAAGCGATGGTACTGCGCAACCACGGCCTGCTGACTGTCGGCGCCAGCATCGCCGAGTGCTTCAACAACATGTTCCGCCTCGAGCGTGCCTGCGAACTGCAGGTGATGACGCTGTCCTGCAATACCGAGCTGCAGATGCCCCCGGCGGAAGTCACGCAATACACCAACAATCTGATGCTGCCCGGCGTGCGCCGCCGCTTCGGCCTGCTCGAATGGCCGGCGCTGCTGCGCAAGCTCGACCGCAAGGACCCCTCCTATCGGGACTGAGCACCGTCAGTTGCAAAAAAAGAGCCCCCGCGGGGCTCTTTTTTTTGTACCACGCAAAGCGCTTACCATGGCGACAATGAACGATCCCACGCGCTACCGTGCGCCAGTCTGGCTGCCCGGCGGCAATCTGCAGACATTGTATCCGGCGCTCGTCGCGAGGCGTGCGCACGTCAGCTACCGCCGCGAGCGCTGGATTACGCCCGACTGCGACTTCATCGACCTCGACTGGACTGTCGCTGACCGAACCGGAAACGCGCCGCTGCTCATACTATTCCACGGGCTCGAGGGCAGTTCAAACAGCCAGTATGCGCGCGGGCTGATGCACGCCGCCGTGCAGCGCGGCTGGCGCGGCGTGGTCGTGCATTTCCGCGGCTGCAGCGGCGAAATCAACCGCCTGCCGCGTGCATACCATTCAGGCGACAGTGCCGAAATCGACTGGATCCTGCGCCGGCTGCGCGCGCAGCACAGCGGTGCCTTGTTCGCCGCCGGCGTTTCGCTCGGCGGCAATGCGCTGCTCAAATGGCTGGGCGAACAGCGCGGAGCGGCAAACGACGTCGTGCAACGTGCCGCAGCTGTTTCCTCGCCGGTGGACCTGCATGCCGCCGGTCGTGCGCTGGAACAGGGCTTCAACATGATTTACACGAATAATTTTCTGGCGACAATGAAATGCAAATCGTTCGCCAAACTGCACATGCATCCGGGACTGTTCAATCCGGCAAAACTGCGTGCCACACGTACGCTGCGTGAATTCGACGATCTCGTCACCGCACCGCTGCACGGCTTTACCGGTGTCGATGATTACTACACGCGGGCGAGCAGCAAGCCGCTGCTGATGTGCGTTACCGTACCGACGCTGCTGCTAAACGCACGAAATGATCCCTTTCTCCCCGGCACAGCGCTTCCTGAACCCCAGCTACTGTCCCACGCCATCACACCGGCGTTTCCGGACGAGGGCGGCCATGTCGGCTTTCCTGATCGCGCAGGTTCTATCAAATGGCTGCCAAACACTGTTCTCGAATTCCTCGCCACGCCGTGATAAAATTCATAACTAATTGTTTTTATTGATATTTTAATGACCTCTTTAACATCCCCTCCGGCAGTCATTTTCAAGGCCTACGACATTCGCGGCATCGTTGGCGAAACCCTCACGGTCAGCGGCGTTGAACAGATCGGCCGCGCCATCGGCAGCGAAGCGCTCGCGCGCGGTCGCGACACCGTCGCCATCGGCCGTGACGGCCGGAATTCGGGCACCGAACTCGCCGCAGCACTGGCGCGCGGCCTGCAGTCCAGCGGCGTCAATGTCATTGATGTCGGAATGGTGGCCACGCCGATGTTGTATTTCGCCGCGCATGAACTCGGAACGCTGTCCGGCGTGATGGTCACCGGCTCGCACAACCCGCCGCAGTACAACGGCCTGAAAATGATGCTCGCCGGCGATACGCTGTCGGGCGATGCGATTCAGGCGCTGCGCGCGCGTATCACCAACAACGATCTGACTACGGGTAAGGGCAGCTACCGCACCCACGAGATCCGCACCGCATACCTCGAACGCATTGTCGGCAGCATCAAACTCGCCCGACCGATGCGCATCGCCGTCGATTGCGGCAACGGCGTTGCCGGCGCAACCGCGCCGGAGCTCTATCAAAAACTGGGCTGCAACGTTAAAGAGCTGTTCTGCGAAGTCGATGGCTCCTTCCCCAACCACCATCCAGATCCTTCGCAACCGCACAACCTTGAAGACCTGATCGCCGCGCTGAAAAAAGGCGATGCTGAGCTTGGACTGGCCTTTGACGGCGACGGCGACCGCTTGGGCGTCGTCACCAAGTCCGGCAAGATCATTTATCCCGACCGCCAGCTGATGCTGTTTGCGGCAGACGTGCTGTCACGCGTGCCCGGCGGAGAGGTCATTTTCGATGTCAAATGCACGCGCCACCTGTTCAGCTGGATCACCAAACACGGCGGCAAGCCGGTGCTGTGGAAAACCGGCCACTCCTTCATCAAGAAAAAGCTCAAGGAAAGCGGCGCGCCGCTGGCCGGCGAGATGAGCGGACACATCTTTTTCAAGGAACGCTGGTACGGCTTCGACGATGGCCTGTATGCCGGCGCACGCCTTCTGGAAATCCTCAGCCGCAGCACCGACCCCTGCGCGGTGCTCGAAGCCCTGCCCGACTCCATCAGCACGCCGGAACTGCAATGGGAACTGAGCGAAGGCGAGAACTACACGCTGATGGACGCGCTGCAGAAAAGTGCGCGCTTTGACGGCGCCCGCGAAATCATCACCATAGATGGCCTGCGCGTTGAATACCCTGACGGCTTCGGGCTGGCACGCCCGTCGAACACCACACCGATCATTGTGTTGCGTTTCGAAGCGGACAATACGGATGCGCTGAAACGCATCCAGGCCGATTTCCGCAAGGCGCTGCTCGCGGTCAAGGCTGGGGCCACGCTGCCGTTCTGAGCGCGCCCTCGGGTGCACCCACCAACGACAAGATTTGACAAAACGATGGGTGACATCAAGCACCTGAATGCAGCCGCCGGCTTCACCATGGTCGAACTGATCACCGTCATCGTCATCCTCAGCGTGCTGGCCGCATCCGTCGCAGTCCGCCTGGTCCGGTTCAATTCCGAATCCCATCGCGCAGTGGTTTTCGCCACCGCCGGAGCGTTCATCAGTGCAGCGAGCCTGGCCCAGCATGCCTGCATTACGCGCAATTATTTCGGGCGCGACAACATGCCCGGTTACGGCAACGATGATGTCGATTTCAGCCCGACCTGCTTTCCGGCATCGACCAATAATGCCAATGGCCCAGTCAACAATAACCGCTGCATACAGATCTGGAATGCAATTCTGGCGAAGGCGCCGACCATCAATGCCGGCAACGGTCCCAACTCGGATTTCCGCGGTCAAGGCAGCGGCACCACCTGCACTTACACCTACAAGAAGGATCCGTCGGCAGTCCGGCTGTTTACCTACAGCACACAGACCGGCACTGTGGCAATCACCAACCCCTGAGCCGCACAAGGTCACTTAACGGGTGAAGCCGTATACACGGCGGACAGGCGCCGTTCAGCGTTTGGCGGGGTTCAGCGTACCGCGGTTGTAATCCTTGTCACCGGGCATGACGCAGCGGCCGATGCCGAACAAGCAGCCCTGCGCGTCCATCGGACGCAGCTTGTTCTCCGGATACTGATCCGCAACAACCTTCGCTGCTACGGCTTTCTGGACATCGACAAATTCCCAACGCCCATTAGGATGCAGGCGCACTTTTTCACCGGATGCTGTGGTGGCTTCAATCGGTTCGCCGCCCTGCGCCAGCGCTACCGCCGGTGTCAGCAACAAGGCAAGCACCGCCACACTGCGCATCCAGTGACCGGTCATCAGAGTTTCTGCTCGACCCAGGCCTGCACCGATTTCAGCGCTTCCGGCAGTTTTGACGGATCAGTTCCACCGGCCTGTGCCATATCCGGACGTCCGCCACCCTTGCCGCCGACCTGCTGGGCGACAAAGTTGACCAGTTCGCCCGCCTTGACCTTGCCGGTCAGATCCGCCGTGACACCAGCAATCAGCGCGACTTTGCCGCCTTCGATGGCAGCCAGCACGATCGCCGCGCTTTTCAGTTTGTCCTTCAGCTTGTCCATGCCTTCGCGCAGCGCTTTGGAATCTGCGCCGTCCATTGCCGCGGCCAGCACGTTGACGCCTTTGACAACTACCGCCTGCGTGGCGAGATCATCACCCTGCGACGATGCCAGCTTCGACTTCAGACGTGCCAGCTCTTTTTCGAGATTGCGCACGTTGTCGATGATCTGGCTGATCTTCTGCCCGACTTCCTGCGGCGAAGTGCGCAGCGCGGCTGCAGCGCCGGCCAGTTTCTGTTCCTGCGCCTGCACATAAGCCAGTGCACGGTCTCCCGTGGTGGCTTCAATACGGCGGATACCGGCGGCCACACCACCTTCAGAAACCACTTTGAAGAATCCGATGTCGCCGGTGCGGCTCACATGTGTACCACCGCACAGCTCACGTGATGTGCCGATATCGAGCACTCGCACTTCGTCGCCGTATTTTTCACCGAACAGCGCCATCGCACCGTGTTTGACGGCATCGTCGAATTTCATGATCTGCACCGCTGTCGCCGCATTGGCGAGGATCTCGGCATTGACGATGGACTCGACCTGCTGCATCTGGGCCTCGGTCATCGGCTCATTGTGCGAAAAGTCAAAACGCGTCTTGTCGGCATCAACCAGAGAGCCCTTCTGCTGCACATGAGGACCCAGCACTTCGCGCAGCGCCTTGTGCATCAGGTGGGTCGCCGAGTGGTTGCGCATCGTGCGCGCGCGGCGCACGGCATCTACCCGCGCCGCAATCTTGTCGCCGACGTTGAGCACACCGGTTTCCAGTTTGCCGTGGTGACCGAAGACATCAGACTGAATCTTCAGCGTATCCGCAACGGCAAAGGTGCCGTGGTCGCTGACCAGTTCACCGGCGTCGCCCGCCTGACCGCCGGACTCGGCGTAAAACGGCGTGCGGTCGAGCACGATCACGGCCGCCTCACCACCCTGCACCGACTGCACGGCGCTGCCGTCACGGTAAATCGCCACAATCTGCGCTTCGTTCACTGCCAGCGTATCGTAGCCTTTGAACTGGGTCTTCACACCCTGGTAATCAACGGCGCTGCCCATCTGGAATTTCGAAGCGGCACGGGCGCGTTCCCGCTGCTGCTCCATTGACGCCTCAAAGCCGGCGTAATCCATCATCACGCCGCGTTCGCGCGCGATGTCGGCAGTCAGGTCAACCGGGAAGCCGTAAGTGTCATAAAGCTGGAACACCGTCTCACCGTCGAGCATCTTGTCTTCGCGGGTCAGCGCGTGTTCGAGCACTTTCATGCCGTGCTCCAGCGTCTCGGCAAAACGTTCTTCTTCCTGCTTGAGGATCTGCATGACCCGTTCCTGCACTTTCGGCAGTTCCGGATAGGCCTCGCCCATCGCCTTCGAGAGGTCGGGAACTACCTTGTGGAAGAACGGTTTGGTCTGGCCCAGCTTGTAACCGTGGCGAATCGCGCGGCGGATGATCCGGCGCAGCACATAGCCGCGGCCTTCGTTACCGGGAATCACGCCGTCGACAATCAGGAAGGCACAGGCGCGGATATGGTCGGCGATGACTTTCAGCGAATTGTTGTTGAAGTCCTTGGCGCCGGTCTCGCGCGCAGCAGCCTTGATCAAGGCCTGAAACAGGTCGATCTCGTAATTGGAGTGCACATGCTGCATGACGGCCGCGATACGCTCCAGCCCCATGCCGGTATCCACCGACGGCTTGGGCAGCGGATGCAGTACGCCCTTGTCGTCGCGGTTAAACTGCATGAACACCAGGTTCCAGATTTCGATGTAACGGTCGCCGTCGGCATCCTTCGATCCGGGCGGGCCGCCTTCAACCTCGTCACCATGGTCGTAAAAGATTTCACTGCAGGGGCCGCAGGGACCGGTGTCTGCCATCTGCCAGAAGTTGTCCGAACCGCCGCCCGGCTTATCGCCGATGCGCACGATACGCTCGGCCGGCACGCCGATTTCCTTTTGCCAGATGTCATAGGCCTCATCGTCCGTCTGATAGACGGTGACCCAAAGCTTGTCCTTGGGCAGCTTGTAAACGCCGGTCAGCAGTTCCCAGGCGTATTGAATCGCGTCGCGCTTGAAATAGTCGCCGAACGAGAAGTTGCCCAGCATTTCGAAAAAGGTATGGTGGCGCGCGGTGTAACCGACGTTTTCCAGATCGTTGTGTTTGCCGCCGGCACGCAGGCTTCGCTGCGAAGTGGTCGCGCGTTTGTAGGGACGGTTTTCCTGCCCGAGGAACACGTCCTTGAACTGCACCATACCCGAGTTGGTAAACAACAGGGTCGGGTCATTGCCCGGCACCAGCGGGCTCGAAGCCACAACGGTGTGGCCTTTGGACTCGAAATACTTCAGGAATTTGTCGCGGATTTCTGCGGATTTCATGCGGATGCGCCAGTTGGTTTACGTAAGGCGCAGATTTTAAACCAGTTTTGCCGTTGCATTCCGCACTGCAGCGACCGTACCCCGGGAACCGGCAGATATCCATGGCTCCAGGACCGTCCCGGGGCGTGCGCCCCGTTGTTGTGACGTCGTTCAGACCGCCATCAGCATCACGGTAATCGCCATGGCGCCGTAAAACACGCACTGATCTCGGTATTCGAGGGCTTTTTCCACCAGCATCATCATCATGATCATGATTCGTCTCCGTTTTCCAATTCTGTTCCCGCTTCTGTTGCCATCTCGCCGCGGCCCAAAGCCCGCAGCAGTTTTGTAATCACTTCGCTGCTGAAACCCCTGCCCATCAGAAACCGCGCCTGCTTCGCCCGGTCCGCCGCGTTCGCCGCGGGTTCCCGGAATTTCCGGCGCCATACGGCAAGCGCGTTTTCCAGTTCAGCGTCCTTCAGCGTCGCCAGCGTGCTGCTGACCAGTTCTGCCGGCACGCCCTTGGCTTCAAGGTCCCGCCGGATGCGCGCCGGGCCATATCGCCCTCGCCGCGCATGCACCATCTGCTCCGCCGCACGTGTATCGGATAACCAGCCGCGCTGCGAAAAGTCATCAAGGATCTGCGTCACTTCATCTTCGGACTCAGCGTGCGGCGCAAGTAGCCGGCTCAATTCCTGCCGGGTGTACTCGCGCCGCGCCAAGTGCCTAAGTGCACGGACCCTGAGACTGGGTTCTTTGCTGTCCTGCATGCCGCCAGCCCTATTGAGAATTCCGGTGGACAGGCGGGGGCGCGATTACTGCCCGACGGCTTTTTTCTTGACCGGATCAGACTCGACCACTTCCAGCGGGGCCTTTTCCTTCTTCACCACCACCTGCGGGCCGCCGTTGATGCCGAGCACCGTGCGAATCTTGGACTCGATTTCGTCGGCGATCTGGGGGTTTTCTTTCAGGTAATCGCGGGTGTTGTCCTTGCCTTGGCCGATGCGGTCCTTTCCGTAGGAATACCAGGCACCGGACTTCTCGATGATGTTGTTGGCAACGCCAAGTTCGATGATCTCGCCTTCGCGCGAAATACCTTCTCCGTAAAGGATGTCGAATTCAGCCTGACGGAAAGGCGGAGCCACCTTGTTCTTGACGATCTTGGCGCGGGTCTCGGATCCGATGACCTCCTCGCCTTTCTTGATCGAGCCGATACGGCGGATGTCGATACGCACCGAGGCGTAAAACTTCAGCGCATTGCCGCCGGTCGTGGTTTCGGGATTACCGAACATCACGCCGATCTTCATGCGGATCTGGTTGATGAAAATCACCAACGTGTTCGAACGCTTGATATTCGCCGTCAGCTTGCGCAGCGCCTGCGACATCAGCCGTGCCTGCAGGCCCATCTGCGGCTCGCCCATCTCGCCCTCGATTTCAGCGCGAGGTACCAGTGCGGCCACCGAGTCGATCACCACCACATCGACTGAACCTGAACGCACCAGCATGTCGGCGATTTCCAGCGCCTGCTCACCGTTGTCCGGCTGAGAGATGATCAGTTCATCGACTTTGACACCCAGCTTGCCGGCGTATTGCGGGTCGAGTGCGTGTTCCGCATCGATAAACGCCGCCGATCCGCCGAGTTTCTGCATCTGCGCGATCACCGAAAGCGTCAGCGTGGTTTTGCCCGACGATTCCGGACCGTAGATTTCAACAACACGTCCACGCGGCAGACCGCCGATGCCGAGACCGATGTCGAGGCCCAGCGAACCCGTCGACACCGCCTGGATGTCCTTGGCGATATCCGACTCGCCCATGCGCATGACCGAGCCCTTGCCGAATTGTTTTTCTATTTGCGACAGCGCCGCGGCAAGCGCTTTGGATTTGTTTTCGTCCATGATGTCCTCGTAGTTCGTTGATTCGTTCAGTCAAAAAATGCAGTGAAATTTGGGGATTGCGTCTTGCGTTGCCTGCTGTTGATGGAACGCATTATTACACAATCCGCAGAAAAAGGTGAATATTTATACAGTAGTGTGTATAAAACCACCTTTATTGCAAATAATTCAATAAAATCAAATATTTATTTACTTATTGTGGCTGTCGGCAGCAGCCCCAGCAGACCTTCCAGCGCAAAATGCACCGCCTGCCGCCGCACCGCTTCGCGATCGCCGTTGAAGCGCTTCAGGACACTTTTCGGCTCGCCGTTTTTGATGCCCCAGGCAAAACACACCGTACCAACCGGCTTCTCGGCCGTACCGCCCGCAGGACCTGCCGTACCGCTGACCGATACCGCTACCTGGGCATGGCTGTTGGCCAGCGCACCGAGCACCATCTCGCGTACGGTTTGCTCGGAAACCGCGCCATGGGCGCCCAGCGTTTCCTGGCTGACACCGAGCATCTCGCGCTTGGAGATATAGGTATAGGTAACAAAGCCGCGCTCAAACCAGTGGGAGCTGCCAGGCACCGCAGTCAGCGCCTGCGCGATCCAGCCACCGGTGCAGGACTCCGCCGTCGCCAGCATCAGCCCCTGCGCCTTAAGCGCTTCCCCGACGCGCGCTGCCAGTTCAAACAAGACTGAATCATCTGAGAGATGTTTGTTGGGCATAACGAATCTCCTGCGAGTTAACCCAGCACGGCGTAAGCGACGGCGATGATCAGCAACGTGTACCCCGCTGCCAGCAGATCGTCCCACATCACGCCGAAACCGTTTTTGAGCATGCGGTCATAGTACCGAATGGGCGGCGGCTTCACGATATCGAACAGACGGAAGATCAGGAAGGCAAAGGCCTGCCAGTAACCGGTCACCGGCACAAAAAACAGCACCAGCATGAAAGCCACGGTCTCGTCCCATACCATGCCGCCATGGTCAGCCACGCCCAGTGCTTGCCCGGTCACCGAACTGGCCCATACACCCAGCCAGAACAGGGCCACCACGATCACCAGAAAGGTCCAGGCATCCACCTGCGGCGCCAGCCAGTGGAACAGCGGCAACGCCAGCAGCGTACCCACGGTGCCCGGCGCCACAGGCGACAATCCGGCGCCGGCGCCAAAAGCGATGAAATGGGCGGGATGGCGGAAGACAAAATGCAGGCCGGGGCGGGTCAGTGTTTCCATGGGATGCGGTTGAATCGTTGCGAATGCGACATTAGCGCATAAATTCACCGTGGGCGCATCCTGCCTGAGCAGCTTTAAGGCTGTCCGGCAGCGACATGACGCAAGGTATCGAGCAATGGCGTGATTTCACCCTGCGCGGCGACATCCGGCGGCAGCGGAGCATCGCGAAGAAGCTCCAGCCGCGCTTCCGCAGCAGCGGCGGCCTGCCCGACCGCCGCCAGACCGAAGGTCTCCGCCGATCCGGCAATCTTGTGCACGGCAAGGATCAGATCCGCCATACGCTGCGGCGAGTGTTCACCATGCGTGATCTGCACCCACAGCGCATCAATGCCGGAGATGCGAGCCGGCAGGTCAGCGCGGAATTCCGCGCTGACCTCGGCCATCATCTGCTTGAATTCGTCATCACTCATGCTGCAACGGCCAGGTGACGGCTGAAACCGGTATCACTCAATCCGGCTCTGGCGGTCAAAAGGGTTTTTCGAGATGCCCAGTACGGTCTTGACGGCCGCGATCAGCGCATCGGGCTGGAAGGGCTTGGTGATATAGCCGTTGGCGCCGCCGGCCAACCCCTTGAGCACCGCTTCGCGCGTGGCTTTTGCCGTCAGCATCATCACCGGCACTGTTTTCAACGTCGGATGTTCACGCATCTTCATCAGGATGTTGAATCCGTCGGCATCGGGCAGCACAACATCCAGTAGCACCAGATCCGGTGGCGGCTGGCGCCGCAGGCCGGCGACGATTTCATTGCGATTGCCGGCAATCGTCGCGCTAAACCCTTCGAGCTCTAGGTATTTTCTGAGAAACTTCGCCAGTGCCTCGTCATCCTCGACGATCAGCACGGATTCACCGCCGGAAGACTCGATCTGCGCTGCAGCCTTCATCGCAATGCGCACGTAATAACCGTGGCGTTGCAAGGTGGACACACCGGATGCCGCTTCCGACTCCGCCTGCGTCAGCGCCGACTCCGAAAGCTTTTTTGGCGACTCACTGAAAAACTCGATGAAATCCGGCGACAGCGTCAGCTGGTTGGTAGCGAGATCGGCATAACCGTCGCGCACCAGTTCGTTCATCGCGATCAGGAACTGTTCATCCCCCTCGGCGAGTTTGGCCCTGGAACGGATACCGGCAACGTTCAACTTGCCGTCGATCAGCACCAGCAGCTTGAGCGCCAGCGCACCCAGGCTGGTCTCGGAGGCCTGCAATTCGTTATTGCCCTTGAACGTGAGGATATAGACATCCGCGTCATGGACGGTGTTGGGCATGTTCAGTGGCATTGCGGTCAGCCTCCGGAAAGACCTTCAGGTAGCGACAGGAGCGCTTGCTGACGGACAGGAAGTTCTCCAGTTTACCGAAGCCGGGCTCGATGCGAAGAAAAAATACAGTCACCAGAACCGCACGCGCAACCTAGCCGAAGTGATCAAAACCCTTTTTCCGCACCTCGAGCGGTAGGCCGTCGCTGTCCACGACCACCACGCTGCAAGCCCCCTCCGGCGCGCGGATAACGCGCCCGATACGGGTCACCGGGGTGCGTGCGCGTGACGCGGCACGCTCCACTGCGGCACGCTTCGCCGCCGCAGCGGTAAAACACAGTTCGTAATCATCGCCGCCACCCAACAGCGCCGCCTGCGCGGAAGGCTGTTCGCGGTAACGCCCCATCAGCACCGATACCGGCAGCCGCTCCATCGCTACCACAGCCGCTACTCCCGAACGCTCACAGATATGACCAAGGTCGGCGATGAGGCCGTCCGAGACATCAATCGCACTGCGCGCCACACCACGCAATGCCGCGCCCAGCGCCACCCGGGGCACCGGCCAGTCGAGACGCCGCATGGCCCGCTTCAATTCGGCCGGTTTGAGCTTGATACGTTTGTTTTTTGCCGCCACTGCCAGCGCAGCATCACCCAAGGTGCCCGACACCCAGATGTCATCACCGGGTTTCGCGCCGTCGCGGCGCAGCGCCTGCCGTGCAGGCACCTCGCCGATGATCTGCACACAGAGATTCAGTGGCCCTTTGGTCGTATCACCGCCGATCAAATCGACGCCATGCTGTCGTGCCAGTTTCATGAAACCCTGCGACATCGCTGCAACCCAGCGCTCATCCGCATTGGGCAGCGCAATACCCAGCGTCGCCCAGCGCGGCACAGCACCCATCGCTGCCATGTCAGACAGATTGACCGCCAGTGCCTTGTGCCCCACAGAGGCGGGATCGGCATCCATGAAAAAGTGGCGGCCGCCGACCAGCATGTCGGCAGCCACCGCCAGCACCTGGCCACGTGAAGGTTTGATCAGCGCAGCATCATCGCCGACGCCGAGCAGAGTGCGTGGAGTGGCGTGAGTGAAATGCTGTTTGATGAGATCAAATTCGGAGGGCATCATCGGCTCATTTGCACAGGATATCAGCCATCCAATCAGCGGTCTGCGTCTGAAACATGTAGCGCCGGTTGTTAGCGACATGATTGCCGCCCTTGACGATCAGCAACCGGCATGGCCCTGACACTTCAGCGGCAATACGCTCGGCATTGTGCGGAGGCGTCAGCTTGTCGAATTCACCGCCGACCACAAAGATCGGGCAGGTGATGTTTTTCGCGACGCCTTCCAGAGACAGCGTCTTGGCGTTTTCTCGTGCCGCGGCCATGTCCTTCGCATGCGAACGCACGCGGAAAGCTTCGCGCGACAGTTCATTGCGGCTGTCGAAAGTCTCCACCCAGCTGTAGGGGCCGGACAGCGAGATGCAGGCCTTGATGCGCTTCTCGAATGCGACACTGCGCGCCGCGTAATAACCACCCAGCGACACGCCCCACAGGCCGATGCGCTCAGCATCAAGGTCATTTCGGCTGATCACATAATCGACAACGGCCTTGGCCGCAACTTCATAGTCACCGCGGATCGGAATGTCGTATTCCGCTTCGCCTTGCCCCGGACCGTCGAAGGACAGCGTGGCCATGCCTCGGGCGAGGAAAATGTTTTCATAGACTTCGAGCTCTTCCTTCGTGGAATCGAGGCCAACGCACATGATCACGACCGGATGCGCCGCGTTGCCGGCGGGCTTGCGCAGGATGCCGGCGAGCTTTTTACCCTGATACGGAATCTCCACACGGACACCCGGATTCGGCAGCAAGGGCAGCGCCAGCTGGCGACATTCGATGACCTTCAGGTGCGCGGCTTTCATCTGCGCTATATCGTGTACAAACATGAACTTGCCGAAGTGGTAACAGATCGCCGCTCGGTTGAGATGCTCGCCGGCCGAGAGCCTGTAACCGTCAGCCAGCGCCTTACGGCCCAGGCCTTCATGAATCTCAGCGCGCGCACTCCACGCGGCGCACCACTCGTCCCAGTCTGTAATGCCGGCCGTGACTTCCTCGAAATCGGTAAGCGGCACGCCGCTGGACACAAAACGCGGCGCCCAATGGTGTATCGCGGTTTCGACACGTTTGTCTTTGACGGGGTTGTTGGCAGCATGCATGGATTTTTCCTTGTAAACGCTCCGGCGGACGTGAATGCCGCGGTCGGTCGATGCTACCAGAGTCTTTTGCCGCTCCGCGCATTCTCCCGGATGCGGAATTAGGGCAGAATCCCTGCCTCCGATCGCTACAGAAGCAAAACAGGATCACTCACACCATGAACAGCATCATTGCATCAGCATTGGCAGCCGCCTTGGGTTTTGCCGCAGCGTTGCCCGCTGCAGCGCAGAACTATCCCAGCCGCGCGGTTCGCATCATCGCGCCCTTCCCTGCCGGCGGCTCTTCCGATCTGGTAGCGCGCATCCTCGCGCAGAAACTCACTGATATGAACGGTCAGCAGTTCATCGTCGACAACCGCCCCGGCGCCGGCGGCACGCTGGGCACTGAACTCGGCGCCAAAGCCGCGCCTGACGGTTACACGCTGACTGTCGGCAACGTCGCACCCACAGCGGTCAACGTCAGCCTGTTCAAGAAGCTGCCTTACGATCCGGTCAATGATTTCGCGCCGATCGCACTATCCGCCGTCGGCACCACGGTGCTGGTGGTGCACCCGTCGCTGCCTGTGCGCAGCGTCAAGGATGTGATTGCGCTGGCCAAATCCAAACCGGGTCAACTCAACTATGGTTCCGGAGGCAGCGGCACGCCGGCGCACCTGACCGGCGAACTGTTTCGTTATATGGCCAAGGTCAATATCGTCCACGTCCCCTACAAAGGCACAGGACAATCGGTCAACGACCTGATCGCCGGTCACATCCAGTTCATCTTCGCCACGATGCCGGTCGGAATTCCGCATGTAAAAACCGGCCGTCTGCGCGGACTTGCCGTGACCAGCGAAAAACGTTCGGTGCTGGCGCCTGATCTGCCGGCCGTGTCTGAAACACTCCCCGGTTTCCAGTTCGACAGCTGGTGGGGTCTAGTTGCACCGGCGAAGACACCCGCTGATATCATCATTAAATTGAACGGGCAGTTGCTGCAGATCACCAAACAGCCCGACGTCAAACAGCGTTTCGCCGACCTCGGCCTGGAACCGGCCGGCAACTCGCCGCAGCAGTACGCGGCCTTCATCAAGTCGGAAATCGAGAAGGTCGCCAAAATCGCCAAGGCGATCGGACTGCAGCCGGAATAAGTATCGGCAATGCCCATGAACATATTCTTCGCGGGCATCGCTCTTCTGGCGGTCTGTTTACAGACCGCGGGTGCAGCTGCGCCATCCTATCCGGCCCGCCCGATCCGCATGATCGCGCCAATTTCCGCAGGCGGCGGTGCCGATGTCGCAGCGCGGTTGCTCGCAAAATCGCTGACCGAAACGCTGCAGCAGCAAATCATCATCGACAACCGCCCCGGCGGCGGCAGCGTCATCGGCACCACGGCTGCCGCCAGCGCGACGCCTGACGGTTACACCATCCTGTGGATTTCCGGCGCGCACGCCATCAATGCCGCATTTGCACGCAACCTGCCCTACGATTCCATCAAAAGCTTCGAACCGGTCACGCTGTTCGCGAAAATGCCGTTTGTGCTGGTAACCCATCCCTCGCTGAATGCGAAAACGATGCCGGAATTGCTGGCACTGCTGCGTGCGCAGCCCGGAAAATTCAATTACGCCAGCAGCGGCATCGGCAGCGCGTCGCACCTCGGCCTGGAAATGTTCAAGCTTTACGCCAAGGTCGACATGGTCAACGTCAGCTACAAAGGCTCCGCGCCGTCGATCGCCGGACTGCTTGGCGGCGAAGTGCAGATGGCACTGCTCGGCCCGCTGTCGGTCAAACCCCATATCGCATCGGGCAAAGTACGCGCAATCGCGGTTTCCACTGCAAAACGCTCCCCTGCCTTTCCGACGCTGCCGACCATCGGCGACAGCGTGCCCAAATATGAAATGACCAGTTGGTACGGCACTCTTGCGCCTCGGGGAACGCCACGCGTCGCGATTGACCGCCTGAACGCTGCAGTAGCTGCCGCACAGAACGACAAGACACTGGAAGACACACTGGCGCCGGAAGGCGCAGAACTGCCGCGGATGACGCCTCAGCAGTTTGGCCAATACCTGCAAGCGGAAATCGCCCGTTACGCCGAATTGCGCAGCAAACTCGATCTGCGTCTCGAATAAAAACCGGAGGAGCATCAATGCATCGCACAACACAGTTCGCCTACAGCATGCTGATTGCCGTCAGCCTGTACGGTACCGCCATCGCACAGAATTTCCCGGCCAAAGCCGTGAGCATGGTCATCCCCTTCCCGGCCGGCGGCGCCGTGGATATCGTCTGCCGCACGGTGGCGCAACGGCTTGCTGAAATCTGGAAACAACCGGTCACCTCACTCAACCGTCCGGGTGCCGGAGGCAATATCGGTGTTGAATCGGTGGTGCGTTCTCCCGCTGACGGCTACACCCTGCTCTGCGCATCGACTGCACTGTCGATCAATCCGGCGCTGACGCAGAAATTACCCTACGACGTGATGCGCGATCTGCTGCCGATCAGCCAGTTGGTGGTCACACCCAATGTTCTGGTTGTACATCCCTCGGTGCCCGCGAAATCCGTGCGCGAACTGACAGCGCTGGCGAAATCCAAACCGGATCGCCTGACCGGCGGCTCGGCCGGTTCCGGCACCTCGGCCCATCTGTCGCTGGAACTGTATAAAAGCCTCGCCGGCGTAAAAATTGTTCACGTCGCCTACAAAGGTTCGGCACCTTCGCTGATCGGCGTAGTCGGCGGCGAAACCGATATCGCCTTCCTGCCGACCAGCGTGGTCAATCCGCACGTGGCTGCCGGACGGTTGCGTGCGCTGGCTGTAACTACGGCCAAGCGCTCCAAAACCCTGCCCGACGTACCGACAATGGACGAAGCCGGGACCAAAGGTTACGAGGCGGCGGCCTGGAGCGCCATCCTCGCGCCCGCGGGAACACCGCCGGCGGTGATCAATACGGTCTACGCCGGCATCACTGAAAGCTTCAAGTCGCCGTCGGTGCAATCAACCTTTGAAAAAATCGGCGGTGAACCGATCGCCAGCAGCCCCGCTGATTTCGCACGCTATCTTGAAGCGGAAATCAGCAAATGGCGCAAGGTCGTTGCCGCGGCCGGCATCAAACCGGAGTAAGTCATGCCTCAATCAATCATCAACGGCGTTGCTATCCAGTACGAAGTTCTCGGTGATCACGGTCCGTGGGTCGCACTCACCCCCGGCGGCCGCCTGGGTAATGACGATATCCGCTCGCTGGCCGGACGAGTCGCTGCAGGCGGCTACCGCGTGCTGATCCATGACCGGCGCAACTGCGGCGCATCCGAAGTTTCGGTCGCCGGTGATGGCGCTGAGCACGAAATCTGGGCTGCCGACCTTTATGAACTTATGCAGCAGCTCAATGCCCTGCCGGCGGTCATCGGCGGTGGCTCTTCCGGCTGCCGCATGTCGATCGAGTTTGCGCTGCGTTATCCGGAAGCCGTCAACGGCCTGCTGCTGTGGCGCGTCACCGGCGGCCCCTTTGCCACGCAGCGGCTGCGCGAAAAGTATTACGGCGAATACATCCGCGCCGCCAACAAGGGCGGCATGGCCGCAGTCTGTGAAACACCGCATTTCCGCGAACGCATCAAAGTGCGTCCGGCGAATAAACAGGCACTACTTGACATGGATGCCGCGCAATTCATCGCGGCGATGACGGCCTGGGACGAGCAGTTCAAGACCGGCGCTGACCAGCCGGTCATCGGCGCCAGCGAGGAACAGCTGCGATCGATCAAGGCACACGCCTGCATTGTTCCCGGCAACGACAAGACGCATCCGCAACGCGCCGCCGCCGAACTGACGCGGCTGATGCCTGATACCGAGCTGTGTCCGCTGATGGGCGAGGACATCGACATCGACGTCGACCCGCATGAACACTGGGATGCCAAAGAAGACGCGCTGGCGGCCATCCTGCTCAACGGCCTGCGGCGGATGAAAAAATAAACCCGCGCAGAGGCGCGGGAGCCACCGGTCAGGACTTCGGCGGTTCTGCCGACTGCACGCCGCCGGCAGCCTGCTGCGCCTGAGCCATCAGCGCCTGCTGCTCGGCAAATTTCTTTTTCAGATGGGTAGGAAACCAGAAGTCGAGAATCGCAAAGCCGAAAAAGAAAAACAGCATTACATTACGCGTGCCGGGATCAACATGGCCGCCGTAGAGCAGCACGTAACCGCCGAGGAACAGATTCATGACTCCGGCAAATTGAAACGCGTAAATCCGTTTTTTCAGTTTTGTTTCATCCATCACTCTTCCGTCCCGATTCGATTGATTCCCGCAATCAACAGCGCTAGGCGCGTGCGGCGTTGAATTCAACAGCGCGCAGTTGCATCGCCATCTTGTCGAGCACGCCATTGACATATTTATGGCCATCGGTGCCGCCAAATGATTTTGCCAGCTCAATGGCTTCGTTGATGATCACACGATACGGCACTTCGAGCTGGCTCTTGAATTCATAACCGGCGAGCAGGAGGATGCCGCGCTCCACCGGTGACAGGCTTTTGTAGGCACGGTCGAGCAGCGGCGCAATCAACTGCTCCATGTCCGCAGCACCGGCCACAGCACCGGTGAGCATGGCCCTGAAATAATCAACGTCGATCTTGTCGAAGCCATCGGCATCCGACAACTGCTCGACAATGGTCAGCGGATCAGTGCCAGCCAGCTGCCATTGATAAAGGCCCTGCAGGGCAAATTCACGCGAACGTCTGCGACTGGATTTCATGAGGCTCCGGTGTGCCGCTGCATGACAGCAGCGCACGAATAATCATTTAAAAACAAGGATCTGCAATATACCGTGGACTACAGCCGCGGCAGCAGACGCGCCATTTCGATCGCCGCAAGCGCACAATCGAGGCCCTTCTGCGCCATGCGCGCCTCGGCCTGATCGTCATTCTCGGTTGTGAGGATCCCGTTGGCGATGGGCACGCCGGTGGCGAGCTGCACTTCGGTGATGCCACGCGAGGATTCGTTCGACACGATCTCGAAATGATAGGTCTCGCCGCGGATCACCGCACCGAGTGCGATCAGCGCATCGAATTTACCGCTTTGCGCCATCTTTTTCAGAGTCAGCGGAATTTCAAGCGCGCCGGGCACGGTGACGATACGCATATCCTCCTGCGCCACGCCGTGTTTGACCAGTCCCGCAGTGCACGACGACAGCAGACCATCGCCGACGTCGATATTGAATCGCCCCATGACAATACCGACGCGCAATCCCGCGCCCTTGGTATCGGGTTCCAGTTCTTCAATGCCGTCGTAACGTCCCATATTGTTTTCCTTTAAGCCTACTTGACCGGCGGTTGAAGATAGCCGGTCACTTCAAGATCAAAGCCGGCCATGCTCGGCATGCGCAGCGGCTGCGCCATTACGTGCATTTTTTTCACGCCGAGATCGCGCAGGATCTGCGCGCCGATACCGTAATTGCGCAACACCATTTTTGCCGGGCCGCCGCGCTCGTGCTGCGGGCGGGCGCGCTCGAGCAGCTCCGCCGAGGTTTCCGGACGGTGCAGCAGGATGACCACGCCGCAGCCGTTGCGGGCGATTTCCGCCATCGCATCGTGAAGGTTCCAGGAATGGCTGGTCGCACTGGTATCGAGCACATCAATCAGCGACACCGGCTCGTGCACCCGGACCAGCACTTCTTCGCGCGGTGAAATTTTGCCGCGCACCAGCGCGAGATGGGTCTGGCCGCCGGCGGTTTCGGTATAAGCCACCAGCCGGAAGGTGCCCTGCGCGGTTTCGATGTCGCGTTCAGTGGCACGTTTGACCAGCGATTCGGTGCTGCTGCGGTACTGGATCAGATCGGTAATGGTGCCGATCTTCAGGCCGTGTTCGGCGGCGAACGGGATCAGGTCCGGCAGCCGCGCCATTTCGCCGTTGTCCTTGAGGATTTCGCAGATCACTGACGCCGGGCTCAACCCGGCCAGGCGCGCGAGATCGCAACCGGCTTCGGTGTGACCGGCGCGCATCAGCGTGCCGCCGTTCTGCGCCATCAGCGGAAAGATGTGGCCGGGCTGCACGATATCGTCGGGGCTGGCATCGGGGCGGATCGCCGCCTGCACCGTCTTCGCGCGATCGGCGGCGGAAATACCGGTGGTCACACCCTCCGCTGCTTCAATCGACAGCGTGAAGTTGGTGCCCATCGGCGAGCGGTTGTTGCTGACCATCAGCGGCAGGTTCAGCTGGCGGCAACGCTCTTCGGTCAGCGTCAGGCAGATCAGGCCGCGACCGAAACGCGCCATGAAGTTGATGGTTTCCGGCGTCGCAAATTCTGCAGCCAATACGAGGTCGCCCTCGTTCTCGCGGTCTTCCTCATCGACGAGCACGACCATGCGTCCGGCACGGATCTCCGCGATGATTTCAGTGGTCGGGCTGATGGCCAATTCGTTTTTTCCTGATTTCAAGACTTCAGTTCCTTGCCTGTTCTGCACGACCGGCTTCGTGAAGGCGCTCAATGTATCTCGCCAGCATATCCACCTCAAGATTGACCCGCACACCCAGCTTCAGGTGCTGCAGCGTTGTCGCCGACAGCGTATGCGCGATCAGATTCACTTCGAATGCATTGCCGTCAACCGCATTCACCGTCAGGCTGACGCCGCTCACTGCGATTGAACCCTTGCGTGCGATGTAACGGGCAATTGCCGGCGGCGCCTCGATCACAAGGCGGCGATTGTCCCCCACCGCCTCGAATTTCGCCACTGTCCCGGTGCCATCGACATGACCGCTCATCAGGTGGCCGCCAAGCCGGTCGGCCAGCCGCAGCGCTTTTTCCAGATTGACCGCAGCGCCGGCATCAAATCCGGCGACAACACCCAGCGAGGCCTCTGAAACTTCAGCTTCAAAATACGTTTTGTCGAAAGCCACCACGGTCAGGCACACCCCATTGACCGCAATGCTGTCGCCAAGTTGAACATCACCCATATCCAGCGCAGCAGTGGCGATATGCAGACGCACGCCGCCAGGCGCCGGTTTGATGTTCTCGATGCGGCCGACGGCCGCGACAATGCCGGTAAACATTAATGCAATCTCGCGAGGATGCGGATGTCGTCGCCGACCCGCGTGATATCAGTGATGCGCACATTGCGCCGACCGGTCAGATCATCCAGCGGCGGCAGATGGAACATGCCTTTCGCGGTGTCACCGAGAATGCTCGGCGCCAAATAGATCAGCAGTTCATCAACAAGACCTTCATCAAGGAAGGAGCCGTTGAGCTTGTAACCGGCCTCAACATGCAGTTCATTGCAGCCGCGGCGTGCCAGTTCCTGCAGCAGAGCCGGCAGTTCGACTTTGCCTTCATGGTTGGGCAGC
>Ga0209358_10000978_pt1 | contig 23713 bp, 19 predicted proteins | sample LauGreFa1BDMLBSN_2_FD_187574 | JGI IMG/M metagenome (GOLD analysis project Ga0209358, IMG submission 187574) | Freshwater lake microbial communities from Lake Michigan, USA - Fa13.BD.MLB.SN (SPAdes) (version 2) | ecosystem: Environmental > Aquatic > Freshwater > Lake | place: Lake Michigan, USA...
GCCATTATTGTTTACCTATTAAAGTAGCGAGCATCTCTTTTATTTCTGACATATCTTTTTTAAGACTATCAATTTCTTGTTTTTGTTTAGCCATCATATTACGTTTCTCAACGTAGTTCTGATATTCCTTAGCATTAGTATTTATGATAGCCTTACTAGAGCCATCTCTAATAAGACTATCATTACCTTCAACTTTATAATAATCTGTCATGCGCAAGCCACAATTCTTAAATCTTTAATTCTTGGTACACGACAGTTATTTGTTGTTCTAAAGACCAATTTAATTTGCACAGCATCAAAAGAAGGAAGGTCTTTTGCGCTATATACAACTTCTGTAAAATCCAGACCAGTATTAGACTTTGTCAAAGGAACATCAGGAATTATTTTGGTATAAGGTGTTTCATCAAATAGAGTCGTTGATCCAACTTTATTAAGTCTATAATAAACATCCACATCTGAAGATGTTGGAACACAAGCAGCAAATCTAATATTAAAGAATGTTGAAGGATTTGCTAAGTTAACTCTCTTAGAAAGATATTTACTGTATTGTGAACCTCTGGTTGTTGCAATTTCATCAACAAAGTTATTTAATACATTAACATCTATTGTTCCAGCAGTGCCTGCGCCAGCAGCAGCTATCGTAAATGTTTTGTTGACTTTAATATACGAACCATCAGCTGCTACTTCTGTAACTAATGCAATTCCACTATTACCCGAGGTAACCGCTCCATCAATTCTAATATATCTACCAACAGGTATAAACGCAAGTTTTTCTTTAACTTGTGTATTTGAGGTAGTTATTCGATCGCTGGCAAAAGCGATAGCAGTACTATTGTCTACTAAAAGAACATCATCTACTGGGCTAATATTCATATTCAAAGGACTCGCATTATTAATTTTGTTATGAATTGCAGTTAAGGAAGTTCTGTGTGTATCAATAACAGGAGAAACTGCGTCGTTTGTAGATTTCATAACAGCAGCAATCTCAAAGGATCTAGACCCACTAAGTAACTGTTGTTCATTTAACTCAGAAGCAATTATCTGTGGTTCTGCAAAATCTGTTCGATCATTGATTGTGACAGGAATTGGAATAACGCTCTGAATATAAGGAACTTCTGATCCATCTACAGACTGCCCAGATGTTGTGGTCGCTTCCCATGTTAAAGAACCATCTGGGAATGTTTGAACTTGGGCATTTGCCTGTATAGAAGTCATCAAAATATTATCACTGGCATAGATATTTTCTCCACCAGTAAATCCAGTTAAATTAGATGTACTAGAAGTGCCAGTTAAAGTAATAGTATAAGCATCTAAGTCAGCTGCTTCAACAGTATGAACACCATTTAAACGAGCTCCAAGTATTCCATTATATGTTTGAGTAGCATTAAATCCTGATAACTGAACCTTAGAACCAACTGGCATATTATGATTATCGTGATAAACTCTAATCATAGAACTACCATTGGTAGTTTGAATAGGATTAACATCTAATCTTGTTTTAGGTAGAACATCATTTGTGAACTCAACACGACCAGTTACAGCAGTATTAAATTTAGCACGATGGATAATAAAGCAAAGATCTTTATAATCATCTGGTGTCCAGGTTGATGCATTTTGTGACTTAAAGAACACACCCTGATATGGCTGTTCAGAAACAAAACGATCTGTTCCAGGAATTTTATCGCCAAGATGAGAAACCCAAACATTGTAATTGTTAGAATCAGATATAATAACAATACAGTATTCCGTCCCGTCTTGAACATACACTGGACTTGGGAATGTAAATTTAGTTGCTATATCTGGCGCGGAAGCAATTTTATTGTTCATCGCAGGTATAGTTACTTTTCTCGTAGAAATTTTTACATCTTCAGGATTTTTAACTACCTGACTAAATGGAAGAATTTTTTTACCAGGATATCCGTTAACAACTTCTCTGATCTCAATCTTAACTGGAATATTTGCGTCTTTAGTTGCAAAGAAAAGATCAACAGAAGTTAAAAATGCTCCTCCCTTTTGCTGAACTAAGAATGTTTGCGCAAGAGGGTCATACCATCCAGTATCACTAACTACACGACCAGTTGTTTCCACTATAGTTCTAGATTCTTGAACTGTTTCTTCAGCAATTATACCATTTCTAACTGCTTCAATAGTAGCCTGTTTAACCTGTAAAATACCCTCTGCTTTATAATCAGCAACAGCATATGAGTTATAGTCATCTTCATAACCAGTTGTATCTGCTAGTCTAAACTCTCTAGTTCCTGTTCTAAAACGAACAGCTTCTGTATTTGGAATATTGAACAGACCAAATAAAGAACCATTGAAGTTTGTTACTAATTGATCTCCCTGCACTTTAGGTATAACAGAAGCATTAATTTTACCGCGAGCTCCAGATATATTTCCAACAATAACTTCATTAACTTGAAAAACACCTTTTATGTTTAACACATATATTGCGCGTGCTCCAGTTTCATTGCTTAACTCTGTGCCGACTACAACAGCAGTAGCACCTGAGATTTGACCAGTAATAACATCACCGCGATTTAAACCAACCTGCGGAGTATCTGCTGGATCTCCAGCTAATCTTCTGGCAGGATCACTGGAAGTAGCTCCAGCATTTTTCTTTGGATCAAATTCTGTACTAAACCCAGTAACTTCATCAAAAGATATTTTAGTTGCTGGTGTTATGTACTTTGAAACTGCAGCTGAATCAAAAAACGTATAAAATTTTGTAGATGGTTTTAGACCAGTGACCTGAAATAAAACATTTCTACTTCTAATATAAGGAAGAACAGCTGTGGATAAAACTCTATCCGCTACTAAACGGCGATCGATTTGAACAGCAACTGTAGTTTTTGTTCCAGATCTTGTTTGACCAACGTCTCTAGCAATAACTTCAGCTGTAACTACTCGACGAGCCCAGCCTGGCGCCTCTGGTCCCAATCCAAAATTTGCATCTAAAGATGCGCCTCCGTCACCCCAACGACGATCAGCCACAAATGTTTGTAGTCCACTGCCTCTTGGGGCGCCAGTCCATTGTGTCTGCCAAGAATTCCAAACAGTTCCTAAAACTCCTGCTTTTTCAGCAAGTGTTTTTACTGTGTTAAAGTTTCCTTCTACGTTTACAATAATATCAGGTCTACGTTCAACTTCAAACCAATCATCTGATGACGGATTTAAATCAATTCTTCCAATAAATGTAAACACAGCAAATGGATTTACATTTTCTGTTCTAGAAGATATATTTTGCTTGATAAATGCCTGTTCTGTATAAGGAAGAGTTATAATATCACCAGTCGCCTGGTAATTATTAAGAGTTCTTTGTCCATCATTTGATGCACGCTCAACTAAGTTAACATTTTCCATTCTAAAAAACGGACGAAGTTCTTGATTTTCTACATCAATAGAGCACTTATAATCTGGATCCTCTGCATTCCCTATACCGTGTCCAGAAAAACTGTCAACTAAAAATCCATTTTTAAATCTATCTAAACCATTCTCATCTGTAATTTTAGAATTAGCAGTTTCAGTTTCCAACATATTAAGTGTTGTATAATATTCAAGATTGTCAATACGTTTTTCCAACTTACCAATATCACGCATTGTATAGCGTTTATTATCAACTGGTATAAGACTAACATCTGGAGTTTGTGTTGTATAAGTATATGGGAGTAAATTGACACCATACAATAACATAGCATTTTGTGGTGTTTCTGGCTCTATAGGGAACAACGAAGGTATTCCTTTAGTTGCGAAAAACTTTCCTCTAAAGTCAATAGAAATTTTATCTTTTCTAAACAGATAGTAGGAAAGATCTAACTCTGCATTATCACCACGTTTTGGAAGTTCTGATAAAACTGCGCCAAGATTAATATTGAATGTTCCAGAAGAGTCAATTCTGGGTCTAAAATCTAATACATCTCTAGAAGACATCATTCCGTATTTTGGGAAATTTTCATATTTAATGCCAGATCCAATATAAGAATCAACTGAAAAATAATCTCCAGGTCCATGAGAAAAATAATCAAATACTACTTCGACAGATCCAGTAGGTAACGGATAACCTTGTTTCAATATTAATTTCGATATTCCATAAAAAGAATCTGTAATTCCAAAGTCTAACTCATAGTAGTCAAGAATATCCACGTTAGCTGGATTTTGTTCGGTTATGTCACCGAATGTATTCGCCATTTTTATAGAAACAATATTGAATACATCTGCTTTACCTAAACTAATTTGTTTAGCCTGTGCCGCAGTTTGTGTTTCTACCTGAACAGTTTCAAATGTTACAGCTGTTTTAGTTTTTTCTTTTGCTGCAGTTGTAGTTTTCTTAACCCCAGCATATACAACAAATTGATTATTTGCATTTGAGCTTGGAACAGTAAATTCTACCTGTCTCAACTCTGGAGTTACAACATTTATGGTTGTAGGAATAACAGGTAATCCAGTGGTTGTGTTTATTAACACATAGTTTTGAGGATCGCTAGCTGGTAAAAATGTTTCATTGTTACGTTTACTATCAATAACAACGTAAGAGTTACCGCTTATAATTGCACTAGATGCAGTTGTAAATACTTGAGTTACTGTATATGATGTTCTCAGTGTAGTATCATCATCCCCTCTTATTTTTCTAACATTCAAGTAGGGTAGATCAAAAAGTAAAGAAGAGTATTCAGGTTCATGTAAAGTAGTAACTACTTTGTATATAACAACACCAGTAACTGTTGCTGCTGTGTCTACAACAATTGTGTTATCGTTAGTTATTGTAACGATTCTTCTTAATGTACTAGCATCACCAAGAGCGATATAGTCACCAACATTAAAATCGGTATCGAATGTAGTTCCAGTTCCAACTATTGTAGTAGAGTTTGATGCTGTTGCTGATCCAGTAAGTTTATTAATTAGCGGGAAAATATTTGCAGTAAAGTTAGAATTATGTAAACCTTTGAGATCATTATCCAAAGATTTTCCTGGTATAATATCAATATTAAAAAGCATTAGTTCATAAACATCGTCAGATACTGTATTTCTGCGATCAAATAAATTTAAACCGCGAACACGAGCAGTACCAATTTTGGTAGCTCCAGTTGGAACCGAGCCACCAACTGTAACAAAACGATCATATAAATCTACTGTTTCGAATAAATCAATTCTTGGTGCGCCAAAAATATTGGTAGCATAGATATAATTTCCTACAATAGTTTGGCATTGAGCATCTTGAGTTCTAGCAAAATCTCTGGCTTTTTCTACTGCAAGATATTCAACACCAATTTTTTCAACTTCATATCCTCTAATATATGCTTTACCAGGTTCCATACCAATAGCTAACTTAGCCTCGTCTCCGCCATCTTCTGGTGAATAAACTCCACGATTATAAAATGGATTTTTATTATATAACCATGTTATTCCTGTTTCTCCATCTTTTTCTTCACCAGAAGTATGTATTGGTGGAGAACTTCCAGAAATACCGTTATTTTTAGCAACAAATTTTTGCTCAATACCGCCAAATGTATAAACTACAACATCACCTTGTAGGTAAGCAGTATTTGCTAACCACGATCCTCGATCATTGTTTCTGTGCTCACGTATCTCAACATTAAAATTGTTAACAACATAATCTCCAGACTCATCAAATGTGCGACGTGCTAATGTTTGTTCAATAATAGAGTAATCTGTAGTTCTAGTTTTGTAAATAATTTTGCCTTCCTCAAGACGAAGAAGTTCAACAAAATTTTTATCATCTTCAGAATCAAGAGATCTTTTAGAAAGAACTAACTCAATTTTATAACGATGCGCTCCAGGTGCTGTGTAATTAGATGAACCGATAGCATTGTCTAAAAGATCAGCATTATCTTCTGGTGTTACCAATGTTTCAACTACATTAAGACCTACACGATAAGATGGTGTTGCAGTATATTTGTCAAGAGTAATCTTCTGTGCGTCAACGAGAACGAAAAACTTATCGACATAATAAACACCAGATTCAATAGCAGCTCCAGTACCCAAACCAGTTGCTGCAGTAGCAACTGATCTAAAGGCACGTGGAACTGTTAATGTTTCGCAACTAATAATCTCATCATTTTGAAAAATTTTAGTATCTGTTGGATTACCGTCAGCATCTGCTCCAGATTTATTGTAACGAACATAAACTGTTGGAGGATCTAAATCTGTCTGTTTCTCAACATGAAGAACAAATGCTTTAACCCCAGATGATTGACCAATAATTTCTTGACCAACTATTTCACTGAGGTAAGTATTTACATCAACTCCGTTGTAAATAGACTGAAGTTTAACATATTTGAAATCATCTTCATACGACACTTGACCAGGGATGACCATTGATCCCTGTTTGAATATATGCTCAGCATGTTTTGCAATTTGATTCTGAAGAATCGACTGCATCTGCGTAAGTTCGCGTGCCTGAACAGGATATCCTGGACGAAAGAGTAAACGATAAAATTTATCTCTCTCGTCGTAGTCGTCAAAATATGGATCTATGTTAAAATTTAGTGCCATGTTGTTCTTCTCTTGTTAGTTTATTAATTATTTATTTTACATCTCAACAATGATTTTGATGTCCTCAATTTGATCTGGTGCGCGATTAATCAATCTGCGGTTCTCAACATAAAGAACATCACCACTGAATGGTTCGACTTCTGGATTTAACAGAGCAGAAATTGTTCCAGTCGAAAGTGATGTAGTTCCAGTGATAACTTCAGCAGTTGCAAAATCAGCACCATTCACGTTACCAGCATCTGCGCTCAACTGAACATAACGGATTGTTGTTGTATTTGCACCAACAGCGATATTGATAATTCTACCAATTGCACCATATGTTCCGCCAGTGATAATCTCGTCTTCTAAGAAAGTGCTAACTGCGGTATTAATTGTTAGTTCTTTTGTTGCTTTTAAAGTTGTAGCAGTAGATACAACTGTTGTTCCATAATTAAATGGATCGCGAATCAGCATAATACGACGATAGTCGTTATCAACTGGGAAGTCGCCTGTGCCGTCATCATACTCGAGACGCACGTTCATCATAACATAATAGCCACCCAACTCTTCTACTGGATTGAAACCATGTCCTCTTTGTGGTGGGAGAATAGCTCTTCCAGCTGCGTTAGTTCCGCCACCACCTTGTAGTGTAACAGTAGCGTATGTATATCCAGTTCCACCGTTAGTAATATTAATTTTAACAACTTGACCAGAACCAGCATCGATAACTGCAGTACCAGTAGCGTTAGCTCCGTCGCCAAGAATAGCAACAGTTGGAGCTGTTGTATAGCCAGATCCGCCATTGGTAACTACAATGGTGTCAACTTTTCCGCCAACTGCAGCTTCACGTACTGACCACTGATCAATGTACGCATCGTACTGTCCTGGATTAGAAGTAACTTCTTTAACTGGCATAAAGTCAGTTGAAATAAACTTGATAACATCAGAAGGAGCGATGGTATACATGTATTTCCAAACATAACCGTCAGCTGTAGTAATAGCACTGGTAGATTTACCTGTTGGCTTAACTGTAGATGCAACTACTTGATTGCTGGAGTTTCTGTTGTATAAGCATTTGTAAACATTATACTCATCAGTTACAACGAAAAATGCTGCGTCGAAAAGAGAGTTTCTAATTACTGTTGCGCCAGTAGTGGTGTTTACACCAATCGCACCAGCAGAAGCAGAATAGTCTTGACGATACATGTCATAATACTGTCCGCTTGTCCAGTTGCGACGGATAACGGAAAGAGTTACATCACTGGCAGTGCAGCGTTTAACTGCAAGCATATCTTGCCAGTAAAGGTACTCTTGCTCTAGAGTATCGACTGGAGCTGGTGGAACCTTTTCGTTAGTCCATGGATATGGACGTCCGATACCAAGATACATCTTAGTACTTGCGGTCTCGCCAAAACTCTCAACAAGTTGCTCTGCATTGTTAATGCGGAATTTTGAAGTGATAATTGCGGGCATTTTATAATCCTCTATTTGTTAATTAATCTTGATTGCTAGGTGCATAAGGGTAAGTTAAATCATTAGTATAACTTGTACTGTCGTAAGTAGTTGTAGTGCTATCATAGGTGTATGGGAGAGGTCTGATAATATTAATCCATGAGTCTACGCAGAAATTGATTTTTCTATAAGGATTATTTATTACGTCGCCAATAACAATATTGGCAAAATGTCCATTTTGCGTGTTGCCGTAGTACTCATTTGGATCTCTCCAATAATAATAATTAAATGTTCCCTCTTGCCAAACGTCTTCGATTCTTGGCGTATTTCCCCAGTGTCCTTTAATACCAGCTTCGAATGGGGCGAGAGTGAATTTAAATCTCTCTAAAGATTCCCAGCATGGTCCGAATCCTCTTACATTCAGATCTAGATGACCAACTGGCTCCATAATAATTTCTGTCTGACGATGAATCTGACATTGCATATCCAGGTATAACAAAATATAGAACCATTCGTCGCCGTGAGCAGCATCTACTCGCAGATCCATCATGTGAATTTCTTCTGGTGTAAATCTTGGAACTTCGATCTCTGGTAGGAACTCTGGATTCGTTGGAATCAGAGTCATATGTCCACCAGCACGCTGCAAGAAATCTACAATAATGAGTGTAAACTCAGACTTCAATATATCTGGGAATGTTTGACCATCGGCATAGTAATTACCCATGGCTTTAATCTTGTTGCTAATGAAAGAGCGAATAACTACTCTCAAGAAAGATATACTCAGTGGTGCTCTTGGAATAACTTGACCGAATCCTTCATGCAATAAAGATCCCCAAAGAGCCATACCAACTGGATGTAAAAGTTTTCTTACAATATCGCGATAGTCATTGATTGACTGGAACGATCTAAGTTGATAGGAATATTCTTGGTAGAATGCACTGTCTTGTATTTTCTTGGAAGAGTCACTGATCTTACCGTCAGCATTGATAAAGTTTCCTGGTGTTCTGTAAACAGCAGATAGATTTCCTTTAGCGAATGCAGAACCAGTACTTGTTCCAGGTGCAACTTTACCAATCGCTCCTGTTGCTTGACCAACGAGAGTCATGTTCGGTCTCAGTGGTCCAGAGTTTTCTAAAACAAAAATGTCACCATCTTCATCTACCAATCTGTCGCCTGTCTCTAATGACATCTCAAATCTAACAGATGCTGGATCTAAACGATAAAAGTTTCTGTCTTTATCGATAAACGAAATATATCCAAAGGTTTCTTCTTGCTTCTCTAAAAGAAACTTAGAACCATCTTCTAATGACAGTTCAACATCATAACTTGTTTCTAATGCTATTGATTGTGGCTCGGCAGTTACTAATTCTCCAAGAGCGAACTCGCCATCAACACGTTTGAAAATTAAGTTGGTTGGGAAGAAACCTAAAGAGTTGTTCTGGTAATCGATTCCTGGATTGTAAATAGAAACGCTAAGAACTTTACCAATGTCTTCGCTGATTGCAACTATCTTTGCTTCTTCGCCAAGTAACTGTGTAGGTTTACACGAAACTACTGGAAGTTTCTTATAGTTTTGACCAGAGTCTGTCACCTTAACTGTTTTAATACCGCCAGTCAAAGTTCCTTCGAATAAAAATTCTGTTGCGTCTTCTTTTAATAGGAAATCTCCGTTCTCAAGTAACAGAGAGTTACTATCCAATGCAGTAACGATGGCTTTTGCTGTTTGCAGAGAATCGCCAAGTCCAGTGCCTGCATCTGTATTATCAAATACTATCTCTTGATTTAATTGATAACCGCTTCCTGGAAACTCAACTTGAATGTCTTTAATTCCACCAGTCGATGCTCGAGTAACCTGAGCAACTGCGAACTCACCACTTGTTGAAGATAATCTAATCTTGTCACCAATTTGATAATACAAACCTGGATCTTCAAGAGTTAACTCTGTTATGCCAGGTTTTACCTGTCCATAAATAAATTTTCCTGGAATATTACTTTGGCCATAGATATAACCAGTTGTATTAAATGTTCCCGTTACAGTTTTGGTTGCTAACTTTAATTCTGTAATTGTTAGATTTTGATACTGAAACTTAATTACATTTTCTACTTCAGCAGTAGCAGTATTTCCGTTTTGAAATATTCTTTTACCGATCAACTGGAATGTATCTACATTAGAGTTGTGGAACTGACTAGATATGTCGACTATTCTGAGAACAGTATCTTTGTTAAATTTACCGTCAGATGCTCTGAGGATATCATCTTTGGGATAATATACGTCTATGGGTTCATTATAAAGTAATCTAAACAGGAGAGTGAATGACTTCTTATTACCTTTTGAAAGATAAAGATCTTTAATCCTTTTCGCAACAAGTCTTTTATCAGCAAGAATCGTCTGAGGGATTTGTATCATAACCTCATCAGAAATATATTGCACAAAACTGTTTAGAGTTTCGTCGATATCTTTTAGAGATTCTAAACTTCTGTCTTCAGTTTGACTAAGGAACTCGTAGTATGCTTCTAAGAATGACACGAATGTGCCATGATCTTCCCTTACAAACTCTGGGAACTGTTCGCTAACGACAGTTGATATTTTTGCTTTTACTACGCTCATTCTCTACTTGCTGTGAAAATATACTCTGAAGAACCAGCACCTTGTGTACCAGAAACTACTTTATCTACGATAGCATTCACACTAATTTTTTCCTCGTCAATTTGAACTAACTGATCTCTAACAGAAACTACATCGTTAGAAACTGGCGTTACGAAGAAAGATACTTTCTGAGTACTGACGATGGCAATATTATTGACAACAATAACACCATTTTCGTAGTCAACTGTTCCTGCCGTTTCATTAATAAACACTTTAACAGTTCCGCTACTCTCATAATAGAATAAACCTAAGTTTTTATTGCCATCGTCAACTAGATAAAATGTCTCTGTTCTTCCAAAAAGTTTAAATCCAGAAGTGATGATATGATTACCACTCTCTGGATCTCTGTAAATTGGATTATCTAATCTAACAGTATATTTGTGTGGATTTGCGTCACCAATCGGATAAATATCCCTACGCAATTTAATAGAAGTAATATTGCTTAGAATTGCTTCGTCAGTATCATCTATTAAACCACCAAGTTTTGAAAATCTAAAAATACCACCAAACTTTTTAAGTTCTTCAGCATTATATTCAGTAATTGTTTCTTTAACATTAGTCACTAATGTATTTGGATCGCTAGCAGTTCTGGTAGCATCATAATAAACTGTTGTTTTAATTTCAATGTAAAGTATAGTTGGATCTACAATAACTGGTGTAATAGAAACAGTATTTCTTTGTTTCAGCAAGTCAACGATATATTGTTTTGTTAATGCACTAAGAACATCACCAGAAATTGGTTTAATTGCTATGAAGACTTTACCGTATGCTGGAGGGACATTGTTCTCTCCACCCCAAACGCTAATTGATTGCACGTTTGTATATTGTTTTGTAATAATTGCTGAGTAATCTTCTGATGTGATTGTTCGTTGTTGCGCAGAAAATAAACGTGGAGCATTGGTTTTGATAGAATCGATGCTTTCTATATCAGCACCACCGTCAGCTGCCGAAAGAACGGTTACTGTTGGTATGCCATTTCCTACATCAGAACTATTGCCAGAAAATGTAAATGAAGAAGCACCATTGGCAGCAGCTTTTGCAGTAACAAAATACTCAAGTATAACCTTTGATCCTGTTGGTGGTTCTTTACCTAGAACACCGTCACCAAACTCTACTTCAAACAACTCATCATCGATTTCTTTAAGATAGAAAACTCTGGTTGAGTTCGTAACTTCTGTAAGATACTGAGCAAATGTATATGTGTAATATTTACCAAGAATTGGATCTTCTAAAACACGAACTTTTAACTTGGAAATATCTACGTTTTTATTTGGAAGAATATAACGATTGCCCGTTTTGTATTCATAGTTAAAAACTAGAGGTGTTCCTTCGTAAATACTAACCTGTTCAAATCTATAAAGTCCATTAATTGGAGAAATAGTTTTTGATTCTAGATTATAGAAAGTATACGACTTATTATCAATTTCTGTTTGGAAAGGAGTTTTTTCTGGCAGCGTTAAAGTCGCTGGTGATCCGAGAGGATTTGATACGGTGAGGTTAATAACCGCTCTGGAAGAAGTTGCTGAATTTGGCAGATATCCCAAACTCTTCGCTAGAGAAACAACACTATTTCTTTTTCTAGCAGAGTCAAGAAACATCTCGTTGACAGCTAGGTTTGTATAAAGAGCATTATAGTGAGTATTATATGCAAGGATATCTAAAAGGATTGCCATTCCAGAACCCTCAAAGTCGTAGTCCTGAAACTGCTCTTGTCCTTGCAAATAGGTTTTTAAGTTAGCCTTAATATCGTCAAAGTCGAGTTCGCTAACTGATATAAATTTATTGGTTGCCATTTATCGAGTTCTTTCTAATACTAGCTCTAGTGTAGCAGGTCTTTGTGTATTTAATATTCTGTAGTACAAGGTCACAGTTACATAGTTTTCATCAGGGGCAGCTTTCACAATAACATTATCCAGGTTAACTCTCGGCTCGAATGTATTAACCGTAGAATAAATAGCCCGTTCGATCATTGTAGTCATCATTGGGCTGTATGGCTCAAATAATATCCCCTTTATCGGGGTTCCAATTTCGCTATGAAAAGGTCTCTCATAGTTATTGGTTAAAATTAAGTTTTTTAGGGCAGTTTTTATAGCATTGTCGTCAAACCGACGAGCAATATCCCCAGTTACTGGATGTGCAGTAAAATTGAGGTCTAAATCTGAGAAAGTTCTGGTAGAGCGAGCCATATTATTATTTATGCTTATTCTATAAAAGAGTTGGGAGAACCTTGTCCACAAGTGTCTCCACAGGATATTGGGTCGCCTATTCTAGAGGCTGGATTGCCCTCTATAAAGGTTTTGCCAGCTCCAGATGCAACTGATCTAGACGGGGTAGGATGGACGACTATTCCACAAACGTGAGTAGAATGCTGGCTTCCAACGACACACGCCAAAATACCATTGAAAAAAGTTTTACTCACCGAAGTCGTTACTAGAGGAGTCGGTGGGAAACATCCGTGTCCTGTGGAAATATCCCCTAATCTACTAACTGCTGGCATACGATACTAACTCCAAAAGTGATTGTTGTCCTGGTGTCCAGTTTCTGTCTCTGGCATAAATTGTATAAATCTGAGACGATCTAACTGTATTATTAACATTTAATGCTTCAGCCAAATATGACAACAATCTTTCTCTAGTCATATCTGGGGTAAACGAAATAACCTGAAACAAATTGGCTCTATCAACCTTAGTCCAAACACTACCCTCTGGCGCTTCTAAAGTTGTAACTGTAGACAACTTCAAATCATTAGAAAGCGTAGTCAAAGAGTCGTTGAAGATTCCCTTGTAATAACCAGAAATCCCGCCAGGATTTCCACTGGAAAATGTAACTGTTGGTCCATTCGGCTGCTGCGGAGTTATCCTTACATTATAGTAAGTACGAGCCTCTGCTTCGGCTTCCTCATAATATGATATACTATAAGAAAAGTTTTGAAGTTCTGGATGTTCACCCAAGTAAGATGAGGGCGACTCTTCGTTTTGACCAGAAACTGCCCAACCCATTATGCTGCTCTTGGTGGTACTGTAGAAACTAAAACGAATTTAGTTCGATCAAACGTCTTATCGTTTACCATAGTAAATGCCATTTTACGTCCACCATTTGCATTAAAAGAAGCATGAATCCATACAGAATCTGGATGGCGGTATTCAAGAATCAACTGATCATATGAGCAAACTTTTTCCATTTGTTGAATAAGTTCAAAAGTTTTAGTATACTTGTCTGGGAGTATTAGTCCAATATCTACCGCTCTACCTTTACAGTGATCTGATGTTGGCGACTCAAATGGAACAACTCCCTTTAGACGATACCCAGAATTAATTTTCCACTGTTTTTTGTACCCACCAATTCCACCTGGTAAAATTTCCAGTGCTGGCTCAAGTATATTTTGTACAGTATTTGCTAAATTACAAACAATTTCCTGTGTAGTAAATGTTCGTTCAGCAGATTCTTTATTTTCTTTAAGTTGCTGATCTACGAGTTTATGTTTACCGCCAACTCCACCGTCAATCAACATACCTAATGTAAAGTTTTTAGACAGACGGTAATCATTAGTAAATGATTTGGTGCTAAAAATTATAGAACAGTCTACTGAAGTTTTTGTTGTGGCACCACCTTTTGGTGCTGGAGCAGATTCTGATGCTTCTGGCGCAGGAGCTCCAACAACTCCAGTTTTACGTTGATCTTCTGCCTGCTTTGCTCTTCCCTCTGGTGTTTCTAAGTCATCAGGAGTTTCAACTACTGTTCTTTCTTCGAACTCGCGCTCTGGTGGTATTAAGAACGGAACTATAGGATTAATAGGATCACCAAGTGCTGGCGCTGGTAATTCGATAGCCTCAACATCATTAGCACCAGAAGCACCATTACCAAAGTTACCAACTGAGTAGTCCATATTTGTTGAACCGCCAGAAAGATAATTTGACTCGCCTTCCGCTTCAATGTTTGTAGTTGCACCTTTTACGCTAATGCCACCTGTCGCTTGAGAATCGTAATCTCCTTCTGACTTGACTCTAATATTAGCTGCTTGTATATCAAGATCACCAACGATCTTCATCTTCATGTCACCGCCAACTGCTAAAGTTGTATCCGTGGCAACACCTATCGATAAGTTATTTCTAACTTCAACTGTTGCGTTATTCTCAACTGCAATATTAGCATCTGTTCTGACGTAGATATTCGCGTTTCCCTCAACAGTCAAATTACACTCACCCTTAACACTAATACAACCATTGCGCTCCATAACAACAAAGTTATCACCAACGATATAATTTACCTGCGTGCCATTAGGATCTACTTCTTGAAATGTTCCAGATCTATGGAAAGTATGAATACGCTCTTGTCCTGGCGTATCATCAAACTCTTGTACATGCCCAGATTCTGTTTCGAATACTTTATTATATGGATACTTTGCACCGAATGGTGCTTCTGGTTGATCCCAGTTTCCTTGACCTAATGCCTTAGGAATTTGTTTAACTCTAGTATTATCTTTCTTCTTAACAATTGTACCCTCAATAACACCACGAGCTAATCTGTTTGTATCTGGCTCTCCCATATATTCACTTAATGGGTACTTGCTGTTTGGATCTCTAAATCCATAAAGAGCAGCACCAGAGTTTAAACTTTCTTGAGATGGTTTTGGAGTAGTAGAATCTCCATCTTGTGGTGGTTGTGGAGTTGGTGGACCAGCATCTTTTTCTTCGCTGCCAGTTCCAGGTAAACCGTAAAAGTACTCATAGTAGTTTTGTTTAATAGCTGCTATATCTGGAGTATTGACACCAACTGCTTTTTTAGCAGCTAAGAAAAAACTTGGGTGATCATTTGGCGATACACCTTTAACTCGATCTTTGATATACAGAGCTGCAACCAAAGCAGAAACATTTATATCAGCATCAAGAGAATCTGGATTGTTAACAATGTCAATATTCAATCCAGTTTGATTAGCAAGTTTCTGATACTTCTCATAATTAGCACGACCAGTTAACTGAATGAATCCACGACCAAAATACTTACCGCCATCAGCATCTGTTTTGTTACCAAGGAAGTTCTTACCACGTTTGGTTGGACCGTATGCCCATGAGAAAAACTCTTCTCTCGTCACACCCTTCTTAGTGGCATTGCCATACTTTTGCACATCTTCATCAGTTGCAAAAGAATAAACCTGTTTGAGTCGTGCCTCGCTATAATTAAAACTCTCCAACTGTGGAATCCATCGAGATTCACCACCAGCAATACCAAGCAATGCGCACTTCTGTTCTTTAGTCGTCAAACCAACTTTATCACAAGCTGCAATAAGTGCCTTAATACCTTCAGTAGACTTTGCTGGCTGCGGGGATGATTTTGGTGGAGGAACAGTTGGTATTGAAGAATTTGACGACGCAGCAGAATTTGCTGTATCCGAGGAACCAGTTGTTATCGGTGTTCCGCTACCAGAAACAACAGGGTTACCAGAACCGTCAACTAATACACCAGTTTGAGCTACGCTTTCTCTAACTGCATCTAGATTGCTAGGAACTGCTTCGAAAGAAATTATATTTTCAGTGTAATTAGATACTATACTGCTAATTGTAATTTCAGTTCCGCTATTAATAGAAACAATAAATGTCTCTTTAGTAATATCATGACCAAACACTTTCATGTTGGCTTTTAAATCTTTTGTTAAATCAGTTTTTCCAAACTCAGGATCATAAAATGTTAGTTTATTACCACTAACTGGTCCAGGAATAGTTCTTAGTTTTAAGTTAGATAATTTTGTAGATCCAGTTAACGGTGCATTACCATCTATCTCAATAACACCTGGAGGAGTAGAAATACCACCCAACGTACCAAGCATAATTGGCTGTTGCATATCTTCATCAGCAAAAAATACAATAACTGATGTTCCTTCGACTGGACCGATTGGTGTGTGACCGATACCGTTCATAGCAGCAGAAGTAACTGGCTGCATTGGATATGACCATGGAAGATCATCTGTTGGCAATTGATTTTTGTCGTGTGTATGAACGCCAACTATTCTTACTTGGCAACGTCCAAGACTTAACGGATCAATTCTGTTCTCAACTATACCTGTGTATAATTTCATTTTGATTTTTTATTCAAGTTTAAGTTTAATGATTCTCTAATTAACTCAATATTACATTCATGCTTTTCTTTACTCACATAATGATTTATGGCAGCTATAAGATAGGTGCCAGAATATAGTTTATCTTTTGTATCTATATCTTCTTTAGCCAATGGTTCTATTCTTGTTAATTGCAAATTGACTTTCTTGCCAACTGTATAATCCCATCTTCCAGGAACAACGATTTCTACCTTAAAACTTTCTGCTTGCTTGAGAAGAGAAATTCTTTTCTGTATAGAGTTATTGTTTGTAACATCACCATAGCCACTAAAATTTGCATAATATCTAAAGGATCTTAGTATAGTAGAATCTGCTCGTCTAGTTTGATTGTTGGATATAACAGGGTAGAAGTTCATATGTTTATTTTCATCATAACCCTTTAACATATCGAATGTTTTCACAGAATATTGTTTTTTAGTAAAGTCATACAAAATTAAGTTGGATGCTTGCATACCACTACTAATTCTATCCATATAGTCAAAGGTTTGCGGAATTCTTATCTGTTGTATACGTTTAAAATCCTCATCAATATTCTTAATGCTTCCGCCACCACCACGCTGGTTGTCTCTTGCATATTTGTCATTAACAAAAGTTTGTAATATTTCTGGCGTGTATAAAGTATCTAGGGATAAAAAGTTCAACCCTTCTCTGTTTTCAAAAAACAAATATGTTGGAGATTTATTTCTATTAAGTGCATTAGAACACAAATAGTTTAGATTTTGAACAGGGCTCCAAAAATTTGATACGTATTTTGTTGAATTGGATGTAGGTTCAACTATAACATTTTTATCAGTCTCTAAACCAACGGTAGGTTCATTTAATATTTGTGTAGCGATTTCTGAAACTTTTCCAGAAAATGGTTTGCTTATTTTCTTATTAAGATCAATTACTGACTCTCTAGAAATAATATGCAGTTGAAAAACGACGCTTTTATCGCCCAATGTATCACGGTCAGACATTTTATAAATGAAGAATTGACCTTTTAATTTTTTACCTAGAGAAGGTGTCGCTATCTCTAAATTGACGATTTCTTCCCCAACCAAAGGAAACAAGTTTGCAAAATCTAGAGATTCACGGACAATTATACTACCCGTGATAAATGGACTGAACAAATCTTCATAGATCTGCACATTAATTATCTGCGGGATTATATTGTGGTATGTTCCGTTTTGTGATACTATCTCTGCTTTTCTAATAGAGACGTCACCAGCAAACGTAATTACTTCATCTTTTAACATTATAACAGTTCTTCAAATTCTTGTAAAACTTTATTCAATAGTTCTTTTGGAAGAAGTTTAATTCTTCGTTTAGATTCATTGATGCCCCTCTCATAATCCCAGTTTGTAACTGGATAACGAAGATCGTTATCAGTAACCTGTGGTGGATCTACAACATCCTCAACAGAATTCTCAGCTACTAACTGTCTGCCGAATTCATCAAGTAAAACTCCAGAGTTATCTTCTTTCTTAAATTTAACTTCATAAGAAATTTTTGGAAATTGACTGGGGTCAAAAAGAACTAAACCATCTGATCGTTCATAATGATGAATGGTAAATTTTGCAAGTATATTTTCTGCCTCGCGCAGATCGTCGTTCATATTTTCAGTATAGTTACCATACTTCTGGTAAACATACTGCTCTAACTCTAATTCTGAGAGAGGGAAATCGTTAATATAATCATAATTTTCATTCATTAACATAACTACCCAGTGGTATTGTGGAGTACCATAAACTTTCTCAGAAATTATTTCTGGGGTATCTCCATCCTGAATATCATATTCATCATAAACAGTTACATTGGCTAGAATATCTCTACGAAATCTTATGTTTCTTGTAATATCTTTAACCGCTGTTAATGACTTCTCTCCATTTATAACAAACTCATAGAAAAATGTTGGAAAATCTTTGAAATACATTATAGACCCTCCTCAACAAGTTCTTTGGTGAGAATCTGGAGTTCTCTAAATGTTAACTGAATATTAACCTGCGTCGGCATACCTCCACCTGTTCTTGACTGGGCAAATGTATTAAATGCACCGTTAGGTGTATAGTTAACACTCATCTCGGTAAGAACACAAGATGTGTGTCGATGAAGGTTTTCGTTTTCCTGTCCATTGGTGTAATAAACAATGTCAAACTCAGAAGGATAAACAAAAATAAATTCACCGCTTCCTTTATACTCTGGATGCATGTGAAACTTAAATTGTTTTATAATATTTTGAACATTCTTGGCTTCATCTTCATTTCTTGGGAAGAATTGATACTCGAATGTAAATGTTCTGAAATCAACACCTTTAAATACTTGTTCTTTCTTCGGGTTTGGCGCTAAACCAGTAGCGGCAGAAACAGCACCAGCCTGTGCTACTTTTTGTAGGGCTAAAGAAGCACCAGTTTCTAAAGCAGCTGCCTTAGCAGCATCTACCTTATTTTCACTTCTTAATGCTTTCGCAATTTCTGAAGCTGCGGCAAACTCAAATGTATCTTCCTCGCTATATGTTACACCATAGCGTGTTTGTAACTGATTTGGAATGTGCAGTGCTATAGCGGTTTTCAATCTTTTCTGGGCTCTGGTACCTTTCATCCCTGCGGCAGCAACAATTCCAAATCCAACTGCGTTTGCTGCTCCCGCTACACCACCTCCTGCCAATGCTCCAAGAAAGTTCCCACCCAGTAAACCACCACCAAGCGCACCTTTAACAGCACCAATACCAGATGCAACACCTGCGACTTCATTAAAACTTAAATTGTTTGCTACAATAGAACCCCTACGGCGAGTCGTTTGATCAAAGTCGTCGATAAAGTCTGTATCTTTATTGTTAGACGCAAGTTTAGAATCAACAGCTACGTTAATATAAAACATAGCGTAGTTACCGCCATATGCTTTGTTAGATATCAGATCATTTGGATACTGGTAATCCCGTATACTATATTTTGAATCCTGTTCGTTTGGTATAGAAATACCAGAAGTGTCCAGTCCTCCAAATGATTCGGGGTATGTTAATGCTTGTAAATCTTCAATTGTGGTGGATGCGTTAGTTCTAGATTCATTAACCTGGTTAGAAATACCCTGATATTCTTCTTGCTGCTGGGCGAGAAGATTTTTGTACTGGGTTATCTGTTGTTGATTTCCAGCTGTTATGGCATTAGCAAGATTCTGTCTATTTTCGGTGATACTCTGTATTAGATCTTGCTGTTCGAGAATTAAGGCTTCTATTGTCATTTTAATTCCGTAGGGTTTGAATAAATAAAACTACTAGTAACTATTTATGCTATGTTCCACAAGAGATTTTACAAACCGCTAAATCCAGAAAAATATGCTGGCGACCCGACTAATGTTATCATGAGATCTAGTTGGGAGACCAGATTTGCATCCTGGTGCGACCGCAATCCAAGTATAGTCAAATGGAGTTCTGAGGAAACGGTAATCCCATATCGCTGCCCAACTGACAACAATATCCATCGGTATTTTGTAGATTTTAAGATCCAGGCAAGAAACAGCAATGGACTACTTAGAACCTATTTGGTCGAGGTCAAGCCAGAGAAACAGACAAAACCACCAGAATTTCCAGGAAAACAGACTCAGAAATATCTGGTCGAATCAATGACTTATATCAAGAACCAGGCTAAATGGAAAGCTGCTACAGAGTACGCTAAAGATCGTGGCTGGGAGTTCAAAATTATCACAGAACACGACCTGGGAATATCCCCTAAATAATTAAATGGCTAATAAACCCTCCATGCTCGACGTCTTTGAGCGGAACAAATATGACCTCTTAACTTCGGTTAAAAGGTCGAGGACATGGTTCGACCAGCAGGTGCTGCTGATGTCGAAACAGAGAATAACACCCCAGCAAGTTTTGGCTGGGAATACTACACAAAATACAACCAGAGTTATTCCAGGGCACCTATACATGTTTGTATATGACCCCAAAACAAAGAATGACCTACCATACTATGATAAGTTTCCTCTGGTATTTCCGTTCGGTAAAACCGAAGATGGATTTATGGGACTGAATATGCATTATCTTCCTTACCCATTAAGAATCACTCTTTTAGATAGATTGTTAATATACGTTAATAATGCCAAAATAGACGAAACTACAAAAATTAAGTATTCCTGGAAATTGATTGATGGCGTAGCCAGATATAAAATGGCAGAGCCATGTGTTAAACGGTATATTACGGGAAACGTAAGATCTGTATTCAGACAAGTAAACTCCAAAGATTGGGCAACTGCAATGTTACTTCCAGTTGAGCGATTTGTTGGTGCAAGTAAACAAGAAGTTTGGGGAGACTCAAGAAGGGCAGCAAACTCATGATCAAGGATTTCATATCACAGATTAAAACAGAGGGATTATCTAGATCAAATAGATATAGAGTTTTGTTTTCCCCACCAGCTAATGTAAACTATGATTCGCTCTATAAAATTTTACTACTTTGCGATCAAGTTCAGCTTCCTGGCTACAACTATTCAACCACACAATCAAGAACATTTGGTGAAGTGAGAGAGATGCCTTACGAAAGACTTTTTGATTCTTGCAATATGTCGTTTTACGTAGATACAGATTTAAAAGTAAAACGTCTTTTTGATTCTTGGATGGCATCTATACAAGATCCAATAACAAGACACTATAACTACTATGATCGCTATACTTCTACTATGACAGTTGAAGTGCAAGATCTTAATGATAAAACACGTTACTCAATTGACCTGTACGAAGTTTATCCAAAAACTATGAGTTCTGTAACATTAGATTATTCTGCTAAAGACGTTATGAAGTTTAACGTAACTATGCAATATAGATACTGGGTGTCTTCTGGTAAAACTACATTACCGAATGATGCTGTCATAACTAATAATTCTATTGATTTATATTCTAAAGACTTCTCAGCATTTCAAGACTCATTTAGTAGAGGTGGCTTATCTGGTGGACAAAACAACAGTTTTTCTGGTCTCGGCAATGGAATTTCTATCGATCGTGGAATAATTAGCACACCTGGACTATCTGCATAATGGCTGAGTTCGTAGCATTTTTTACAGTAAAGACAACTTTGTCTTTATTGCTGGCATTATTAATACTCATGGTAATCTTAACTATGATTGCTATGCACAGAAATCCGCATGATACTTTTGACATCAAAGATTTAGTTGGTACCGATGGGAAACTTGACGAAAAGAAATTTACAAGATTTGGTGCGTGGGTCGTATCAACCTGGGGATTCGTTTTTCTAATAGTTCACGATAAACTGTCAGAGTGGTATTTTATTGGTTACATGGGAGCATGGGTAGCTAATGCGATAGTTGACAAATATGTAAATAAACCGAAGGAATAACATGTATCAATATAAAGCAAAGGTTCTAAAAGTTCTTGATGGCGACACGGTTGACATTGATTTAGATTTAGGTTTCAATATCGTTCTGGCAAGCCAGCGTGTTCGTATGGCTGGCATAGACACACCAGAATCTAGAACTACTAACAACGAAGAAAAAGTTCGTGGACAACTATCTAAAAAGAAACTAGCTGAGAAACTTCCAGTCGGTTCTTGGGTGAGAATTGAAACTCAAAAATCTGACAGTAATGATGATAAGTTTGGACGTATTCTTGCTGTATTCATTATGGAAGACGGAACGAGTTTAAACCAGTGGATGATCGACAACAATTATGCAGTTCTCTATAATGGAGAAAATAAAGAATTGGTTCAGGAGATGCATCTTTATAACAAACAAAAACTAATTGAACGTGGTGAACTGACAAAATGAAAATTGATGATAACTTGTCAAAGGTGTTCGATGTTGAACCCTCTGATGTGAAGGAAATTGTGACTACAGCCGATGGAGAAATTATCCCAGATACTGGAAATAAAATTGATGTAGATTATGAAACGACACGTAAAAATCTACACATATTATTGGTGCAAGGACAAAGTGCATTACAGAGCGCATTAGATGTAGCGCAGTCGTCTGAGCATCCAAGGGCATTTGAGGTTGTTGGTAATCTAATGAAACAGCTGGCTGATGTGAACCAGCAACTACTAGATTTACATCGTCAAAAACAAAAGTTAGACGAACCATCTACTAAAGATGACCCAAAGAAAATTACAAACAACGCAATTTTTGTGGGAAGTACAGCTGAGTTGAATAAACTAATTAAGAATATGACTAAAGGAGATTAATAATGGCATTGCCGATGAATGCGACACCAACCTACAATATGATAATTCCCTCCACAGGGAAGACTGTTAAATTTAGACCATTCCTTATTAAAGAAGAAAAGGCATTACTAATTGCACAGCAGTCAGAAGAAATACCAGTGATGGTTGATACCCTAAAGAATGTTATAATTAATTGCACACTTGATGAAATTGATGCAGATTCTTTAGCAATTTTCGATATGGAGTACATGTTTACTCAGATAAGATCAAAATCTGTAGGTGAAATTGTAGAGTTGTATCTGAAATGTGACGAGGATCATGGTGAGGACGACAAGAAAGCAGTTGTAAAATACAGCTTAGATCTTAGCTCTATCACTGTTAAAAAAGATCCAGAACATACTAATAAAATTGATTTGTTCGGTGATGTTGGTGTAGTTATGAAGTATCCTTCGTTCAGTAGTTTACATAAACTAAAAAATTTAGATACAGATAACTTAGATGCTGTATTTGAGATAGTAGCTGAGTGTATAGAATATATCTATAACAATGATGAGATCTTCCACGCAAAAGAACAAAAGCCAGAGGAATTGTTGGAGTTCCTAAACAACCTAACTTCTGATCAGTTTGTAAAACTTCAAAGGTTCTTTAGCACTATGCCAAAGATTACAAAAGATATTGAGTACGGTTGCCCAGTTTGTTCTAAGAGATTTAAAAAGACGTTAGAAGGAATCGAAAGTTTTTTTTAATTAATCTTTGTCATGAAAGTTTGGCGAACTATTATAAAACAAATTTCGCCTTAATGCAATACCATAAGTATTCGCTAACGGAAATTGAGGAAATGTTACCGTTCGAAAGAGA
>Ga0209358_10000979_pt1 | contig 23708 bp, 22 predicted proteins | sample LauGreFa1BDMLBSN_2_FD_187574 | JGI IMG/M metagenome (GOLD analysis project Ga0209358, IMG submission 187574) | Freshwater lake microbial communities from Lake Michigan, USA - Fa13.BD.MLB.SN (SPAdes) (version 2) | ecosystem: Environmental > Aquatic > Freshwater > Lake | place: Lake Michigan, USA...
GCTTGAACCCGCTACCGGGTGGCCCAGCAACGCGTCCCCATTTGACAAGCCCAACAAGGCATGCACCAAACCACTGTCGCGCACATACACCTTGGGAGAGCGAATCAAACGTTTGCCCACATTGCCGTGCCATGCGGGCAAGCGGCGCACCAACATCAAATCACACAACAAGTCGATGTAGCGGCCCACGGTTTGACCGCTGATGGCCAAAGCTGCCGCTAGTTTGGACAAATCCAGCAGCTCTCCTTGGTGATGTGCCAGCATGGTCCACAAGCGTCGCAGGGTGGTGGCGGGTATGCGGGGCCCGAGCGCGGGAATGTCTTTTTCCAAATACGTTGAAATAAACACCTCACGCCAAGTCATGCTGTCCGCATCGGTTTGAGCCAACCATGACAAAGGGAATCCGCCGCGCACCCACAAGGCATTGAGGTCTGCAGCGCTGGGCTTTTCCATGAAAATTTCTGATGCTTGAAGCGGCGGCAGCTCCACATAAGCCACCCGTCCGGCCAAGCTTTCACTGGACTGTTGCATCAACACGCCTGTGACCGAACCCAACAACAAAAACTGCCCGCAGTGCTGGCCCATGCGGCGACGCTGATCAATGACGCCGCGCAAAATGCCAAACAACTCGGGCATGCGCTGCACCTCATCCAAGATGACCAATTGCTGCGCATGCGCCATCAAGAAAGCTTCCGGGTCGTCCAGCTGCCTTTGCGCGGAAGGCAGTTCAAGGTCTAAATACAGTGCGTCGGGGTACAGCGATTTTTGGGCAAAGGCCAAAGTGGTTTTGCCCACCTGACGCGGCCCCAGCAGGCCTACAGCAGGAAACTGTTGTAAGAGTTGGGTGAGCTTTTGCTGGGATTGGCGCTGGTACATCCATGTATTTTAACCATCCAATGGAGAAAATGCATTGTTTATTTAATTACCCTAGCCCGCCTCGTCATATAGCCTGGCTTGCATGCCCAAAGCCTGCCAACCTGCCGTGCCCATGTCACGCAGCAAAGCAGTGTTGCGGTCGTAAATCATGGCGGCATCGGGAAAGGCCTCCACCGCGCGGCTGACGCTGTCTTCGCGCAGCAAATGCAGCGTGGGGTAAGGCGACTGGTTGCTGCGGTTTTCCACATCATCGGGCGCGGTACCCGCAAACTGGTAGCCCGGGTGGAAGTCGGCGATTTGCAGAACACCCTCCAAATCCAAGTCTTGGAGCACCGCTTCGCAGTCGAATAAAAACTCGTTGAAGTCCAAAAAATCGGGCAGCAGGTAGGGCGCAATCAACAAAGTGGTGTCCAGCGTGTCGGGGTCCGCGTCCACCAAGGTTTGCATCTCGGTTTGCAACAGCTTCAATACATGCTCTGGTTCGCTGTGTTCGGTCACCACATAGCGCACCTGCCCTTTGGCCATCACCGCTTTGGCAAAGGGGCACAGGTTCAAGCCCACCACGGCGCGGGTCAGCCACGCCTGGGTGTCTTCGATCGCAATGCGCTCGGTGTCGGCCAGGTCAGCCATGGGATGTTGCGGCCAAGGTTTTGAGTTCCAGGGCTTTTTGGATGCGCAGCGCCAGCAACAAACCCATCGTGGCCATGCTGAGCGTGACCACCCAGGTCCATTGCCAGCCGCCCACCGCACCGGCCAACCACGCGACCACCAAGGGGCCGATGAATTGACCAGTGGCCGACCATTGCTGCATCCAACCCACGGTGGTGGAGACGGTGTCTTCGCTGGGGGCTAAGCGCACCGCGCAGGCGAACAAGGTGCCGGGTATCAGGCCACCCACCGCCGAAAACAACACCACGCAGGCGTAGCGGGCAGCAAAGGGCAATTGCAAGCCACCCCAATCCCAAAACGCCCCCACTGCGCCCAAGCCCATCACCACATAGCCGGTGGCCATGGTTTGGCGTGCACTCCAACCGCGCTGGGGCAAACGGCCAGACATCCAATTGCCCGAAAAATTGACCAAAGCCACCAGCGCGGTGAGCACGCCCGTCATGCCCCAAGAAATGTTGTTTTGGGTGTAGATGGTGGGTAAAAAGCCAATCACCGACATCCATTGCCCGGTGTAGACCGCAAACGCAAACGCAATCAGCCACGGCCCCGGGGTGGTGAGGGTGCGCACCAAGCGGTCACGCCAACCGGCCACAGCCGCCAGCGTTTCTTTGGGGGCCATGGGGGCGGGTCGCGACAAGGGCCGAGGTACCACCGTCCACACCGCCAGCCAGGCCAAAAATGACACAGCGCCAGCAAACATCCACCACGTGGCCCAGCCCCACAAACCCATGATGATGGGCCCCAGCAACAAACCCAAAGCACTGCCAAATGACATGTAGGTGCCCCACCCGCCCATGCGCGCGCTCAACTCAGCAGGCGCCACGTTTTGTCGAATCAAACCCGGCGCGGGTGTGACCACCAGCAAGAACCCCAGGCCTTCCACCCCCCGCAGCACCAGCAAGCTGGTGGCGTCGGGGGCCAAACCACCGAGGCAACTGGAAAAAAACATCAGGCTCAAACCCATGAGCATGCATTTGCGCAGGCCCCAATGGTCGGCGCTCAGGCCCACCACCAAGCCCAGCAGCATGCCGGCAAACTGCACCATGGAGAGCATCAGACCCGATTGCATCAGGCTCAATCCCAGTTCAAGGTGCAGCAAAGGAATGGCCGGCGGGATCTTGCCCACATGCAAAGCCGCACTGATGCCGGCCCAAATCACCACCGTGGCGGGGCTCAATCCCTTGGCTGGGGCTGTGCCGCTCATGGCCATGGCCTCGCCATCGGGTGGTTGATGGCCGTGGCCGAGTTGGGGCACAAACGGGCATGCTCGCGGGTGGCAAAACGATCGGTCATACCGGCAATGTAATCGGCCACTGCCCGATGGCGATTCGCCCGCTCGCGGTGTTCAGGGGGCATTTCTTGCGGCCGATCCAGGTAGTTGTGAAACAACTCCTCCACCACGCTGCGCGCCCAATCGGTGGTGGCCATCACTTGCGGGTGTCTGTAGAGGTTGTGAAACAAAAACTGCTTCAAAGCCAAGGAGCGCTCGCGCATGTCGGCACCAAAGCCGACCACCGGGGGCGACAGACGCACGCCATCGGCGCTGCGCTGCACCACCGTTTGCATCGCGGCACGGGTGTGCGCCATCACGTCATAAACCTGATCACTGAGCATTCGCCGGATGGACTCATAGAGCAAACGCCTGGGCGATAAAGCCGGGTATTCGAGTTGGACGGCTTGTCGATAAGCATCGAACAAAGGCACATCTTGCAACTGTTCCAGGCTGATCAAACCCGAACGCACACCGTCGTCGATGTCGTGTGCGTTGTAGGCCACCTCATCAGCCAAATTGCACAACTGCGCCTCCAAGCTGGGTTGGGTGCGGTTCACAAAACGGGCGCCCACACCATCAGGCTCCTCGCGCTCGATGGTTTGGGCGTTTTGGAGCGAGCAATGCTTGAGGATGCCCTCGCGTGTTTCGAAGCACAGGTTGAGGCCGTCAAAGTCGGGGTAGCGCGCCTCCAAGCGGTCGACCACCCGCAGGCTTTGCAAGTTGTGCTCAAAGCCGCCGTGTTCGGCCATGCAATCGTGCAATGCGTCTTGACCCGCGTGGCCAAACGGGGTGTGGCCCAGGTCGTGCGCCAGCGCAATCGCCTCCACCAAGTCCTCGTGCAGCCCCAAAGCCCGCGCCAGGGATCGCGCCAGTTGCGCAACCTCCAGTGAATGGGTCATGCGGGTGCGAAACAAGTCACCTTCGTGGTTCAAAAAAACCTGGGTTTTATAGACCAGGCGGCGAAAGGCAGTGGAATGCACGATGCGGTCGCGGTCGCGCTGAAAGGCGTTGCGGGTGGGGGCGTCAGGCTGGGGGTGAAGTCGGCCCCGGCTCAACGCCGGGTTACAGGCCAGGTCGCTGAGTGCGGGGGCCGGGTGTTCTCCCCCTGACAAAGAAGCCGATCGATCCATCACCTCAGTCAATGGCACAGCCAACCAACTCATGCGGCGCAACAGGCCAGTAACACGTCAGCCACCATGGCGTCGGGTGCACCCCGCACCACAGCGCGCCCTGGCCCGTCGATGAGCACAAAGCGGATGTCACCGGCCTGGGCCTTCTTGTCCACCCGCATGTGGTGCAAATAGGTTTCCACGCCCAAGGCGGGCCCCACGATGGGCAAGCCCGCGCGTTCGATCACCTGTGTCAAGCGCTGCACAAAGGCCACATCCACCAGGCCCAGGCGCTGAGACAAATGGGCGGCCATCACCATGCCACAACCCACGGCCTCGCCATGCAACCACTCGCCAAAACCCAAACCGGCTTCGATGGCATGGCCAAAGGTATGGCCAAAGTTGAGGATGGCGCGCAAGCCCCCTTCACGCTCGTCTTGGCCCACCACCTCGGCCTTGATTTGGCAACTGCGCTGAACCGCCCAGGCCAAAGCGGCTGGGTCGCGGGCCAACAAAGCGTCCAAGTGGGTTTCGATCCAATCGAGGAAAGCCATGTCCGCAATCGGGCCGTATTTGATGACTTCGGCCAAACCCGCGCTGAGTTCGCGCGCCGGCAGGCTTTGCAAGGTATCCAGGTCGCATACCACCCGCACGGGTTGGTAGAAAGCGCCAATCATGTTCTTGCCCAAGGGGTGGTTGATGGCGGTTTTACCGCCCACCGATGAGTCCACCTGGGCCAACAAGGTGGTGGGTACTTGCACAAAAGACACGCCCCGCATGTAACAAGCAGCGGCAAAACCGGTCATGTCGCCCACCACTCCGCCGCCCAAGGCCACCAGTACGGTGCGTCGGTCACAGGCCTTGCCCAGCAACAGGTCGAAAATTTGGTTCAACGCCTCCCAACCCTTGTGCGCCTCGCCATCGGGCAAGGCCAGCACATGCACCTGGGCAAAGTGCGCTGCCAATGCCGCCTGCACTGCCGCCGCATACAACGGTGCCACAGTGGTGTTGGTGACGATGAGCGCGCTACTGCCGCGGGGCATATCGGCCCAAGTGCCGGGGTCCGACAGCAAGCCCGCACCGATGAGGATGGGGTAGCTGCGGTCACCCAAATGGATTTGAACCGTCTCGATCGTGGTATGGGCCATGGCAATTGCTCAGTGAGAAGGTGATGCGGGAGGCGCCAGCGTCGGGGTAGGAGAGGTCCCTGGGGCAGGGTCAGATTCGGGCGCGCGCTCCAAATGTTGCAGCACGCCTTGCACCATCGCACCCACTGAGGGCCGAGGGCTTTCGATCACATGGTGGGCAGCGGCTCGGTACAAAGGGTCGCGCAAGGCGAACAGGTCTTGTAAACGCTTCAGAGGGTCGGCCACTTGCAGCAATGGCCGATGGCGGTCGTGGCGCAAACGGCGAAACACCTCTTGCGGGCTGGTGTGGAGGTAAAACACCTGGCCGTTTTGGCGCAACAGATCTCGGTTTTGTTCTCGCAACACCGAGCCGCCCCCCGTGGACAACACGCCTTGGCCTTGCAGCACCAACTGGGCCAAGACCTCGGTTTCGATGTCGCGAAAGCGCTCCTCCCCCTGGCGCTCAAAATACTCGCGAATGGAGCAGCCCAAGCGCTGCTCGATCGCATGATCCGAGTCCAAAAAAGGGATATCGAGACGGCGAGCGAGTTGACGGCCCACCGTGGATTTGCCAGAACCTGGCAGACCAACCAAAACCAACAAAAGATACTTTCTCAGCGTGCAGGTGCACTGGAATGAACCATTTTAGGGCTTATGAACACCATCAACTCCTGCTTTTTGGTGGCGCGCAAACTGTTTTGAAACAACCAGCCCAGGCCAGGGATATCGGCCAAAAAAGGCACCTTGTTGCGACCACTGGTCTCATTGAGTTCATAAATGCCGCCAATCACCACCGTGCCGCCGTCCTCCACCAGCACCTGGGTGTTGATGTGCTTGGTGTCGATGGCAAAGCCGGCGGTGGTGGCCTGGCCCACGCTGTCTTTGCTGATGTCGAGGTCCAAAATGATGCCGCCGTTGGGGGCGATGTGCGGTGTGACTTCGAGCTTCAAGTTGGCCTTGCGAAAGGCGATCGATGTGGCCCCGCTGCTGGTGGCGGTTTGGTAGGGCAGCTCTGTGCCTTGCTCAATGATGGCCTTGGTTTGATTGGCCGTGACCACCCGGGGGCTGGACACCACTTTGCCCTGGCCATCGGACTCCAATGCGGAAATTTCCAGGCCCAGCAAGCGCGTTTTGGATGCGTCATAAATGGATACCGCCATCGTCGCCGCTGCCACACCGCCAATAGGCGCTGCTGGCAAATTGACCAAACTGCCCGTGATATCGGTGGCCGCTGCGGTCACGCCAGGGACCCGTGCATTGTTGATCACTGCACCCAAATTGTTGCCCACCCCCACTGCCCCCCGAGCTGTACCTGCCGCGTCGATGGCGCCCAAGCGCACACCCAAGGCCTTGCTGAAGGTGTCGGTGGCTTCCACGATGCGCGCTTCAATCATGATTTGGCGCAGTGGCACATCAATGCGCGTCAACATCTGGGCCACTTGTTGTATGCGCTCTGACACATCGGTCACAAACAACTGGTTGGTGCGCGGCTCGGCCAAGGCGCTGCCCCGGGCGCTCAAGATGCGCGGGTTGCCGCTGTGGCTGGCCAAAGCGCCCCCAGGGTTGTTCTGGGGTAGACCGAAAGGGCCCCACGGCATGGCACTGCCCACCACCGCGGTTGTGTTGCCCAGCAACTGGGCCAGCACCTCGGTGGCACGGGCGTAGCTGAGCTCGAAGGCGCGGGTTTGCAGCGGCTCAATGGCCTGCATGGCCTGGCGCGCCTCAAGGTTTTTCTTTTCACGCGCGCTGATTTCGGCTTGGGTGGCCACCCACAAAACCGAGCCTTGGCGTTGGTAGGCCAAACCCTTGGCCTGCAGCAAGCTGTCCAAAGCCAATTCCCAGGGCACGTCTTTGAAGCGCACCGTGACCTGACCCGTGACCGAGTCCGACACCACCACATTCAAGCCAGTGAAATCGGCCATCACCTGCAGCGCGGTGCGCAGTTCGATGTTTTGAAAATTCATCGACAGGGGCAAACCTTTGTCGGCGTCGGTGGGTGATGCTGCGGTGGTTGCTGAGGGAAACGACGCAGTCTGCTCGCGTGTTCCCGTTTGGGCCAGCGCCTCTCCCAGGACGCTCCCCACCATGGCCCAGGGCACCAACCAGCGTCCTGCTGAACGCCACCACGGTACCCAACCGAAAGTCACTGGCATAAAGCGTGAATGCGTGGCGCACTGGATGGGGTCGCAAGTTTTCATGGCGGTGCCTTCGCTTGAGATGACGGTGGTGGGCCCTTGGGCGCGTCTGGCGCCAGGGCGGGCCAACGGGTCAAGACGGGCGACCAAACACCTTGGGGGTTGCGCTTCACCTCGCGCAAAACCAGGTGATCTGTGCCAATGTGCTCAACACGGCCATGCTGACGCCCCATGTGACCCCCCACAGCCACCCGTTGCACCCCTGAGCCAGCCTGAACCAGGGCGACGCGCCGATCGCCTTGTTCCAACCAACCGATCCAGGCCAATTGGCCCAGATCAAAAGCCTCCAAGGCCTCCGCGGGACGGCTGAGTTGGGGCAACAACCATTGCACCCGCCCAGGTTGCGCCAGCAACTGCGCACGCCAATGGGCGCGCATGGGCGCGTCGTCGATCAAGGGGTACCATTTGTTGGGGTTGCTGGGCTCAATCCGGCTGCCCAGGGGTGGCTGTGTACCCCACACCTCCCATGTCAACCGCCATTGACCGGCTTGTGCGGTGCGCATCAATTCAACTTGCAAAGCGGCATTCGAGGCCGTGATTTGGGCCAACACCTGGGCCACCTCGCTGGCCTGGCCTTGGGTTTGACCGCGCCAACGCGGGGCAACATTGGCACCCGTCAGCCCTGGCACCGGCGTCCAAACCACCGGGTGCATCCACGGGGATGGGGCCACAGCGTTGTCGCGCTGGCGGCGTTCATGGGCGTCACGCAAGGCCTGAACGCGCTGCTCCAAATCGGGCAGATCGCGCAATTTCTGTTGGCCGGCTTCATATTGGGCGGATAAACTTTGATGGCTTTGTTGCAAGGCATGCAAGGACTCCCACCACGGCGACAACGAAGCCATACAGGCCATCAACAACACCAGCACCAGTGCCGTGAGCACACCCACTTGATGGGCCAAAGGCCAGGCCCAAGGGCTGTCCCACCTGAGCGCCGACAAGCGCTGGGCCCATACAAGGCGCTCTGGCGGCTTGTTCATCGCTGGGGCCCCTCCTTCGCATCGGGCGGCCCAGGCAGGGGTGCAGTACCTCCCGGTGCGGGTGCTTGGGCCTTTTTGTCCTCGCCAGCGGCTGGGGTGCGCCAGCGCCACTCCCCATGCCACCACTCGTCTGCCACCCCTTGCGGGTCCTGGGTGGGCTCGGCTTTCAAGGCCAGTGCTTGCACCACCACGCCTGGGCCCAAGTGCTGTTGCCATTGGGCTTGCAACTGGGTGGCCACAGCCGCTTGCAAGACCTGGCCCGAAGCGCTGAAGGTCTGGCCATCCCAAACCCATCGCTCCCAGTGCACCTGGGGCGCGGCCATTAGGGCCAAGGCTTGCCAACTGCGCCATGGCTCCTGCATCGCCGCATTCTTGTGCTCCATGCCTTGCAGCGCGTCTTGCCATTGGCGTTGCGCTTGCAGCAAGCGCTGTTGCTGAGCGCGCAGGGGTGCTTGCGCATCGATTTGGGCCTGCACATGCGCATTGGCGTCCACCCAATGCTGGTGGTGCCAAGCCAGCACTCCGGCCAAACCTACCCACACAGCCAAGGACACCCCCAAGGTCCAAGACCAGCGTTGACGCCACCAGCGTCTTTGTCGCTGCCACAAGCGCTCGCGCTGGGGCAATAGGTTGATCGGGCTCATGCCACAAACCGGCGCAGTGCCAGCCCCATGGCCAATGGGCTGGCCGGTGCATGGGCGCGGCCCGGCACCAAACGTTGTGCATGTTCGCTCCAGCGTTGTAACGCATGGGCTTGGACATCCACCACCCACGGCATGAGGTCCGCAGCGCGGACCCAATCCAGCATGGGCTGCAAGTCACTCAATGGCACCGCACACACGGCATAGGACGTGCCATTGGCATGCGGTGCTTCATGGGTGTCGTGACCAGCGTAGTCCCAGCTCACTTGAGACAAATCCCAGGGCAGTTGGTCGCGCAAGCGCAAACCGATTTGAAAATGCAAGTCCTCACCTTGCAAACGCGCATCCAACACCATCACCTGTTGCCACACACTGTGGTCCGGGGCGGCCACGGCGACCCGCCGCACCCGACTGGCGCTGCGCCGCCATGCACGCGCCAAAGCCGCACTGGGATTGGTTTCACCCTGCCAGCTTTCTTGCTCGCTCAGACTCAACCGCCAGTCTCTGGCGGGGTGACCGTCCACGGCCACCAAGCTCAAGCAGTTGTCGCCCCAATCGACCCCGAGCAAGGCTTGACGCCCGGCCCGCATGAAGGATTTGCCCCACGCCATGTGCCCCTCCCTGGTGTTTGTGCACATCCTAGCCATGAATGCTTTTGGTTTCAACACCCGCCACCTGATTCACGCCCGGGTGGTATTTTTTATAATCGGCGTTTTGTTTCACCGCGCAGGCCACACCCGCGCGGTCGCCCATGAACCGCAAGTCCCCCCCCGAGGCTCCCGCCAACGACAGCAGCCCATCGCAATTGGGGGCCTTGGTATGGGGCTTTCTCAAGTGGTCGGTGGGCTTGAGCGTGGCCGCTGTTTTGTCCATTTCGCTGCTGGTGGCCTTGGCGCTGGCGATGGCCTACCCCCAACTGCCCGATATCTCTGACCTGGCCGATTACCGCCCCAAACTGTCGATGCGGGTGTACTCGGTGGAAGGCACCTTGATCGGCGAGTTTGGCGAAGAGCGGCGCAACTACACCGAGTTCAAAGACATACCGCAGGTGATGAAGGACGCGGTCTTGGCCATCGAAGACGCCCGCTTTTATCACCATGGTGGGGTCGATTACATTGGTTTGGTGCGCGCCAGCCTGGCCAACTTGGGTCGGGCGAAAAGCCAAGGCGCGTCGACCATCACCATGCAGGTGGCGCGCAATGTTTACCTGACTTCAGAGAAAACTTTTACCCGCAAAATTTACGAGCTGCTGCTGACCTTCAAACTCGAACACCTGCTGACCAAAGACCAAATTTTCGAGATTTATCTCAATCAGATTTTTTTGGGCAACCGCGCTTATGGCTTTGCCGCCGCCTGCGAGGCGTATTTCGGCAAACCATTGAAGGCCATCACCGTGGCCGAAGCCGCCATGTTGGCGGGCTTGCCCAAAGCCCCATCGGCCTACAACCCCATCAACAACCCCAAGCGCGCACGCTCGCGCCAGCTCTACATCATTGAGCGCATGCTCGACAACGGCTTCATCACCCAGGCACAAGCCGATCAGGCCAAGGGCGAAGAGTTGCAGGTGCGCAATGCCAACTTGGGCTTTCGCAACCACGCAGACTACGTGGCCGAGATGGCGCGGTCATTGATGTTCGCCCAATACGGGGCCGACGCCTATACCCGTGGTTTGAAGGTCTACACCACGGTGCGAGCGGCCGACCAAGAGGTGGCTTACCAAGCCTTGCGCCGGGGCATCATGGACTATGAAAAGCGCCAGCACTATCGGGGGCCCGAAAAGTTCATCGACTTGCCCGCCAATGCACGCGAGCGCGAAGAACTGATCGATGACACCCTGGTCGAGCAAGGTGACAAGGGCGACTTGTTGGCCGCTGTGGTTCTGGAAGCCTCGCCAAAAATGGTGCGGGCCGTGCGCCAAAACGGCGAGGTGATCGAGGTCACGGGTGAGGGTCTCAAGCCGGTGCAATCGGGTTTGGCCGACAAAGCGCCGCCCAACATCAAGCTCAGGCCCGGGGCGGTGATCCGCATCGTCAAAGGCACTGCGTGGGAAATCACCCAGCTGCCCGAGGTAGAGGGTGCGTTTGTCGCCTTGGACCCGCGCGACGGGGCCATCCGTGCCTTGGTGGGTGGCTTTGACTTCGATAAAAACAAGTTCAACCACGTGACCCAAGCCTGGCGCCAGCCGGGGTCGAGCTTCAAACCCTTCATTTACTCTGCCGCATTGGAAAAGGGCTTCACACCCGCCACCGTGGTCAACGATTCACCGCTGTTTTACGACGCCAGCGTGACCGGCAGCCAAGCCTGGGAACCCAAAAATTACGACGGCACCTTTGAAGGGCCGATGAGCTTGCGCAAGGGATTGGCCAAGTCCAAGAACATGATCTCGATACGTGTGCTGGAAGCCGTGGGGCCACAAAACGCCCAAAACTGGATCGCCCAATTTGGCTTTGACCCCCAACGCCACCCCGCCTACCTGACCATGGCCTTGGGGGCTGGATCGGTCACCCCGTTGCAAATGGCCACCGGTTATTCGGTGTTTGCCAATGGTGGTTTTCGCATCAACCCCTATCTGATCACCAAGGTGACCGATGCCATGGGCAAAGTGCTTTCCGACTACACCCCCATCGAACAAGAGGAATCGGTGCGCGCCATCAGCGCCCGCAATGCCTTTGTGATGAGCAGTCTGCTGCAAGAGGTGACCCGATCGGGCACCGCGTCCAAGGCGCAGTCAACCTTGAAGCGCAACGATATTTACGGCAAGACGGGCACCACCAACGACTCGATGGATGCTTGGTTTGCCGGCTACCACCCCACATTGACGGCGGTGACCTGGATTGGTTACGACACGCCGCGCAAACTGGGTGACCGCGAAACCGGTGGCGGGCTGAGCCTGCCGGTGTGGATCCAATACATGCAAACCGCCCTCAAAAACGCACCCATTGCCGAATTGAGCGCGCCAGCTGGCGTGGTCTATGAAGCCGGCGACTGGTTTTTCACGGAGTTTTCCCGCACCACGGGCATCCTCGGCTTGGGGATGGAGAACAAGTCGGGCAACAGCGAGTTGCCTGCGGCCGACGAGAAAAAGAGAATCCTCGACCTGTTCAAGAACTGAAGCTCAGCGGCAGGCCGGCTTGTGCGCTGGCATCTTGGCCCAGTTGCACCCAAAAATCGCCTTGGCCCTTGGTGTCCATCCAGGTCTCACCGTTGTGGCGATAGTGATAACCGCCGCTGCGGGCGGCCAACCACACCTCATGCAAAGGCTTTTGCAGGTTGATCACGATTTGGCTGCGGTTGGCAAACACCAAGGTGATCATGCCGCCCACGCGCTGGTTGTCGATATCGGCATCGGTGGATTCGTTGATGCGGTCGCAATGTTGTTCGACCGACTGCAGCAAAGCCTCGGCCAGGTTCATGAATTCGTTATCGGTCATACAAGGGCACCACAGGCGCTGGCTACAATTTCAGAATGAAACACAGGCCCATTCTATTCAGACGGTTTGTCCTTGCGGTCGGTGTGGCCGCCATGGTCTCGGCCTGCGGACAACGCGGTGCTTTGTATTTGCCCAACGACGTCCCACCCGAACAGCGCAGCCCCTTTCCCCAAGTGCTGATCCCGGGCATGGGCAAGCCAGCCACACCCACCCCCGCAGCAGCCACCCCTTCCGCCGAAACGGCCACCCCCAAAACACCATGACCACCTCCGACTTGCCCGGCTCGCCTTATTTGTCCCACCGCCAAGGCCATTTGTGGTTGGAAGGGGTGCGCTTGAGCGACCTGGCTGCGCAACACGGCACGCCGCTGTTTGTGTATTCCAAGGCCGCCATGCTGGGCGCTTTGGCCCCATACCAAAAAGCTTTTGCGGGACGCGATGCGCTGGTGCATTACGCGATGAAAGCCAATTCGTCCTTGGGCGTGTTGCAAGTCTTTGCCCGAGCGGGCTGCGGCTTTGACATCGTCTCAGGCGGTGAGCTCAGCCGCGTGCTGGCAGCGGGTGGCCAAGCGGACAAAGTGATTTTTTCGGGCGTGGGCAAAACCCGCGCCGAGATGCGCCAAGCGCTCGATGCCGGTATCGCTTGCTTCAATGTCGAGAGTGAGGCGGAGCTGGATGTGCTCAGCGCTGTGGCGCTCTCATGCGGCAAAGTCGCGCCGGTGAGCATACGCATCAACCCCAACGTGGACCCGCAAACCCACCCCTATATTTCCACTGGGCTCAAAGGCAATAAGTTTGGCATTGCCCACGAAGACACTTTGCGTTGCTACCAACACGCTGCATCTTTACCCGGCTTGAAGGTGGTGGGCATCGACTTTCATATTGGTTCGCAAATCACTAGCGCAGGGCCGTACTTGGACGCTCTCGACAAGATGCTGGACTTGGTAGAGGCCATTGAAGCCGCGGGTGTGCCCATAGCCCACCTCGACTTTGGCGGCGGCTTGGGCATCAATTACAACGGCGACACGCCACCCGCCGCCGATGCGCTGTGGGCGCAACTGCTGGCCCGCTTGGATGAGCGCGGTTTTGGCAAGCGTCGCTTGATGATCGAACCCGGACGCTCATTGGTGGGCAATGCCGGTGTGTGCCTGACCGAAGTGCTTTACCTGAAACCCGGCGAGCAAAAAAACTTTTGCATCATTGACGCTGCCATGAACGACTTGCCGCGTCCGGCCATGTACCAAGCATTTCACCAAATTGTCCCGCTGGCGCAACGCGAGGGGGAAGCCACGGTGTATGACGTGGTCGGCCCCGTGTGCGAAAGCGGCGACTGGATTGGTCGCGACCGCTCGCTATCCGTGCAAGCCGGTGACCATTTGGCGGTGTTGTCCGCAGGGGCTTATTGCATGAGCATGGCCAGCAACTACAACACCCGCGGCCGCGCTGCCGAGGTGTTGGTCGATGGTGACAAAGTGCACATCATCCGCGAGCGTGAAACCTTTGCCGATCAAATGCGGGGCGAGCTTCTGCTCTAAACGTTTGTTTCGGTTTTTGAGTGCCATTGTTTTTCGATTGGCGGTGAACTCCCCCTATAAAACCGCCATCTCGGGGTATGCAGGCCTCCTCCAGTCGCTTTGCTCCAATGTCGTCAGCCCGCACACCCACTCGTGTCGGTTTCAATGGGGTGTGGGTTTGCAAGTTGTTGGCGTGCATCAATCACTTTCGCAGCACCGATGGTGGGTGCACCGCCCGACAACATCGGAGCGAAGCGACTGGCGGAGGACGGCGAGCCCGCCAGCGGGGCGGGTTCAGCAAAGAAGGGCTCAAACCATCATGCGCGCGGACGTTTACGCCACCAGTGCCACACGCGCCAGCCCAACAAGGTGGCCAAAATGGCACCGTAAATCAACACCTCGGTCTGGTTGTTCTTCCCCGCTCGCATCCAGTAAAAATGCAGCACCGCCAGCGCAGCCACGGCATACACGCTGCGGTGCAAGGCTTGCCAACGCTGTGTCCCCAGCCAACGCACCGCTTTGTTGAACGATGTGGCCACCAAGGCGCTCAAGACCAACAAAGCCAAAAAGCCCACCAATATAAAAGGGCGCTTGGCGATATCACGGGCAATGTCTTCCAAGTCCAGCCCCATGTCGAGCCAGGCGTAGGACAGCATGTGCAAGGCAGCGTAGACAAACACATTGACACCCAGCATGCGCCGAAAACGCATCAGCAGCACTTGTCCGGTGATCACCCGCAGCGGGGTCACCGCCAAGGCCACACACAAAGCGCGCAAAGCCCAATCACCCGATTGACGAATCAAGGCTTCAGCGGGATTGGGGCCCAACTGATCGTGGAAAGCCGCCCACAACAGCCAACATGCAGGCCACGCCAACAACAGGGCCAACAAAGGTTTGGCCGCAGGGTGTCGCCACATGGGAAGCTATCAATAGTTTTTCTTCAAATCCATACCGGCATACAACTGCCCGACCTGCGCTTCATACCCATTGAACATCAAGGTCTTGCGTTTTTTCGACAACAAGCCGTCCTCACCAATGCGCCGCTCGGTCGCCTGGCTCCAGCGCGGGTGATCCACATTGGGGTTCACGTTGGAGTAAAAACCATATTCATGAGAAGCGGACTTGACCCACGCAGTCCCCGGTTGCTTTTCCACAAAGCGAATTTTCACAATGCTTTTGGCATTTTTGAAGCCGTACTTCCATGGCACATTCAAGCGAATCGGAGCGCCGTTTTGGTTGGGCAATATTTCGCCGTACATGCCAAAGGTCAGCAAGGTCAAGGGGTGCATGGCCTCGTCCAAGCGAAGGCCCTCCACATAGGGCCACTCCAACACCCGCGAACCCACAAAAGGCATGGTTTTGGGGTCGGCCAAGGTCACAAACTCAACAAACTTGGCGCTACCCTGGGGTTCTACCCGCTTGATCAATTCGGACAATGAATAGCCGATCCAAGGGATGACCATGGACCAGCCCTCGACGCAGCGCATGCGGTAAATGCGCTCTTCCATGGCACTCAGTTTGAGCAAATCCTCGATATCCCAGCGACCGGGTTTTTTCACCAAGCCCTCGATTTCCACCGACCAGGGTTGGGTCTTCAAAGTGTGGGCGTTTTTGGCGGGGTCGGCCTTGTCGGTGCCAAACTCATAAAAGTTGTTGTAGGTGCTGGCGTCGGCATAGGTGGTGGGCTTTTCCATCGTGTTGGCCCCTGCCAGTGTCGATGGACGCGCGGCCAGTGGTGCCAGCTTGCCCGGGCGCGCCAAGGCTTTATCGCTTTGGGCCAAAGCCTCTCGCGAGGCCCAGCTCGCCAACGCAGCCCCGGCCACCCCAGTGGCGAGGTGCTGCATCATTTGCCGGCGATTTTGGTGGGCGTGGGCAGAGGTGATTTCGCTGCCCAAGGGATGGTTGTGTCCATTGTCTGAATGTCGTGCGTGCATGGCGGTCTCCGATCAAAGTCAAAACATTGTGCCTCACCTCCAAAAAAAACCGGCCTCAAGGGCCGGTTTTGGTGATCGGGGCCCGTTCAGGGCATCAGCGCAGACCGGCGATGTAGTCCGACACCGCTTTGATTTCACGGTCATTGAGTTTGGCCGCCACCTGGGTCATGGTGAGGTTATTGAGGCGCACACCATCTCTGAAGCCACTCAATTGAGCTGCCGTGTAATCCGCATGCTGACCGCTCAGGCGGGGGTATTGCGAGGGCAAACCAGCGCCATTGGGGCTGTGGCATCCGGCACAGGCAGGGATTTGGCGATCGGCAATGCCACCGCGGTAAATCCGCTCACCCAAAGCCACGGTTTGCTTGTCTTTGGCAAAACCCGGCTTGGCTTTTTGTTGGCCCAACCAGGCCGAGATGTTTTTCATGTCTTCCGGGCTGAGCGCTGCAACCATGCCAGACATGATGGCATTGGCGCGTTTGCCCGACTTGAACTCTTGCAACTGTTTGTTCAGGTATTCAGGGTGCTGGCCTGCCAACTTGGGGTTGGCCGGAGAGCCTGAGTTGCCATCGGCACCATGACAAGCTGCGCAAGGGGCATAGCTGGCCTCGCCTTTGGCCACATCGGGGGCTTTGGCGGCAGGCGCTTTGTCAGCAGCAAGCAGACCAGTCAGGGGCAACGCAAGTGCGGCGACAACGAATAAGGGGGCAAACAGCTTCATGGCTTGGGTCAGTTGGGTGGCGCTAAACCGGTGGATTCTACAATGCCCACTTGGGGTCCACGGGCCCCCCACCCTTGCCGGACCCGTGATGACCCAGCCCCACCCACCAGCACCGCCCACCCCAGCCAGCACCAGCAGCGACCTGGCGGCGGCACCCGACTTGGCCGGGCAGACCAAACAGGCCATGGGCTGGTTGCACACCACCCGCTTTTTGATCACTGCGGCGCAGCTGCACCACCTGCCCCAGTACCGCTTGCCCGAAATCGCCTTTGTCGGCCGCTCCAATGCGGGCAAATCCACCTGCATCAACACCTTGACGCAGCAAAACCAGCTGGCTTATGCCTCTAAAAAACCCGGTCGTACCCAGCACATCAATTTGTTTGCCCTGGGCCGCCATGGCCAAACCGATGCGGTGTTGGCCGACCTGCCCGGCTATGGCTACGCCGCCGTGCCCAAGCAAGACAAGATCCGCTGGCAAAGGGTGATGGCCAACTACCTGATGAGCCGCGACAACCTGTGTGGTGTGGTCTTGTTGTGCGACCCGCGCCATGGCATGACCGAGCTCGACGACATCCTGCTCGAGGTCATCCGCCCCCGGGTGGAGGCGGGCATGCAGTTTTTGGTCTTGCTGACCAAGGCTGACAAACTCAACCGAAGCGAAGGCGCCAAAGCCTTGTCCATCGCAAGGCTGCAAGCCGGCGGGGGCCAAGTGCGCTTGTTCTCGGCCCTCAAACGCCAAGGGGTAGAAGAAACCGCTTTGCTGCTGTCCCAATGGGTGGCCAACTGGACTCCCCCGGCCACGCTGGATACAAACCTGATTGCTGGTTTAGACACTGAGGTGGGCACTGACTTGGGCACTGACCTGAACGTTGGAGACGAATATACCGATGGCGAACATCGTTGAAACCCAACACGCATTGCCGCACGGCATCCGCTTGAATTGCCGCCACAGCGGCCAGCCCGGACGGCCGGTGCTGCTGTTTTTGCACGGATTCCCTGAAGGTGCGTTTGCTTGGGATGCTTTGCTGGACCATTTCTCACAACCCGAAAACGGCGGCTTCTTTTGTGTGGCGCCAAATTTGCGCGGCTTTGAAACCTCCAGTACCCCCGCGGACCCAGCCGCCTACCGCGCCAAATTTTTGGTGCAAGACATCTTGGCCTTGATCGACATCGTCAGCCCCGGTCAAGCCTTGGCCGCATTGGTGGCCCACGACTGGGGCGGCGCTGTGGCCTGGAACTTGGCCAACCAACACCCCGAGCGCTTACAGCGATTGGTGATCATCAACTCGCCTCACCCGGGTACCTTTTTGCGCGACTTGCAAAGCAACCCAGGGCAACAAGCCGCCAGCGCGTACATGAATTTTTTGATCCGCCCCGATGCGGCGGCCTTGCTGGCGGCGCATGATTACCAACGCTTGTGGGGGTTTTTCAACACCTTGGCCAATGGCCCTGCTGCTTGGCTGGATTCAGCCATGAAAGATCGATACCGCTTCCATTGGTCACACGGCTTGGAAGGTGGTTTGAATTACTACCGCGCCTCACCCCTGCGCCCACCTCGGCCCGATGACCAAGCAGCCGGCGTGATCAGCCTGCCCGACGCCATGCTGCGCATAGCTGTGCCCACCATGGTCATTTGGGGTTTGCAAGACAAAGCCTTGTTACCGTGTTTGATCGAAGGGTTGGACACTTACATCCCCGATTTGGAATTGCACACCTTGGCGGATGCCAGCCATTGGGTGGTGCATGAACAACCCGCCGTGGTGCAGGCCTACATCAGCGGTTTTTTGGAACGGGCATAAACATCGGCTGCGCCCGGTGGCCGGGTTTTGAAGCGCTTGTGCACCCAAAAATACTGCGCAGGCATGGTGCGAATCCAATCGGCCAAACGCTGGTTCATCAAGGCGGTATCGGCCAACACATCGCCACTGGGCACATCGCTCCAACCGGGGTGCACTTGCACCTCATAGCCCTGGGGTGTGAGCCGCGTGGTGATGGGCACCACCTGGGCGCGACCGAGCTTGGCAAACCGTGACAAAGAGGTCAAGGTGGCTGCTGGGACATCAAAGAAAGGCACGAACACCGTGTCATCTTCGCCACTGTCCATGTCAGGCAACAGGTACAACAACTCGCCCCGGCGCAAGGCGCTGATCAATGCTTGCGCACCATCAGAGCGCTTGCTCAAATTGACCGTTCCAAAACGTTGCCGCCCTTTCGCGATCCAGGCATCCACGCCCGCGTTGGACTGCGGGGTGTAAATGGTGTGCAGGGGCCGATGGGTTGCCAAACTCAAGGCTGTCCAGCCCGCATCCAGGCCCACAAAATGCGGCGCGAAAACCACCACGCCTTCGGGCTGCTTCAAAGCCCCCAGGTCCCCCAACCAGTGCAGGCGTTGTTGCACCACATCAGCAGGCGCATGCCACAGCCAGCTGCGGTCCAACCAAGCCTGGGCAAAGTACACAAAGCATTCTTTGGCCAAGCGATCACGTTCGGCCTGTGGGGTGTCAGGCCAGCACAAAGCCAGGTTGACCTGCACCACCCGCCGCCGCGCAGGCACCACCCCATAAAGCACCCAGCCCAAAGCCGTGCCCAAGCCACGCACCCAAGTCAGCGGCAAGCGCGCCAGCAAGCGCATGAACCCCACACCCATGGCACTGAACATCTTCAAACCTCTGCACGCGGTTGTTTGTTCCGCGCATAGCCCCACAGGTATTGGCCAGGGGTGCGCCGCACCATGGCTTCGATGCGCTGGTTCATTGCCAACACCGTGGCTTCAATCGGCACCTGGGCATCGTGCAAACCCACATCGTCCCAAGGTTCAAAGTGGCTGATGAAGCCTTGGCCTTTGGGCAGCCGTTCGCACCATCCCATCACCACGCGGGAGCCGGTTTGGCGCGCCAAACGCACGGCCAAGGTGATGGTGTAGGCATCTTGGCCAAAAAACCGGGACCACACGCCCTGCCCCTGTGGCGGCACTTGATCTGGAAGGATAGCGGTGTAGCCGCCTTGGCGCAGGGTGCGCAACAACTGCCGCACACCGCTTTGATTGGCCGGTGCGGCTTGCAAAAATGGCCGCTCTCGCCCACCGGCCACCAAATCACGCAGCCAGGCTTTGCGGGCCGGGCGGTACATCACCCACATGGGGCCATGCACAGGCCCCAAATGCTCGGCCATCATTTGGGCACCCAACTCCCAGCATCCCAAATGCGGGGACAGCAAAATCATGCCCCGGCCTTGTTGCAAAGCGTCGGTCACGTGGTTCAAGCCATCCCATTGCAAGGGCAAGTCCAAACGCTGGGAGGCCGGGCGCATCCACAGCCAAGGCAACTCGGCCAACATCATGCCGGCTGCGGCCACGGCGGGCCGCACCTGTTCCCAGGGCAAACCGGCCGCTTGGGTGTTTTGTAAAAAGCGGCGGCGGTAGCTTGGGGATACCCACCACACCAACCAACCCAAACCCACACCCAAGGTTTGCAACCAAGGCAAAGGCATTCGAGCGAGCAAGCGAAACAAAGCGGTCATGGTGCGTGTGGTGTAGCGCATCCGAACAGCCGGGCTTGTGGTTGGGGACGTTCGGTTTTGGCTACAATCTTCATTGTCGCTGAGTTACTGAACAACTTGCAGGGCGACCGCCACTTCGGTGGCAAAGGTTTGGGGCCACCCCGAACCATCTGCTAAAGCGTTCGCCAGGCTCCCGAAGTTGGCAACGCGTCAACATCAACCACATGGAGTTTTATCATGGCGAACGACTATCTCTTCACATCTGAATCTGTTTCCGAAGGTCACCCCGACAAGGTGGCAGACCAAGTCTCGGACGCGATTTTGGATGCCATCTTCAAGCAAGATCCGCGCAGCCGTGTGGCCGCCGAAACCTTGTGCAACACCGGCTTGGTGGTGTTGGCCGGTGAGATCACCACCAACGCCCATGTGGACTACATCCAAGTCGCGCGCGACACCATCAAGCGCATTGGCTACGACAACACCGAGTACGGCATCGACTACAAGGGTTGCGCGGTCATGGTCTGCTACGACAAGCAGTCCAACGACATCGCCCAAGGCGTGAACCACGCTTCTGACGACCACTTGAACACCGGTGCGGGCGACCAAGGCCTGATGTTTGGTTACGCCTGCAGCGAAACCCCCGAGCTGATGCCCGCCCCCATTTACTATGCCCACCGCCTGATGGAGCGCCAAGCCCAATTGCGCCGCGATGGCCGCTTGCCTTTTTTGCGCCCCGACGCCAAAAGCCAAGTGACCATGCGCTATGTCGATGGCAAGCCCCACAGCATCGATACCGTGGTCATCTCCTCGCAACACGCCCCTGAGATGAGCTTGGGCGACAAGATGAAGCCCGAGTTCAATGAGGCCATCATCGAAGAAATCATCAAGCCCGTGTTGCCCAAAGAGTGGCTCAAAGACACCAAATACCTGATCAACCCCACCGGCCGTTTTGTGGTGGGTGGCCCGCAGGGCGATTGTGGCCTGACCGGTCGCAAAATCATTGTCGACACCTACGGCGGCGCTTGCCCCCACGGTGGTGGTGCGTTCTCGGGCAAAGACCCCTCCAAGGTCGACCGCTCAGCCGCTTACGCCGCCCGCTATGTGGCGAAAAACGTGGTGGCTGCCGGTTTGGCCACCCAGTGCCAAGTGCAAGTGGCCTACGCGATTGGCGTGGCGCGCCCGATGAACATCACCATCAACACCCACGGCACGGGCGTCATCGCTGACGACAAAATCGCCGCGCTGGTAAACGAGCATTTCGACCTGCGCCCCAAAGGCATCATCCAAATGCTGGACCTGCTGCGTCCTATCTATGAGAAGACCGCCGCCTACGGCCACTTTGGCCGCAATGAGCCCGACTTCACTTGGGAGCGCACCGACAAGGCAGCCGCCCTCAAAGCTGCAGCCGGTCGCTGAAAACCGGGCCTCGGCCCTCTTGAGTCAAGCGGGTGGTGCTTTTGGGCGCCACCCGTTTTTTATGGGGTCCGTGCGGCACGCCCGAAGCATTCAAACAAATCCTGCCCGACGCCTTATCGGCCGAAGGCTGGTTTCGCTTTCATGGGCGCTATGCCAATGGAGACCCCATAGCGGCCAAGGTTTGATGGCAGCGCGGTCAATCGACTTTGATCTTGGCGTCTGTGATGACCTTGCGGTAAGCGTTCAAGTCTTTGGCCAGGGTCGCACCCATCTCAGCCGCCGATGAGCTTTTGGGCTCGTAGCCCAAGTCAATCAAACGTTGGCGCAGTGCCGGTTGCGCCAACACCTTGACCAGTGCTGCGTTGAGCTGTGTAACCACCGCAGACGGTGTGCTGGCCGGCACAAAAATGCCTTGCCAGCCTTCGTAGTCAAACCCAGGCAAGCCCGCTTCGGCGAGCGTGGGCACCTCCGGAATCAGCGACAAACGCTTGGTGCTGGTCACGGCCAAGGCCTTGTATTTGTTCGCTTTGATGTGGGGCAAGGAGATGGCCAACGTGTCCATGGCGATGGGAATCTCGCCCGACAACAGGGCCACGTTCATGGGTGCGTTGCCTTTGTAAGGCACATGGAAAATATCGATACCAGCCGCACTCTTGAACATCTCCATGCCCAGGTGCAAAGGCCCGCCAGGGCCCGATGAGCCATAAGCCAGCTTGCCCGGTTGCGCCTTGGCCGCAGCCACCAATTCAGCCACCGTTTTATAGGGCGACTGCCCGTTGACCAAAATCAACATGGCATAAGTGGCCACGCTAGAGACCGGTTTGAAATCTTTCACCGCATCCCAGTCGATTTTTTGCAAATGGGGCAAAGCGGCTTGGCCATTGTTGGCAAACAACAGGGTATAGCCGTCTCCCGCCGACTTGGCCACCACCGAGGCACCCAATGCGCCGCCCGCGCCCGCTCGGTTGTCCACCAACACCGGTTGCTGGAGTTCTGCCGACAAGCGTTCGGCCACCGCGCGGGCCACCGCGTCCACGCCGCCACCCGCCGGGAAAGGCACAACCAACTTGATGGGTCGCTGCGGGTAGTCCTGGGCGAACACAGGCCCATGCAACAACCAGCCACACAAAAGCAAGAACGAGAGTTTGAAAATCTGCATGATGAAGTCCATGAAAAGTCGCCAGGTGGCGGTGAAAGCGGTGTCGCGCATCTGCTCAGCAGGTCACCGCACCTTGGGTATTGACGAACAAGGCATACAGCGAATGGCTGCTGGCCATGTACAAGCGGTTGCGTTGCGGTCCGCCAAAAGCCAGGTTGGCGCAGCGCTCGGGCAGGTGGATGTGACCGATCGCCTGGCCTTGGGGGTTGAACACCCGCACCCCATCCAAGGCTTCCAAGTCAGCGCCCACTGAGCCATCACTTCCCCATCCGCACCAAATATTTCCGTCCACGTCCACCTTGATGCCATCCAACGCGCCAGGGCCTTGGGCATCAATCAGAAGCGCTTTGTCTGTCAGCGTGCCGCTGGGGTTGACGCGGTAGCGCCACACCAAACGGTGCGGTTTGGCGCGCGACTCGACCACATACAAATGACTTTGGTCGGGGCTGAAAGCCAGGCCATTGGGGCCTTGCAAGTCGCTCACCACCACGCTGAGGGCGCCGGTTTGGCCGTCGATGCGGTAGACGTTTTGCCCCAATTCAGGTGGGGCGGGCTCGCCCTCCCAATGGCCGCTGATGCCAAACACCGGGTCGGTGAACCAAATGCTGCCATCTGCGCCGCACACGATGTCGTTGGGGGAGTTCAGGCGCTTGCCCTCAAAGCGATCGGCCAGCACGCTGATGCGCCCATCATGCTCGGTGCGGGTAACACGCCGCCCCAGGTGTTCGCACGCCAATAAGCGGCCTTGGCGGTCGCGGCACAGGCCATTGGCAAACTGCGATGGGGCGCGAAACACGCTGGTGTGTCCGCTGACTTCATCAAAGCGCAGGATGCGGTTGTTGGGAATGTCAGAAAACAGCAAGACGCGGTGGTCACCAAAATACACCGGCCCTTCGGCCCAGCGCAATCCGCTGGCCAATTGCTCGACGCCCGCGCTGAACAAGCGGTAGCGGGCAAAAGAGGGGTCGATGATTTCAATCGCCGGGTCGGGCGAGCGGTGCGACGCCACAAATGGCACATGGGCGCTGGGCGACACGGCCGTGTGGGGCTGGTTGCGCCAAATGTCGTTGTCTTGCGCGGGGTTGGTTGGGCTCATGATCGGCGAGACTCCAAATGGTTGTGGTTTTGTTTCAGTGTCGGCACAGGAACCAACCCTGGGCTGGCCACCA
>Ga0209358_10000981_pt1 | contig 23635 bp, 26 predicted proteins | sample LauGreFa1BDMLBSN_2_FD_187574 | JGI IMG/M metagenome (GOLD analysis project Ga0209358, IMG submission 187574) | Freshwater lake microbial communities from Lake Michigan, USA - Fa13.BD.MLB.SN (SPAdes) (version 2) | ecosystem: Environmental > Aquatic > Freshwater > Lake | place: Lake Michigan, USA...
GAGGCGTCACTACAATGAAATTCGCCCGCATTCAAGTTTGAATTACCGGACACCGGCTGAGTTCATAGCAGGCTTAAACAGTAATTTATCAACCGAGACCAGACAGTCAAGTTGAGATTGGTCCGAAGAAACCCATCAGGTCACAGCAATCGATGGACACCGAGGCGGCTGACGAAATGGGTGCGTTATCGCCAAATATATCGGATATCCAAGTGTCAATTGGACCGTTGGCATTAAAGGTAATGATGTTTTCGAATGGCAGCTTGAAAAAGTCTGGATGGCTGGCAACACCGACAATCAAACCGTTAATTTTGCTTGCATCCACCCCATCGAGCATATAGACCAAGTTACCTGGATCGGCTACGACGATGAAATCCGGTACTACTCCGGCCGCTTCCAGCGCGCCAGCGCATTGTGCTGCCGCCATCAAAATTGCCCTGCCTTTAAGGCCTTTGAGAAGATGAATATTTTTGTCTAGTGACGGGCCAGGTGAAACAATCACGACCGGGAATCCTTTAAGGTGTGATTTGAGTGACGCTATATTTGCACTCAGCGCCACAGACTTTAAATTGGCTAATCCTTGGGTCATCCAAAGCATGCCGAGCGCTTTAATGGTTTGAATATTAGTTGCCGCGAACGTGAAAGCGTGTAAGACATCTTTCCACGTTTGGCTCTCAAGGTCTTGCGACTGCGGATTCAAAAATGCAAGCCTAGCAGGATATGGATAATCCAATCCTACAAAGTATTCGCGCAAGGCGACAGCGTCGGGTACGCTGTTTACATTTGCATGGACCTGAGGATCGATCTCTAGCTGCGGACCAACCATCACTATACGTTTTTGGCCTCGTTGATTAAGTTTAGGGACAAACGCGAGTTCCTCTTTATCGAAGAGAATAAAAACGTCACCCACAAAATTCCAGTCTAGCGGCAAGGTGTAGTCCAAAATGGCATGGCGCCCTTGGACGCTGCGAGTTAGATCTTCGACCTTAGCAATTTCCTTGTAGCGTTGGCACCAGGATTGAATAAAAAAATTTGCACTGTTTATCTGACTTAGATGTTCGCTAATTTCATTTAAATGATGCTGGGGCAACCGTTCCAAGTGGGAATGTACGTCCTGATCAATCGATCCCAACTTAGACCGAAGCGTACGTAGCGCGTCTACAGCATGCCGCGTACTTATTTCATCGCCTTTAGTCCCGGCTATCAATGCGACCTGACTCTGTTGCGCCATTTGGCTAAGAATCTTTATGAGCTGAGCAGTTGGCGCATCGACTTTCATGCTAGCCCACGCAGCTCGAAAGACGCGCGTTGTTGTCGATTGCGAACAGTGCTATGTCCCGATCCAAAATGTAGATGGCACCCCTTACGCCGTCAACGCACACCACGTCAAGAGCACTTTTGCAGAAAAGCTGTGGGCGGTTCAGAAATTTAACGAGGGGACTTTCCATCGAACACTCCCAAGTGTGTATTTTCCCAGCCAGAATTGGGCAGTAGCATGGGATTTATCTTAGGTACCTTGGGTTGAAGAGTAAATTCGGCTCGCCCCGTACGGGGCTGCGCCTACGCGATGCGCAAACTGATCCAAAACCCAGCGCTTACCCCTGAAAAAGTGGTGATAAACGTCGCAATGGCCGGGTGGACACGAGGCTGTACCTACATGGTGAGTTGGGGAATTTGCAATGCAAACCCAACCCTGGCGCCAAGCGTCAGCGTCTTGCAGATTGCGCCATGGGATGAGCCCCTTGGCCGCCTGTGCCATTGCGCAAGCTAAGTTCTGCGAAGCAGGAGACCAGATGTTTGAAGCCTATCCCCATCCCAGCCAATTTCCTGCCTAGGGGGTGAAGGTGATCGCATGCAGATACGGCCGGCGCCTGCGCGTTGAGGGCGAGCGCTTTCACATGAAAACTAGGGCCGGCTCCATTGCCGGCAAATGGATTAAGCCGTCGGTTTGGTGCCAAAGATGGCTTGTACGGCGGCATCGTCAAAGCCCTGGGCTCGGGCAAAGCTTGTCAGGCTAGCCAGATCTGGCAAGGCCGCATCGCTGGTAATGACGTTCATTGTCTTTCCCAGAGGGACGACCTGCAAGCCAGCGTTGGCACTTGGCGAGTCGGCAAGGACTTGCCGCTGTGCCTTGAACATCTGCCCGGAAAGGATCTGGGAAAAATCAGTGGTCGGCGCCTTGGCGTCGAGCTTCTTGGCGGCAGGCAGCGCGTGCCCGGCACTGGGGGAAACCTGCGTTGGCGTCAAAAAGTTCAGTTTCGAGTCCATGTGGGCTATTCCTGGGGGGTTTTGCAAAAAGCGGCAAATGCGAAATATAAAGCAATATTCATGCCCTCAAAGATTGACACTTCGTGACCTTGGGCTCGGAGGTGCGCCCGTGCAAGCGGGTGAAATACCGCCAAACTGAAGCCATCCGTGCGGTGATGTGAAGGTTGGTGAGCGCCTGCCCTCAGAGCAGAGCCTGTCTGCTCAATTGGGTGTGAGCCGACCTACGTTGCGCCAGGCGATCAAGCGCTTGGTGCAGGCTGGGGTGGTGGAGGTGCTGCCGGATAGTCCGTATAGCCCGCTTCACCCGGCGTGTAGAAAGTGCCCATGTTCGGTGCGGTCAGTTCCACACCTTTTTGCATGCGCGCAACTAGGTCTGGGTTGGAAATAAAGGGTCGGCCAAATCCGATCAAATCCGCTTGGTCAGCTGCCAATGCTTGTTCAGCCGTATCGGCATTGAAGCCGCCAGCCAGGATAAAAGTTCCCTTAAATAGACTACGCAGCTTGGCTTTGAATTCAGCGGGTACGGCCGGTGCGCCCATGGCAGAGTGGTCTAGCAAATGCAGATACATCAGCCCCATGGCGGACGCTTCGCGGACCAAGGCCTCGTATTGCGCCTCCACGCCGTCATACCCGCCGGTGCCATTGAACACGCCAAAGGGAGAAATGCGCATGCCCACACGCTCGGCGCCTATGGCGGCCACCGTGGCGCGCATGACTTCTAAAGCAAAGCGATTGCGATTGGCAGCGTTGCCGCCGTAGGCGTCTTGGCGCTTGTTGACGTTGGCATTGAGGAATTGTTCGATCAAATAGCCATTGGCGGCGTGGAGTTCTACGCCATCAAAGCCCGCTTCGATCGCCAAGTGTGCGCTGTGGGCGTATTCGGCTACGGTCACGGCAATTTCTTGCGCGGATAGCGCATGGGGCTGCATATGGGGCTGCATGCCTTTTGCATCGGTATACATCTCACCTTCGAGCACCTGGTTAGTCGGACCAACGGCTTTGGCACCCGCTGGCAAATTGGCCTCTGCCACCACGCGCCCGCAATGCATAAACTGGATCACGATTTTTCCGCCCTTGGCGTGCACGGCGTCGGTGACGAGTTTCCAGCCTTTCACGTGATCTTGGTTAAAAAGTCCGGGGATGCGCGCATAGCCAATGCCGTTTGCAGAGGGCGACGTGCCTTCGGTAATGATCAGGCCGGCACTCGCGCGTTGCGCGTAGTAGCTCGCCATCAAGGCATTGGGGGTATTGTTGTCCACGGCACGGCTGCGCGTCATGGGTGACATCACGATGCGGTTGGCAAGCGCTAAGGTGGCCACAGAGTAAGGCTCGAAAAGCATGACTAATCCTTTAAATTGTTTTTTGGTTTCCAACCAAACCTTCAACAATTGAGGGCAAATTCGCCAATTACAAGCTTTGCACCGGGACGGCTGACATTGCAACGCGCAGCCTGGGGGGCATGTCGGTGCGTGACTTCGCGCCGCAAAGGAATTTGTCAGTCAACAAGGGTAGGTAGCCCAGAGTGCTAGCCCGCGCCTCCATACCCATCAGTCTGCAATCGCTATGACGATGGCTGACTCGTCCACCACCGCCACAGCCTCTTGGCCCAGGCAAAGTGCTTGGGCGTCAACACAAAAGCCAATCAAGTGCAGGCCGGGCGTGAGCGCGAGTGATGTTTCTGTATCCTGCGCAGACGCTGGTGCACTGGACACCTTACCGAGCACCAAGTTCAGGCCCTGAGCGCCTTCAAGGGCCGCCCCGATGCGGACCGCGGTAGCTTTACACAAGGCCACGGCGTTCAGACCCACGTGTAAACCTAATAGCTGCGCGCTTTCGGACGTTATTTTGGAGACCATGGTCGCGCCGTTGGACAGTTCCATCAGGACGCGTGCGGTGTTGCCCTTTTGGGTGATAGACCGGATTTGGCAGGGCAGTTGATTGCGCATACTGGTTCTGAGCCCAAGCCCTATCAGGGCGGATACGTCCAAGGCCTTGCCAGCACCTTTCTCCAGGGTGGCAAGCACATGGGACCGGGCCTGCCGCAATAAGGCAGAAGCCTCCAGCAGTTGCACTCCGGCCGGCGTCAGGCGCGCACCGCCCCCGCCACTGCCCCCGACCGCTTTCTCCACCAAGGGGGCGCCTGCCAAATTGCTGAGGGTTTCCAAAGCTTGCCATGCAGCTTTGTAACTAACCCGGGCGCCACGTGCGGCTTCGGAAATGGAGCCCACTTCGCCGATACGCTGCAAGATATCGAGCCGCTTGTCGGTGGTTTCGTGCCCAAAGGCTTGGGCATAGTGCAAGGCGCTGGGCTTCATGTGGCGGTTTATCTGAGGGTTAACGCTATACCCATATGGAATAGCGGATGTACACTCGCTATTCTAATTTTGAACAGCGGTGGTTTCCGTGTCTAAGCTCAAGCTTCTTTTTTTGGCACTCTTCAGCGTCAGCTGGCCCTGCCATGCTGCCGAAGTCAGCGTGGCAGTAGCCGCCAACTTCGCGGCACCGATGCAAAGAATCGCAGCAGCTTTTGAGCAGGAAACGGGGCATAAATCCGTGTTGTCATTTGGCTCCAGTGGCAATCTCTACGCGCAGATACGCCATGGGGCGCCTTTTGAGATATTGCTGTCTGCTGATCGCCAAACACCGGAAAAGCTAGAGAGCGAGGGCATGGGACTGGCGGGTACTCGTTTTACCTACGCGATCGGCACGCTCGTGCTCTGGAGCAAGCAGCCCGGATTGGTCGACGAAAAAGGCGAAATTTTGCGTAGCGGAAAGTTGGAGCGCCTTGCCATTGCCAACCCCAAACTGGCACCCTATGGAGTTGCCGCGATGCAGACGCTCGCCCAATTGGGTGTGCTGTCTAGTGTGCAGCCCAAGCTAGTCCTAGGCGAAAACATCTCGCAGGCGTATCAGTTCGTAGCCTCGGAAAACGCACCCTTGGGTTTGGTCGCGCTTTCGCAGGTGATGCTCGAAGGGAGGATCGCGCAAGGTTCGGCCTGGATCGTGCCAGCCAAGCTGCATGCGCCCATTGCGCAAGATGCCATCTTGCTGGTCAAAGGCCGCGGCAACCCGGTGGCGACTGCGCTCCTGCGGTATTTGCGAAGCGAAAAAGCCAAGGCCATTATGCGGTCTTACGGCTATACCCTGTGATGGACTTTCCATGGAGCCATGAGGCATGGGATGCCATTGCTTTGACGCTGGAGTTGGCGGCTATGACAACCGTCATTTTGCTGATCGTGGCCACCCCTTTGGCCTGGTGGTTGTCACAGACGCAGTCCCGCTGGAGAGCGCCGATCAGTGCCCTGGCGACGCTGCCACTGGTGCTGCCGCCATCGGTGCTGGGCTTTTATCTGCTGGTGGCGATGGGGCCGCAGGGCCCCTTAGGCCAACTGACGCAGGCTTTGGGCTGGGGGGTTTTGTCCTTTACCTTTACCGGCTTGCTGATCGGCTCGGTGATTTTTTCGCTGCCCTTCGCGGTGCAACCGGTGCAACATGCTTTTGAGTCGATGGGCAGGCGGCCGATGGAAGTTGCCTTCACTTTGCGCGCTGGGCCATGGGATGCTTTTTTTTCAGTGGCTCTACCGCTGGCGCGCCCGGGCTTGATCACTGCAGCGATTCTGAGCTTCTCCCACACGGTGGGGGAATTTGGCGTGGTACTGATGATCGGGGGCAATATTCCAGGTAAGACGCGGGTAGTGTCGACCCAAATTTACGGGCATGTGGAAGCGATGGAGTACACACAGGCGCACTGGCTTGCCGGCGGCATGCTGGTGTTCTCTTTTGTCGTTCTACTGGTCCTGTCCATGATGCGCAAACGCGCAGGACGGGTCTTGCCATGAGCCCTGAAAAAGGATTGCGCATCCGCTTTCGCTTGGAGCGCCCGGATTTTGCGCTGAACGTGGACTTGGATCTGCCAACGACCGGCATCACCGTTCTTTATGGGGCATCAGGTTCGGGCAAAACCAGTTTGCTGCGATGTGTGGCCGGACTCGAACGGCCCACAGATGCCTTGATCCGCGTGGGCCCGGACGTTTGGCAAGACGATGCACGCGGCGTCTGTGTTCCCACCTGGCGGCGCGATCTGGGCTATGTGTTTCAAGAGGCCAGTTTGTTTGAGCACCTGAGCGTTCAAGAGAACCTGGGCTACGGCTTGAAGCGATCGAACAAGCCCGGCGCTGCGCAGGCGCTGCTGGGCGCTATTGAATTGCTTGGAATCGGCCACTTGACGCACCGCGATCCTGCCAGCTTGTCCGGGGGGGAGCGACAGCGGGTTGCCATTGCCAGAGCCTTGGCAAACCAACCCAGCCTCTTGCTGCTTGACGAGCCTTTGGCCTCGCTGGATATGGCCCGCCGCCAAGAAATTCTTCCTTGGCTGGAGGGTATGCGCGACGAGTTACGCATGCCCATGCTTTACGTTACCCATTCAGCGGACGAGGTGGCGCGATTGGCTGACCAACTGGTCTTGCTTGCTGACGGCCATGTCAAGGCGCACGGGCCTGCACAGGAAGTTTTGGCTCGCGTGGATAGCCCGGTCATCGTGGGTGAGGACGCGGGGGTGCTGCTCTATGGCAGCGTGCTAAGGCGTGATACCCCTTGGCACTTATCCGAAGTCGGGTTTCCGGGTGGTGCCCTTTGGGTGCGCGATACGCATTTGGCTGTGGGCCAGCGGGTGCGGCTGCGAGTACTCGCCAGAGACATCAGCATCACGATGCACGAAATGCAGGACACCAGTATTCAAAACCACTTAAAGGCGCGCGTCGAAAGCATCGTCGACGATGTGCATCCCTCGCAGGCCTTGGTACGTCTGCGCTGCGGCCAGTCAATACTTTTAGCCAGGGTGACCCAAAGAGCGGTGAGCACCTTGAACTTATCTGCTGGTGCAGACGTCTGGGCTCAGATCAAATCGGTCGCCGTAATTGAGTAGGGAATTGCGGCAGCCCTTCGTTAGGGCAGGGGCATATCAGGTACGCCAGTTAGCTTGCCTAGTTCGCGGTGGAAGTGCGAGAGCATGGGCTCGTTTTGGCCGAAGACGACGCCGGGGATGCGTCCGCTGGCCAGGTTGATATGTATGTTTTGCTGTTGCGTGAAGTCTTCGCCGGAAATCACTTCGGTGGAGACCTTCCAGCTCTTGTTCCAGCGCGCTGCGTCGGCCTCGCTGGAAATGGCTTCGGGAATGTAAAAACGTACTCGTGCCCGGGTGCGGCCCACATCCAAGGGTTGGAAATCCCACAATTCCATATGCCCGTCCATGGGGATGTTGAGCACTGCATGCGGTGACACTGAAAAAATAGTGGAGGCGTGTTTCAGCACGGACCACTCGGCCTCTGGCAAGTTGCGCTGATCGTTGATACTTTTGCGCGGCAATGGGAACAGCGCGTGCGGACCAAAGCATTCGTAAATCACGGGGTAGCAGCGAAACCGTGGCGCCAGCGTATTGCGGTGCAGCGCCGCGATGTGGTAGCCCTCCATAAAGGTTTCCAGCAGGAGCTTCCAGTTGGCTGCAAAGTCCCAAAACACTTCCTGGTAGAAATGATAATTGCCAAAGCCAAATTCGCCCATACGGCTGTGCATGCCAAAGGTATCGCGCTCGGCGTCTATAGGCTTATTGCCCTTAGGACGCACCAGCAACATACCCTCGGTTTCCAGGCAAGGCACTTCTATCAGGTTGAACTCCCCGCATTCCATACGCGTTTGCAATTGGGCAAAGCCGCCCATATCGTTGGCATGGCGTATAAGGGTGCCGCTGTTGTTATAGGTCCACGCGTGGTAGGGGCAGCTAAAACTGTGTTGGGAATGGCCGCGGTGCTCTACAAAGTGGCCTTGGGCATCGAGCGTGAAACCGACCAAGCGCGAGCCCCGGTGTCGGCAGATGTTCAAAAAAGCCTTCACGCTGCCGTCCGCGGTACGGGTCAAAAAAATGGGTGCACCGGGCAGGTCGCAGGTGAACCAGGTGCTAGGCGCGGGCAGGTCCGGCGAGAAGCCCGCTAGCAGCGGTACTTGGCCGCTGAACAAAGTTTCTAACTCGCGTTGGAAGTGGTCTGGGGATGTATAGCGCTCAGCCGGATTCCAATAGGGCGCGTCCCACAAAGGCGTGGTGTCAGCGTCGATATGGGCAAAGGTCTGTTTGAGCAGTTCTACCTGTCGTTCGTGCTTCATCAGGTCTCCTGCGGCGTGGGTAAAGGGCCCCATTATTAGCCGATCGCGATGCGCCTGGATTCGGGCTCGATGTCAATTTCTGTGGCTGCATGATGCAGCTTGACTCACCTTCCCAAGACAGCCAATGGCTACTTACCGTTTTGTGATCAGCCGACATGTTATTTGAGGGCTTAGCGCATAGCCGTTGACCTACCTAGGGTTAACACTAGGCGAGATGTTGGCATAGCCGATTAAACTGATTTTCGTAAAAATTTAGCCTGTACGCAGTGGCGTTAATTTTGGTGAGGATGAGTTTGTGGATGTTTTTCCAGCTTTGTTAGAGGTCAAGGGCATAACGGTTCGTTTTGGAGGCATTACGGCTCTTGATGATGTGTCGTTTGACATCCCTCGGGACAAAGTCTGCGGCCTGATCGGCCCTAACGGTGCAGGAAAGACGACGCTGTTTAACTGCCTTAGTCGCCTGTACCAATACCAATCGGGCGATCTCTTGTTCGAGGGTAAGTCCATCACGAATACGCCGGTAGACAAGATGACCGACGTGGGCATCGGACGCACTTTTCAAAACCTGGCCCTGTTTCGCACCATGACCGTTCGTGAGAACATATTGGTGGGTGCGCATAGCAAGTCCCAAGCGGGTTTTTTACAGGGCTTGTGGCCCACTGCCGCGTCGCGTGCCGAGGAAGCACACCTCAGCCATATCGCCGATGACCTGATGGTCAAACTTAAATTGACCGATGTCGCACATCGTGCAGCCGGCGAGTTGCCTTTTGGTTTTCAAAAGCGCGTTGAATTTGCACGCGCACTAGCAGCGCAGCCACGCTTGCTACTTCTGGATGAGCCAGCCGCTGGCTTAAACCACGAAGAGCTTGCGGACCTGGCCACTTTGATTAAATGGGTGCGCGATGAAATAGGCATTACCGTGCTTTTGGTGGAACACCATATGCAGTTGGTGATGGACATATCAGACTGGATCGTAGTTTTGAATTTCGGTAAAAAAATCGCCGAAGGAACGCCGCAAACTATTCAAAGTCATCCTGAAGTGATACGCGCGTACTTGGGAGGCCCCTCAGTATGAAATTATTAGAGGTCAATGCACTGCAGGCATGGTACGGCACGACGCAAGCTTTATTCGGGCTTAATTTTTCCTTGGAGCGCGGTGGAATCACCACTATTTTGGGCGCCAACGGCGCTGGGAAAACGACCACCTTGCGGGCGATTTGCCAGACCGTAAAAACCTCTGGCGATATTGTCTTATTGGGACAATCTACATCGCGCTATCCGACCGACAAGATCGTCCGTATGGGTGTTGCCCATGTGCCTGATGGACGGGGCACTTTCACCGCCTTAACGGTGCAAGAAAACCTGCGTTTAGGTGCCTATACGCGGCGCGACAAAGAAATGGTCGCGCAAGATATTGAACGCATTTATACGAGGTTCCCTCGGTTGAAAGAACGGTTCAACCAGCAGGCTGGAACGCTGTCAGGCGGGGAGCAGCAAATGCTGGCGATCGGGCGGGCTTTGATGCTGCGTCCAACCCTGCTGCTGCTGGATGAACCATCGTTCGGACTTGCCCCGCTGATTGTTCAAGAAATTTTTGAGATCATGAAGAACATCAATGAAGTCGATCAGGTGAGCATGCTGCTAGTCGAGCAAAACGCCAGTCTGGCCCTGAATTTGGCGGACTATGCCTACCTCCTGGAGACCGGCAAAGTCGTACTCTCCGGGGCGGCGTCTGATATCCGTTCTGACGAGTCCATTCGTCGAACCTACCTCGGTTATTGAGCACCAAGGATGTCACCCATGGACAGCTTTCTACTTCAAATTTTCTCTGGCCTGGCCAATGGCAGCATTTATGCCGCGTTAGGTCTAGCTTTGGTGATGATTTACCAATCAACCCACCATATCAATTTTGCCCAAGGCGAAATGGCCACGTTTGCGACCTTCATCGCATGGACTTTGATTGAGCATGGCGTTCCGTATTGGTTGTCATTCTTTATGACGGTGGGTATTGCCTTTGTAGGAGGCTTGCTTATTCAGCGCATATTTATTAAGCCGGTAGAGCGTGCGCCTGTACTCAATAACGTTATTGTGTTTGTCGGTTTGCTGGTTATATTCAATGCGATGTCTGGTTGGATCTTTGGACAAACGGTTAAGGCCTTTAACAGCCCTTTCCCAACGGCGAGTTTGGTGTTGCCGCAATATATCTCTGGCCATCAGTTGGGATCTTTAGGCGTTACCTTAGGCGTTTTGCTCGTGGTTTTCTTGTTCTTCAAATACACCCCGATCGGGCTTGCCATGCGCGCAGCGGCTCAAAACCCTGACTCTGCCAGCCTGGTTGGTATTCCCGTTTCGTGGATGTTGGCACTGGGCTGGGGTTTGGCGTCGACCATCGGAGCGGTTGCCGGCATCATGATGGCACCGGTGGTATTTTTGGACCCCAATATGATGGGTGGAATTCTTTTGTACGGGTTTGCGGCCGCTCTCTTAGGGGGAATTGACAACCCTTGGGGTGCTGTCGTTGGCGGATTTATCGTAGGCGTCTTAGAGAACATTTTGGGGGCCTATGTAATCGGCACGGAACTCAAGCTATCGGTTGCATTAGTCCTGATCGTCGGTACCCTTACGCTCATGCCCAATGGCTTGTTCGGGCGCAAAGTCGTAACACGGGTTTAGGCCTCAAGGATTCGCCATGAATTTCATCAGCACCCGTTTGATTTGGTTAGTCGTCTTAGCCGGCTTGTTTGTCCTTCCTTTTTTTCTGCCGAACTTCCGAGTTTTCCAAGTTAATTTGATGATCGTTTATGCGATTGCCGTATTAGGACTCAATATTTTGACCGGCTATGCGGGTCAAATTTCTCTTGGGCATGGTGCTTTTTATGCTATCGGCGCCTACGTCGCGGCCGCACTCATGGAACATGCCGGTTTTTCAGCCTACACCACACTTCCTGTGGCCGCTGTGGTTTGTTTTGGTGCGGGTGTCTTAATGGGATTCCCCGCACTGCGATTAGGCGGGCATTACTTGGCATTGGCCACCTTTGCTCTGGCATTGGCAGTGCCTCAATTGCTAAAGCATAAAGCAATAGCCCATTACACAGGTGGGGTACAGGGCATTGTCTTGAGCAAACCCGAAGCGCCCTTTGAGTTCCGGTTTTTAGGCATTGCGCTTTCTGAAGATCGTTGGCTCTATTTTGTGACGCTGGCGGTTGCGTTGCCCTTGTTCTGGTTTGCTAGTAATCTAGTGAAAGGGCGCATGGGGCGCGCAATTATTGCCATCCGCGACCAACCCATCGCCGCGGGTGCGCTGGGCGTCAATCTGAGCTGGGTCAAAACCCTTACTTTTGGCTTGTCTGCCGCATATACCGGTATTGCAGGCGCCTTGGGTGCTGTGGTCATCGCTTTTGTTGCTCCGGATAGCTTTCATTCTTTTGTATCAATTTCGTTGCTTGTCGGTGTAGTGGTGGGGGGGCTAGGTACGATATGGGGCGCACTCTTTGGAGCGGCCTTTATCCAATTTGTTCCAAATATCGCCGATGAAATTTCGAAATCTGCACCATGGGCAGTCTATGGTGCAATTCTGATTGCACTGATCTATGTCGCTCCCGGCGGCGTAATGGGTGCTCTAAAAAAACTCAACCCAGGAGACGCAAAATGAAGAAAAGTTTCAAGAAATTAAGTATTGCGATAGGCTTATCACTTATCGCAGGGGCCTCATCATGGGCCGCCGGCACCTATGATTCCGGTGCCAGCGACAAAGAGGTTAAGGTGGGAAACATGGTGCCTTATTCGGGCCCGGCTTCTGCGTACGGCCTGATCGGAACGGCCATTAGTGCGTATTTCAAATCCATCAATGATCAAGGTGGAATCAACGGTCGAAAAATCAATTTCATTTCCTTGGATGACAACTATTCACCACCTAAAACGGTAGAACAGGCCCGCAAACTGGTGGAACAGGAGGAGGTCTTATTCCTTACGGCGACTTTGGGCACGCCTCCGAATAGCGCAATCCATGAGTACATGAATAAGAAAAAAGTCCCCCACCTATTTGTGAATACGGGGGCAACGAAATGGGGCGACCCTGCCAACTACCCCTGGACTATGGGACTGCAGCCCAACTACCAATCGGAGGGGAAAATTTATGCAGCGCATATTCTTAAAAATCATCCAAACGGAAAAATTGCGATCCTTTTCCAAAATGATGACTATGGAAAAGACTATGTCAAGGGTATGGAGGACGGACTGGGTGATAAAAAAGGCATGATTATTGCCCGCGCCAGTTATGAGACTAGCGACCCAACTATGGACAACCAGATGGTCAGTCTGAAGTCTTCCGGTGCTAATATTTTCTTTAACGTCACCACGCCGAAGTTTGCCGCGCAGGCGATTAAAAAGGCAGCAGAGCTGGGCTGGAAGCCAGTGCATTATCTGAACTCAGTTTCTGCATCGGTGACCTCTGTGATGATTCCTGCGGGTGCGGAGAATGGGGTTGGTGTGATTTCGTCCAACTACTTCAAAGACCCGGCTGATCCCATGTGGGCAAACGACAAGGGCTACCTAGCCTACAAGGCATGGTTTGAGAAAAACATGCCTGGTGCCGATATTAAGGAAGGCTTTTATACGTCCGGCTATATTCATGCCGCGGCTACGGCGCAGGTGATACGGCAAGCCGGGAACGAATTGACCCGGGCAAATATTATGAAGCAAGCCGCTAACTTGAAGAATATGGAAAACGACATGCTCTTGCCGGGTGTTAAGTTCAATACATCACCGACCGACTTTTATCCTATTGAGAACAAACAGCTGATGAAATGGAATGGCAAGTCATGGGAACTGTTTGGTGAAATTTTCGGTCCTAAGTAAACCGATTGCAAGCAATTTTCCAATACTAAACTGATAAGCCGCCGGATAAACTTCGGCGGCTTTTCTTTTTTCACCTTACCGGTCGACGGCCTGAATCGCCGTGTCATCTAGATCCAGAAGCGTTTGCCGCAGGATCGTCTCAAGTTATCAATTGAGTAGTAGGCTTGGCAATCAATAAGCAGGAGGCAGACATGAAAGACTCACTCCAAGGCCGGGTGGCCTGGATCACGGGCGGCGGCAGCGGTATCGGTTTGGCCGGAGCCATTGAACTGGTCAGAGCCGGGGCGCACGTCGTTCTCAGCGGGCGCAACGCCACCACCAACGCCGCTGCGCTGGCGCAAATGCCAGCCCGCGCTTGCATCAACGAACTCATCATTTCGCCGACACACAACCGTTTCTACCGCGGTGGTTTAAAAGCTCCGCCGCAGGTCAAAACCTGGTCAACGGTCAAATTTTAGAAAAGGCTAACCCATGAGCTTTAATCCTTTCGCACCGGCGCACAAACTGGCCGCTGCCATCCGTCAGCAAAAAATTGGTAGCCTGGAGTTGCTCAAAGCGTACCTCCAACGGGTCGAGCGCTTTAACCCGGCGCTCAACGCCATCGTCGTGCTGGACATTGAGCGTGCTAAAAAGCAGGCGCGTGCCGCCGACCGCATGACTTTGCGCGGCGAAAGTAGTGGCCCCTTGCACGGCATACCCATGACCATCAAAGAGTCGTTCGACATGAGCGGCTTGCCCAGCACATGGGGCAGGGTGGATATGAAGCAGTACATGCCCGCCGCTGACGCAGATGCCGTGAAACGCTACCGCGCCGCCGGTGCCGTCATCTTCGGTAAGACCAATGTGCCAACCATGCTGGCCGATTGGCAGACCTTCAATCCGGTTTATGGCACTACCAATAATCCTTGGGACCCATCAAAGGTACCTGGCGGTTCTTCGGGCGGTTCGGCGGCAGCCTTGGCCGCTGGTTTGACCGCACTCGATACGGGGAGCGACATTGGTGCGTCCATCCGCGATCCGGCGCATTACTGCGGCGTGTACGGCCACAAACCCACTTTCGGTTTGTGCTCTATGGAAGGCCATGCGTTGCCTGCGTTTTTGTCGCCGGATGACCTTTGTGTCGCCGGTCCGCTGGCGCGTAGCGCGCGCGATCTGGAGATCGGGCTGGGTGTCATGGCCGGCGGTGATGATGTACATGTGCGCGGCTGGCGTGTTCGACTCAAAAAACCCGTAAAGAAACACTGGAAAGAATTCAGGGTCGCGGTGCTCAAAACCGCAGCTACCGCGCCGGTAGATATGGCGGTACAAAACCGCATTCAAGCGGTCGCGGATTTTCTGGGTAAGGCAGGCGCCAAAGTGAGCGATAGCGCGAGGCCAGACATCGATCTGCACGAAGCACACAAGACTTTTATTCTGCTGTTACGCGCTGCGACTGCACGCAATCTGTCGCTAACGCAGTTTCGCGGCGTACAGGACCGCGCCGCGGCCTTAGGCCCTAAGCGCGACGATTACGAAGCCTGGATGTTGCGCGGTTGTGCGTTGTCGCATTACGAATGGCTGCTCTTGCACGAGCAGCGTTATCGCATGCAATTGCAGTGGGAGGCTTTCTTCAAGGACTACGATTTCTTGCTGTGTCCGACTGCGGCCACGGTCGCATTCCCGCACAACCAGAAGGGCGAGCGCTGGGAGCGCATGCTAGATGTCAATGGCCAAGCCCAGCCAACGACCACGCAATTGTTCTGGGCCGGTTATTCGGGGATGGCTTATCTGCCATCTACCATCGCGCCTGCGGGCCTGACCGAAACAGGGTTGCCTAGTGGCGTACAAATCATCGGACCGCAATACGGCGATCTCTTGTGTATCGATATGGCCAAGCGATTGGAAAAAGAGTTTGCCGCCTTTCTAGCGCCGCCTGGGTATGACTGAATAAGCAATTGCGCGGGCCTACGGTGGATCGCGAGTCTCGGTACTGACGGTAATGCCACTAGACCGTATAGTGGCAGAGCTGCATGTCCGGCCGAGTCCGTTGTCCGCAGTCGTCACCCAGACCCAGTTGCTTATGAATGGATGCGCTAGATTCTCGCGCTTGTAACGACTGATTTAAGTGCTATTCTCGCGGCTTATAGATTCTCCTGCCGCTGAAACTTCGGAGTTTGTAGCCATGAAAAACACAGTTTTTGCCATATTGGCGTTCTGGTTTGTAGTGGTTTGCCTGATCTTCGTCTACACCGTATTGATTGGCGACATTTAGCGGTTTCAGGCCTTGCGCACTTTGCTCACTTACGAGATCAGGTAGTGCGCATCGTGAATGATGCAGTCGGCGCCATTGATGGGCAGCATGTCTTGCGGGCAGGCGGAGAGGGCCACGACGCAGTCCATCTCCGCACGAAAACTGACGCTGTCGCCGACTTTTCCCAATGGCGCTTCAAAAGATAGTTCAATACCATTTTTGACCGGTATGTTCATGAATAAATTGAATGGCGCCGGATGGACGATGCGTTGCAGTCCGATGGCGGCAAGAGCATGTCCTAAATTGTCTGTGCAGTTGTCATGAAAACCTATTGCGCCGAGTTGCTCGTAGCGGTAGCGGTCGCAAGATGCGATCAAGGTGTCGTGAATCCCAGGCGACGTATCCTCGACCATGGAAAGAATGACGCGGCGCTTGTTGGTATAAAGCTTATCGCCAACCAAAGGCGTGATCCTGCACAACATGCCACGGGTATGTTCCATGGACATGCACTCGCCAAGGTCTGTTTCATTGAAGGCCCAAAAATCCACCACCTGGGAACCATGGGTATTGATCACCTGGAGTGTTTGACCCGACCGCATACGCGCAGCGCTACCTTTGCGCGCGGGGATCAGCTGGAGATTTTTTAAGTTGGTCATAGTGGGTTTGCCAATGATTCGGCGTACTTTCAACGGGGTTGCATTAAATGCAGTGCCATCGCATGGTAGGCAGGAATAGAGTGCGGATCTATGCCTAGGTTGCCGGCGATATGGTGTGAGCCGTAGCGCGCAATCACCATCTCTGCCAATGGATCGATGTACAGCGCCTGACCGTGAATGCCCCGAGCCATATAGGCGCCATGTGGATTGTGCGAGATCCACCACATGCTGCGGTAGCTCCAGCCGGGCAGGGTGTGGTAGCCCGCAGATACAAATTGCGCCGGGTCTGCGCCTCGGCTGATATCCGCAACCACTTCGGGGTACAGCAGTTTTTGGCCTAGGGCCCGCCCGCCGTTGCGCATCATCTCCCCAAAGCGCGCCAGGTCGCGCAGCGTGGTGTTCAAGCCGGCGCCCGCAAATTCAGTACCTGCCGTGTCTACTGTGATGTACGCATCGTGCTCGACGCCTAGCAGTGACCAGATACGCTGCGATAGGTTGTCGGCTAGCGACATCCCCGTAACACGCTGAATGATCCACCCCAGCACATCCGTATTGATTGTTTTGTAGGAAAAATGCGCACCGTGAACGCCTTGCTTTTTCACAGTGGGCAGGAATTCATAAAAACTGTCTGGACCCTGATAACCCGCGGGACGAAAGAGCAACCCTCCGGCCCGGGCGTGATGCCAAATGCCTGCCTCGGGGTCGGTGTAATCTTCGCTGTAATCCAAGCCGGTCGTCATATCTAGTACTTGGCGCACCGTCGCGTCGGCAAAGCCACTGCCAGCGAGTTCAGGTATGTAGTGGGTGACCATGGCTGTTTCGTCGATCAGGCCTTCGTAGACCAGGCAGGCGCCAATGCAACCGATAAATGACTTGGTAACCGAAAAGGCGATATGCGGCGTGTCCGCGTTGAGCGCGCCTGCGTAGCGCTCGTAGACGATCCGGCCACGATGAAGTACTACGATACCGTCGGTGTAATTGGCTAGTAGCGACTGGTCCCAGCGCATCGGCGTGGATGATCCGATGGGCTGGAACTGTAGCGCGTCCAAATCCTGGCGGTCGGCGCGTTCTAGGGTCACCACCGGGCCATGGCCGCGCGAGATGACCTTGGTGGGTACCAAATTACGGTAATTGCTATTGGCCCAACGGTTTTGCGGAAATCGCAACATGCTGCCGTCATCAAATCGTACGCGCTTTTGCGGGGGAGGTGGCGTGCCTACCATCCAAGCCATATGGCGAGGATCACTTTCCATAGCATCCAGTGGGACGGGCGTGGATTGGAGGTGGGTGTTCATATCTTTTGGATAAGCGTAGTTGGAGAAATTTTTTGGATTGATGCTTAATTGGCCCCAACTTACCAGGCGGCCTGAAGGATTTCGAGGTTGTCTGCCGCTTTGGTGATAGGCCTTGGATTGGAGCGTACGAAGGGATTACCCAAACCTTTCTCAGCGATGATGGGCAATCTTTCATGCGCCACCTTCAATTGGGAAATACGCGTGGGCAACTTCAGTTCTGCAATCAAGTCTTGGAGTTGGTCGGCAGCAGAACGTGAAGGGTCGCCTAATGCAGCTGCTATTTCTTGCAGGGGCTTGGCGCAATAGTCTTGGTTATAGCGCATCACCGTGGGTAGCAGAACGCAGGACGTGATGCCATGCGGCACACCACTATCACCACCCAGCGCATGTCCCAGGCCATGGCTGGCACCGTAGTGAACGCGTCGAATGCTGGTCGCAGCCAGCCATGAGGCGGTTTGCCCATTCAAACGGGCTTCTAGGTCATGCGGGTCGACCATGTAACGGCGCAGGGCGCTTTGCATAAGGCCCAATGCCCTAATGGCCAAGGCATCCGTGAAAGCCTGCGCGTTCACAGCGCACAGCGCTTCAACCGCATGGTCGATAGCGCGTACCCCGGTGGAGAGCCATAAGGCATCGGGCGTAGCCACGGTCATAGCGGGATCCAAGATAACGCTGGCAGAGCCAATAAAGCGCCCAGTGAAGCCATGTTTGATTCCGGTGCTGGTGTTCGTGCCTCCGGCCAAGTCACTAAATTCCGCGCCTGAAAGCGTCGTGGGAATCGTGATTTGGCGGCACGGCGGTTCCCTGACAACGGGCACACGCAAACTGCCATCGGGGTTGATGGCCATATGCCAATCACCCAGTTGTTCGATCGTTTGGACATTCTCAGCCAAGCAAACCAGCGCGATTTTTACCGTATCAATGACGGTGCCGCCCCCTATGCTCACAATCAAGTCGGCATTTGCCGAGCGCAAGGCTTGGGCTAGCGCGATGACGGTGCTAAACGGCGTGTGCTCCACACAAGCGTCAAAAGTGCCGACCATTTGCTTCTTGATACCTGCCGTAGCCGTGCGAACTAAATCCGTCTTTTCATGGAGGGTGCGGCCCGTGACCACAAATACACGCTGCGCACCGCGCTGCTCTACTTCTTGTTGCAATGCCGTGGCCGCGGCCGTGCCAAAGTGCACCCGGTCCATGGGTAAAAATGAAAATAGGCCAGCCGTCATGCATGCTCCTTTGGTAGTCATTTAGTGAGTCAGGAATCGGTGCCAAGGCTACCCGCAATGTTGCGGCGCATCAAAAACACGCTGGACTACTGTAGCTTCAAAATCCACACCGTGCTATCGCCTGCATGACCGTTGGCTATTTTTAGGCCGTTTATCTTTGTGCCGGGATTGGTGAACGTCAGCAGACGAGCATCCGGTTCGATGTTGAGTTATTTGCTAGTCGGGCATAGACGTCATCGCGACAGCATGGCCTGAAACTGGCTTAGCTGCAGCTTCAGATCGGCAATTTCGCGCAAGTACTGCAACACGATGACCACCGAAAAAAGGTCTAAGTCGTAGTCCCGCCGCTGCTTGCAGGCGACCAGTAGATGGCTGAGGCTGGCACCATCAAAATAGTCCAAGCCCTCGCGCGCGAATGCGCATTGCAAGGCGCCGTAATCCACCAAGTCCTGCACCTCGTCGATGTGCAGACCGCATAAATTGGCAAGCTGCAAGCCGCTGAGGTGGTCCAGGGTTTCTATGGAATGCGCGTTAAGAACTAGTTGTGCCATGGGTGGCCTCCCTAACAAGTGGTGGTCGGGCGCGAAAGCTGGACACGTCCGCCAGCGCCTGGTAATGGGTACGTTCGGCCTCTGAGATGGTCTTGGGCGTCCTGATGTGAATCACAGCCAACATGTCGCCACGCACCCCTTTGGGGCCGGGCAAGCCATGGCCTTTTAAGCGCAGCTTGTGGCCCGCCTGGCTGCCTGGGGGCACGGTCAGGAGCACCGGGTCTTGCAGCGTTGCAACTTGCACCTGCGCACCCAACACGGCTTCCCAGGGCGCCAAATCCAGTTGAAACACCAGGTCTTGACCCACCGGTGTAAACACCGGATCGGGCGCCAGCGCGACTTGCAGGTAATAGTCTCCGGACGGACCACCGTGCCAGCCTTTGCCGCCCTTGCCACGCAGCCTAATTCTTTGGCCCTGGCGCACCCCCGCTGGAATATCCACCATCAGGTCTTTGGACACGCCCTCGTCTACCCAGGTAATAGGCAATTGCATACCGTGCAGCGTGTCACGCAAGGCCATGCTAATGGTGTCTTCGAAGTCCTGTCCGGGCCGTGGGGCACTGGCTCTTGCGGCGGGGCCTGAGCGCGCGTGCAAAGAGGCCAGCAAGTCCGCCAGATCCAGGTCTTCCAACCCTTCACCTGCACTTGGGTATTGGGCGCGCCAATGGGGCGGTGGTACAAAGTCGCCCTGCGCGCCGCCGTCTCCCAGCGCATCGTAAGCGGCGCGTTTGTCCGGGTCTTTCAAAATCGCATAGGCCTGCGCTGCCGCTTTGAAGCGCTCTTCAGCGCCCGCGTCTTTGGACACATCGGGGTGGTTTTTGCGCGCCAGGCTGCGATAGGCTTTTTTGATCGCGTCCAGATCGGCGCTCTTGGGAACGCCCAGAACAGCGTAATAGTCTTTGTATTGCATGCAGCGGCACCGCTTGTGCCTCGTGTGTGCGCTGAACTTCCGACATGGAGAGTTCGGGGACGCTAAACGCGCATTCCCGTAGGGTATGCGCCTGCTACCAAGCGTAGGCTATCGGGCGGGCAGGGACTTGACGTGCATCAAGGCCCGGGCTGGAGCGAACCCGGCAAACGACGCTATCTGCGAAATACAGCGCCCCCGGCAAAGCGCGCCTGCGTGCCAAGCTGCTCTTCGATGCGCAGCGCATGGTTCCACTTGACCATGCGTTCGCCGCGCGCGAAGGAGCCAACCTTGAGCTGGCCTACGTTCCATCCAATGGCCAGATCGACGATGGTGTTGTCTTCGGTTTCGCCTGAACGCGCGGACACGATGGCGCTGTAGCCCACTTCCTTGGCCGCAATCCAGGCGTCCAGGGTTTCGCTCAGGGTGCCGCGCTGGTTGGGTTTGAGCAGCACGGTGTTGGCCGCGCCCAGCGCTGCGGCCTGGCGGATCAGCGCTGCACTAGACACCAAGTAGTCGTCGCCCACAATTTGCAAGCGATGGCCTGCGGCTTGTGTGAAACGCGCAAAGCCCTGGGGGTCGTCTTCGGCCAAAGGGTCTTCAATCGACACAATCGGGTATTTGTCTATCCAGCCCAGCAGCAACTCGATCAAAGCGTCCGAGTCCATTTCCCGCGCTTCCAGGCCCAGGCGGTAATGCCCTGCTTTGCCAAATTCGGATGCCGCAATATCTAGGGCAATGGCCACTTGTTCGCCGGGAATAAAACCGGCACGCTCGATGGACAGTACCAAGGTTTCCAGCGCTTGCTCGTTGCTGGAAAAGTCGGGCCACCAGCCGCCTTCGTCGGCAACGCCATGCAAGCTAGCGCGCTGGGCCATCAAGAGGCCTGCGTGGCGATAGACCTCTGCGGTCCATTCCAGCGCCTGCGCAAAACTGTGCGCGCCGGGGCAGACCACCATAAAGTCTTGCACATCCACGCGCCGCCCCGCATGCGCGCCGCCGCCAAAAATCTGAATTTGTGGCATGGGTATGCGGCCCACGTGGCCGTGCCCGAGGTAACGGTACAAAGGTATGCCCGATGCCGCTGCCATGGCGTGCGCCGCCGCCATCGACACCGCCAAGGTGGCATTGGCGCCAAGGCGCGATTTGTTCTCGCTACCGTCTAGCGCGATCAATACATCGTCTAGGGCCCGCTGGTCATCGGCAGGGGTGCCTAGCAGTGCGCGTGAAATTTCGCCATTCACATGGCCTACGGCTTGCATCACATCCAAGCCGCCAAAGGCCGCGCCACCGTCGCGCAACTCCAGCGCTTCGCGGCTGCCTTTGGAGGCGCCCGCTGGCGCAATCGAGCGCCCCATGGCGCCGTCACCCAGGACGACTTCAGCCTCCACCGTAGGGCGGCCTCGGCTGTCCCAGACCCGGCGCGCGTGGATCGATCGAATCGCAAAGTCTTTCATGTCTGGAGTTCCTTGGCCCAGGCTTGGGCGATGTCTTGCAACTGGGCAGAGGGCTTTAGTAAAAATGCACTAGCCACCCGCCGTACTTGCGCGCGCTGTGCATCGTCCGTGATGTATTCCGCCGGCGATTTACCGTCCACGCGTGCCAAAAATAATCCGGGCAGCAGGCGCGCGGCGCGTGCTTCTAAGGCTTGCGGGCTTTCCCACTCCACGCCCGCCAAATAGCTGGCCGCAAACGCCCCAAAACAATGCAAAAAGTCTGCGCGGGCCGAAGGCGTCCACAGGCATTTGAGTAAAAAATGGTTCAGGCAAAACGCCAGGTCAAAAGCCGGGTCGCTCCAAGTGGCGCATTCGGCATCCAGCAGCACCGGGCCTTGGCTGCCGAGCAAAATATTCTTGGGGCTGACATCGCCGTGTACCAGCGTTTTGGCATGGCTTTGGGTTTGCAGGACCAAGGCGTGCAGTGCGCTTGCCAGATCGGGATGGCGCTGTGCCGTGGCTAGCAAGTAGGGCGCCAGGCGGATTTCAAAAAAGATTTGCTGTGTGGGAAATTCGGCTGCCAAACCGTCTTGTTGTGCGGCGTAGCTGTGGATACGCGCCAGCACTTCGCCCACCGCCTGGGCGGTGGCTGCCTCAGCCCGGCCTGCATGCAGTTCCTGCTTCCACAGGCGGTAGTCGGCAGGCGGCAAGTAGCGCATCACCAGTACACCCAGTTCTGCGTGTTGACCTAGTAGCGCAGGCGCGCAACCGGGCGATGCCGTGTTCGCAACTTGTAGCCAACGTGCTTCATAGCGGTTGCGCTCTACCGGTGCTTGCCAGTCGGCGGCAACGCGCAATTTGGCTAGGGCGCGTTTGGCACAGACCAGGCCCTTGTCAGTTTCAATGCACCAGATGTCGGAAGAGACCCCGCCCGTGAGCGGAATGCCTTTCAGGCTGCTTGCATAGGACAAACCCAATTCACGCAAGGCCCGCGCGAACTCGGGCGGGACGGGCGTGTCAGGCATGCGCGGGGTAAGAGGATTCGACCAATTTAACCAGTGCGTACATAGCTTGGTTTACCGGCGTGGGCACGCCTAGCGCTTGCCCGCGCCGCACCACAAAGCCATTGAGGTGGTCGATCTCACTGGGCTTGCTGCGCGCCATGTCTTGCGCGGTAGAGGACTTTTGCCCTGCCATGGTCTTGGTAATGGTGGCCACGGCTTGCATGGCGGTGGCCTCGTCCAAACGGGTGCCGTCGGCCAGGGCCACGGCAATGAGCTCGCGCACCAAGGCGGCCTGGGTCGTCTGGATAGCTGGCACCGCCGCCAGCTTGCCGTAGCTGGTTTGGGCTAGCCCGGAAATCGCGTTGAATACGCAATTAATCAGTAGTTTGGACCAGAGGTCGACCATCACGTTTTGTGAGATTTGCACCGGCACCTGGGCGCTGGCAAAGAGTGCCTCGATATCTGCCAACGCTTGCGGCGTATTGCTAAGTCTGGGGGCCTGCATGGTGCCGATGACCAGCTCGCCCCGGCCATGGTGTTTGAGGCACCCCGGCGCAGTTATCTCGGTAGCCACATAGACCACGGCTGGAATCACCGGGTTGGGCAGTGCACTGGCAATCAGCGCCGCGTTCTCGACGCCGTTTTGCAAACTCATGATGATGGCTTGGGGCGCCACATGCGCGGCCATGCTGTGCGCAACCGCAGCCGTGTCGGTCGATTTGACGCAAAACAATACCAGGTCTGCTTGGCGCAAAACCGCCAGATCGGTAGTGGCGGGAATGCGCACGCTCTCCACGGCAGTGGCCTTTGCCAAGTCCAGTTGCAAACCATGGGTTTCTATTGCCAGAACATGCGCGGGCCGACCGATGAGCGTGACCTGGTGCCCGGCGCGCGCCAGCATGGCGCCGAAAAAACTGCCAACGGCGCCTGCGCCGACGACGACGATGTGTTGAAAGGGAGATGCGCGCATACAGATTCCTTATGTACGCAAAGTATAGGGTGGGGCAAACTGCGCTGGCATGACCGCGTTGGAGCGCATTTAGGCTTGG
>Ga0209358_10000982_pt1 | contig 23619 bp, 30 predicted proteins | sample LauGreFa1BDMLBSN_2_FD_187574 | JGI IMG/M metagenome (GOLD analysis project Ga0209358, IMG submission 187574) | Freshwater lake microbial communities from Lake Michigan, USA - Fa13.BD.MLB.SN (SPAdes) (version 2) | ecosystem: Environmental > Aquatic > Freshwater > Lake | place: Lake Michigan, USA...
TTTGTTTTCTTCTTTATCTAACTGAATTAGATACTTGCCTAATTGATCAATATTTTCTTCAGTTGCTTGTTCTAAATAACCTTCAACAGAAACATTATATCCAGCAATTAGAATTTTTCTTACTGCTAATACTTTAAAATATTTCTTCAATAGTCTAAATTCATAGATATCGTCTAAATCAAGGTCTTTGTTTTTTCTAAGTTTAGTATTTATAAATTTACTTACTACTAGAGATAACAATAACTCTTGATCAATATTACTTTTATAAGTTCTATGAAGTTTTCCTAATTGACAAGTAGAACCATTAACAATAGGATAAAGGTCAGAAAAAGAACCTAACTTTAGTTTACTTTTACTTCTTTCTCCAGACCATTTAAGATTTTTAAATTGAACATCTGAAAGATTAATTTTAACCGTTGTCATAACTACTCCAATTCTGATAATCTACTAGGGTGAATAATCATTGAACCATTTATTGAATGTGCTTTGTATTTACCTTTTGGACCAAATACTCGTTTAGAATAGTCAGTTCCATCAGGATATCCAATACCTAAAAAATTTGGATTTTCTGCCATTTGCTGTTTAATTCTCATAAGGCGAAAAAATTCCAATATAATTGCGGTATTAATTTCATAACCTTTATCAGTTACTGCGTAATAAATTACTTCATATCCATCACTATACTCTTTAATAAACTTTACAATTCCGTATTCAATTAAGCCGTCATTAACTTCTATACCAATCATTAAATTTTCTAATGAATTGTCTTCTGAATTAATAACATTATTGTTGTGATTATTGTTATTATCTAAAATCATAAATATACCTTTCTTTTTTTAGTTGTGTTATTTTTTAATTAATTATTTAATTTACTTAATTTGGGGCATAAAAAACCCATAAGTCAAGTCTATCGTGGGTTTTTTTAAAGCCATTTTAAAGTTGAAAATTCTTTTTATAAATCTTTTTTTGACTCAGCAAAAGATGCGCTAATAGATCGGCTATTAGATGGCCAAATTAAACAAATACTTTGCGAGATCAACTGTTAAATATTTAACGAAGAGGCCAGTAAAGAGATCGCAAAATAGCCAATTAAGAAAATGCGCAAAAAAAGAATTAAATAATTAATTGCGGGAACGTATTTGAGTTTGTTTTAGCCAAACTTTAGTATACATTTTTGACACACATCAAATAGATTAGAAAATAGAATAATAAAGCACTCCCGTATATTTATTAACATTAATCTTAAAAATTGAGTACATATTTTTCAACACATCGTAGTCCTGAATATAATTTGAATTTTCAAACATATCTGTCTTCAAAATAGGTTTACTAAATAACTCTATTCTTGTTCAGAAGACATATCTTCCAAATAATTTAGCATAGTTCCATTGAATTTAATACGACCAACATGAGTTAATGGGATACTTGGATCAACCCAAATTGACCCACCAATATCTTGCCAATATCTACAAAACCCATAATCTTCAGATAAAAATCTATTTTTCTTTGGATCTATGTATGAATTAAAAAAGGCGTATGTTTTTTCTTTTTCATTTTTTGTTAATGACCCGGTATCATCATTGTATTTTAAATGAGGATAGGCCGAAATCATTTTCTCAAAACATGATCGTTTAATTAACATAAAACCAGTGCCAGCATCATAAATTTCTATTGCCCCATTATCAACTTTTAAAGTTTTTTGTTCACTACTAGCTACTGGATTAACAACAAATCTTAAACTTCTTGACATCAATTCGTCATACTTAATGTCTTTAGAAATAACATCATGCTTGACTTTTTTCCAATTAATCTCTTTAATTGGATAAGCAGCAGTCATAACTTCTTTATCATGCCACAACATTTTGATAATATCTTCTGGATTAAACCCAATGTCTGCATCAACAAACATCATATGAGTAAATTCACTATGCGCTAAAAACTTAGCAGCAATATTATTTCTAGCTCTTGAAATCAAACTATCTGTAATTGTTGAAATAGCGAACCTTATCCCGCGATCTCTAAAATACATTACGGTTTTAATTATTGACATAAATGTTGCTTCTGTTATTTGTTGGTCATAACATGGAATAGCAAACATTACATACCATGAATTTATAGTTTCTTTTTCTATGGTTATTTCTTTATTTTCTAATTGTAATTTTGTCATAGCTTCAGTATATCGTAAAAAATATGCCAGCAACCTGTTTTATTGTGTTTTTAATACGGTATTTCCCGCATTTTCAACTTACTAATTATGAGCTTTTTATAGGTTTTCTAAAGTAAATTCAAACCCATCACCAGGGCCTGTGTTTTTAGAATAAGAACGAGAAAAACCATTTTTATCTCCGTCATATATAGACACAGTTCCGGAATCTTCAAACTCATCATACTTTTCGGAATTAATATCAAAATCTAATATTTCCAAATCTATCTCATTATCAATCATAATATTTGAAGCAGCAGAAAATACTGAGCCGGCTAAAGCATCAGCCATATCTTTTGAACCACCACTTGGGTGATCAATTCTATTATTTGAAAATAATCTTAATTTCAATAATTCATCTTCAACCAAATGCTCATCCCAATAACCACGCAATCTAGTGTCATATATTGCTGTCATCAAAGTATCATAATCAGTTTTCTTTACGCTATGAAAATCTGCATTTACTCCTAATGCTCTTAAGCTTTGAATCATCTCAACAGATTGCCATCTATCAAAAGTTACTAAACCAACATCAAATCTTCTACATAAATCAATAATCATTTGTCTCACTGAAGCAAAATTAATTTCCTCACCTGGTTCCGCTTGCCAAGAATATACCAAATCCACATTTATTACTGGCAATTTTTCTACACCCATTGAGGTTTTAATTTCGGTAATGCCGGGACAATGAGTCATACATAAAGCTGATCTATCTCTATTTAATCCTAAATCAACATGGATAAATCTTCTATGACTATCTGAATTATTAAACCATGGATGAAAACGGCCTTCTTCATCTAAAGGATTATCTGAATAATTAAAAGCTTTTCTAACTAAATTTTCATCTCTAAAATAAGCATCTTCCATACTTGGTGGTTCGCATTCAAATCTTGCTTTAGCTTCAATTGGGTTTCTAACATATTCAGATTCTAATTGCTCTCTTTTAATCGTAGGATTAACTTCCCAAGTAGCAGCTTTAATTGTCCAAGTTTTTGGTTCACTTTTTTCTCTAGAATTATAATATCTTTGTTGAATAAAATCGCCTTTATATCTAGGGAAAGACAAAAGAATAACTTTGCCAACTTCCGGAAATCTGGACATAACTGACAATTTACTCATATTATAAATTGCAGATGCCGAACCTTTTGCCCTAGTATCTCCTTTTAATTCAGAATCAGTTTTAAATGCTGCAATTTCATCCAAAATAATTGTTAATACTTCATAACCTTCCCAACCTTCGCTTTCTGAGTGACCAGAAAATAACCTAACCGGTCTTGAGAAGAAAAAAATTTCTGATACTCTTGGTTCAAAACCCACGCTATTAAAATAAGGAGAGGCCAATAATAAATTTTTTAATGGTTCAAAAAATACCCTTTGAGCTTGTTGAGCGTTTACCGCAAGATTTAACAAATCTATATAAACACCATGAGCTTTCCCGTAATAACCTAAAGGATCTCTCAAACAATGTAGCAAATATGACGTATATGCGATTGATATTCTGCTACAATGGTCTTTTCCACTACCCTTACCGAGCATACAAATGACTTCATTATCAGTATATTTATTATAATATTCAGTTCCTTTTTCTTCACCCATTAATTTAATTAAAGTCGGCTTACGAAAGATTTGAGTACTATGTTTAACAATTTCTTTTTGAATATCAGAAAGGTCAGGCAATCCCAAATATTTTTTATCAGTTACAAAAACATCAATAGAGACTGGTTCTTCAATAAGTTCTTCTTGTCTCAAAAGTCTATCAAAATCTTTAAATTCAAGATTGACACCGAGAAAATCAGACATATATTTTCCAACTTATTGGCAAAAAACCACTTCTCAAATTCTGATGAATTTTCCAACTTATGGACAGAAATAGCCTTCTCAAATTCTGATGAATTTTAGTAGTTATGGGGAAAAATAGCCTTCTCAAATTCTGAGAGATTTTCCAACTTATGGGAAAAAATAGTCTTCTCAAATTCTGATGTTTATTCTGCATCGTAATCATTTTCAGCCTCAATAGTAATCACTTCTTTGCCCATAATTTGAAACGCAATTTCCAATTCTCTTCTGACTTCATCAGCAATAATTGGGTGCTTTGATATAACATCTCTTAAAACTTTAGACAAAATTTGATTAACATTTTCGGCTTTTTGCATTCTTTGAATATATTCCGTATCAGCCTGATTGCCTCCACCCATCAACTTGTGCAGCTGGGCTTTTTTGGTAGCCAGCTCACCTGTTAATTTGATAGCCTGTATTCTCGCAGCAACCATTCCATGGTCTGTTGCTATGTTAATAGTCTCCCACGCTTCCTTGCTTAATTGATCAAACTCTTCAAGCGCTTTTATAGTATTGAACTGAACTCTTTCTAAGAAATATGGGTCTTCATCAGCTCTATTATTCAATATAACTCTGTATTCTTCAATATATTCTTTCACTTCTGAAACTTGCAAAGACATCAACGCTGCTATTTCATTTTTAGAATAGCCCTTAATATGAAGAAGCCCAACATCTTCAATGTCTTTCATCTTCTCTACTATTGTTTTTTTCTTATGCATTTCAACATTAGACATTGATATCTCCGATATTAATCTTCATCTTCCTTAGTTCTAAAAGCTATTTGACCGCCGGCTTCAGATGCTTCTTTTGTTAGATCTTCCAAGGTCATTCCGTGTTCTTTTACATAGTGAACTCTGTAATTAAACCATCCTTGAACCGCTTTCCACATTTTGTCATCAGTAACTTTTTCAAGCTCTATCATCTCATCAACACTAAGAATAAAACTTAAAACACCCAATGGCATATAAACAACCGTGTCAAAACTTTTATCTTTGCCTTTAGCAAATTGTTTTAATAAATTTTGAAATTGCATAACTAAATCTTTAATTGGCTGCCCAGAATAAAAATCTATATTCCCATAAGCATTTCTTTCACGGGGACAATATTCATCAACACCAGTAATAGTTCCAAAAGAACGACATACTAAAGGCCTATATCCGTAAATTGTGCACCCGCCTTTATAAAAAGCGCAATGACGCTTGGTTTCGCCTCCCCACACCCAATCAGGGTCGCTGAGAGCGTATATAAGCGATTCTTTAACTGAATTGAACCATTTATCAGCAAAAACCTTACCTTTATTTTCAAGGTTCATGTAATATTCTTTATTCAAATTAAAAGCAATATTCGCACACTCCATCATTGGCAAAATCAAACCAATCTTACAGCACTGCCCAGAGCCAAGACATTTAAACTTTGTCTCATTTTGTTTTGCTTCTAGAACGCGAACCTGGTTGTAAACCATATCAAGCTCGGTAAAGAGATGTATATCGCTTATAGTTACCGATCTGCTCATTTCGCACCCATATTTTTCTTTCTAGCCATGTTCATTCTCCTTTGTTCCCTTCTCCTTGATTCTACCATTTTCTGCATAGGCGATTGAGGTCTCCTAGACGCTGCACCCTTGTTAAGGTTTCTGCCTTTACCTCTGAACTTCAACAAATCATATTTTTTGCACCAGTTATACAAAGCCTGAGGAGTGATGGCGATATTATATGTTTGGTTTAGAAGCTTAACAATGTCAGTTAAATTCATTCTTTTCTTGACATAGTGCTCATAAAGCCAAGTTTTATCTTTATAAGGATCTAAAGTCATTTTTTACCTACCATTAGATGATACCACAATGCAATGCCGATTGAGTCTACTATATCATCATCATCTATTTTTTCAATTGGAAAATGTCTTGAAACTATCTTATTAACCCTATCTTTTCTTTCTTTTTTCTTTTTTGATTCAAAAGAACCTTTAGATTTATCATTTTTTATTCTTTCTTTATCATTTTTAGAAAGATTTGCATAACCAATTCCTCTTTTCCACAACATTGGATTTATGTCTATTACCTTTTCGCAATGCCGAGATAGCACACCCCATGTATACCCAATAATATAAGATATAATTCTGCTCGTTTGAAAATTCTGAATGTAAACAGATTGCTCAATAATTGCAACAGATGGCTTATGTTTTAAGCAAACTTCAGTAATTCCAGAAAATATTTGATCAAATTTAACAGACACATCTTGGGTTTTTGTTAATGTTATTTTGCCGTAAGCAACCAATTCGCTTTTACTTACATCAACAATAGCCCAGCCTAGAGAGTGCGAAGACGGGTCTATTGCGATTATCCTATTAGGATTTTGAGATGAAGATATGTTTTTGATGCTCATGATCTGAGCTCTTCGTTTAATTTATCTTCATCCCATCCCCAACTAGCTAACCTTTTGACAAATCTTTTTTGTTTACAAAGTTCACAAATATTTTCTTTGTTATAAGTAGAAAGTATTGTTGTACAGGTTTTTGTAACACAAACTCTAGGTTTATTTTTATTTTTCTTTTTGTCATGATAAGCTTTTAGGAGCTTTTCATTAGTGACAAGTCTTCTGCATTCAGAAGAACAATATATGCTGTTATAAACTTTTGCAACAAAAGATTTAGAACATTTCTTGTTCTTGCAAACCCTCTTTTCCTTCGTCATTTTCACCAGACCAACAAAGAGAGCGCACATTACATGATTGACAATGTTTAGATGTTATCTTGTAAGGCCTCTCAGGGATAATTTGCTGGACATAGCTTCCATAAATTTCCCTATATTTTTTAAACAACTTATCTATAAAAGCCTGATCTTTTTCAATATATATTGGCAATAATTCTTGATTGTTTTTGTTTTCGTAAATAACAAAACCACTATCAAGATTTAAACACTCCATATATATCTGAGCTTGCCTATAGTGCTCATCTTTTGGTTTTTTATAAATCTGTCTATAGTGAAAACCTTCTGAACTAATAGATTTTAATTCAATTAACTTTTCACCATACCAATTAATTATACCATCAGCAGTCCCCTCAATTGGAGGCGAAGAGTAATTTACGGGAATTTCTTCACTAACAAGAATCCCCATTTCTCTAAAATAACTGTAAAGTCTGTCGTGAACAGCATGACCGTTATCAAATATCCGATAAGTTTGTGGTCTAAAGTCAACATCAGTGTTTACACCGCTAAAAAGGTAATACCAATATCGTTTACACTGGTTGGTATAACTAGGATGGAACCCATTCACTTTCTTGAAAGTAACTTCGTTTCTCTTAGATAGATGCTCATCTACAGCCTCAACTAGAGAAATTTCTAATTCGCTGCCGGTTACAACTGCTTCCTTAACTTCTTTAACAACTTCTTCTTTTTTAACCCTTAATGCTTTTAATGATTTCATTGGTTATACCCACCTTTTCCCGCAAGTTTTAATGCGTTTATATTTTCTCCTAGAGCTTCGTACATTGTTTTCCATATATCATTAACAAACTTATCTTGTTCACCCATTACGGCAGATTTTCTCTTGAAAACTTGCGATTTAACAATCATAAGTGTTCTATACGCCGCCAAAGTATTTGCTGACTTAATAGCCTGCATTCCCAAATATTGGTCTGGGTTTTCAATAATATCCTCTACAATCCTAATGCATTCTAGGAATTCTTCTGCTTTATCACCCATTAAAGAAGTAATAATTTCTTTATTTACAATAATATCTGCCATTACATATCCTTTCTTAAATTTTCTGTCTTAACAACTGCTTGTTTGATAAATTGTTTTTGAATTCCAATAAAATATTTATAAATATAAATACCAAAGTAATATCCATCATCCCAATTGTAACTAACACCAAAAGCTCTCCATGAGGAGAGTTTATCGCAAAAAAATTTATATTTTCGTAATTTACTCATATTCCGATCCCTTCACTAATTCCCTAAATACATCCCAATCTATGATAGCAACCTTAGACTCGGAGTCCTCTCCTAAAACAACAGAAATACAAGGATATTTGTAATTAGAATTCCAAGCATCTTTGCGCATTTTTTTCCAATTTATAATATTTAAAGTAAAACTTTTTTCGTTATGCTTGTAATCAACTAAAAATTTGTTTAAAGAAGCATCGCCCTTTTTGAGACCGCGACCAGAGTTTTTAACTGGCTTAGCTTTATCTTTTTTAATTTCTTCCTTCTCAGTTCTTTTCACCTATACCTTGATCGCTTTCTCCAGCTCAGTTATTTCTTTTGCCGATAATTCAATGCTTGAAAGACCATTCCACTTACTTTCTTTATAAGTGTACCAAGCGCCTTTGCGTTGAATAATATTCATATCAATCGCAATGTCAATTAGCTCCCTCTTTGTATCAATCTGACCGAGCTGAGGAAGAACATAATAATATCCTGTACTACCAATAGTGGGGCATTGTTTAGTTTTTTCCACAGTCCAAGTTGCTTTTTGACTTGTAATCATATTATTCTCTTCTCTCTCCATTTCACCTTTAGACATGGATAAGAATAATTTAATAATATTAGACATATTGTGATGGACAGTATTACCCATCTTGGCTTTAGTAATGGCATACATACCACTAAGGTCAACAGTTTGGTGAGCAACGAACAACATAATGTTTCTTTCTTTGTGCAAATAATTTACCAACTTCTGCAAGAAATAGCCTTGTGATCTAGCTGACAAACCCATTGCTTTACCGCTCTCCGGCTTATCGTAAAATTCTTCTTTAACAATATTTGATAGTGAATCAAACAAAAAAATATGTTTTTCTTTATCATCACTCAGGTATCCAATAATATTTTTCATAATGTCCTCAACAACAGTTGATTGAACAATTACAACATCTTCAATATCAATACCGCATTTCTTTGCGTACTCATCATTATAAGATGATTCAGAATCCACAATTACTGGGCGATAGCCCATCTTTTGAGCTTCGGCAATGATTCTAAAACACATTGTTGTTTTACCAACAGATGGCGTTCCCCAGAATAAATGAGTTGCCCCTGAATTTAACCCGCCATTAAGGGCTCTGTTCAAACCAACACTTGGAGTCGGAATGATTTCGTGAACAGGCATAATATCGCCTTTTCGTTTATCTACAATTAACATTTAATCTCCTATTCGTTTAGAACTATAATAACATATCCGTGAAGCATGATTAGCCAAACTGATTATAAATTTGTTAACCATTTTTGAACTTTTTCCGCATCATGCCTAAAATCAACACATCTGACAAAAGATTCTCTAGCTGCTAAAGACATAGATTGCAATTTTGCTTTATCTAAAATTATTTCTTTTATTTTTAGAGATGCCTCCTCTATACTCATTGTATCCAGATCAATACAATTATCAGGATTAAATAATTCTTCGCCAAGACTATTCTTGTAATAAGAACTACGAATTATTGTTGGCTTACCGCAAGCATAAGCGTTATACAAAACATGACCATAACCATCTCCACCATATTTAACATGGAAAATAAAATCATTTCTTTGAATTGATTTTGCTAAATCTTTTGGCCCAGCAAAATTACCATCACGACATTGACCGCCATAGCTTGATAATTGAATATTATCTTTTTGCAATATTTTTTCTAATCCAATAAAATCATTCCATCCATGTGTTGATTGAAGTATATTAATATAACTACTTATTTTATTAAAACCAACATTATCAATTGGTTTAAAAATATTCATATCAAATTCTTGATGATAATAAACAATATTAAGCCCCTGCCAGCCTTGATCTTTAACAGATGCTAAAACATTACTTCCGTCTTGCGGTTTAGACCAATTATTGCCAATATGAATAATAAGTTTTGCCTTAGGCTGGTATTTATCAATTAATTTTTTATAAATTTCAACATGCTGCGGTATAGAAGCAATAATAAAATCAAATTTTTTTTCTTTAAAAACATCTAAAGTAATAGCTTTGTGAGTTGAATCATAGCCGGGGTCATAAACATAATAAGAATCATTCTCAATATTATTTATCTTATTTAGCAGCGGAGTATTATCATGCAATATTGTTGTGTTTATATCTAAAAATTGTTTGGCTGTATCTTCTTGATTATTAACAGCCCAATAGCCTTCATAGAACCATTCCATGCCTATTGGTCTATATACGTTGGCTCCCAGTCTGTCCTCAAATAAAAGAACAAATGATCTTAAAAGTGAATTATGATGAAAATCCGTAAATATATTCACTATTATTTTTTAAAATATGCTAAACCAATTGTTGGCTGATTATTGATATTTTTAAATTTAATAGATGTAACATCATTGAATTTTAATCCAATTAAATTATTAAATTCCTGGTACATATTTTTTGTAGATGCAACGCCATGAAGTTCTGCAACTATATTATCAATTTTATCTAAAGATGTGCTTGATACTTTACTAAAAGCACTCCATTCAGCACCTTCGCAATCAATTTTTAATAGATTAACTGAATTAACATTTTTTAATATATCATCAATACTAACTGTATCAACTTTAATTTCACGCCCTTGAGTCCACAAATTTTCTTGCCATTCAGAAGAATCAATTGTATTACCAATAAAGCGATGATGAGCACCAGACTCTGTTTTTTCATTACCATAACGCAGAATTACCGACTTACCAGAAACATCGCTGATTGCTTTTTTATGCAAAGTAAAATTATTACTCCAGCCATTAATTTCTACATTTTTCATAATAAGCTCAGTATTTTCTGGGAGAGGCTCAACAGCAATCACTTTAAAACCACGACTAAGTAGAGCCAGAGTGCAACCACCGGCGTGAGCACCAATATCAACACACACACCGCCATTTGAACTATCCAGATCGGCAACTAAATACTCATCTTCAACTAAGCAGGAATACAAAGTATTCCAGTCATTAGTGCCCTCACGAGTAAATACTTTTACTTCAGCACCCCATAATGTTGTAAATTTATCTTGTTTGTATTCCATTTAAAAATTCCTCCCATTGTTTAATTATTTTTTTCTTACCGAACATTTCAATAGCTAAAGCTCTTTGCTTCATACTAATATCTTTGGCTAATTCGTCATCACTTAATAACATTTCAGTTTTTTCATACATTGCATTAACATCATTACAAACTAAACCACCAATTTGTGCCAAAATTTCATCAACTTCATAAAAATCAAAATCATAAATAATATGAGCAAGTTGTTTACTTATGGAAACAATTGGTAAACCAACCATAAGCGCTTCTATAAAAGATAAAGTATATGAAGCTGGAGCTGTACCGCCGTAAACCATAACTTTAGATTTTTGCATTTTCTCAATTTGTAATTCATGGGGGATAGAGCCTCCGTTTCTATCACCTAAATCTTCATTTCCTGGGCCATAGACCAGACCATTGTATTTGTAAATAACATTTATGATTTCATCATAATGACAATGAGATCTTCTACCTTTAAGACTCTGAGCAAATGTAATCACTTTTGGCTCAAGACCATTCCAACCAGAATATTCTTCTTCATCTTTGCAAAATCTAATCAAAACATCCTCCCCAATATAATTGAGCAAATTTCTTTCTTTTGGAGAATATCTAATAATTTTTAAACCTTCTTTGCGTATCTGCTCAAGAGAAGCCTCAACACCATTGGTTGATTGCCCAATAGTTCTCCAGATAACCGTTTTGTGCTTGATCTTATTCCAGTTTTGGATAATCACTTCTGGCGAATGCATTACGATTAAAACATCAAATGGTTCAATTAATTCACTAGGCAAATTTGTTTTGGGATGAGAAATAGCTAACGCTGCGTAATCTTCATAAAATTTTGCACCCTTAATAGCCGGCCTCGGCAAAGTTATATGACCACGAGGATCAACATAAGCTCCATTTGAAAAAACTTCGTGCCCTAAATCTGTTAGTAATTGCACTTCATCATATTCCAGAATTGAATGGCAACTTAAATAATGTATTTTCATTGGCTTCCTGTTTCTTTTAAAACTTCCCAGCATCTATCAATGTATTTTTGAGAAACTTTTTCCCATGTCATATTTTGATTAATATATTGAGCATTCTTATATGTTTTATCAGAAACTTCTTGATAATTATTCACCACATACAGCATTTTATCACACAAGTCATCAAAATCTGGTTCAGCCCATTGTCCAGCATTTGAGTATATGCCAGACATATTTTTTGTTCCCCAAGTAAAATCTAAAGGCACAGACATATGTGCAAAATCTGTGCAAGCCAAAATATTTGTACAAATTGTTGGAATACCTTTAGATATTCCCTGAAACGGAATATTGCCCCAGCCTTCACCACTTGTTGGGTAAAGCAAACAATCGCCTCTGTCATAAATTGCGGCAAGCTCTTCATGTGACACCTCATAGTCAATCACTTCAATCTGAGGATGTTCACTAACGATAGTTTGGTTACTAGTACCTTTGTATAAACGAGCATCGCATGGTCCATTAGACTTATAAATTAATTTGTAATCATAATTGCCTTCAAATAGTTTTAAAAAAGCATCCACTGATAATTGAGAATTTTTACGAGTTGAAGGTGATCCTATTGATAGGAATGTAAAATGATTATGAGGAGTTCTTTTTTTAGGAAAATAAATTTTTGGATCAACACCTAAATTAAACGCATACACTGGTTTAGTTATACCAGAATCTATAAAAACATCTCGCATTACATTAGTGCATGTCCACACTTCATCCATTTCGTTGCATCTCACAACCCAATCAGTAGGCAACCTATTTGTTTCCCAAAAAGTATAACCAATTGTGTATAACTTGGATTTAACAAACATATCTGGCACAGAATGATTTATAATAATCTCATCTGCAAAATGTCCTCTTTGAAAATAACCAATTCCTGGCACATTTGCTTGCAATCTGCCAATTTCATCTGGTAAAGATGGCTTATTGCGTCTAATAGGTAATCCGCTTGAGCCGATATGTTCCCATAGGCAATCTGGTGTATACCCGTACCCTTCACTAAATTTTGGGATTTGATTATCAGACCAAACTAGGTTGCTCATTTGCTTCCTTTTTTAAATTCTTTTTTTCAATATATTCTTCCACACTAATAATTTTATCAGAATATTCAAGCTTATATGAGTCTAATCGCGTTAAAGAATTTTTATCTTCAATACGAGACAGGCGAACAGCATACCAACTATTTTCCTTCAACATACCTTTTACGCCCTTTAGGACATTGGCAAAAATTACTATCTTGAAAAACTGTCTTCCATCCCAACAGTAAACGCTTGCCATCTCTTTACCTTTTGATGTTGTAAATATTCTAATATTAAAAATATACATCAAAGTTTTTGGGTCTGTAACAAATCCAATGTCATGCTTGTAGAGCCAAGAATATTCGTGGTTTTCACCCTGTTTTTTTAACATCATAATATTCCAAAGTTTAGAGTTCTCTGCTTCATAGACATCGCAGTAAGCATGCAATGTTCTATCACCAATTAAAATGTAGAGATAATCTCGCTGAGCAACTTCAGTATTTCTTTCACCAAACACGGTGCAAGAGCCTGAGTGATCTTCAAATTCTATTCTAAGATAATTGTTGGCTTTTTTGGTTGAGCGAACAACTGCTTTAATCAAAGTCAGCCCCGAATTGATTTCATGAAAATCTGCAGCATTTTCTACAAATTCATCTATCTCTGTTATGTGCTCGTTGGCCTTAATCGGGAAGCCCAAAATTGGCAAAAAGTATTTGGAATGATCATATTGAGATATATGACCAAGTGAAACAAAAGCCCCAACTTTGTCAAGATTTTCCCTTAACGGTGCTTTAACAGCAGATTTACTGCACTTATTGTTAAATTCTTCAAAAGAATTAAATGGTCTTTTATTAAAAATTTCCCTAATGGCAGCAGTACCACAAGTTGCAATATTTGTTAACCCAAACCGAATACCAAGTGGTTCATCAGGCGTAGATATGGAAAAGAACTCATCTGATTTATTAATATCCGGCGGATAAATCGTTAACCCAAGCCTTTGGGCTTCCATAAGATATGCAGTAATTTTGTCGTTGGCAGATTCATTGAACAACAATGCTAATAAGAATTCCAACGGATAATGAACTTTCAACCACATTGTTTGATATGACATCATAGAGTAAGCAACAGCATGAGATTTGTTGAACATATACAACGCCGACATTTCAAACTCAGACCAAATCTTTTCAGATTGAGCAGTTGTCAAATATTTATTGTTAATAAACTTATTCTTAAATTTGTCAAAGCCAGCAGCATCTCTTTTCTTACCAATAATTTTTCTCAAAGAGTCAGCTTCGGACCAAGTAAAATCAGCCAACAATACAGCCATTTGCATCAACTGTTCTTGGAAAATAACAGTACCAAAAGTTTCTTCCAAAATTGGTTTAACAATCTCGTTAGGATAACGAGGCTTGGATGTACCTTTTTTACAATCAATATATCTTTGACCCTGCGACAACAAAGCACCAGGCCGAACCAAAGCATTGGAAACAACCAAATCATTAAAATTATTAATACCCATACGCTCAATCAAATTCCGATAGGCAGCAGCATCTGTTTGGAACACCCCGACAGTATTGCCAATATTAAAGTTTTCAAACACCTTGGGGTCATCAAGACCCAACGAAGCCTGCTTTACATCAAGCCCATAACGCTTCTGGATGGTCGCTAAGCAATCTTTAATCACAGATACGGTCTTTAGACCCAAAATGTCAATTTTAATAAGACCGACAGCCTCAGCGTCAACCATGTCAAAAGCAGAAACCATCGTTCTTTCGGAACCTTGAGAATCTTTTCGGGATTCAACAGGGCAAACCTCATTAAGTGGCAACGCCGAAACAACCATACCAGCAGCATGAACCCCAGCATTGCGAATACGATCTTGCAAACGCTCAGCAATATTGGTAATCTCGGGATATTTTCTTGTAAAAATCTTGCCCTTATCAGTTTTCTTCAACTCATCAATAGTTTCAAAATACGGAGTAATCGCATTAATTTCGGCAAAAGGAACTTGCAACACACGAGCAACATCCTTTACAGCAGATTTCGGCTTAAACTCACCATAAATAGAAATCGCAGCAACCTTATCTTCACCCCAACGCTTCGCCAAATACTCACGAACCTCTTCACGGCGTTTATCTTCAAAATCCAAATCAATATCGGGATAATCATTGCGCTCAGGATTTATAAAACGAGCAAACAAAAGATTATATTTAATCGGGTCAACATCGGTAATCTCCAGCAAAAACGCCAGCAAACTACCACCCACAGAACCACGACCAGTACCCCGACCAATATTGTTATTGTCAGCCCATTTGACCAAATCCCAAACAACAAGGAAATAATCGGCAAAACCAAGCTGCTTAATAACAGCAAGCTCCTCATCCAAACGCTCACTGTACTCAGGCCCCAGCCCCAAACTATTCAACTTAAACCGACAAATTTCATCCAAATACTCGTCAGAATCCAAATTTTTAAGATACTTTGGAAGCAAATTCTTATGCTTGTGTATACGAGCGGTACACTTCTCCGCTACTTCCAAAGTATTTTCTAAAATATCAACTCTATCATACCCAGCATCAGAAAACCACGAAGCCACATCATCAACATGAGCCACATACGGATTAATCTCATCAAACCTCAAATGCCTGTTAGGATACATATTATTGACTTTCGCCACCAGGTCTAAAGACATATCGCTGGCAATATGAGCGTGGTCTTTGGCATATCGCTGATCGGCTGGAGACAATCCCGTATATTGGGATATCATCAACAAAATCTCTTCGCATCCTTTATCTTTGCGTGATGGGAAATGACAGTCTGCTGTTCCAACAACCTTCTTCCCGAAAGTTTTAGCCAAATCAAAAATTCCATCATTAAGCTCTTTGGGGTTCCAAGCCTGAACTTCGTAATAGAAATCATCTTTAAATATTTTAATAAATCTTTCCGACAATTCTTCAGCTCTTGCTGTATTACCAGACATGATTGCCTTAGAGATAGCGCTTGCCATGCACCCGGATAAAGCGACAACATCATTGTCTACCAATTCCTCTAGGAGATCAAAGTCTATTCTTGGCTTATAGTAAAAATTCTTATTCCAAGCAACCTCATTTATCTTAAATAGTTTCTTTAAACCTTCATCATTCTTAGCCAGCAAAATTAAATGAAATCTTTCCGATTTATCCTCCACATCGGTACTGACAGACGGGACAAAGTATGACTCAATGCCAAACAAAGGTTTAACTTGGTGTTTGATGCAAGCATTTTGAAATTTGAGTACGCCTCCCATAGTCCCGTGATCAGTAATGGCAGCAGCAATTTGCCCATTTGTACTGGTAATTTTTGCTATCTCATCGGGTGTTGACATCCCGTCAAGCAGTGAGTATTCAGAATGACAATGTAAATGTACAAAATCGGTCACTTTTTAATCCAATCTAATGTCGTATAGTGAATCAATACTATCAAATTTATTCCAATACTTTTTATTATACCATGCCTTTTTGAGATAACACTTAACACCGGATTTTTGCAAAACTTTTATTTCGTTAAAATTGTCTTCAACGACAAACGCTGGGTTGATCTCTTTAATGATGTCAATCTTTTTACCAAAATCAGAAAAATAAACTTTATTGTGTCCAATGTTCCATTCATCAAGCCATTTTTGAGTTGAAGCAACCGAAGCTTGTTGTTTTCTTGCAGTAACAATATAGATGTCAACATTGTTACTAAACCATTCATTACATTGATGCCAAGAATCTTCTAATGGTTTAATGTTTTTCCAAAAAATTGGATTAGAAAACAATTTCAAAGCTTCTTCATCTTCAGTATTAGTTGTAAGCCATTTAGAATAATCAACACTGACACCACAATCATAATGCAGATAGTCAGATATTGCTGTATCAATGTCAGCAATCACCCCATCCAAATCCAATACAATACTTTTTTTCATAGTGGGTTATGTTGGAATTGAACCAACAACCAAGGCGTTATGAGCACCCTGCTCTAACCATTGAGCTAATAACCCTAACCAAGGAATAAATCCTAAGTTACTTTACCAGCTGTCTTTAACTTCGCCTGTGGTTAAAAATGCCTGCTGTTGCTCGTATGGCAAAAGCTTATATACCGAATCAAGTTGATGAAATGGCATATCCTTAATTGCTTGAGTTTCAGGTGATGTTTCAAGCGGGATCAAACTATAGTTTGTGTCTGAAGCACCCGTACCTGTTCTAGAATATTTATAGAATCTGTCAGTAATTGTGCCAAACTCTTTAGCATACTCAAGCAGAGTAAGACCAATATGGCGCTGATTAAATGTTGTATCCAGCACTCTTGGCTCCCATACACCCGGCTCTATTTCAACTGCAATATTAATAAGCAGATGTGGCTTTGGCCTCCACGCTTTATCAACTACAGCTTGCTCTGTTGCCCAGCAACGATAATTAAATTTCTCCATTCCAGAAGTTGAGGCAATTTTCCATTTCCAATTGACTACCGAAGTAACCACTGGAACAGTAATACCTGTGCCAACCTCAGGATTGTAATTCTTAGAATCTTCTGTCAACTCTTGGCGAAATCTAATTCTATAAGATTGCCCAGCGTTAACTGTGAAGAATTTCTTTGCTCCTGATTTTGCTCCTTTCTCTCCTACTGCCTTTTCAAGGTCTTTTAATGTTTTAATTGATGTAAATGACATAATGTCTCCTATATGATTTTATTTGCGAATTTTATCGCGTTTTGTATTTGTTCTGTATTCATTTCGCCAGGATCTTTCAATCCTTCCGAAACTTTTGCTACGGAAATATCCTTTCCTAAGCATTGCTCTATGATACCATCCCGCATGGCTTCTCCAGCCATATCATTGTCAGAAAAAATAATAATTTTGTCAAAATATTTCTTCAACAAATTTATCTGACTTTTAGGGATTGCGGCACCAAGACTTGATACGACATTACTGAATCCTGCTTGATGAACAAACATTGCATCAATACTGCCTTCTACTATTATAACATCACTGTGTAGCTTTGCGTTCTGCAAATTAAACAAATAATCTGCTCTCTTAAAACCTTTGTTGTATAGATACCTTGGTTGCTGAGTATCAGTAATTGCTCTGCCTATGAAACCAACAAGCTCATAAGTTGCAGACCTAACAGGTATGACTACTCTATTTTTTTCTTTTGAGAACCCAATTTCAAAATATTTTAATGTCTCTACATTGAGTCCTCTTTCAATCAAAGTATTTAATAAATCAATATCTTTTTCATAATCTATCGCTATATCATCAATATTTAAAGAATTGTCTACAGCATATTCATGTTTGTATTTATTCAATTCTTTCTCTAAAGCAATAACATCTATTAAAGCACTCTTACCAAAAGATTTTCCAGTAATACCAAAATATAGCTGTCTAAAGTTGCCTTTCTTAGCGCAAGAAGGATTAAAGCATTGCCAAAGACCAGTTTTTACATTTATATACATAGCAGCACTATTGCTATTCTTGTGAAAAGGACAAAATACATTTATCTCGTCACTAGTGCTAGAACTAATATATATATTATGATTTAAAAATAAATCTTTAATTTCTTTTTCAAGATTCATAAAAATCTAAAGAAAACGAATATGTTTGAGTATCTTTATCATAATCGGTAAACAATTTAGTTTTTCCAGTATAGCCATACTTTGCCCTAGCTTCGTCTTCTAGCCAAGGTCTTAGCTTATTAATCGTTTCAATATCGGCTGCTTGCCCTGAAATAATTTTAGACATTAGATATCCCATTCCTCTTCCCATTTGCCTGTTTCCAGGTTCCATCTTAAATAAAAACCAAATTGCGTTGCTCTTCTAACTTTTCTAGAGACTACTTGAAACAAATCAGAATTGGGTTCTCTATGAATTGCCAACACAAGGTCGGCATCATAAGCCAATTGTTTGCTCCAAGCAACCTCTTCTAACTCTGGTGGTCGTTCTGAATGACCCTCAGACATCGTAACTGCGGCAACATCTATGATCGGGATAGAATTACGCACAGCAATTCTCTTAAAAGCCTTAGATAAGTTCTTGGCTTTTTCAGTTTCTGTTTTAGAACCAGAACTATCATCAAACAATCCATGGTAATCCAAAATCACCATATCCGGATGGTATTGATCAATTTTTGCTTGCACCATGTTTTGATCTGCTGTCTCAACTCCTTCTGAAGTAATCAAGTAAATTGGTTGCTTTCCAGCAAATGTTGCGTCAGCCCATTTTTCATAAGTATCAAGAATGCTGGCATTTGCTTTTATCAAATCAGTATTTGTAAAATGCCCTTCGCCATTATTCAACAAAGTATCTAATCTTTGTCCTTCCTGCTGTTTATTCATTTCCAATGAAATAATCATTGGTCTATAGCCAGCTTTCCAAGCATTAACAGCAAATAATCTTGCAATAAAAGATTTGCCAACACCAGTCCACCCCAAGAGCACAACAAAATCTCCAGCTTGCCAGCCACCAAAAACTTTATCAATAACTTTAACCCCACTAGGGATACCCTGAACCTCTTTATGGTTCTTGGATCTTTCTGTTAAATCTTCAAGCCTTTCTCGCCAATCACCGACTAAATCTGTATCTTTCAAACTAGACGCAAACTTATAAACCTTTGATGTTTCTTCCATCAAATAAGATAAAGCTTCTCTTGGACCAAGTTCAGAAATTAAATTATGAGCCTTAGAAACAATACTTCTTGTCTGATAAGACAATGATTCCCGTTTGGCTTCGTCTAGATAGTACTCAAGCGGTTCGGGAGTTGAAATAAACTCAAAGTCAGGATAATGCTGTTTGATTGTTTCTTTAGATGGAACTTTTTTGTGTGCATCGTGATGATTTACAACAAAATTCCAAATATCACGGTATTCTTTAAAAACATTTTCAACACCACCATTTACAGCTGAAACATAGTTATTTGTTTCAACAATGCTATTAATTAGCCTAATTTCGTAGTTCACTCTAGCTCCATTCGTAATTTGGTTTGCTTAACAACATCTTTGAATTTTTCAGATGACTTAGTGTCAAATTGAATCTTATCAGCATAGGTCTTGGATTGAATAGCAAAATCAAAAATAATGAAAGGACCATTATTTGATTTAATAAACAAATCGCAAGCCTTTAGCAAAATTTCAGAATTATAAAATTTTGCCAAAGCTTCCGCAACTGCTTCTTGACGCGGTGAGTCTGGGATAAATAACTTATTGCGCTTTTCGCAACAATTCTTGAAATGTTCTATCAGTTCTTGACCAGTTAGAGTCATTTTCTTTTTTCGCTTTCTTCCAAGTTATTAGTTTATAATCATATTCAGATATGCCGGCATTAACGCCATAAAAGTTTTCTGCTAAAGCTGCAATGATGCACTCTTTCCGAACTGTGCATTTTTTACATACAGATTTAGCGTATTCAATATCATTGATATTGTAAGAAAACCATTTTTCACTATTTTTATCTTTTGAACAGAGAGCAAAATCTCTCCAGTTTTTTTTCATTACTGCTTTTCAGCGTCAAGTTCTTGCAATTTTGCTTCAATTTGAGCATCAACAGATTGCCACAACTTTTTCCAAGCATCCTCATCCTCAATGGATAAGCATGTCATTTTAGCACCAGCATCAAGGCGTAACGATTCGTAATTACCAAGATTTTTGGTAATACCAATTGAAGCCCATACTTCTACTGTTTCATTGTTTGTTTTTGTCATATTAACTTCTCCTCAGTTTAACTTGTTGTTCAATGGATATTATTCTTTGCTTTACTGTTTTATTATTAATAGGTCTTCCTGGGATTCTTCCCGAGAAGAAGGATACCATATCATACACATCCTGTGTGTCATAATATCTCCAATTTTTATAACTTACACACTTATCTCCAAATTTTTTACTTTGCGGTATTAAATTATTTTTTTCGTACTTACGAATAGTATCTGATCTCTTATTAACAATTTTAGAAACTTCCCCAATAGTGTATATCCTGTGCAAAACTAAATCAGCTTGCTCCAAGGGCATACTTGATTGTTCCAGTGTTGATAAATTAATCATTACTAGTTTGTTTTGAGATTTTAAAATTTTTACAATTTTAATAATATCATTACCAAATTTGTAAAATTTGTTAGAAATTATTTTATTTGTAATCATAAAACCTTATTCTTTTTGTTTAGAATAATTTTGAGCTGGATTAGAACCATTAACTTCTTTAAAACCCAAAGCTGTTAATATTCTGTTGATTTTCCTCAACTCTACATCTGCGCTGTGAGAACATCTAATGCAGGTGATATCAACCCAATATTTTTGCATAGCATAATACGGATCTCCAACATATTTTAAACCACCGCATTTTGAACAACGAAAATTGTTTAAAATTTTAATTTTCATTTAGCAAAATACTCCTTGTTATTATAGATCGCCCATCCGTTATAAATTGGTATAACATCATAAGAGAATTTATGTTGCCCAGTTGTCTCATAAGTAACAACGCCAACTCCTTGTTGCCAATTTTCATAGCGAACAAGTGGTCTGCCATCAAGATCAACACCGCCTTTTGTTGAAGGAACAGCGCCATCTATTCTAGCCAAACACCCAGGAGATGCTGCCATTGTTGTTCTAGACCCATCAAAATCTTCACGAGTTTTAAATGCAGTTTCAATACGATGAATGTGCCCATAGATTACACTTGTTTTTTCATTATTAAGATAAACATGAGCAGTTGAGCCTGATGACTTAACCCTATCTCCATGAATAATTCTTAATTTTTCATTAATCCAAAAATCCGAAGCCGGATATCCAGGCCTATATTCAACACCGAAATCATCCATGCGCACCAGATATGGGACTGTCAAGACAGGCCAAGAGTCTGGCGTGTTTCCTTTACGAATCCCATAGGCTGAGGATGCGTTAATAAGAAGATATTTTGGCATTCTTTCTTCATGATTACCAGCAAGCCAAACGATTTTTGCCGATGGCGCAGCTTCTCTTAATTGGGCACAGAATGTAGTAGCCCGATCAATTGAAGCCTGCATTGTTTGTTGATAAGCAGGAGTTGTTAAATACTTACCTAATGTTGGGAAATCTAGATTATCACCAACGCAAACAACAGAATCTGGTTTAACATCACGAACAACAGAAAGCATAATTTGAATTGCTTTCTCATCATGAGTTGGCTCCAACTTGCCATCGCGCCCCTTGTAGTAACCGATTTGAGCATCTGGAACAATCACGCACTTCTTATACCGTGAAGTTTTTTTCGTAGCAATTCTTGGTTTTGGTAATCTAACAGGAGGGCCTTGCTTGATGACAGGCCATTGCGGGCCACGAGTTTCTCTCCTTATCCTGCATATGCCATCTTTATCAAGTGTTTTGCGACAACTATTATCGGCATATCTTTGGTTTGCTGTCTTTGGTTCAAACTTATAAGTACAATCAGTACCCTCGCATTGTTTCATATAGCTCCTATCGGTTAGAATTACATACTATCATATGGAAAGAACATTCCACTCGTTATTTTGAAATATTGATATTTTTATTTTTAGCACTATCCCGAATGTCTTGGTTCCTTTTTCTCATTGTTTTTCTCATTTTTTCTCGGTGAGCTTCGGTGGGTTTCCTTCCTTCACGATGGATTGCACTATGTTCTGAATGTGTACATAAAAATAAATTTTGCACACGGTTATCTGTTTTTATTTCATTAATATGATGAACTGTCTCCCAGGGCTGTAATATTCTATTAAAATATGCCTCCATTACAGACCTGTGTTCATAAACATATCCTTTAATGTTAAAAGGATGATTTTGATCCAGAATACGAATATAGCCTTTATCGTCTATATATTTTCCCCCGCCATAATTCGGGTTCATATCTCCAGATATAGATTTTTCTTTCCACTCTATATCTTTCCTCTGAGAAGCAAGAACCATTGTATTTTAAGTTCCACCACCAATGTCTTCAACATATAGTTGAAGTTTCTTGATTGCAGTAGGCACTACAGATATTGCTGGGGCATTTGTTGCCCCGGAAGTTCCAAAAGACCTATAAACAACTACTGAAAAAGATAGTTGAGTTTGAGCGCTACCACTAGGGAAAACATAGGAGTATGTACCGTCACCAATTGTTGAATAATCGCCTCTTACAGAAATTGATGTAGTTGCTGAGTTTGATGCAGTATTGTAATAACCAAACGGAGGAGGTGAGAATTCCCAATTGCTTTTAGAAACAGCAGCATCAAAATTTGTTGCTACTTGGTAGATTTTCAAAAACAAAGTTGAATCCTCAGCTCCTTTTCCTTGAATCGTAAACCCAGGAAAATTGCAAGTTACCTTTATGTACCTAAAAGCACCAATAGAAACACGGGAATCAACTCCGTCTACAGGATTGGTTAATTGAATTATTGCAGTATTGGTAGAAACCACATTAGCTAGACCACCAGATGTTGCTTCAATATATTTGATAACACCGCCTGGTTTATTATCGTTAGCATCTCTAATTTGCTCCATGTTCATAGACATTTGAGCAAGTCTTTCACCAGTTAAAGGAGTGCCATCAGACCAAGACACAAAAGAATA
>Ga0209358_10000983_pt1 | contig 23610 bp, 6 predicted proteins | sample LauGreFa1BDMLBSN_2_FD_187574 | JGI IMG/M metagenome (GOLD analysis project Ga0209358, IMG submission 187574) | Freshwater lake microbial communities from Lake Michigan, USA - Fa13.BD.MLB.SN (SPAdes) (version 2) | ecosystem: Environmental > Aquatic > Freshwater > Lake | place: Lake Michigan, USA...
GTGTGCAGGTTCGGGAAATCTGTCATCTGTCATCTGTCATCGATTCAGTCCTCCATGCAGCAGCAGCTACGTCGTGACGCGGTCCCGACCCTACCCAGCGCGGCGGAGCCGCGAGGTGGAAGCGGTTAGCGGTTAGCGGTTGGGAACACAGCCGAGGCAAACTAGGGCAGCACGCGGTGCTGCCCCTACCCCGAGGCAAGCACTCCCCCTAGACTCGATACTCTATACTCCATACTCTTTGCGTGTCTCATCCAACCGCTAAAACCTTTCCGGCTTTTCGGTGTATAACTCCCATGCGCCTCCTTTCCCTGCTCGCCCTCGCCCTCCTCGCGCCCTGCGTCCAGGCGGCCGATGAACCCGAAGCCAAGCCCGCGAAGAAAGTCGCCCGCCCCGGCGCCGGGTTCCCCGAAAGCGTGGCCGGCGTCCCGGACGAACAGTTCGCCAAGATCCGCCGCGCGCTCATGGCGACCTACGCCGACCCGGCCATCGCCGCCGCCCGCAAGCGCCTAGCCGACCTCAAGGAACGGGGACGCTTCGTGAAGGGACGCAACGAGGCCGAAGATCTCCGCCTCGAATTCGAAGCCGCCCGCGATGCCATGGTGAAGGCCACGCTCGAGGCCGTGCAGAAGCTCGACCCGACCATCGAAAAAGACCCACTGGTCCTCACCCTCAACGCCATCGAGGAACTGGTGAAGAAGCGCGGACAGGAAGCCGCCCGCGCGGCCCAGGAGAAAGCCTCCGCCGAAGAACGCACGGCCGCCGCGAAGATGCCGAAAGAAGAAGCCAAGCCGGCCGCGGAGACGACGGCCAAGGAAGCGGACGCCAAGCCCATCACTCCGGGCGAACTGCTCGCCGACGTCGAAGGCGTGTCCGCCGAGGATATGCGCAAGTTCCGCGCCGCCGCCTTCAAGGCCCAACGCGACCCGCAGGTGAAGGAGATCAAGGCCAAGCAGTCCCAGCTCCGCAAGGAAGCCGAATTCCTCTCGCCGGAAGAGAAAAAGAACATGCGCGGCGATTTCGAACAGCTCCAGTCTGACCTGCGCAAAGCCAATCTTGCCGCCATCGCGCAGGCCGCACCCGATCTCTCGAAGGAAACCCTCGAGAAGATCTATGAGGCCGTCGAGACGCGCACCCGCGATGCCATCGAGAAAGCGGGCAAGAAGAAGGCCACCAAGACCCCGCTCAAGCCCTTCCCCTTCGGAGAGAAGAAGTGACGCGGCAGCGCAGCTGCCGCGAGGGCTAGAGTCAGGGCTAGGGCCAGGGCTGGATAAGTTGATCCGTTGACCAGTTGGCCGGTTGGCTAGGGAGGCATACACTCAAAAGGAGACCGGAAACCGGAGGATTGGCGGGGGCCCACTTTCAGGTCTCGGGTCTCAGCCATCAGGGTTCAGGTTCGGGTGGCAGGAAATCTGCCCTCTGTCATCGATCCTTCCCTCAACTTTCCCCTCATCCAGGGGTTACTCATTAGACTACCCCTGTCCCTGCCCCTACCCATGAAACAAATCTTCCCCCTCCTCCTCGCCGCCGCCGTCGGCTCCGCCGCGACCTATTTCGTCATGGACGCCCGACAGTCGGCGCCGGCCGCGGCCGAACAGCCGAAGGCCGAGAGCGGCCCATTCGCCGCCCAGCCTAAGGTACCCCAGGCCGATGCGTCGGAAGCACCGCGCAAGCAAGGCGCCCCGAAGTTCGGCGGCAAGACCGGCGGCTTCCTGCCCGAAGAGATCGAAGGCGTCACGCCGGAGCAGCTCAACAAGTGCAAGGTCGCGATGTTCAAGGCTTTCCAGGATGACGGCGTCAAGGCCGCGCGCGAAAAACTGAACGAACTCCGCAAGGAGGCCGAGTATGCTTCCGACGACGAAAAAAAGAACCTGCGTCCGCAGTTCGAAGAAGCCGCCCTGGACATCCGTAAGGCCACCAAGGAAGCCGTCCTCGCCGCCGATGACGAGCTGACTGGCGACGTCGTCGACAAAGTCCTGGACGTCGTCGAAGAACGCATGAGGCAGCGCAGCCAGCAAGGTTTCCAGAAGGGGAAGAAGTGACGCGGCAGCGCAGCTGCCGCGAGGGCTAGAGCTTGGCTTGATTGCCTTGGGTAGGGTCGGAACCGCGTCACGACATAGCCCACGCCCAGGTAGGGCGGTCATTGCCATGACCGCCGTTCGAGGACGCACGTGCGAGCACCGGGCATAATCTTCGACCATACCAACCTCCGTCCGCCCACGGACGTGATGGTGATCACGTCCCTACCTCGAGGCATTAACTCAAAGGGAGACCGGAAACCGGATGATTGGCTGGGGGATCCGTTTTAGCACTGCCATCCGTCATCGATTCAGTCCTCTGTCATCGATCCTCACTTCACCTTCTCAAACACCGCCTTCAACTCCGCGTCGGAGAGCGGGCGGTCCCACAGGAGGAAGCGGGCGATTTCGCCATCGAAGGATTCCTTACCGGGATGCTGGATCGCGTCGCGCTCCTGGCCGATCGCTAGTTTCGAGGCATCGGCCTTGGGATTGATCGGGAAACGCGCGGTCGCGCAGGGCTTGAGATCGTTGACGAAAAATTCGAGTGCGACCTCGATCTGTCCGGCGCCCATGCGTCCGGCCAGAAAATGGAAACGCCCTTCCTCCAGCTTCGGCCCGACCAGTTTGGGATTATTGACGTCGAAGCGGCCGAAGGTGAGTCCATTACGCCCGCCCCACCAGACGGTGTTGTCGTCATCGAGGCAGCCCCAGAGGCCTTCGTATTTCTGGCCGTTACGCAGATTGCCGAAAAAAGAATTCACGTCCTTCAGGCCGACGCGCTGCGGGTAGACCTTGATGACCGCGACCCACGTGCAGCCTGAGCCGCGGATGAGTCCGTCAAAGGCCGACTCATCATGACAGACCAGTTCCTGCTGACGGAACGAGAGAGCCGCGCGGGGTTCCTTCACGACTGACGGCAGACCCGAGGTCGGCTCCGTGCGTCCCTTCGGCTGACCGACGAACGCACGAGTCGCATCCGGCCCCGCTTGATTCGACCACGCGGTCACGCGTCCTTGCGCATCGAGCGTCACGCCCTTGGCGGCATCCAGGTCGACCAGGAGACCAGCCGAAGGAATATCAGCGGCCAAGCAGGAGACGGCACAGAGCGAAGCAATCAGGCGGAGGATCATGGGGGAGGGCTGTATTGAGGACTGAGTTGAGGGCTGAATCGAGGGGATACATCTTAAGGGGTAGGGGTTGGGGTAGGGGCAGTATCTATCCCAGCCAATCATCCGGCAGGCATCATCCATTCAGTCCTCAATTCAGTCCTCAACGCTGTCCTCCACTCAGCCTTCAGTGGTGAGTTAGGCCCTCTGTCATCCGTCCTCTGTCATCGATTCAGACATCTCACCTACCCCCACCCCTACCCCCACCCCTATCCCTTATTCCACCCACACCCAATTCTGTCTGGAACTCCCTCACCCCCTTGGCATCTAATCATCCCATGTCCCCTCGCGTCCTTCCCCTCCTTGGACTGTCCCTGCTGGCTGCCGTCGTCGGCCGTGCCCAGTCCGCTGATACGGTCTTCGTCGAAGCCGAATCCCTGTCCGCCCACGGCGGCTGGAAGCTCGACACCGCTTTCACGAACATCGTCGGCTCGCCCTACCTCCTGGCCCACGGCCTCGGCCAGCCCGTCGGCGACGCCACCGGCACCGTCCGCATCCCCGCCGCGGGCGAATACCGCGTCTGGGTGCGCACCAAGGATTGGGTCGCCCACTGGAAGGCACCCGGCACCCCCGGCCGCTTCCAACTGATCGTCAACGGCCAGCCGGTCGCCGCCGAGTTCGGCACGAAGGGCGCCGAGTGGCATTGGCAGGAAGGCGGTAAGGTCACCCTGCCCGCCGGCGAAGTGAAGATCGCGCTGCATGACCTCACCGGTTTCGACGGACGCGCCGACGCCATCCTCTTCAGCAAGGACGCTGCGTTCACTCCGCCCGAAGGCGACGCGCTCGTCGCCGCCCGCTCGCAGTGGAACAGCCCCAAGGGCGCCGAAGACCAGGGCGAGTTCGACCTCGTCGTCGTCGGCGGCGGCTACGGCGGCCTCGGCGCGGCGCTCTCCGCTTCCCGTCAGTCCCTCAAGGTCGCCTTCATCCAGGACCGTTTCGTCCTCGGCGGCAACGGCAGCTCCGAAGTCGGCGTCTGGGCCATGGGTGGCACCACCCGCGGCAAATACCCGCACCTCGGCGAGATGATCGAGGAGATCGGCGACCGTTCGCCCGACAGCCCGGGTCGCGTCGACAGCTTCGGCGACGAACTCAAGGAGCAGGTCGTCCGCAAGGAGAAGAACATCAGCCTCTTCCTCGGCCACTTCGCCACCGGCGTCGTCATGGACGGCAACCGCATCGCCGCCGTGAAGGCCATCGACGTCAAGACCGGCCGCGAGAAGACCTTCCGCGCCAAGTTCGTGGCTGACACCACCGGCCACGGCTGGGTGGGCGCCTACGCCGGCGCGACCTTCCGCACCGAACCAAACAAGCGGATGGGCATGTCCAACATGTGGTTCTACCAGGACGCAGACCAGGCCTCGACCTGGCCCGCCACCCCGTGGGCGCTGCCCCTCGAGATGGGCGACTTCCCGCTCCTGCAGAAGTCCAAGTCCAAGATCGACGACAAGCCCTTCATGAAGGCCGAGTGGTTCTGGGAATCCGGCTTCGACCAGGACCCGATCAAGGACCTCGAGTACATCCGCGACTGGAATTTCCGCGCGATGTACGGCGCCTTCTCCGCCCTCAAGAACGGCCCGCAGAAGGACAAGTATGCGCTCTCCCAGCTCAAGTGGGCCTCGCACGTCGGCGGCCCGCGCGAGTCGCGTCTCTTCGACGGGGACATCATCCTCAACAAGGACAACATCGTCCAGCGTACCGAGTTCGACGACGGCTGCGTGCCCACGACCTGGGACATCGATCTCCACTACGCCAAGGAACAGTATGCGAAGAAGTTCCCGGACAATCCGTTCATCTCCCGCGCGGCCTTCGGCTACGTCGACGCCAGCGGCAAGCACATCGCCGCGGTCGACCGTCGCAACGGCTACCCCCTGCCCTACCGCCTCTTCTACTCGAAGAACATCAACAACCTGTTCTTCGCCGGCCGCCACATCTCGGTCACGCATGAGGCCCTCGGCACCGTTCGCGTGATGCGCACCATCGGCATGATGGGCGAAGTCGTCGGCAAGGCCGCCTACCTCGCCGTCCGCGAGAACACCGACCCGCGCGGCGTCTATCAGAAGCACCTGCCGGACCTGATCAAGCTCATGGAACAGCCCGGCCGCATGCGTCGCGCCGACCTCCGCGCCGACCTGTTCCTCGACACGTCGATCGCCGACTACAAGGAGCTACCCGTCGGCAAGATGAACCTCGACCTGACCAAGGGCACGGGCTCCAAGCTCTCCGCCGATGACCTCAAGGAACTCGCCAAGCTCGGCGGCATCGTCGTCGACGACGCCCAGGCGAAGTTCGAAGGCAAGTGGACCCAAGGCCATGGCCTCCCCCACCTCGCCACCGGCTATCACTACGCCGCCGGCGCCGGCAACCGCGCGACCTACACCTTCGAGGTCAAGGACGCCGGTAAGTATGAGCTGCGCGGCTACTGGGAAGCCCACGAGAACCGCTCGGGCAACTCCGTCCTGACCATCAATCGCGTCGGCGAGAAGCCCGTCGTGCTCCGCCTCAACCAGAAGACCGGCGTGATCGAGAAGCCCACCTCGCTCGGCAAGTTCACCTTCGCGGCCGGGACCCATACCCTCGTCCTTTCCTCCGAAGGCGCCAAGGGCAACGTCCACGCCGACGCCTTCCAGCTCGTCCTCGCCGAGTAAGCGATGGTTCCGCCCCGCCTCAGCGCCTGGCTGGTCAGAGGCTGGCGTCTCGGGGCGTTGCTGCTCGCCGCCCTGCTGCTGCAGCGCACGACCCCGGTCACGGAGTCGGCGCTGACGCGGCTGGGCCTCGCCGACGCGAAAGCGTTCTTCCCGGAGGCGCGTCGCCTGAAGTCCGGACCCAGCCAGACGCTGCTCGTCGAAGACCAGTTCGGCAACCGCCTTGGCCGCCTGCTGACCACCTCGCCCGATGCCGATGCCATCCTCGGTTACGCCGGCCCGAGCAACGTGCTCGTCGCGCTCGATCTCCGCGACCAGATCGTCGGCACCCGCATCCTTTCCAGCCAGGACACGCCGGAACACGTCGAGCAGCTGCGTCGTTCGACGGCCTTCGATGATTCGTTCAAGTCCTGGCGTCCGTCGGCGCAACCCGCCCCGAAGCTCGACGGCTACGCGGGCTCGACGCTGACCGCCTACGCCATCGCGGAATCGATCCAGCAACGACTCTCCGGCAACTACGTCTCCCTGCGCTTCCCGCTCCCGCTCACGCTGAAGGAAATCCAGGCCGCCGGCTTCCCGGACGCGACGGGCTTCGAACCCAACGTCCCCCGCCTCGGCTGGAATCTCGTACGCGGCGCCAACCGCGCGCACCTCGGCTACATGGTGCGTTCCTCGCCCTCAGCCGACGAGGTCCAAGGCTACGCCGGCCCAAGCGAGACGCTCATCGCGATCGAGCCCGACGCCCTGCGCCTGCGCAAGGTCGTGCTCCGCTCGACCTACGACACTTCCGATTACGTCAGCCGCATCCAAGATGAAGAGCCTGACCCGCAGGGCCGGACCTATCTCTCGAAACTCACGCAATGGGACGCACGCCAATGGGCGGAGTTCGATTTCCGCAAGGCCGAGCTCGATACGGTCGCCGGCGCGACGCTGACGAGCTACGCGATCGCGAAAGGCCTGCAGACCCGGTTCGCCGATGACCAGCACGGCGGTAAGCGCGAGCGCGCGGCCGCCGTCCAGTTCTGGAAATCCGTCGCCCTCGGTTGCTTCATCCTCGGCGCGTTGCTGATGACCTTCACCTCCCTCCACGCCCGCCCGTGGATTCGCCGGACCTGGCAGGTGCTCCTCGTCGGTGGACTCGGCCTCTGGCTGGGCCAGCTGCTCTCGCTGTCGCTCTTCGCCGGCTGGGCCCGCCACGGCCTGCCTTGGGCGACGGCCCCCGCCCTGCTGGCCCTGGCGGCCGTTGGCCTGCTGATCCCCTGGGGCACCCGCCGACAGTCCTATTGCCACCAGATCTGCCCCCACGGGGCCGCCCAGGAGCTTCTGGGAGGCTTTAAGCGCCTCCATCTGACCGTCCCAGCCCGCTGGCATGGGTGGCTGGGGAAACTGCCCTCCTTAGCCCTGGCCGGGGCCTTCTTGGCCGCCCTGGTCTGGCCCCGCTGGTCCTTGGGCGAAGCCGAGCCCTTCGACGCCTGGGTCCTTGGCACCGCCGTGGCCATCCCCCTCGGTCTGGCCGTGGTCGGACTGGTGGCCTCGGTCTTCGTCCCGCAGGCTTATTGCAAATACGGCTGCCCCACCGGCGCCCTCCTGAAGTTCGTGCGCACGAGCAATGTCGAGGAACGCTGGGCGCGTCGCGACACGCTTGCGGCCCTCGTACTCTCCGTCGGCTCGGTGATCGCCTTCTTCCCGCGCGGTGAGGTCGTGGCCGCCGACCCGGACGAAGCTTCCGCGCGCCGGCCGGTCACCGAACTCCATGGAGCCGCCTTCGGCACGACCTGGACGATCAAGGTGCGCGGCGATCAGGTCGACGCCGAGCTGCTCAAGCGCGAACTCGAGGCGGAGATGAACCGCGTGGAATTCTCGCTCTCGCACTGGCGCGCTTCGTCGGCGACCACGGACTTCAACCAGCTCGAATCCACCCAGCCCTTCGGCATCACGCCCGAACTCGCCGAGCTGACCGAACTCGGCCTGCGCCTCAGCCGCGCCACCGACGGCGGCTATGATCTCACCGTCGCTCCGCTGACTTCGCTCTGGGGTTACGGACCCGACGGCCAGCGCCCGACACCGACGTCGACGCAGATCCTGGCGGCCTTGAAGCAGGTCGGCTGGCAGAAACTGACCCTAGATAAGACCAACCTCACGCTCGCGAAGCAGCATGAGAAGCTGAGCCTCGACCTCGGCTCGTTGCTGCAAGGCTACGCGGCGGACCGCGCCGCGCAGATCCTGCGCCGCGAAGGCCTCGGAGAATTCCTGATCGAAGTCGGCGGCGAAGTGCTCGCGGCCGGAACCTGGCGCGTCGGCCTCGAGGATCCGTTCCAACCCCGGATGACGATGGAGACCGTCGTGCTCACCGACCGCGCGTTCAGCGTCTCGGGACTCTACCGCGCCCGCAAGGCGGCGGCCGGCAAGCCCGTCTCCCATATCATCTCGCCGAAGACCGGCGAACCTGTCGTGCCGACGCTCGAACTCGCCGCGGTCTTCGACCCTTCCTGCGCGCTGGCTGACGGCTGGTCGACCGCGCTCATGGCCGTCGGCTTCGAACCGGCCAAGCTCATCGCCGAACGCGAGAATCTCGAAGTGATCCTCGTCACCCCCGATAAGCAGGTGTGGCGGAGAGCGAAGGTGAAGTAGAATAGAATAGGGGTAGGGATAGGGGTGGGGGTAGGGGTAGCAAAGAGGCAAAGTTGACCCGTTGAACAGTTGGCCGGTTGGCCGGAGTTGCTACCGAGGGAGGTGTTTGCGGTAAGCGGTTGGCGGTTGGAGACATTCTCGGGTCACAGGTCTCGGCTGCAGGTACGGGTACAGGATCAGGTTCTGGAATCAGGCCCGGGACCTGCACCCGGACCTGAACACCCGATGGCCGAGACCCGGGACCTGAAAATGTGTCGGCCTACCCCTACCCCCACCCCTACCCCTCTTTACTTAATCGATTTCACGAACGTCAGCTGCGGGGCGTGCTTGCTGGTGTTCCAGCCGCCGGGTTCGGCGGTGTAATGCGCGGCGACGAGGACGTCGTCGACGATGCGGAACACATAGCACTCGCAGGGATAACGCGGACCGGGGAAGGGCTGGCCTTCCTTGGCGTCGGGCTTGAACGCGCCGGCGGAGAAGCAGTCGAAGCGCGGGCCCGTGCCGCCGAAGTCGGCGTAGTCCTTGTCCTCGGGGAACTGCAGGCGGGTGATGTCGTGGGTGTGGCCGTGCAGGAGCGCGATGATGTTGTGACCCTTGATGGCCTCGTAGAAGGCCTTGCGCTTGGGCTGATCCCACCAGGTGCTGCGGGCGCTGAAGTCGAGGTGCATCGCGATCACGACCGGCTCGGTCGCGCCGATCTTGGCCAGGCGGGCCTTGAGGAACGAGAGGCTGCTCTCCGGATTCCACATCGAGGTCTCCTTGGCGCCGGCCTTCACGCCGTCGCCGGGGTAGAGGTTGACGTTGATGAAGTGCACGCCCTGCCAGTTCCAGGCGGAGTGGAGCGCGTCGTCGGAGAGGGTCGTGACGAGGCCGGCGGCGAGCATGCCGCGGTTACGTTCGCGGAGGCCTTGGCGCACCGGACCGGCACTGCCGCCGTCGTGATTACCAGCGAGCGCGTACGTGGGATACTTGCCCGGAGTCGAACCCTGCCATGGCAGGAGACGATCGAAATCCTGCCACTGCTTGGCGTTGCCGACCTCGGTCAGGTCACCCGCGACGATCATGCCGGCGGGACGCGGGACCGGACCCTTCCCTTTCATCGCCTCGGCGACGGGTCCACTCGCCGGCCATTCCGTGCCGGGGACTTTGCCGAGGACTTCGAGCGTCTGCGCGACGTGGGAATTAAAGGCGTCGGAGCCGAACGGCGGCGTCGTCTTCCGGTAGTCCATGCCGACGTGGACGTCGGAGACCAGGTAGAAGGTCAGGTCGCGGGCGGCGTGGGCGCACGTGGCGACCGCAAGCAGCAGGAACGACAGGAGGAGCGAGGGGGTGTTTCGCATGAGAGGTTTCTGGGACAGGATTAGGGGGGAGTCAAATGGGACTCGATACTCCATACTCCCACCCAGGCACAAAAAAGGGCGGCCGAAGCCGCCCTTCCCTTTTGTCTCAACGAACCGTTCAGGCCTTCTTCGTCTGACGGCGGCGGCGGAGGGCGGCAGCCGCGAGGGCCAGGGCGCCGAGACCGAAACCGTAGGTCGAGGGCTCAGGCACCGCGGTCAGCGTGATCGCGCCGGCGTTGAAGTTGACCATCCACAAGCCGGCATCCGAAGCGGAACCGTTCGCGTAGGTGAACTGGCTCGTGTCGAACGTGAACAGATCGCTGACGTTGGCGCCGAGGGTCGAACCAAGGACGTCATAGGTGCCGAGGTCAAACGAGGCGAAGTTCAGCGGGCTGGTCGGCTTGACGAGGGTCGAGTTACCGAAGGCGTTCGCGGCGCTCATCGAGATGAGCTTGATCGTGACACGGTTCGTCGAGGTCACGCCCGAGAGGTCGAGCGCACCCAGGTCGAGCGTATCGTAACCGATGCCCACGTTCTGAGCGCCATCCCAGATCTTGAAGTCGATCCGGCTGCCCGACTGCATGGTCAGGTTGGCCACCTTGAGGTTGCCGATGATGGCCGCGCCCGGGGCCGCGACGCCGATGGATCCACCGGTGCTGACCGTGATATCACCAGCGACCGCGCCAGCCGAAGCGAAGTTCGTCTGGTTACTGACGACATAGGCGCTGGCGCCGACGGTGAAGGAACCAGCCGAGAGGGTTGGTCCGACTGTCGTGCCATCGCCGAGGGCATTGGCGTGACGGACATCGACGACACCGGCGGTCACCGTGGAGGCGCCCGTCATGCCGGAGTTGTCTCCGCTCAGGATAAGTGTGCCGGCACCCTTCTTATTGAAGGCGCTGGCGAAGCCACCCACGCCGTCGTCCGCGATGGTTCCGCTGAAGGTCAGCGTCTTGGTCGCGCTGACCGTGACGTCGGTCGCGACGGACGCAGTGCCGGCGTTGACGAAGGCGACGTTCTGCGCCGTGATGGCCGCGTTGTCGTTCGCGGTGATCGCACCGACGACATAGAGGGAGTTTGATCCCGTCACGCCCGTTCCGCTGGAGACGGTTCCTCCGTTGAGCACGAGATTATCTACGCCGTTGAGGGTTGCAGCGCCGGTATCGAGCAGGCGCATCAGGCCGCCGTTGATGGTGACATCCGGAGCGACCCCGCCCGTGCCGTAACCGAGGGCGCCTTCGATCGCCGTGAAGGTACCCGCATTGATGGTGATCGAGCGGGCGGATTCGAAGCCGGAAGCCAGAGCCGCTTCCAATTCGCCCGCGTTGACGACGACGTCACCCAGGAAGGTGGTGACACCACCGTTGATCGAGGTCTTGCCCGTGCCATTCTGCTCGATGCGAGAAGTCGCCGTGCCCGAAATGTCGGCCGCGAAGGTCAGCATATTGATGTCCGAGCGGCTGAAGCGCAGGACCGAGCCCGCTCCCATGGTCAGGTTAGTGAGACCATCCAAGGCACCGGTCGTGCCGTTGTCGCCGACTTGGAGCGTGCTGTTGGCGCCGATGACGACGTTATCGAGACCGGTGGAGTTACCGGTGAGCTTGGCGACGCCGTTGGCGCCAAGGAAGTGGAGGGTACCCACACCGCTGAAGGCGTTAACCAGCGTGAACGTGTCGGTCCGGGCGTATTCCAGGTCCGTCAGGATCGCCACCGCGCCAGTGCCGAGAGAGCCGCCGTTGCCGACGACGATCTTTCCGGCGTCGACATCGGTGGTGCCGGAATAGCTGCTCGGACCGGTGAGCGTCAGCTGGCCGATACCCATCTTCTTGAGGTTCAGCTGGCTCGTGGAGGTCGGAGAGACCGCCTTGTTGTCGGCGAAGACACCGTCGAACGAGATGGTCGCGGCGTTATCCAGGGTGAACGTGGCCGCCGTGGCGCTGGAGTTCGTGATGAAACCGTTACCCGTAATCGTGTTCAGCGCCTGCGGATTGCCGTTCAAGTCGTAACCCGCGCCGGCGTAGACGGTGAGGGGCGAACTGGCCGGGATGAGGTCGGCCTTGCCGGAGCGGACGACGCCGCCGGCGACGATCAGCCCGCCGCCGTTGAAGACGAGCGAGGAGGTCGGACCGAAGGACAGGATGCCGTTGCCGGTCTTGGTCAGGCCCGTGAAGCCGGCGCCGGCCGTGGAGGTCAGCGTGCCGTTGAACGTCGTGGTGACGGCCGGGCTGGCGAAGCTGATAGTCCGGGCGACAGCGCCGAGGTCGATGTTGCCGGCCAGAGTCAGGAGCGCGGTCGATGTGCGACCACCGATGGTGAAGTCGCCGTTGACGACGACCGCGTTGTGGAGGGTGCGAGCCGTACCCGCGTTATCGGCCAGCAGGCTAGTGCCGCCGGCGATGGTCAGGGAGCCGGTGCCGATCGGACCGCGGGTGACGACCGCGGCATCGGAGCTGGCGGCGATCATCAGGCCTCCCTCAAGCAGGGAGAAGCCCGTGGTGAAGACGCTGTCGGCGGAGCCCATGGCCAGGGTGCCGGCGCCGTTCTTGACGATCGGCCCGGTCATGCCGACGTTCTGCGTGATGCCGGCGACCAAGCGCATGCCGACCGGGGAAAGACCCGCGTTGACCGTGATGATCGGGCTGGCGGCGGAGAACTCGAGGCGGGTACGACCCGCGTCGCTACCGTAAATCGTCGGGGTGGTCGTCAGGTGGTTGTTCGTGGCGATGACCGGGTTGTCCGCGGTCAGGACGAGGATCGAGTAGTTCGGCGTGGCGCCCTGCGTGTAGTCGTTCGGATTGCCGATATCGATGTCCGGGTTGCCCGTGCCGCCTTCGTTGTTGAAGACGAAGGAGCGGAGGGACTGCGACACGTTCGTGCCGGCCACCATGTTATCGAAGGAGTTGAAGACGAGTCGACCGCCGCCGTTCACGACCACGTTCGTGGCCGGGTCGATCTGGCCCGTCACATTGCCCGCCAGGCTGACCGAGGCGTTGTGGAGGGTCAGGCCGACGACGCCGGAGAGCGTCGGGTTAAGGGCGTTGGAAGCCAGGGTCTGAGTGGCGACCGCGGCGACGTTGGTCGAAGCCGCGCTGACGGTGATGGTGTTGTTCGGGACGTCGATCGCCGTGACGGTGGTACCGGCCGGGAAGTTCGGATTGACGATGGTCGAACCGATCGAGAGGCCCGCGACAGTGGTGAGCTGTACGGTCGTCGCGCCGATGCCGATGGAAGCGGCGGAGTAGGCGCGCTGGCCAGACGGGATGGCGGTGAAGCCGGTCGAGGCGTTCAGGTTGAGCGTGCCGCCGTTCACGAACGTACCGCCGGTGTAATCGTTGGACGCGAAACGAGGCTCGAGGCGCATCGTGGCCCCACCGAACGAGACCAAGCCGGTGGTGCCAGTGATCTTCGGCTGGATGGTCGTCGTGTTCTGATTGATGTAGAAGTAAAGGTTGCCGTCGCCGCCCTGCGCGGCGGCCGCGCCGGTAATGGTGTCGGCCGCGCTCGCGGCGACGAGACGATAGGCGACGTTACCGTTGGTCACCATGCCCGCGCCCAGCGTAAGCTGGGTGTTGGCGAAGGTGATGTCATGGGTGCCACCGATGAGGCGCCAGGTGCTGGCGGCACGGGCGCCGGCTGGCATCGTGCGGGCGGCGCCGTCGTTACTGTAATTGCCCGTGGCGGCGTTACCGGTCGAGACATCGGTGCCGGTGAAGCCCGGAGCGTTGGTCTCGCCGACGCCGGACACACCCCAGGTGTCGGAATAGGTGGCGAAGGTCGTGCCGGAGTTGATGGCCCAGCCGCCGATGATGCCGTTGACCATGCGGGCGGCGTTCATCGTGGTGCCATCCAAGTTGGTGAGATAGACCAAGCTCGAAGCAGTGAGGCCGATATTGCCCAACGTGTTATTGCCGCCGGAATTACGGTTGGACCAACCCTGGAAGAGGACCGTAGCACGGTTACCGGCGTTACGGACGAGGTTGCCCACGTTGATGCGGTTAGTTCCGCCCGTAGAGATGATCGGCTGAGACTGCAGGATGTTGCCGCCGGCGACGACATTCAACGTGTTGAACGTCGCGACGGTGTCGACGGAACCGGTGCCGATGACGACGAGGCTGCCACCCTGGAGAGTGATGGGCGCCGCGGCCGGAATGCGGGTCGGGAGCGAGACCGCCGAAGGATTCAGACCGAAGTTATCCCAGTTGAGGGCGCCGTAGAGGAGGCGGACCGCGGAGGTGGCCGTGAGCGCGCCGGAGTCGACAAGGGTCAGATTACCGCCACGGACGACCGTCTCGCCGGTGTAGGTCGAGGCATTGGTCAGCACCGTGGTGTTGTTGCCCATGCGGACGAAGTTCACCTTACCGGCGATGGTGCCGGCGAAGGTGCCGCCACCGTGGGAGATGAGGTTCACCGTACCGGCGCCGGTGTTGGTGATCGTGCCGCCGTTGCCGGCGGTGGTGTTCACGCTGGTGATTTCGCCGAAGGCCTGGGCGTTGTTACGCAGGTCGACCCTCGAGAACTGACCGTTGAGGCGGAGATTGCTCGCGGTGCCGCCGTTGATCGTCGGGAGGACGGCGATGGTGTCAGCCTGACCGGACAGCAGGTTGACCGTGCCGTCGTTGACGGTGAAGTTGCCGCCCTGGAAGTAGGTGGGCGCATTGAAATTCAACGTGCCGCCGCCGGCCTTGACGAAGCCGGAGGTCTGGCCGATGCCGAAGAGGCTGTTGACGTTGAGGGTCGCGCCAGTGAGGACGTGGCCGACGAGCGTCGTGCCCGTACCGGAAGTGAACGAACCCACGTCGAGGGTCGTCACACCGTCGCGGACGAGGAAGGCGGCGGCCCCGCGGAACTCCTGCGTGAGCAGGCGTCCGCCGGCGCTGAAGCGACCGAAGGCCGCCGGCAGGGAGGAACCGAGGGAAGACGTGCCCGAGAACGTCATCGTGTTGACGATCGTGTCGGTGCCGAGGGTGACCGCGGAGCTTACGCCCGCGTTCTGGCCCTGAGACCAACCGCCGACGCCGTCTCCGAGGGCGCCGCGCGGGGTGGTGTTGAGCTCGCCAGTGGTAAGAGCGCGGAAGTAGTTACCGAAGAAGACGGTGGCCGTCTGCGGAGCGACGCCGGTGCCGTTGTTGATCGTCACGGTGTTATTGACCGAGTCGACCGCGGTGACGAAGGCACCGCCGGGGATGCCCGCCACGGCGCTGACCGAGGCGCCGACGAGGATGCCGGCCGTCGAGGGCACGGAGATCGTGGCGTTGTTGTTGGTCATCGTGGCGGTGACCGCCACGGTGTCGCGGACGAGGAAGCCCGTGCCGAGACCGGTGGCGGACGCATCGGCGAGGATGTCGCCGCGGACCACCATGTTCGTGCTGCCGTTGCCGGTGATCACGCCTAGGTTGCCCTGCTGGGCGAAAGCGATGTAGTTCGGATTGGCGATGGACACGTTGGCCACGCCGGCGCCGTCGAGGTTACCAGTGAGACCAGCGATCACGAGGGTTCCCGTGCTGTTACCTCCACTGAGGTTGGTGAGGGCGAGGCGCAGGTTCTGACCGGCGACCGGGGTGAGCTCCACGCGACCGCCACCGTTGGTGACGTTGAAGTTCGCGATCGTCTCGGTGACCGCCGATGCGGCGTTACCGGAGAGGGAGAGACGTCCGCCTTGGACGGCGAGGACGCCATCGACGTTGACACCGAGGCGGTTATTGAGCGCCGTGCCACCGTTGGCGAGCGAGAGCACGCCGGCGGTGTTCAAGTTGAAGGTCGAGCGCGAAGCCGCGCCGGTCACCACATAGGCCCGGCCGGCGTCCTGATACTGGACGACGCCACCGTTGACGGTGAACGTGCTCCAAGAGCCTTCGGTATCCTGGGCGGTGTTCAGCGTCAGCTGGCCGGAGCCGACCTTCTGGAGCTGGGCGTAGGCCGCGTCGTTGAAGCGGACGAATCGACCCGAGAAGGTCGTGCTGGAATTATCGAATCCGAACGTGAGGGTCGGCGTTCCGCTGGAGCTGAAGACGTCGCCCGAACCGGCGAGGGAACCCCAAGCCGTGTTCTGATTGTTGAGGTCGAGGCGGGTGCCGGCGCCGAGGGTCAGGGCCGAGAAACGGGAGCCAGCGTTGGCCACGCCGATCTTGAGGCCGCCCGCGTTGACGTTGAAGCCGCCGGTGAAGTTGGCCTGGGCGTTGAGCTGCAGCACGCCGTTGCCGGTCTTGTTGAAGCCGCCGGCCGAACCGACGATGCCCTGCAGGACGAAGCCAGCCTGGAGCGGGGAGACGTCCGTGGCGCCGTTGATGTCGAAGGCGCCGACGTCGATCGTCTTGGTGGTGGCGCCGAAGTCGACGCGGCCTTCGATGGTCGCCGTGGTGCCGACGTTGGCGGAGGTGACCGTGACGCCGCCCGTGAGGGTGAGGACGCCGGTGGCTCCGGCCAAAGACGTCGTGTTGAACGTACGCACCAACGGCGTGCCCGTGCCGCCGAGGTTATTGAAGATCAGTCCGGCCTGGGTGTTGTTGCCGAAGTAGGTGATATTAGCGCCGGCGTTGAGGGTGACGATGTTGGCGGGGGCGACGGCGGCGGCGAAGGTGGTCGTCAGTCCGGTGTTATTCAGGATCAGGCCCTTCAGCGGATCGGTCGCGGCCGGGATGAGCGAGCCGTCGTTGATGGTCAGGGTGCCCTGATTGAAGGTCGTGCCGCCGGTGTAGGTGTTATTACCCGCGAGGGCGACGGTGTTACCGCCGAACTTCACGAGGCCGATGGCGCCGGTGATCGTCGAATTGACGGTGAGCACGCCGGTACCCTGGGCATAGAGGAAGAGTTCGCCCGAGCCGGAGGTGATCGAGCCGACATTGGGCGCCGAGCCGATCGTCCAAGAGGTATTGGTGAAGCTGAGCACGCCGCCGGAACCGATGGTGAGCGTGCTGCCGTTGGCGATACCGAGGGTGCCGACCGCGACGTTCGAGGTCGCGAGGCTGTTGATGGTGACGTTGGCGGAGATCGCCGAAGCCGTGGTGTTCAGCTTGATGTTGTCCGTGGCCAGGGAAGTGTTGGCCACGATGACGGACGGCGAGTAGGCCGGGAAACCGTTGGCCCCGAGGGCGCCGACGCCGAGTCCGGGGATGTAAGAGGCGAAGTCGCTGGTGCCGATGACGGCCCAGCCCCCGATGATGCCGTTGGTGAGACCAGCGTCGACGGCCGCCGTGGAGACGCCGTTGATGGAGCCGATGGTGAGGCGGGCGTTGCTGCCGGCCTGACCGGTGGCGCCGGAGAAGTTCACCGTGCCGCCGTTCGCCGAGCGAGTCAGCGAAGCGAGGTTGAGCTGCGTCGAGGCCACATTGGTGCCTCCGTTGATGACGTTGAGCTGGTTATAGCCGTCGAGTAGGGAGACCGCTCCCACGCTCTCGGTGCTGGCAGCCTGAGGACGGCCGCGGAGTTCGAGGAGTCCGCCGCGCATGGCGATGGCGGCCGCGTCGTTGAGGCGATTGCCATGGTTCTGGGCGCCGGCTTCGTTGTCGAAATACAGGTTGCCGTATTGGAGGGTGACCCCCGAGGTGGCCGCGAAAGCGCCCTGATCGCGGAGCAGCAGGTTGCCCCCGTTCACCATCGTGGTGTTGGTGAACGTGTGGTTGGAGTAGAGGTTGAAGGTGTTCTGACCCTGCTTGGTCAGGCGCACGTCTCCGGTGATGAAGCCGGCCCAGTTGCGACCCGCGTTATCCTGATTGACGATCAGGGAACCCGTGCCGGAGCTCGAGGTGATCGTACCGTTGGCATTGGCCCAGGTCTGGTCGGCGAAGAGCGCGAGGACCTGCTGCGTGTTGCCGTTGAGGTCGAGCACGCCGTCCGAGATGGCCAGGAAGTTGTTGGCCTGGAGGGCGTTCTTGATACCTGTTCCAAGGCGCACGGTGCCTTGGTTGATGGCGACCTGGCCGCTGAGCGAGTTGGTGCCGAGGCCGGTGAGCCCGTTGACCTGCGAGGTCGGGGGCGCGATGACCAGCGTGCCTGCGCCGGCCTTGACCGTCGAGATGGCGCCGTTGGTGACGCCGTTGCCGCCGTTCATCGCGGAATTGATGGTCAGCTGGGCCGTGCCGATCGTCCAGATGTTGAGAGGGGCCGAGGTGTTGACCTGGTTCATCACGCCGCCGGCGATGACGGAGGTGCTGCCGTTACGGACGAGGATGCCGCCCGACTGTAGCGCCAGACGGACGCCTTCAGCGAGGGTGATATCGGCGCCGCCTTCGATCGTGATGGAATTCGGAGAGAAGTTAGCCCCAGCCAAGGTCGTGGTGGCGTTGGCATTGAACAGCAGGTTGTTATTGTCCAGGCCCGTCGCGATGTTCGCGGCGGAATACTCGGTCGTGCCGAGGGGACGGATGATACGGTCGCCCGAGAGCGAGGTGCCATTGCCAGTCGAAGTACTGATCGTGGCGAACGAATAGCCATCCCGGTCGGTGCCGACAGGCTGCACGGTATCGGTGCGACCGACCACGGCCCACGGCAGGATGCCCTTGGTGGTGCCGCCGACGCCGCCGTTCTGACCGATGATGGTGATGCCGTTCACGAAGACGACGTTGGAATTACCCGGATCGTTGGAGACGCCGAAGTTATTTCCGCGGAAGAGCACGGAGGCGCCCTGCGGGCCGGGATTCGCGTTCTGGGCCGGCGAAACCGCGTTATCCGGGGCGCTCGCGAAGGCGAGGGTCAGGCGGTTGGAAGCGTTCATCTCCAGCGTGATGGTGGACGCGCCACGGCGGAAGAGGCCGCGATTGACCCATTCCGTGATGCCATCGGTCGAGGAAGCGCTGCCACGGAGGTAGAGGTCGCCACCGCGGAAGACGATGTCGCGGGCATCGACCTCACTGGTGCCGAGTCTTCCGTTGGCGGTGATGTTATCGACGCCAGACACGGCGACGGAGCGATTATCAATGACCAGGCGAGCTCCGCGGTCGAGATAAGTGGGGGTGCGCAGCGTGCCGCCCGAGAGGAACTTCAAGTTGGTAGTCGGCGGGGCCGTCAGGACGGACGAGACGACGAAGGTGTTGAGGATCGGATCGACGGAGAGGATGGTCGCGCGGGTCGGGACGCCGGTACCGGCGACGAACATACCCGGACGGAGACCGAGGCCGGTGACGGTATCGAGACCCGCCAGGCTGATGGTCGCGGAACCGGTGCTTCCGGTCGGGGTGTTGGCCGTGGTGGCCGCGAGGGTGCCGCCGGAGAGGACGACTTCGCCGCCGCGGATGTTGAACCACTGCCCGGCCACCGTATCGATCAGGAAGGTCTGCGGCGTGGTGATGTTCATCGTGCCCGCGCCATACTTGATCACGTTGTAGATATTCGGGGCGCCTGTGATCGGGCTCGAGACATTGAGCGTTCCCGCCACGTTGAGGGTGAGGCTACGCTGGGAGACGGTGTTAGTCAGAGCGCCACCCGAGTTCAGGGTCGAACCGGCGAGGTTCAGCGTGCTTCCCGCGGCGACCCCGAGGACGGCGTCGAAGGCGAAGTTCACGGCGCCGTTCAGGGTGTTGGTGCCGCTGAAGCTGGAAAGCTGGCCGCCGAAATCGAGGCCGCCCTGGACTTGGTTGCCGGTGCCCTGCAGGTTGATCGTATTGGCGAGGGTGACTCCCGCGAGCTGGAGGGCGGCGCCCACGGCAGCGGAGTTCGGCGCGACATTGATCACGCTGGTGCCGGCGGCGGCGGAGTCGGTGAGACGGACCGCACCCGCGTTGATGTTGAGCGTGCCGGCCCAGGTGCCGTTGGCGACGGCCAGGCTGAGGACGCCGTTGTCGTTCTTATTGAGGATACGGTTGAATATGCCGCCCTGGTCGAACGCGCCGGTCAGGGTCAGCACCTTGCCGGCGGTGACCTCGAAGGAGTTATTGGTCTGGCCGAGGATGAACGTGCGCGCGGTCGAGAAGGTCTCGATGGCGCGGAAGCCGACGCCCACGGAGCCGTCGGCGTTAAGGGTGACGGTGTTGAGCGCGTCGCCGAGAGCGGCGTCGGAGTTGACCGAGAGCACGCCGCCGAGGATGTCGATGGTCTGCCCTGCCCCGCCGAAATCGTTGACACCGCGGAGTTCGAGGGTACCCGGACCGGACTTGATGAAGCCGACGGTGTTGGCACCATCGGTCAACGCTCCGGATAGGATCAGGCCGGAATTGAGGTTCGACGCAGAGGCCGCACCGACGGCGAAATGCGACGAGGTCACGCCCGTCATCGTCGACGTGCCGGTGAATTCGAGGCCGAAGCCGGACTGGTTCGAGATGCTCAGGATGGCCGTGGGCAGGGTCAGCGTGCCGCGCTGGATGACCTTGTTGCGGGCGAACGGCGCCGAGCCGGAACGATTGACCGTGACGGAGAGGTCGCCGAGGACGGTGAGGTTGGCCGCCTGGGCGACGTTCTCGACCGTGCCGCGTCCGTTACCGTCGGCGGAGATGGAAAGGCCGCCCGTCGCCGAGATGTCGCCGGCGAAACCGCCGACATTGAGCGTACCGAGGCCGGTCTTGAAGATCGACGAGGTGCCCGAGTCGCCGAGGACGTCCGTGATGGAGACCGTAGTCTGCGGAGCGGTGACCTCGACGTTCCACAGCGTCGCCGGGATAGTGGAAGAACCGGTGAGGTTGAAGCTGTTGAGACCGCCGAAGACGATCGAGCCGACGCCAGGAGAGCTTTCGCCGAAGGTGAAAGCGTTCTGGACGTTGAGTCCGGCCGAAGCGGCGAGCAGGCGGGTGCCGCTGGCCATGCTGACGGTGCCGGTGCCGAACGGGCCGGTGAAGCCGCCCGAGACCGCCACGGTGCTGGCGCCGATGACCAGGCCGCCGGCAGAGGCGTTGACGCCGCCCGTGAAGGTGTTCTGGCCGCCGAGCTGCAGCAGGCCGCTGCCCGACTTGTCGATGCCACCGTTCTGGATGACGCTGTTGACGATGAGCGTGGCCGTGAGCGGCGCCACGTCGCGACCGGCGACCGAGACGGCGCCGACGTCCATGGAGAAAGCGGCCGCGGCGTTGAGATCGAGGACGCCGTTCGCGCTGGAACCGACCGACTGCGAGCCGATGACCGCGGAGGCCGTGGCGTTGGTGGAGGTGGCGACGATGCCGCCGGTGAGGGTGAGGACGCCGCCGGCGTTCAGAATGATGCCGCCGCCGCCGCCATTGTCGAAGGTGAGCGTGGACAGACGGTTCGCGCCGGTCAGGTGCGCCTGGGCGTTGCCCGTCATGAGGACGGTCTGCTCAGGGATCAGGCCGCCATTACCCGAGTAGGCGTTGGTGAGGGCGTAGAGAGAGTTGGTACCGGCGGTGACGTTCGTTCCGCTGGAGATGGTGAACGTATTGCCAGCGACGTTGATGCCGGTGATATACTGGTTGCCCCCGGCTCCGGGGACGCCCCAGATCGGCATGCCCACCGCAAGCCCGGCGATGACGGGCGCGGAGGCGGAGATGGTGGCGCTGCCCGCCGTCGTGGTCGCGCCAATCACGCGGAAGAGCGCGTTATTGGAGGACTGACGTAGGGTGCCGTTGTTGATGACGATGCCCCCGGTGCCGAGACGGCCGGCCGGATCGAGGTAGATGGTCGAGGTATGGATGACCGTTCCGCCGGTGTTGACGTTGGTGCCGGAGAGGGTCAGCGACGCGTGCGGCTGACGATTGTCGGCGCCGGAGACGATGAGCCGGACGGGGCCGGAGGCGTCGTTGTCGACCACGTTGGCGGAAAGCAGGCCGCGGCGGCCATCGTCGCCGAAGGGCGCGTGCCAGACGTAGAGGTCGGCGGCCGAGCCGACGACGCCGGCGGTCAGGTTACCGTTGCCGACGGTCACGAGGGTGTTGCCGTTGTTCTGGCCCATCATCAGTCCGCCGTTGCGGAGGCGCAGCGTGTTACCCTGGAGATTGTAGTTGGCGTCGGCCGCGCCAATATTGATGGAGAGCGTACCGACGGCGGTGTTCGCCAGCATCGGCACGAGGCCGGTCTGAGTGGTGTAGACGTTGTCGGTGTCGGCCGGGAGGCTGTTGAGACCGGAGCCAGCGAAGCCCGGGAAGCCCGGACGGTCGATACCGCCGATGCCGTAGACGGGGTCGAAGCTCGCGAAGACGCGGTCGACGATGGCCCACGGACCGAGCAGGCCGTTGGTGAGGGTCGGGGCGGTGGTGATCTTGATACCGGCGACGCGGACGTTGACCGTGCCCAGCTCGCCGAGATTATTGAAACGGACGACCGCCGTGGAGCCCGCCGAACGGGTCAACGACCCGAGGGTGAGATACGCGGAGGCGTTCGTCCAGGAGCTGCCGCCGGAGTCATCGGCGAAGATCTGGTTGAAACCATCCACCAAGGTCACGGCGCCGAGGGTTTCGGACGTCGCATTGAGCGACTGGCCCGCGAAGTTGAGGGTCGACCCCTTCAGGGTGATAGGCGCCGCGTCGTTGACGCGATCAGGCAGCGCGAGGTTGTTATTATTGATGGTCAGCTGGGCACGGTTCAGCTCGATCGCCGAAGTGGCGGTGACGCGGCCGGAATCCATCACCTGGAAAGTGCCGCCGGCGACGATGGTCGGGGCGGTGTAATCGCTGAGGGTGTGCAGGGTCATGCCGCCGCCGCCCGCCTTGACGACCAACACATCGCCGGTGATGCGACCCGAGTAGCTGTTATTGGTGTTGGCGACCAAGACGGCGCGCTGGCTGTCGGAATTCGTGATGGTACCGCCCTGGACGATGGCGGCGCCGCCCGCATTGTAAGTGTAGAGGGCCGCGACATACTGCGCACCGCCGTTCAGGTCGAGCACGCCGTCACCGTTGATCTGAAGGTTATTATTCGGGAGCAGGGTGCCGGAGCTACGGTTAGCCAGACGGAGCGTGCCGTCGTTGACCGAGGTGGTGCCGGTGTAGAACTGGAGGCCGTCGAAATGGAGATTGCCGCCCAAGTTCTTGGTGAGGCCGGCGCCGCCGGTGATACCCGAGGTGACCGAGAGGGTCTTACCGTCGGCGACATGGAAGAGACCTTCGGCCCCGAGCGTGACGAGCGGAACGGTCAGCGTGGCGGTCGAGCCGGAACCGTTGACGAGGACCGCGCCGGTCGTGAGCGTGAGCGAGCTGGGGTTCAGACCGCCGAGACCGCTAACTGAAGGAATACCCGCGTCGGTGTTGAGATTGAGCGCCAGGAGCGTCTGATTACCGGAGAGCGAGTTCGCTCCGGTCGCCTTGAAGACGGCGGTCGCGGAAGCGGACAGGATGTTGGTCGCCGAGGAATAGCCGGTGAAGGCCTTGATGCCGACGGCGGCGGCGGAGCTGCTATCGTAAGTGGCCCACTCGCTGCCGTTGACCGTGGCGCGGGGAATGATGCCCGTGGCGGAGGTGCGGGACGTCGGAGCGGCGTGGGCAAAGGTGCCCCCCGAGCCGAAACGGATCATGTTGGTCGCGGTTCCGAAGGCGCCCTGGAAGTCATAGGTGCTGCCGGCGTTGGTGTCATTGAAGGTGGCCCATTGCAGGATGCTTCCCTGCCCGCCCACGGTGTTGTCGACATGGATGATGCCGAGACCGTAGTTACCGCCCAGCTTACGAGTGGAGATTTCCGAGGCCGCGGCCGCGGAGTTCACGATCAAGCGGAAAGTGCCGCCGTTCAACGAGAGATTGCGGTTATTAAGACGATTGGCGACGTTGGTGCCCGAATTATCCAGGAGCACGGTGCCACCGGAGTGGGCTTCCGTCCATGCATCGACGCTCGTGAGACGGCCGGCGGAACGAAGCACGAAGGCTCCGTTGCGCACGATGACCTGATCGGGGTCGAACTTATCCGTGCCGGAACCGTCGACGTTGAGGTTGACCGTCGTCCCTTCGAT
>Ga0209358_10000984_pt1 | contig 23600 bp, 22 predicted proteins | sample LauGreFa1BDMLBSN_2_FD_187574 | JGI IMG/M metagenome (GOLD analysis project Ga0209358, IMG submission 187574) | Freshwater lake microbial communities from Lake Michigan, USA - Fa13.BD.MLB.SN (SPAdes) (version 2) | ecosystem: Environmental > Aquatic > Freshwater > Lake | place: Lake Michigan, USA...
CTACCCTTACGGGGATCCATCAGGGGCCCAGCCCCTGATGGCGGGTGCGGGCACGCAGTGCCCGCACCATAATCTTCCCTCCCCCCTGGGGAGGGTCAGGGTGGGGGTCAAACGGCCACCCCTTGGTCGGGGGTTCTTAAGGGGCGTTGCCCCTTTAGCAGGGGCTTGGGGACCGCAGGTCCCCAAGTGATTACTTTACTCCCCTCCCCACTGGGGAGGGGCTGGGGTGGGGTTCAAAATGCCACCCCTTACGGGGATTCATTAGGGCCCTGCCCTTGTGGGGATTCGTAAGGGGCTGGGGCACTTGGTCGGGGGTTCTTAAGGGGCGTTGCCCCTTAAGCAGGGGCTTGGGGACCGCAGGTCCCCAAGTGATTACTTTACTCCCCTCCCCCCTGGGGAGGGGTCAGGGGGTGGGGTCAGGAGGTGTGGGGGTCAAACGGCCACCCCTTGGTCGGGGGTTCTTAAGGGGCGTTGCCACTTGGTCGAGGGTTCAAAAGGGCCCTGCCCTTGTGGGGATTCGCAAGGGGCTGGGGCACTTGGTCGAGAGTTCAAAAGGGCCCTGCCCTTTGAATGGGGATCCATCAGGGGCACAGCCCCTGATGGCGGGTGCGGGCACGCAGTGCCCGCTACATAATCTCCCCTCCCCACTGGGGAGGGGCTGGGGGGTGGGGGGGTAAAAACGCTACCCCTTGACTATGGGGTTCAAAAGGGGCGTTGCCCACTTGATTTTTAGTGCGTTTCGCACTGTAATGGGGATCCGTATTGATGACACAGGAGGTTCACCATGTTTGAGGGTATCAAAGACGTTGGCAAAATGATGAAGCAAGCAAAAGAAATGCGCGATCAAATGAAGAAAGTGCAAGATGAGCTCAAAACCATTTCCGTATCGGGGGTCGCCATGGGCGGAAAAATCGAAGTGGTGATGTCAGGTGAATTGGATGTGGTCAAAGTCAGCATCGACCCGTCGTTACTAGACCCCCGACAAGCCGACCTTGTATGCAAAGCCATCAAAGAAGCCACCAACGCCGCCGCCAAAAAAGCCAAAGATTTGGTCACCCAGCGACTGTCCGCCGTGTCAGGGGGATTAAACTTGCCAGGCATGTAGCCATGACCCAAGACACGCCACTGGCCGCATTGGTCACCCAATTATGTAAGCTACCCGGTGTGGGACCCAAATCAGCCCAACGGATGGCCTTTCATTTGCTGGGGTTGCCTTTATCAGAGGTTGAAACCTTTGCCTCGGTCATGGCCACCGTACGACGCACCATCCGATATTGCCAGGATTGCTTTTACCTTACCAATAGCCATCGATGTCGCATTTGCGACTCACCCAAACGGCACAATGGGCAACTCTGTGTGGTGGCCGATCCCCGAGATGTGGCCTCGTTGGAACGGTCAGGAACCTATCAGGGGGTCTATCATGTATTGGGGGGCTTGATTTCACCCTTGGATGGACGAAACCCGGATACATTGCGGATACCAGAATTAAAACACCGAATGGGAACCGGCGCCTTTCAGGAAGTGGTATTGGCCATTAATCCCACCATCGAAGGAGAGGCCACCATCCATTATTTGGCCAGTTTATTGGGTCAAACCGCCGTCACCGTGAGCCGCTTGGCATCGGGGTTACCGATTGGGGCTGACCTGGAATTTGCGGATGAATTAACCCTCACCCGTGCGTTTATTGAGCGAGTGGGAATAAAATAAAAGGAGATCACCCATGAAACCATCACCGGTAGTATCCAAACGATTGATGGGCGATGAAATAGCCAAACAATTCGGGTTCAGTCATGCCATGGGCCGATCCATCGTCGATTCCGTATTTGCCACCATGACCCGTGCCCTGTTACAAAACCAATCCATTCGGGTGGTCGGATTTGGACACTTTGTATTGCGACACCGAGTGGCCCGCCAGGGACGTAATCCCCAAACCGGACAACGCATCCCATTGCCAGTGACCACCACCATTGGGTTTATACCCAGCGTGGCATTACGCCGACGCCTCAAGTCCCCGCCCAATGAATGAGGCAATGGGTCCCGATGATGAGGCATTTTTAAGCCTATTCCCAACAGACCGTCACCCATTAATAGGCCAGCATGGCATATCGGCATTACAAGAGGTGGTCATGGACCTGGGATCATGTGTCGAGATTCGGCACACCAAGGGAACCGACCGACTCAAAGACTGGGTCGTTAACGATGAGCTACTGTGCTATGTCATCGAACGCCTCACCCCCTTTAACCGAGATAACCGTGCCGGCATCGCCCGCACCCTGCATCGCATCTCAGCCATTCGAAACCGACGGGGCGACATTGTGGGGCTGACCTGTCGCTTAGGGCGGGCCATCATGGGGACCATTGACCCACTCAAAGACTGCGTATTATCCGGAAAAAGCATGCTGTTTTTGGGGTCCCCCGGCAGTGGGAAAACCACCAAATTGCGAGAAGTCGCCCGGTGGTTGGCCACCGACCATCAGAAACGTGTGATGGTAGTGGATACCTCCAACGAAATAGCCGGCGAAGGCGACATTCCCCACCCTGCCATCGGGTATGCCCGTCGGATGCAAGTCGCCGATCCGCTGCTTCAACACGCCATCATGATTGAAGCGGTTGAAAACCACACGCCCGAAGTCATTATTGTAGATGAAATTGGCACAGAAGCCGAAGCCCATGCGGCCCGTACCATTGCCGAGCGTGGGGTCCAACTGATTGCCACCGCCCACGGACACGGCATCGAAAGCATCATCAAAAACCCCTTGCTATCCGATTTGGTAGGGGGGGTTCATTCGGTGGTGTTGGGTGACGATGAAGCCAAAATACGAGGGTCTCAAAAAAGTATTTTGGAGCGCAAAGCAGCCCCCACATTCGACCGGGTCGTTGAAATCAGGGACCGTCACACCATGGCCTTGTACCGGGATGTGGCGCGAACCGTCGATGGCATTTTGGCCGGCGAGCGGGTGATGCCTGAGATGCTGCATCTCAACCGCCCCAACGAGCCACTGCCAACAAAAAAAGGCCCCCGTCAATTCTGGCTGATAGGGGTATCCACCCATCATGTTACGGGAGCATTAAAGCAGTTGGACACCCCCTTTGCCTGGGCCAACACCCTGGACGAAGCCGAGGTAATCATTGGCCTAGATACCCAAACCAAACGCGTGCCGCGACTCAATGCCAATGGCCAATCGATGGTCATCATACGGGTCAAACGTGACCAACGAGGGGAAATAGAAAATGCCTGCCGGGTGGCATTGTCGCCCCCCGGTACCCAAGACCATTTAGAAGACAATGCCATCCGAGACATCGAGCGCATTATTGCCCAAGTAAAACAAACCCATCAAGCAATGGATGCCTTGCCGTGTACCCAAGCCTTGCGTCGCATTCAGCATGATGTGGTAAGCACCCACGACCTCAACGCCATCAGCGTGGGGGATGAGCCGGAGCGGCGGGTCAGGGTATTCCCACCCCATCTATCATCATGAATCGGCCTCCGTTTATTACATTTGAAGGCATTGAAGGATCGGGTAAAACAACGGTATTACGTCGCATTGAAACATGGTGCCATGAAAATCGAACCGAATGGGGTATCCCCGGTATCGTGGTCACGCGTGAACCAGGGGGAACCCCCATTGGCCGTCATATCCGGTCTTGGTTGTTAGACCCAGGCACCACCTTTCATCATGGGTATTCAGAATTTTTGATGTTTATGGCCGATCGGATGGAACATGTGGCCCAGGTGATTTTACCAGCATTGTGCAGTGGACATGCCGTATTATGCGACCGATTTGCCGATTCCACCTTGGCCTATCAGGTGGGAGGGCGGGGATTGTCACGCCATCTGGTGGATCAGTTGCACGACCAAATGGGAATATGGCCTGACTGTACCATCTTATTAGACGTCGCACCCGAAGAAGGGTTACGCCGGGCCAAAATGAGGGCCAAGCTTGATCGGTTCGAATCAGAAGAGGTGGCGTTTCACCAGCGGGTTCGTGCCTACTACCACCAATTAGCCAAGGAATTCCCCCAACGGGTGATTCAAATAGACACCACCCCATTATCACCCGATGAGGTCTATCATCAGGTCATCGCCCACATCATGCCCTTGCTAAACCGCAAGCGATAACCCATCCCCAAACTTGGCGTACACGGGCGACTGGTCCACCATCTCAAAGGGACCTATGGGGGAAAAAGGGACCTATGGGGGAATCGGATGTCATAACGGTCCCGTTTTTAGTCAATGAAACAGGGTTACCCAAAGGTGATCAGAAAAAACAACGGGCATTCTACCTGGTGTTATAACAAAAAAAATCATTTTGTGATGATCTGGGGTGCCATTATAATAGGGTATTGGCATCACCAAGCCGTGGTGATGTCACACAAACCAAAGAAAAGAACACGTTATATTGAGAAATGCATTCAGCCTCGACCCAAGTACCATTACCACCAACCCAACCCACCCAATTTCATCATTTTTAGGGTGTCTATGGACGAACATTGCAAGGGGTTTATTTAGTATTCAATGTCAGGGCCTAACAAAAAATAGTTGCTTACCAGCACAGTCCAATAGGGGGCTAGGACGCACACAACTAGGCACCATATTTAAAACCTACCCCGTACCACTGTTCACACTATTATCTTTATTGACACCTCAGCGTATTATTCGACACCTATTATCAGAACACGCACAAACCCGTCGTCAAAATCCAAGGACCCCTACCCTTGTTTTAAGAGGCCTCAACTTGGATGGAATGGATTTGTCTACACTTGATTTATCTGGGATTCAATGGGACTGTACCAGCCTTAGAAAGGCCAACTTAAGTGGCTGCAACTTGTCCCAAACGTCTTTTGTGATGGCCGATTTAAGGGGGGCCAACTTATGTCGTGCCAACTTAAGCCATACCAATTTAAGGGGGGCCCAATTAGATCATGCCAACTTAAGCGATGCCAATTTAAGAGAGGCCAATTTGAGGGATGCCAAACTAAGCATGGCCGATTTAACCGGTTCCAACCTGACAGGGGCTGATTTAAGCATTTCCAATCTGTTTTTGCACCCCGTGATCGTAGAAACAGAGTTAATGAGGGCATTTTTTCTAAGAAAAGAGCAGTATGTCAATATGAACGATTTTAATCGTGCTAAAGTAAACAAAGCCAAGCAATTGCTAAGGGGCGATTGGAACGCCAGCATCGGGGTGAATCTGTTGCGAGAAATAGTGGCTAACAACCCAACACACCCTGCTCTTGAAAGCATCCAACTGGTTATAACCCCTCAAGATCTAACCGAATCTGATGTTGTGACACTAGTGGGTCATTTACGCCATTTGGGTCATTCAACAATCATTTCAATTGAAAACAGTCCCATACCAAAAGAATTGGAATCCTTACAAACTCGTGCGGCAATACAACTAATACAGTCCGCCCCATCCAAACCATTGCCAGACATCTTTCAAAAACTCATTGAGAACCCTGATTGTTCAATCACCCCATCCCCCGTCTTGGATGCCCTTCTCAGGCTACTAGTTCAAAAGAATGAGGTGTCACCAGAGTAAATCCAACACAAAAAGTACGCGACCATTAGCAAAGCAAGGGGGGAATAAAAGAATGCCATACTCTGTCAATAGACATGATAGATGACCATAAACACCGTTGTGCCGAATGATTCCCCCACAACCCCACGACGACGACCGTCCGTTCATTCCTCATGGTACCCGCCACGATATCCCAGTACCCCTCCAACGCAGGGCCATAACGCACAGCAAAGAAACAACAGGTGACAACGGGTCATCAAAGATCGTCCAATGACCCCCCCTTTTTTTATTTGAGGGACTGAATGCCCCATTACCCCGGATGGTAATCCCCACCCTCAACAAACCGACTCAACGCAGTGGCCATCGTCGCCATCACCTGTTTCGTCACAGGGCCCACCTGACCATTGCCAATGCATTCCCCATCCAGACGGGTGACACCCACCACCCCCCTCACACTCGAACACAAAAAGACTTCATCCCACTCTTTGCGTTCATCCCAGCTTACCTCGACTTCTTGTCCACCCACCCATTCCAACACCCTCCGACGGGTAATGCCCGCCAAAATCCGCCCATCGGATGGGGGGGTACTCACACGCCCATTTTTCACCACAAACACATTAAACGTCGATCCCTCCAAGACCAGTGGATGGGAATCCTGGGATAAAAACAACACATCATCAGCCTGATGCTGACGAACCACCGTATGATGGGCCAGTACCGAAGCCGCATAAAACGTGAATTTAACCGCCGCAAATGCCCGCTCATGCACCATGGTAGCCAAGTGAAACCCATTCTCTCGTAACCGATCGTCAACGGGATGATAGGGCCTTACCAATACGGACGGCCACGCATCGCCCGATGATGCCATCCCACCCGATACCACCTCACCCCCTGATAAAAACAATTGCATCACCACATCGTGTGATCCGGCATCATTGGCGTCTAACAACAGGGGGATTGCTGACGCCATATTCTCAATCCCATCCCCCACTGTCATACCCATTACACGAGCCGCCGCATCAATGCGTTGCAGATGGGCGACCTGGTCTAGCAAGCGACCGCCGGCTGTTCGGGCAGTGGTAAAAATACGATACCCTCGCAAGGTACCCAATATATCGTCTACCCCCAACATACCCAACGCCTCGGTTGGGCCTATCTGACCACGATGAAATGAAATCATGATGTTTGCGATCCTAACTTTCTATTATCTCCCCCAAAGGGGCATTACAAACTGAACGGAACAAAAAATCAAGCATTCCCCATCGATGCCTAACCGACACCCCCCTACTTAACCCACACCCCATACCGTCAGTCCCCCGCATGGGCCCCATTAAACCCATCACAAAAAGACCGTTGCCATCTGCCAAACATGCCCATGCCTCACCTCAAAACCCATTCAAAAGAAATATCCAACCTGGCAACCTTGTCACACAAGTAAAATCGATGGGGGCATGAATCGCCACCCACTGTCGTTGCACCCCCCCCCTTTATATAGATTCAATCATCAGAGGCCAGTCACTTGAGGGGACTAACACACTCACCCTTCCCATGAGAACGAGATGATGACTGAGTGGGTTCAAGGGCACGCCACGCTTGCCATCGCCCCCGCCCCATCGATACACGACAAAGCATCATCCGGGTACACAAAACACCTTCATCACATCCCAGATATCAGCCCCCCATCACCACCCACTGGGTACACACCCGAACACGACGCGATGTCATCATCACCCAATCCATTGACTGAATGAGTCGCAAGGGAGCACGTCCCCACAGAATGGGGCCCCATCCATCGTGTCATCCAACAGGGTGAGTGTCCTACCCAAGGGGGTGTGATCACCACCCCGTCACCGCAATGGGAGACCAGCACCCCTATGCCGTGGTGTGACTGATCAATCGATTCAGTCGTTTGCCCTCACGGCCTTTCCAACTGCCTTTGTGATAGGCGTAACCCGCCATCAATGGGAACGCAATCGTGGCCTCTGAAAACACCATCTGCTCGTATACCGTATCCACCTTGCCCCACGAACAGGCCTCTTTTAGTGTTGACCCAGACAAGGCCCCATCACGCTCATCGGCAACCGTAATTTGGACCGCATACTTGTGCATGGCCACATCCTGATCGGTAATAATTTCAGCTGCGACCACAATATCCTGAACAAAGTTTTTGGGTACCCCACCACCCAGCATCCAAATCCCCGTATCTGGATGGGCCAACTTAATTTGGGTGATCTCATAAAAATCAGCTGCCGAATCAATGGTGACTTTGGGTCCTTTGGTCACGTGTTGATGATGCACCAACCCAAAACCTGCGGAACAATCAGAAAATGCCGGCACAAAAATGGGCACCTCTTTTTCAAAAGCAGTACGCACAATCGATCGGGGCCCATGGGGATGATGCTGCTGTAAATAGCGTCCCATTTCAACAATAAACTCACGCGATGAATAGGGACGTGGTGCCAAAGTGCCACACAATTGGGCAATCGTATCGTCGCAAACCCTTAGGTTTTCTTCATCAATAAATGTGTCATAAATCCGATCAATCATCAGGGTACGCAGTTCATGATCATCCACATCCGGTGTTCCCACATAATGGTGAAACCCCAATGCCTCAAAAAAATCTTGGTCGACGATATTCGCACCCGTCGAGACAATCGCATCGACCATATTGGCATCCAATAATGAGATGATCACCTCCTTGAGCCCCGCACTAATCAACGATCCGGCTAAGGTCAATATGACCACACACCCATGATCCCCCATCATGCGGTCCACAATGTGAGACGCCCTCGCCAAATTGCGTGCCTGAAACGCCGTTTGACCCATCGCATCGATCATACCCACCACATTAAAATCATCCAGCGATACATGAACCACTCGTTGGGCCAGCAATGCTTGTTTTCTTGTATTCATCCCATTCTCCTCATCATCATCGAGACCCTGTTACCCAATTGAACGGGTCCTATTACCGCCATCCACTGCCCCAAATGAGGGCCCGTCGCTTGCCCCGTTAACACCCAACGAACCGATTTAAACCCCTTGCCTTTGGGGATACCCAGTCCGGACACCCACTCGCCCAAAGACCGATCCAAGGCCGACGCGGTCCAATCGGTTTGAGACGAGACCCACCCCGCTAATCCCGATACCACCAATGGCTCCAACGATCCCTCGGGTAACCCCTGCAAAACGGACCCTACCCACTCATCTGAATGAGCATAGACCTGCAAATACGACTCAAATTCCGTTAAAAAATGGACGTTATCACGCACCGACACCAGCATGGCAAGCAAACGATCACGGCCAGGATAACCCAAAGAGGCCATCAAGGCATCGGTTAAATACGGCATCACATGATCTACCAATTGATCATCTGGCAACCGGCGAATGTAATGACCATTCAGCGATTTTAATTTTTCAGGGTCAAACACAGCCCCAGATTTGGTCACACGGTCCAACGAAAAAACCGCCACCATCTCAGCCCAACTCATCACATCACGGCCGTGTGGATCGGACCAACCCAACAACATCAACTGATTGAGTAGTGCCTCGGGCAACACCCCCATCTCTCGATACGCTATCACACTCGTGGCCCCGTGCCGCTTTGACAACTTGCTTTTATCCGAGCCCAAAATCATGGGTAAATGTGCAAATTGAGGGGATGCGGCACCCAACGCCTCGTACAGGGCCATTTGCTTGGGGGTATTTGAAATATGGTCTTCACCCCGAATCACCATCGTAATGCCCATATCACGATCATCCACCACCACCGCAAAATTATAACTGGGTGTCCCATCTGACTTTAACATCACAAAATCACCCAATAAATCACCGTCAAACACAATCTCACCACGCACCACATCCTGAAAATGCCACTGGCGACCAACTGGCATGGCAAACCGTATAACGGATGGACGGCCATCATCGGCCTGAACCCCGGCCCCACGACACCGTCCCGAATAAATATAAGGCCGTTTTGCTGCCTCGGCTTGTGCCCGCTCTGCCTCCAATTCCAAATCGGTACACACACACCGATACGCATGACCCGACGCCACCAGCTGCTCAGCCACCTCACGGTATCGGGCTAAGCGCTCGGATTGACGATATGGGCCCACCAACCCTCCCATCTCAGGCCCCTCATCCATTGTAAGGCCCAACCAGGCCAAGCCGTCATAAATCCCTTGTTCATAGGACCGATCAGAGCGGGCCAGGTCCGTATCCTCGATACGCAATACCACCACCCCGCCCATGGCCTCCCGGGCCATCACATTAAACAGGGCCGTACGCAAGGTTCCGATGTGCAAGTGTCCCGTAGGAGACGGGGCAAAACGAAAACGGTTCATGGCATGGTAACCGTGTGATCCAACACCGGAAATTGGGCCCTTAAATCCCGTTGCGAAAACCCATCCAAATCGGCCACCAATACCTCTTCGCCATCCGCCGACCCTTTGGCTAAAATTTGACCCCACGGATTCACAATCAAACTGTTGCCATAGGTTGGAACACCCCCATTGGCCAATCCATGTTGATTGGGCGCCAATACAAAACACAAGTTTTCGACTGCCCGTGCCCTGACCAACACTTCCCAATGGGCCGCACCTGTTGGTTTGGTAAAGGAACTGGGCACGCACAAAATGGTCACACCCCTGGCGGCATAATACCGGTATAATTCCGGGAATCGTAAATCATAACAAATACTAAGCCCCACTTTATAATCGCCCACTTTCCCAATGCTGGGCGAAGAGCCCGGCAAAAAAGTGTCCGATTCCCGAATGGTATGCCGATCAACTTGCACATCAAACAAATGCATTTTTCGGTAGACGGTTTGAATGGCCCCATCCTCATCAATCAACACCGATGTATTGGCCACCCGATCATTACCCAATACGTTTTCAATCACACTACCCAACAAAATCGCCACATTATAATCCTTGGCTATTTTCTGAAAGACCTTGGTCGTCGGGCCCGGAATTGACTCGGCATGAGACAACACGCCCTCTTTGGGACCACGGTATGAAAACACTTCCGGCAACACCACAAATTTGGCCCCTTTTTGAATGCCTTCCATCACCAGTGCCTGGGCTTTGGCCATATTGGCCTGATAATCGGTCCCCGCATTTAACTGTACTACCCCCGCCCGAATGGTTGCCGTCATATAATCCTCTCCTTATTTTTGGGTTACCCCACTGCCAAAGTGGGTGTTTCTGGCCCCATAATATGGGCATATACCTGGCAAATACGGTCCAACTCTTGACGCAATTGGGCCAAGTCAGATCGTATCAACGAATCATGGGCAAATGACACCGCCCGATTGGCCAATAATGCCACATAATAATCCAAGCCTTTTCGCAACTGATGAAAATACCCACGCAAATACACCACCCGCTTGGTAGGAGGCGCTGGCAACGACGCCTTTAATTCAGCCAAAAAATGGGTGACATACATACGGGCCTCTTCAACGAATAAATGAGGACGGGGCCCCTCATCCATCACATTAAGCCGCCCATAAATATGGGCCACCATGTCCGCAAACGATATTATTTTTGAAAAATACGCCAAATTGGGGCCGGGGCATACCGCCGTTTTTAACGGTCGTTTGTTATCAATCCCAAACCGTAGCAACGCACTGGCCGCCAAATCCTCACACAAACACGCCTTGTCAATCACAGACTGCACATGCCATGCCTGTTCGTCTGAGGACATACCCGATTGGGCAATCTCAGCCAGTTTCTTTTTCTGAAAAACAGAGGATGCCGTGCAAATGGGTTTGGTCGTATACTCTGTATTGGACACCAAAAAGCCTTTCGGACAAGGGCTACCTGGCTTTCCATCCGCCGCTCGCTGATACTTCTGCACCTCACTAGGAGACCCCTTGTAGGTATTAAACGGCACCCCCAATGGGCTAATCCCACTGGTATACAACCCATCGCGTTTGGTTGCCGCCAACTGGCGACGGGTATCATCATCCACATTGGTGACCTCTGGCACCAACAAAAAGGGTGTCCCCCAACCGGTCCCATCAAGCTGATAATAGTGCCGAAGCAACTGGTCTTCTTCATGGGTGCCAATGCCCCCTTGTACCGTAAACCGAGCCAATGGGGTGAGGGGGAGTGTGGCCCGACCATTGGCAAGGAGGGCCTCATTGCAAATGGCATGCAACTCGGTTAACAAGGCCATCCGCTCTTGCTTGAATTCCTCTAAAATAGGCCCCATTAAATACCCATCCGTGGCAAACGCATGCCCACCACAATTCAGCCCCGATTCCACACGGTATTCTGACACCCAAATACCCTTTTTGGCCAAAAAGCGACCCTGAATTTGGGCCGACCTAAAATCAGATACCTTTAAAATAATCCGTTTTTTAATGTGGCCTGTGTGATCAGGAAAAAAGTCGTCAAATTGGGCCACATACGCATACAAACGCCGGTTAAATCCTGCGGATAACACAATCCCAGAATCAAGCTGAGAGGTGGCGTACCCTCGCAGTGCAGACAAGGCGTCCGAATCGGTTTCGGGCAAAAGATTACCCTGTTTATCATAATTGCTTCGGTCTAATTTGGTCATGATATTGACATCTAATGACCCCATCACAAAACAGGATTTAATGGCCGCTTCTAGTGCTGGTTTTTGATCGTCTGATGCCAACTGAAACTGGGCCATCTGTTCTTTTAGTGGCGACGAATCAGGCAACAACGTGACATAGTCCCAAGACGCAGAACCCGGCTGAAAGGGTGAGGCACACAAGGCATGAAACGAATGGGTGGCCAATTCATGAACCAAGTCCAGATAGGCACGAATCCGTCGGGCCCGTGCATCGGGATCCCATCGATCAATGGGCTGATACGGGATATCATGGCACTGACAATAATGGGCCCGCATCGTTTCACAGAGATGATCATCGCCAATCGACATCACCGACGACACCCCATATCGGGCAATCCGAACAGGGGTATCAATAGTAAACGCAGTTCCCATGACGGGAATGTGGAACGTATGGGGATACCGACTCAACTCTGTCACATTGTTATCCTTTGTTAGTCCAAATTTGTTATTTAATCCAACCACACAAAAAAACCACCCCAAATAAAGTAGCGTTGATCATCATGCAACCCCCAATTAACGGAAGTCTACTGGATTGACTCTCATTTGTATATCACCACTTACACCACTTTTTGCATCCTTCCCCCTACGCTCCTGATCTTGCCCACGCATGGTCTTTGCCCAGTACACCAGCACCCACCCACCGCATCACCCATCTAAGCATCATCCCCATGCCCCATCGCAACCGAAGTAGACGGCCAGCCTTCCCCGTGACACCCCCCCAGTGATTGGGTATAGTAAGTCCCATGCGTATCGTATTGATTGGAAGTAGTGGGGTACCCGGACTCTCGATTGCCCAGCACCTTCATAACGCTGGCTTGGACCTCACCGTGGCCTGCCGCACCGCACCCCACCCGTCGTCACCCTTATACGCCATGAAGTGGCAAATAACCGACCTAAGAGACCCCGTGGGCCTATCAAACCTGTTGGCCCATACCGATGAATTAATACTCAATTTTTCAACCCCTCCGATTGCAAGACCCATTGGGTACATCCCCGAACGAGATGCCCTTGATGGCATTCTCACCATTGCCCATCAACAACGGGTATCCCGACTACAATATCTGATGCCATTGTACGCCAAATCCATCGGGATTCGGGGGTTTCAATGGTGGTTACTTCGCATCAAAGAAGAAGCCATGATGCGGCTGTGTCACTCCCCCGTTCCGGTCAGCATGATGTACCATTCCGTCCCCATGGAAGGATTGGAATGGGGATGCAGGATGGGAAATCGCCTGGTGATCCCTTCTACGGAACAACGGGGCATCTATTGGATTGCCGGGTCTGATATCGCCCGGGCCATTCAAGCACTCATGACACACCCGCCGGGTGCCTCCCAAGAACATGTGTTACAGGGCCCCGAACGGCTGATTCCCATTGCGGCTGCCCGTCGATTGGCCTTTCACGCTCCCCAACTAAGCGTGCAACGGATTCCGTACTGGCCATTGGCACTCACCGCACGATGGAGCCATACCATTCAACACGTTCACCAATTAATAACGGCCATGACATTGCGAGACGAACCGTTTTTGGCACGCGACACCTGGAACCAGTTGGGGGCCCCACAGGTGACCATCAGTGCCTATGGCCAGATGATGTCCCAACGCCTGGGCCCATCATGACCCGTCGGGTTCGTGTGGGGTATGCCCCCCATCCCCCGTTTAGTTTCACCCAGTCGAATGGAACCCCCAGTGGGGAATCATGGGTCGTGGCCCATACCCTGTTAACCCGATTGGGCCTTGCCATTGAGCCCGTCGAAACCGATTTTTGGTCATTGATTCCCCAACTACTAGCGGGACAAGTTGATGTGGTGGCCTCTGGATTGTTGATCAGTCCGGAACGTGAAAAAGAAGTGGCCTTTACTTACCCCACCTACCAAGATGGTGAAGGGGTACTGTTACACCGACGAAACCCCCATCATATTCAGACGTTTCAGGACATCTTAACCCATCCCCTCATCAAAGTGGCCGCTATTTTTGGCTCATTATCAATGGAAAGCATTCGATTGGTACCCCCCAATCGTCGGGTACCCTGTCTCGATACCAAGGCCGCCATGGACGCCATTGTGACCGGTCAAGCCGATTGTTTTGTGGCCTCTACCCTTACCTTAAGACAAGGGGCCATGACCCATCCCCATCCCGATTTACGGTTGCGATCCACACGGGATGGGTTTGAGGTTCCCTCTATCTCCCCATTCGAATTTGGTGCCTTGGCACTCCGAAAAACCGATCTCACACTTCGAGATGACCTCAACCAACTCCTCAGCACATGGATAGGGTCAGCAGAACATGCCGCACTGGTGGCACCCTTTGGATTTGGCGTCAGTGAATGGCCCAGCATGCACCCTCACTTCCGGCATCGTATTTAATCAAGCCCCCCTCCTTCCCCTTTTGACTCACCCCATCCGATTAACCCGCCCACAAAGGGTTATAAAATATAGCCTCGACGCTGTCGTTTGAGGTCCTCTTCCCAGGACATGGTGGTGTGGGTGACGGCTTTGCCTTTTTGCCTCACTTTGGTATGGCCAATATCGAGCATCGACACGCTCACACTGTGGGTGGTCGGGGGGGTATAATCCACATTAATCACGTGAGAAATGGTACGCAATCGACGTTGTTGGGCATCAATTTTTTCGTTTAACAACCGAATCATAACCGTGGCCATGGCATTAAACGACTCAACAGACGGTAGCAGTGAGGTGGCCTGTTGGGTACTAAGTGACCGTTTTTTCTTGGTCATGATGATACCTTTTTAGAGGAAGGAGAGGGTGGGTTGCGTTTTAAGTAGTCGGCTAGTTGCTCTTCTTCTTTTTGTAGCTGTTCCAATCGCTTTTTAAGTCGACGAATACGGCCCATGTTATCAAAAAAACGGTTAAATACCTCTTGTAAATGCGGGGGCAATGCACTGGTATCCAATTCGTCTTCGAGGGTTTCTAACATCATCATTGTTTGTTCGAAGGGCGTTTTTTTGGTGTTTTTTTTCCGGATTTCAACCTCATTCATTAAGGTGGCAATCTGAGAGGCCACCGACTCCTGTGCACTGGCTTCTTGGGAGGTCGTGGCCGTGGTAGACAATTGAGACGGCTGTTGTTTCTTGAGCTCATCCATTAAATACTGAATTTCATGGTCCACCACCCTGGTGGCCTCTTCAAACAAGCGACTGAGCTCATCCTGCTGAACGGGTGCCAATCGTTGCTGCAGTTGGTTTTTGGCCACCCCACCCGTTCGTTTAAAAAACGACGGGTTACCAATGCCGGACGATGGGTCAATCATAATCAAACCTCTTTCTTGGCCTACTCTCTTGGCCTACTCTCTTGGCGGTACTCGCAAGGATACACCATGTAGTCCGGTACATTGTAGCCCATTGGAAACACCATGTCAGTGTCTCGATCATTTTCTTGATGCCCGTTGGGTTTGACCCTCAAACATTCCCTGAAAAGGGGGTCATCAAATGGACACCCCATGCTCATGCGTTGCTAAGAAACGAACTCAACCACCCCATCAGGTAATTCGATCCAAAAAGATCAATAGACTGACCCCCATCTCCCCAACCCAGGCGGACACCCTGCTTGCCCTACCCTGCCCATGTTAATTGGGTCACCACTTCCATATGAATAGTATGGGGGAATAAATCAAGGGGTTGAATGTGGTCAATCCGATACCCATTCGCAACCAATCGGGCCACATCACGCCCCATGCTATCCAACTGACAATGAACCAAGGTCAAATAAGGCGGACGCCACCTCAATAACTGCCCATGAACCGGCACCGACAAGCCCGTACGAGGTGGATCCGCCATCACCCAATCCGGTGCCTGCGTCATATCCCGCATGGCATGGCCCACATCCGATTGCAACACCTGCATATGGGGCCCGTTGCAATTAACACGGGCATCAGCAATGGCCACGGGATTGTCTTCGATCACGGTCACCGAATGGGCCCCACGGGCCAATGCATGTCGACCCAACACCCCGACCCCGGCATACAAATCCCATACCGTCGGGGGTGCCGACGGCAGCATCACCGCCCTGACCAAGGGCGTGATCAACGCCGGATGACCCTGAAAAAACGACCCCAAGCTGACCCTAAACCCGATTCCGTCTACCCTCACTGTGGCCGCATGATTCCCCACGGAGATACCCGGATGATCGGGATGGGGTTGCCAATACGACCCCGTCAAACCCAAGCGTTCATGCATGAGACGGGCCTCCGATTCAGAAACGGGTACTCCCACGATGCGACCCAATCGGGCATTGCCCATCACCCAAAAAGCCGCCGTCGCCTGGACCATCTGATCAGGCGGGCATGGCCGCCATTGGGATAAAACCGACAAGCAGTGATTGAGTTCATCAGGGACCACCTCACAATGGGTAATCGGTTCAATCAGGGCCGAATGGCGGCGGTTAATCCCCCATTTTCCTTGGGGTGAAAACACAAGACGAAGTTGGCGGCGGGATACCCCCTCATCCGACCACACCATCGGGTGAATACGGTCCTGAGATGGCGACAGGCCATGAGACGACAAGGTCTCCCACAGCCACTGGGTCTTGAGTTGGCGTTGATACGACAAGTCCGCATGCATTAATTGGCATCCCCCGCATCGGGTGTAATGATGGCAAGGTGGCAACACCCGATGGGCACTGGACTGATTCACACGGGTCACGTGTCCAATGTGATAATGAGGGGTTTGCTTGACCCGCTTGACACTGACCTGATCCCCTTCGCACACCCACGGTATATAACAAGGAGGGGTATGATCAGCCAGCAAGCCAAGTCCTTTGGATGTGACACGCTCAATCACCCCATGATAGGCTATTGGCATTCGGGGCGAGTGGGGTGTCATACCGCAATAGTATACCCTGCGGCACATACTTTCCCAAGCCCATCAAAAGGAGAAACAACCATGCAACAATGGCGATGGATTGGGTGGGTGTGGGGTATATGGACACTGTGTGTATCAGCGTCACCAATCTGGCTAGGGTCCATCGAGCCAAGGCCAGGCCAAGCGGGTATCCCCTATCATGCCTATCAGTTAAACAATGGGTTGAGGGTCTACATTCATCCCGACCATCGGCAACCACTGGTGCATGTCTCGGTGCTTTATCAAGTGGGGAGTTCCTACGAAGAAAAAGGCAAGTATGGGTTTGCCCATTTGTTTGAACACATGATGTTTCAAGGCTCGCGTCATGTGTCTCCCAATGAACACATGAAACGGGTGTACGAAATGGGGGGGAAAATCAACGGTACCACGGGACGTGACCTCACCCATTTTTTTCAAACCGTTCCGTCTGCCTATTTAGAAACCGTGTTATGGCTCGAATCAGATCGGATGGGGTTTTTTGTAGATGGCATCACCGACCATCAATTCGCGATTCAACGACAAGTAGTAAAAAGCGAACGGGCAGAACACTATGATACCCAACCCTATGGGTTACTACCTGAAACCATCGCCCGAACCGTATATGGTGACGGACACCCCTATTCATGGATTCCCATCGGCAGCATGGCCGATTTGGACCAGTCCACCACCGACGATCTGAGATCCTTTTTTAATACCTGGTATGGACCATCCAATGCCGTCTTGGTGATGGCAGGCGACGTGAACCCAGAGCGTGCCATCGAGATGGTTGACCGGTATTTTTCTGGCATTCCAAACGGTCCAACGCACCCGATGCGTCGGCCCTGGGTTCCCCTATTAACCCATTCAACCCACGCTTCCTATACCGATGAAAAAGCCACGCGACCCCGTATCACCATGGTATTTCCCACCGTCCCTGCATGGCACCCCGACGAAGCCTATTTGGATGCCATTGCCCACACCCTGGGCAATGGGGCCGCCGCTCGTCTACACCCTTTTATTAAACGCCAGCGCGCATCCGATCTATCGGTCTATCATGCAACCGCTGCTTTATCGGGTGAGTTTCACGTCGTGATCACCCCCTACGAAAACGAAGATATTCCCTCTTTGATAACGGATATCGAAGCCGTCATCGATGGGTTGGCAGACGCCCCCCTTAAGGAGGAGGAGTTAGCCCGTTATCACCGACAGTATCAAATGAGAGTCGCCGACACCTTATCCACCCTGGAGGGGGTGGCGTCCTATTTGGGTACCGCCCATTGGCTAACAGGCACCGCCGACTTTGCCCCCATTGAATGGGCCATGAACACCCACTTAACCACCGCCAATGCCAAAGCAGTGGCCCAACGATACCTGGTCAACAAGCCCCGGGTGTATGTCACGGTTTACCCCAGTGGCCACGATACCGCCGCCACCCCAACCCCCAACCCCATCACCCCACACCCCCATGTCCCCATCGCCACCGCCCACCCACCCGTTGACCGACACATGGCCCCCACCCCATCGAATCCCATCCAAGTGCCTGACCTGTCGTTCTTTACGGTTACCATTAATGGCATCCCTGTCATTGGACGCCATGTCAGCAACAATGGCTTGGTTAGTTTGCGTCTCATCATTGACGGCGGGCAGGCCAAGGCCAGCCAGGCCGGATACCCGGCAGGATCCGCCCATGCATTGGCCCGCATGATCATGCAAGACACCGTGTTACACCCATCCGAGTGGTTGGCCGCCCAGCTGGATGGGTTAGGGGCCAGCATGAGTCTAGAGGCAGGCATCGATGAGTGGGTGGTCAGCATTCGGTGCTTGGCATCGGTGCTGCCGGATGTCATGGGGTTAGTCGTCGAACGACTGATCGCCCCTGGGTTTAAAGCGTCGGATTGGGATCGTGTCAAAAATGAACTCAAGGAAGACATTGCCCTTGGCATCGCCAACCCCGGACAATTGGCTGATCTGGCCCTTACCCAAATGATCTATGGCCGCCAGCATCCATTGGGCGTCCCGTTATGGGGGCATAGCAGCGATGTGGATGCCATGGGATTGGAGGCATTAAAAGGCTTGCATGAACAATTTTTTGTTCGGGCGAATAGTCGGGTGGTCGTGGTGGGAGACGGCATGACCCCTACCACATTGGAATGGGTGGCCCCACTCGGTGAGATACCCCTGGGCAAGGCATCCCCCCCCCTCGAATGGGCCACCCCGCCTACCAGAGACGAGCTCATGAGTGCCACGCCCAATGACTACCCGGTGGTCATGATTGTGGATCGGCCTGGGTTAAATCAATCAGAGGTTCGCATGGGATATCCCACCCCACCTTGGGACGGGTTGGGACCTTTTTTGATGATGCAATTGGCCAATGTACCCATCGGGGGGGTATTCAATAGCCGACTCAACCTGCGATTAAGGGAAGAAAAAGGGATGACCTACGGGGTCCAATCCTATCTGACAGCCCACAAAACCGCCGGATACTTTGAAGCCGGTGGCTCCGTCAAAAAAGCCTATACCGCCCAGGCATTGGGTGACATGTGGGAGATCATCACCGACGTTCGTCAATCGGGGTTGACCCCCCAAGAATTAACCATGATCCAAGAGGTAACGAGACGGCGTGATGCCATGCGATATGAAACCCTGGATCAACAAGTGGGGTTGTTGCAACGCATCCAACAATTTGGGCTACCAACCGATTATTTAAACGCCCGACAAACCCTTGTTTCAGGGCTTGAGTTAAACGCACTCAATCAAGCAGCCCGTGCGTTATGGCAAGGGAAACCTTGTATGGTGGTCGTAGGGGATTACAACGAAATCGCACCCTATTTTGACCGATTGGGATGGACGATCATCAAACAACGGCCACCAGACATTTGGCGATAAGAAAAAAAGGGGGGTATTTATCCGGCCACGACTGCCATTTTACCTTTGGCAATCACCTTACCCTGAGACATGACCACAATCACATACGCCCCCGATGGTAAGGTCAATGGGTTGATACCCAATTGGGCCAACGTGACTTTATTAACCCCAATCAACCCGCCTACCACACCCATTTTAAAGGATTGTTTGGTCACTGTCCGCCCCAACATATCAAACACCGAAATATCCACGTCCCCGTTTTTAGACAATTCATAATACAAGTGACCGGTCTCACTGCTTTTCATGGGATTGGGATACACATTGATGCGTTTAATCCCAAACGTCGTCGCCAATAACGAACTGGCTTCCGAGGGGTTAAAAGGTACCGCCATATCGGCCACCAATGTGGGCTCCACTTGCAAATAGCCGCTGTTACTGGCTTGGTTGGTGGCAAGCGACGATGTTTCAAATGACAACACCGCCAAATCACCCGACCGGTAATAACTGGCCGCTTTTAATGCTTTGGCATTCACACGACGATACACCAACGACGCCTCCACTTGTGCCACCATCATCACCATCAACACCACCCATACCCCCAATTGTTTCATCATGTTTGCCCCCCCGAGCGATTAAGTTATGCGTTGTTTTACCCGCCCATGCGTTTTTTTAAACAATTATGAATAAAATACTATTTTTTGATCAGTTTTTATTGAATCAAAATAAATGACACAACCGTATTTTTGAGGAATAAAAATGTTCAGTATGGCAAACTGTTTGGTTCTATTGATTGATTGATTTAATCCTTCGTTTTTGTCTATTTTTAAGCATGGATACCCGACATACAAGCAACGACCGTAGGGCAAGCGGTGATGGAAATGGCACACACGAACAGAGAAGCATCGGTCAACCACCTGCCTTGCGATCGCATTCACGCTCACATCTAAGAAGCGAAGAAAAACGGCTGTCATCGGTTGACGCATGACAGTAGCCTGAACGCATCCGGGGATGAGGGAAAAGCGATGGGGGGGTCAACCACGGAGACGATCGGGTGTCGCCCATCGATCGACGGCGATGTCAACCGGCACTGCCTTATGCTCGCACAGCCAAGCCACACAGTGGGACACCAAATAGGGATACAGCTGGGTGCCTTTGGAACCCACCCCCCCCATCATGGCCACCCGCGGGTAAACGGGGTGACGTCCCAATACGGGTTTGGCATCGGCCAGCATGTGCCGTATGCCACAATCCACCCGCTCAATCCATGCGTGGGGGTATCGACGATGCATGGCGGACTCTAACGCATGATAGTGAACCGCCTCGGTATGGTAGAGGTGATGCCAGGCGTAACTCGCACCCCATAGAAAGGCATGTGGGGGCAGGGGACGCATCCAATGCCCATCATTGACCACCCGTTTCGGAAGGGGGACCTCACTGCGACACCTTAAGACATCCCCCCTGGATAAGCGATGGGGAAGAAATGAAAACAGACCGTCTGCCAAGCCAAATCCGCCACAATCCATCACCATGTCGGCGGTTTCGCCCTCCCATTCAATACCGGTGGGGGTATGAACGAGGGTATCCCAAGCCATTTTTTTTTCAATCAATGTCCCATTGGCCCGCCATTTGGATTCAAAAAACCGAATAATCGGGGCAACCAATACCTGAAAACCATTGACCACAATCCCCCCCTCACCCGCCGCATCGGGTAGCAGGGCTGTAACATAGGGGGCCAAAGCCGATTGTTTTCGCTGGTAAAGGGCCGCATCATCCGGGTGTCGAAACAAGCGCCAAAGCGGGTATTCGGTCAGCAGTGATTGGCCCATCTCGACTTCGAGGGCCTGGTAGTACAACTGGGCCAACGGCAGGGTATCGGTCACCCGATAGGCCAATGCCAACCGTTGACCCGAAATCGGATCGACCATGCCCGCCGATACCAAACTGGCAGTGCGCCGGGGAAACGATTGTACCACCTTAAACGCGATGCCTTTTTTTTCGAGTTGCCAACCCAACAAAGTACCCCCCAACCCCTGCCCCACAATCAATACGTTTTGAATGGCCGGGGTCACACTCAGACCAAAAAGGGCGGGGCAAGCCAGCCCCTGCCCATCTGAAACAGCCCGTTACTCACCCCACACCTCTCGCCCCTCGAGCTGAATGATGCCCCCGCCCACCACCCGTGATCCGTGATACAACACGGCCGATTGCCCAGGCGACACAAAGGGAATGGGTTCATACAAGGACAAGGTGGCCCGATCGGGTTGCCAGGCGGTCACCGTGGCCATTTGGGGGGTCATCTGAGAGCGCAGCTTCACCGTGTAGCGGTTGCCAACCGGTGATTCTGATGCCGAAACCAAGGTGGGTTGACGCAAGGTCACGACGTGAACCCCCTTGTCCACAGGGCCCACCACCACCGTATGGGTTGGGGCATCAATACGCACGACATAAAGGGGAGTAGAAGCCGATATATTGAGGCCTTTTCGTTGCCCAATGGTATACCGATGAATGCCCTGATGATGGCCCAACACCGTCCCATTGACATGGACAATCAGACCGGGGGTGGGCGGCACAACATGTTGACGGGCCACAAACTCAGCGTGTGCCCCTTTTTTTACAAAGCAAATGTCTTGGCTATCGGGTTTGGTAGCGGTAAGCAATTGAAACGAATGGGCCATTTGCCGAATGGTTGACTTGGTATAGCGGCCCAAGGGAAACAGGGTGTGGGCCAAACCCGATTGGGTCATGGGATACAAAAAATAACTTTGGTCTTTTTGGGGGTCCAAGGCCGTGTACAACCCATATTCGTGGCGTCGGGTGTGCCACAGTCGGCGTACGTAATGTCCCGTGGCCACCCATTGGGTACCCAAGGAGCGGCCCGCCTCTCGGATGGCATCAAATTTGATGCTCCGGTTGCATTCAATGCAAGGGTTCGGGGTTTCGCCTTGCATGTAGCGGCTGACAAACGGATCGATCACATGGGTTTGAAAGGTCTCCCGGGCGTTAATCACATAATGGGGGATACCCAATGAGTGGGCCACGCGTTGGGCGTCGCAAACAGCTGAGCGGTTGCAACACGCCCCGGTGTTGTCGAGTGAAGGGGGCAACAATTGCATGGTAATCCCAATTACTTGATACCCCTGTCGTTGCAACAACGCCGCACAAACAGACGAATCCACCCCCCCACTCATCCCCAGCAATACCCGTTCTTTTTTAGCCATGACCCCATCATACCGACAAACCCCACGGTTTGTCAGGGCCTAACACGGCCATCATCACGGTGCAACACCCCGCCCATTCACCCTCTCCTAATCAATCGAAAAAACATGATGCAACCGCCATCCCTCACCCACCGATAACCAAGGCAGTGATGGCAAGACAATGGAGGAAATCAGTATGGCAAATATGGCATTAGCAAGAGCAGGAGTAGGAGTAGCAAATCGTTTAGCAGCCGGTGGATTGGCCGGTGGATTGGGTAGTATCAATTGGGGTGTACTATGTTTAATGGTCGCTCAGGGATTGAAGCAGGCATTGGCGGCCATGCCATTGCATACTCCCCAATCGCAAGATCAAACGGGACCATCAACCAGAGGGGGGATGCCAGAAACGCCTGAAGCGTTAGATGAAGCATTAAAGAATTACCCCAAGGATATCAATAGTCCACCACTCACTTTCAATTCAGAGGTGTTCCAGCGTATTTTAGAGAATTACAACAACTATAGAGCGACTAGTTCAACTGAAGAACAATTATCTTATGCGGAAATCATAAAATCGGGCATT
>Ga0209358_10000986_pt1 | contig 23591 bp, 18 predicted proteins | sample LauGreFa1BDMLBSN_2_FD_187574 | JGI IMG/M metagenome (GOLD analysis project Ga0209358, IMG submission 187574) | Freshwater lake microbial communities from Lake Michigan, USA - Fa13.BD.MLB.SN (SPAdes) (version 2) | ecosystem: Environmental > Aquatic > Freshwater > Lake | place: Lake Michigan, USA...
TGAAGCCGAGGCTCGGCAGGTAGCCGAAGATGAGCGGCAGCCACGCGCCCCAGATGAAAAACTCGAGCGCCATCATCGTGAAGAGCGAGCCGCGGGGGGTCCGGGGTGAGGTCATGGGATTGGTGGAAATTGCTCCCCGTCTGCACGGGGCGGTCGGCGGACACGAACCCAAAAACGCGCCGGGGCGCCCGGAGAAAATCCTCGTACGTGGAGAATCCGCGCGATTTGGTCGCAACAATCATCCACGCCATGACTATCGTCCAACGCTTCATCCTTTGCATGGGATGCAACACGCTCGCCTGGATCTGGATTCACCCTCCGGTTTACCAGGAAACCGCCCGCGGCCGCTTGGAGCACAGCCTGTACTACGCCTGGCAGGTGCCGATGGAATGGTCCGTGAACCTGCCGATGGTCGCCCTGCGCATCCTCACCATCGTGCTGGTCACGGCCGGGCTCTACCTCGCCTTCACCGCCCGACCGAAGAAGGAGGCCGCTTGAAACCGTCCGCCCGAACCCTCGGCGGCTTCACGCTGGTCGAGATCATGACCGTCGTGCTGATCATCGGCATCCTCAGCGCGATCGCCGTGCCCGCCCTCCTGCACATCAAAAGCAAGTCGGAGGAGACGCTCGTCCTCAACACCCTCCGCCAGCTTTACGACGCCAAGGAGCGCTACTTCATGGAGGATGGAGCCGGGAAAAAATTCGTGACGGTTGATATGCTGGTGAAGGCCGGCTACGCCTCCCACTCCCTGGATGTCGCCACCCAGCACGACATCAGCGCGTGGCGCACCTCGGGGCTACGAAGATCTTTACTGCAGCCGAACTCCCCGGTGAAAGTCACGGAGAGACTCCTGAAGGGCCAGACCGTCTCCTTCGGACGGACGCTGACCTATCCTCCCGAGCAATGATGCGCACCGTCCATGGGGCTGTTTGATTTCCTCCGGCTCGGCGCCGCCCAGCCGTCCCGCACCACGCCGGCCGAGGAGCCCATCTTCGCGGTGCCAGTCACCGCCATGAAACGAGCCGAACCCGGGGAAAAAACGCGGGAGACCTACATCTTCTACGCTTTTCTTTTCGCCAAGTCGCCCCCGGCGGCCGTGGAACGCTTGAAGCGCGAGCTCCGCGACGAGGGCATGGAGTTCATCGCCCTCAAGGGGAAGGTGATCGAGGTTTCGCTCCCCGAGTGGACGCACTTCGTCACGCACCGATTCGAGTGGATCGCGGACTCGCTGCCGACGGCCAAACAAATCTCCGAAGGGTCGCGAGCAGCGGTGTACTACACCCCGAGGATCACGAAGTACGGAGCGTAGTCGGTTTGGCGGCGACGCCTCCCCCGCGCGGTTCTCGGGGTCCGCGAGAACCCAAGTGGTAACTGGCCCGCGGCCAAGAACCGCCGGCGTGCGCCGTGGCGCGCGGCTTCTCAGGGTTTCCACGCGCCCCGCGCGACGGCGGGGACGAAGGTCTCCAAGCCCTCCGGTTTCCACGGAAGCGTGCGGCCCTGCTCGGCGCTCATGTAGGCCGTCATCAGCAGCTCCACGACCTCGAGGCCGGCCTCGAAGCCGAGCTCCGGTTGGCGACCCTCGAGGAAGCAGCGCACGAAGTGGCGGTTCTCGGCCTCGTAGCCGTACTCGGCGGCCTCGTTGCCGACGAGCGGCATCGAACCCTGCTCGGCGTTCTGTTTCTCGACGAGGTCCTCGCCCGCGCGGCCGGTGACCCGCCGGCTGAGGAAGAGCTGCGCGCCGGCGTTCAGCGAGTTATAGGAGAAGGAATACTCCGGTCCGAGCAGCTCCATGCTCAGCCGCAGGCCGGGGCCGACGAAGCTCCACGAGGTGGTGGCCTCCGCGATCAGCGGGCGGCCCTCGTCATCGACGAACTCCACGGTGGCGCGCGCGAAGTCCTCGGACGGCCGGCGGGTGTAATCCACCTCCGGGCCCATGGTCTTCCGCAGCTGCTCGGCGTACTCGGGCCGCGACCACTTCAGGCTGTGGATATGGCCCGTGACCTTCACCGGCCGCACGCTTGAGCGCGGCTTGGCCGGGTCGGTGAGCAGGCTGCGCGCGACCTCCACGCTGTGGCACAGCATGTCGTTGAGCACGCCGCCGCCCTGGAGATTTCCCTGCCAGAACCACGGCATGTGCGGACCGCTGTGCTCCTCCGCCGAACGCGCGAGATAGGGCCGGCCGCTGATCGAGGCGCCGCGTGCCCAGGCGAGCGCGCGACCCTTCACGAGGGCGGGAATGAAGAGCTGGTCCTCCAGGTAGCCGTGCAGCACGCCCGCGCGCCGGATCAGCTCCACGCAGCGCCGCGCCTCCGCGACGTTGCGCGCCAGGGGCTTCTCGCAGGCAACCGCCTTGAGTTTACCCCGGCCCGACTCCAGCGCGGCCACGATCTCCTCGAGGTTCTCGACGCGCTTGTGGTTAGGACCGCAGATCCAGAGGGCATCGATCGCGGGATCGGCCACCATCTCGGTGATCGAGCCGTAGGCGCGCGCCGGACCCACGCCGAGCGAGCGGGCGTAGGCGGCGGTATCGGCCGCGTGCGCGGCGTTGGGACTCCACAGGCCCAGGATGTCGGCGTCGCGCACCGCCACCCACGACTGCAGGTGGAAACGCGTCATGAAACCGCTGCCGATGATCCCGACGCCGAGGCGTTGCGTGCTGCTGGACATAGGGCGAGAGTGCGCAGCAAAGCGCCCGCCGGCGGCGCCGTCTAGACTTTCGTCGGGAACGCCTCGGAGTTGACCGCGGATTTCGCGGATGGCGCAGATGAGGGAGGAAACGTCCGATGGCTTCTCGGCCATCTGGCTTAAACCTCCCAGCCGGGAACAACCACGAATGGACACCCGGGCACACGAATGGCCCGGGCCCTCCGTTGGCTCCTGCTGGCCGGCCAGGTTGGAAAAGGAGGTAGCAGAGGCCACCGAGACCAAACTCCGTGTCTCCCACGTCTTCCCCGCTCTTGCGCCTCCTGCGCCTCTTCGCGGCCAACTCAGGGCATGGCCTCCAAGAGACGCAAAAGCCCGCACTCACCTCAGCGGCTGCGGTGGCTCGATTTTTTCCCCGTCTTCCGCGTGTTCCGCGCCTGCCCTCCGCAGGCTCGACGATGGAGGGGGCCAAGCAGCTCTCTTTCGTGTGTTTCGTGGTGCCCACGATTTTTTAGCCACGGATTTCCAACGGTCGCAGCGCGAAATAAACCCCGCAATCGGCTGGCCCGCGTGCGGCTTACACCCGCGGGAGGCGCGCCCGCGTCAATCCCGTCGCTTTCCGGGCGGCAGCCCCCACGGTCGCGCCCCGGTCCGGGACGATGGTAGCGTTTTCCCCGGCCGGCCCACCTTCATGGCCAAAAAACCATACGTAGCGGGCGGCAGCATCGCCCAAAGCCAGAAAAACGCACTCGTGCTTCGGGCCACGGCCCGGGGGGACGTCATCGCGTAGCCGCCATTCCAACCGGCTGAACAGCGCCGCCGCCGTCGTGGACTTTCGAAAGTCCCGACGGCGGCGTTTCGTTGGTGTTTCCCACACCTTGATCGCGGCCGGGCAGAACCCACCTGCATCAAGGCGCCAAATCAAAACATGGCCTCGCCCGATGCCGACGCCGCCCCCGGATTGCCCGCCTTGGATGACGATGGCTGGGAGGACCTGCTCAATTACATCGAGAAGAAGCGCGTGACCCCGATCGTCGGCCCCGAGCTATTGCGGGTTGAGACCGACGCCGGCCCGCGGCTGCTCTACGACTGGCTGGCCGAGAAGCTGGCGGCGAAACTCTCCGTCGACCTCCGCCAGCTCCCGCAGCCCTGCACGTTGAATGATGTCGTGTGCTGGTACCTGGCCGCGCGGGGCCGCCGAGAGGAGGCCAACACCCGGCTGAGTTCGATCCTCCGCGAGACCAATTTCACCGTGCGGTCGGGCAAGACCCCGGGAGCACGCGCTTACACACTTCTTGCGCCTCCTGCGCCTCTTCGCGGCCAACTCGGGAAATGGCCGCCAAGCGACGTATAAGGCGCAAGCGCCGCGCTCAACCCGGCGGCCGCGGTGACTTGATTTTCCCGCGGCTCCCGTGAGCTCCGTGGGCCAACCAGCGCCGTTTCGTGAACTTGGTGTGTTTTGTGGTTCCCGCTCTCCGCGGCTTTAGATTCGTGGTGAGCACTCAGCGGCACGCGCCGGGATTTCCCGGTGCCGTGCGGAGAAACCGCGTTACACGGAGCGCACCAGCATCGCGCGTCCGGAAACTTTCCCCGTTTTGAAACCCATCCGCTCGAGATAATCGCGATGCGCGGGCGTGGCCGCTTCGGCCGCCACTTGGTTCACGCCCAATCCGCGCAACACCGCGGGGTGCTCGATGAAGACGTGGCGGCCGACTTTGAAGTCGCGGTACTCGGGCGCCACGTAGTCGAGCGTCACGACCAGCGTGCCCGGGGTGGTTTTCCGGCCGAGGATCACGCCGGCCAGCTGGGCGTCGCGCAAGGAGAGCAGGGCGACATCGGCCGCGTCGGCATCCGCCGGAAAACCAGGGAAGAAACCGCGGATACCCTCTCGATGCTGCCGCAGGAACTCGGCGATCACCGGATTATCCGGCTCGGTCGGTACCACGACCAGCCGGTCCCGCCGGCGGTGGATCCGCGCGAGGTGCCAGATGTTGATCAGCGCGATCGAGAAGTTCAGCAGCGCCACGGGATAGGCGCTGATCAGCAGGCCGTACGCCGTGAACAGCAGCGAGCCCGCGAGATTGATCCACCGGAGGCGCACCACCGAGGTCATCAGCAGCGAGACTCCCACGACCACGGACGCACCGTAGCCGAACCATTCGATGAACGCTGAACTCATGGAAAAGTCGCGGCGCCCGCGACGGGAAGCGGGATGGCGGCGGCGGTGATCATGCCTGCGACCATGACTCCAGATCAACGCACTGCAACGGCGACATCCCCTCCTGCCGGTTTAGAACTTCGGGAGCGTTGGCCTGCTACCCGTTGGAGGCGCCGTGACGCAGGCTCTGTCGCTTTTCCAGAATCTTCCGTGACTTCCGTCGGCCCAACCCGAAACCACCTTAACTTCAATCGCGGCCGGCCGCGTGGCATTCGCGACAGAAGCGGAACCCGGAGCTCGGCAGCAGGGCGCGGCCGCAACGGCGGCATTCGCGGCGCGCCAGGCCGTGCTGGGCCCAGTTGCGGCGGAGGATCATCTGCGTCTGCTCGGTCAACTCCCGCCGAAGCGCCTCGACGCGCGCGAGATCGGTGAACTGGGTTGGGAATTTTTGCGCCAACCAGCGGTAGACCGTGATCAACTTCAGGGTCTCCTCGAGCGAATCCAACCCACCGCTGCCGTCGAGGCGCCGCGGGAACGCGACCCGCCCGCCGGCCGCGATCGCCTCCAGCCAGTCCGCGAAAAGGTTATGCGCGTGGTGGTCGTTGAGGTCGACCGGGGTGCACGCGAGCGTGTGTCGTGTCTCGACCGGCAATTTGCCCGCGCAGGCGTCGGCCAGCTCCGCGGCGGCCACGACCCCTGGCTGCACCTCGGGGAAAAACGTGCCACCGGAAAACGTCAGGCGCGTGCGGAAGAACTCCAGGATCGGTCCGAGACGGTCGAGCCCGAGATGCGCCGCGATCGCGCGGATGTGCATCGGCGTGGGCGCCGCCGGCAGACGGTCCGGCGCGGGCACGGGCTGCGGCGCGGCCAGCGCCTCCGCGATCCGCTGGCCGTCGCGCGCCGAGAATGCCGCCACCCAGCCCGCGGACCCCGGCCCGCGTCCGGCGCGTCCGCCGATCTGCAGCAACTCCCCGGCTTCGAGGCGGCGCGTTTCCCGGCCGTCGAATTTGTCGGTCTCGTAGAACACCACGCGGTCGAGCGGCAGGTTCAACCCCAGCCCGATCGCGTCCGTCGCGCAGACGAGGTCGGCCTCGCCCTCGCGGAACCGCCGCGCCTCCTCGCGCCGCACCTCCGGGGATAACCCGCCGTAGATCACGGCCACACGTTGGCCGAGCGACTCGAACATCGCCTTCAGCTCCAGCACGAGCGGCCGGGAAAACCCGATCACCGCCGAGCGCGGCGGCACGCTCCGCCAGTCGAGCACGCCCTCGTACGCGAGCGTGCCAAGCCGCTCCAGCGGATGCACCTCCACCTCGTCGCCGCACAACTCCCCCAGCCGCCGGATCACGGGTTCACAGGAAAGCGGCCCGGTGACGACGAGCGTCTCCGCCGCCACGCCGCAATACGCGGCGACCCACGCCCAGCCACGGTCGCGGTCGAACGCGAGCTGCATCTCATCGAGCACGCAGACCGCGAACTTCCGTGAGAAGTCGGCCATCTCCACCGTGCGCGACGAATGCGTCGGCGAGGCCTCCACGCGCTCCTCGCCGGTGATGAGCGAACAGGGCGTGCCGAGTTCGGTGAGGCGGTCGCGTTGCTCCAACGCCAGCAGCCGGAGCGGACCGAGGTACATCCCGCTCGGCGCCGCCGCCAGCGCCCGCAGCGCGCGGTGGGTCTTGCCGGAATTGGTCGGGCCGAGCCACGCCACCACCCGCCGGCGGAGCGAGCGGGCGGCCGGAAAGCACTGGAGATAGTCGAGAAAGCCGGGATTGCGCTCCGCCAGCCCGGCGATGAGCGAACGATCCGCCGCGTGCGCGCAGGCGAGGCGAATGCGGTGGTGGAGATCGCGGTTGTCATCAAGCCGCGGGGGATTCGCCGCGAAGGCGTGCGCGACATCCGCCGCGCCCAGCACCGTCCAGCCTTCGTGGCCGGGCGGGCTCGCGCGCAACCGCCGCTCCACCTCGCGCGCCGCCGGATGCCGTCGCGCGAGCAAACCGGCGGCCGCCCCAGCGGCACCCGCCCGGCCGAGCTCGGCCGCCAGCTGCACGAGCGGAAGCGTCACCACCGCGCGGACCGGCGCCGCGGTTCCTTCGCGCAACTGCACCGCCGCGGGCACCTCGAGCGTCAACTCGTCGGCATTGTCGCGATAACGCCCGAACACCACGCGGGCGTCGGCCTCCGTCAGCCGCTCCGCCGCGAAACGCGCGAGGGCCGCGCGCACTCCGTGCAGCCGCGCCCGCGGCCCGGCCGGCTCGGCGAGAAAGGCGCGTCCCACGTCGGTAGCCTCGAGCCCGAGCTCAACCAGGAGTGCGCGGCGGGCCGTGAGGATGATTTCACCGTGGGAGGCCGGCGGCCCGTCGGGATGTCGCGACATGCGGAAGCGCCCGATTGAGTGGCCCGAGGGAGCGCTCCGCAACGTCCGGTGTCGCGGCGTTGACGCGCCGCGCGTCGCCGCGCACCAACGCCCCATGCGCCTGCCGTGCGTCTTCCCCACCCTGCTGCTCGCCCTCGCCGCGTTCGCCGCCCCAGGCCTGCGGGCCGCTTCAACGTCCATCACCTACCCGGCTGGCCCGGGCCCCGGCTCCGGCCGTCACCTCGTGTTCCTCACCGGGGACGAGGAATACCGCGGCGAGGAGGGGCTGCCGATGCTGGCGAAGATCCTCAGTCAGCGCCACGGCTTCCGTTGCACCGTGCTGTTCGCGCTCGATCCCGACGGCACGATCAACCCCGACCATAACGCCAGCGTGCCTGGTTCCGAGGCGCTCGACACCGCCGACGGCATCGTGATGGCGCTGCGCTTCCGCCAGTGGCCGGACGCCGCGATGCGCCGTCTCGCCGCCGCCGTGGACCGCGGCGTGCCGATCACCGCGCTCCGCACGAGCACGCACGCGTTCCGTTTTCCGGCCGGTCACCCGAGCGCCTACCGGCATTTCAACGACTTCGGCCGGAACGTGCTCGGGGAAAACTGGGTGAGCCACTGGGGCGCCAACCGCCGCGGCGCCACCAAGGGAGTCATCGAGCCCGGCGCGGAGAACGACCCGCTGTTGCGCGGCGTCGGCCTGATCTTCGGCGACTCCGGGGTGTACGAGACGCATCCAGTCGCGGACGCGCGGATCCTCGTGCGCGGGCAGGTGCTCGCCGGCATGCGGCCCGACGACCCGCCCGACACCAAGCAGCGGAAGGTGCGCAAGGCCGACAACATCGAGCAGGGCATCAACGCCCCGATGATGCCGATCGCCTGGACGCGCGTGAACCGGAACGCGAACGGCACCACCAACCGCGTTTTCTGCACGACGATGGGCGCGGCGACCGATCTCGCCAACGAGGGCCTGCGCCGCCTGGTGGTGAACGCGGTGCTCGCGGGCTTCGGCGTCGAGATCCCGGCGCGCACGGACGTGACCTACGTCGATCCGTACGAACCGGCGCCTTACGCCTTCAAGGGCTTCCGCCTCGGGCTCACGGCGGACGATCATGCCCTGGGCAAGGTGCTGCCGCCGGGACTGCCCCGGCCGGCACCGGCGCCGAAAAAGAAATGACCAGCGGGCCGGAGGACCAGGCCCGGGAGCGGATCAGTTTTTCGCGGGAGGCGGCTGGGCCGGCGCGGAAACCGTGACGGGTTGCCGGAAGTAGCGTCCGGCGGCCTGCCGCTTCCAACGCGCGAAGACGGACACCGCGGCGAGCGCGATCACGATCACCCAGAAGAGGGTGCGGCGGCGACGGCTCGCGGCCTCGCGGTCCTCGTAGGGATCATCGAGCGAACGGCGCGCGCCGGGGGGCAGCGCCGCCACGTCGGTGAGGGCGGAGCCGAGCGGGATGTTGATGCGCACGCGGCCGTTCACCGCCCAGCCGTTGCCCTCGAGGATAGGACCGAGGGTGCGCTGGCGAAGTTTCAGCCAGGCGATGAGCATCGAGGGCCCGGAAATGAGCAGCATGATGCCCACCAAGCCGAAGGGCATCCAGAAGCCGAGGCTCACGAAGTTGGAGAAAATGGCGGCGAGGAAGCCGCCGATCGAACCGAGGGCGACGCCGATTCCGGTGATGAGCGCGAGGTCGAACTTCTTCGGCTCGGCCGGCTTGACCTTGTCGGCGGTGGCCGTCTTCTCCGCGGCGGCGGCGACCTTGGCGCCCGACTCCGCCTCGGCCGCGGCGGCGCGCTTGGCGATCTGCTCCTCGATCAACCGCACGAATTTCTTGTACGGCGCCCAAAAAGCCTGCCGCACGCTGATCGGGTTATCGATCACGCTGGTCACGACCGCGTCCCAGTCGCGACCCTGGCGGTCGTAGAAGATGCCGCGGCGGCCGGCGCCGAGGAAGTCGCTATCGCCCTGCGTGAAGGCCGCGGCGATCGTGATGGGCGCCGCTCCCGCGCGGGTGCAGGCGCAGTAGGCGAGGTAGGTCTTGCTCGAGGCGGCGAGCGGGTTGGGCCCGTCGACGCGCACGCAGAGCTCGGTCGAGCGACCGTCGAGATAGAGTGTGCCCGCCTGGAACACCGCCCAGCGATCGCGCGAGTAGAAGTCGGCGAAATTCACGAAATTGCAGAGCAGGGAGCGGAAGTCGCGGTGCAGCCGCGCCAGCTTCTCCACCGAGGACAGCGCCGCAAAATGCGGCGCCGCTGAAAGGTCCCGCTCGATCAGGGCGTCGAGCCGGCCACGGGCGCCGGACGCGAGGATCGCCCTGGCGCGGGTGGCGCCGATTTTTTCCACGCGGGTCGCGGGTTTGGCGGCCAGCCAGGCGCCGTAGGGGGCGAGACGCACCTGCACCGCCGACCAGTCGGCCTCCGAGAGGACCGCGCGGGATCCGCCGAGCAAAGGCTCGACGGCGGCGGAACGGAAAGCGGCCAGCGCCGCCGACCACGCGGGGTTGACGTCACCGGAAAGCGGCAGCGGCCGGCCGGCCTCGATGCGTGCGAGCGGGAAGCCAGCCACCTCCTCGTTCGTGATCTTCAGGTCACGGGCGGCGAGCGCGAGGTACTCGGTCTCGGAACGGTTCAGCGCCGCCAACGCCCGCGCGTCGTAAGCGGCAAGCCGGCACCGGGCGAAGTAATCGTCGACCTTCGCGCGCACGGCAGCCACCGCCGCGGCCGCCACCCCGGTCGCCGCGCCAAGGGGTGAGGCGTCCGCCTCCTTGACCGCCCACGCGGTGAAAGCGGCGAGCTCATCATGGAAGGCCGCGACTTGCTCCCGCGTGACACCCGCGGCGCCGCCGCGGTCCGCCGTGCCGCCCAGGCAGGCGATGATGTCGACGATGACCTGCTTCGTCTCCTCGTCCTCCGCGGCCTGCGGCATGATCACACCGTCGCCGTTGTAAGGCGTGGCGGCGAGCAGCGTGGCGGCGTCGGCGGCCTCCGCGACCGTGATGGCGCCGGGCGCCGGACGTCCGAGGCGCGCGACAATCTCGCGGGCGCAATCCGCGGCGGCACGACCCTCGGGCGTCGCGGGATTGATCGCATCAACCGGCAGGCCGTCGGTTCCGGCGAGCAGCGCGCCGGCGTCCTTAAGCCGGACCGCCGCCCACTTGATGGCGGCGATCACCTCGGGAGCACGCACCCGGCCGTCGCCGTCGGTGTCGATGAGGGCGAGGGACTTCTCGTCGAGTTCCAGCCCCTTCACCGGACAGGAGAGGGCCACCCAGAGCTTCTGGTCGAGCTGCTCAAGGCCCAGCAGATCGGCGCCGGAGGTGAGGGCGACCTGGTCGAGACCGCCGGTGCGGAAGAACGTCCAGCCATGGGGGGAAGCGGATGCTGCCATGGGACGGAGTATCGCCCGCGCGCGGCGCGCCCGCAATCCCGGGCGTGTTCCCAAAAGCGCATAATCACCCCGGGAGAACGGGTGCGGTACGGCGCTCGGGAAGCACGGTCGAAACCACCCGGTCGGGCCGCGCGGTCTGGATGTCCACCAGCAGGCCAAGCGGAAGCCCCGCACTCCGCACGAAGACCCGGAGGCACCCCTCGCGTGTGCGGCGGTCGTCACCCGCCGCCGCGAGATTCAGCGCGATGATCTCGTCGGCGAGCAGATCGACCGCCACCCGGGTGTTCAGCCGAACGCCGCGGTGGCGCACCAGCCATTCCACCCGCCGGCGCGAGCCGATGCCGGCCGAATCCAGCTCGAAGACGAGCGCCTCCTCGTAAAGCCGGCGCGGCGCGCCGGGCCCGAGCTCGCGGTGCAGGTCAAGGCAGATGACCGTAAGCCGGGCGGTGAGCCGGTTGATCTCCAGCTGTGCGAGCGTGGCGGCCCCGAACGGATCACAGGAGATCATGTCAGTTTCCTCCGAGCACGCGGATGAACTCTTCCTCGCCGAGCACCGGCACGCCGCGCTTGCGCGCCTCGGCGAGTTTCGCGCCCGGGTTTTCCCCGGCGACCAAGTAGTCGGTGCCCCGACCCACCGAGCCGGCCACCCGCCCGCCCTCCGCTTCGATGCGGGTGACCGCCTCCGCCCGCGAGAAAACCGCGAGGGCGCCCGTGAGCACGAGGGTCTTCCCGTGCAGCGCCCCGCCTTTGCCCGCGACGGCCGGCGGCCGCACTCCCGCGCGCACCAGGGCGAGGAGCGGCTCCCGCAACCGCGGCTCCGCCGCCGCGATCGCCTCGAGCGAGCCGTGCCGGCGGACAAGCTCGCGCGCCGCGGCCGCCCCCACGCCGGGAACCCCGATCCCGGCGACAAAGCGCCACGCCTCCGCGGAACGGCTGCGCTTGATGGCCGTAAGGAGGCGATCCGCCGCCGCTTCCGTCCCCGCCGCCACGAGGTCCTCCCGCCGCAACAAGTAGAGATCAACTGGTTCACGGACCAATCCGCGGGCGATCAGCCGATCCATGACCACCGGGCCGAAACCCTCGATGCCGACACCCGCCTGCGAGGCGAAATGACCGACGCGACGTCGCAGTCTCTCCGGACATGAATCCGACGGACATCGCAACGAAGCGCCCCCGCCGTCGGCCACCACCGTGGATCCGCAGGCGGGACAATCCTTCGGAAACGCAAACGGCCGCGCGTCGGCCGGACGTTGCTCGAGGTTCACGCCGGCGATCCCGGGCACGACGTCGCCGGCGCGCTCCACGCGAACGGTGTCGCCCACGCGCGCGTCGAGCCGCGCCAGCACCGCGGCGCTGTGCAACGTGGCGCGAGCAATGGTCACACCCGCGACCTCGACCGGCGCCAGCTCCGCCACCGGGGTGAGCGCGCCGGAGCGGCCGACCTGCACACTGATCGCGAGCAGGCGCGTCTCCGCACCCGCGGCGGCGAACTTGCAGGCGGCCGCCCAGCGAGGTGCGTCCGTTCCCTCGCCGGCCGCCGCCTGCAGGGCGCGCGAGTCGAGTTTCACCACCGCACCGTCCGTCGGGAACGCCAGCAGCGACCGCTCCCGGCCCAAACCGTCCACAGCCGCCACCAGTTGCTCAACCCCCCGCACGGCTCGAACGATTTCGACCGCCGGCAATCCCCAGTCACGGAACCGGACGGACAACTCGCGTTGGTACCCGGGCAGCGACGTGTCGGGCGCGCAGGCGCCGACCCCGAAACACACGAGCCTCAACGCCTGCGTTTCCTCCCGCGGCGTCTCGGTGACGCGACGCGCGAGGCCCGCGGCCAGCGCCCGTGGATTCGCGAAAGGCGCGAGACCCGCCTCGCCGCGAAGGGCGTTGACCCGGGAGAACTCCGCGAACGGCACATAGAGTTCGCCGCGGATCTCAATCCGGTCCGGAGCGTCGCCGCCGCGCAGCCGGGCGGGCACACCGGCAACGGCGCGCACGCGCGCCGTGATGTCCTCGCCGGTGCGGCCGTCACCCCGCGTGAGCGCTCGCGCCAACCGACCGCGCTCGTACGTCAGGCTGACCGCGATGCCGTCGTATTTGGGCTCGACCACGTAGGCTAGGTCATCGCGGCCGAAACGCCGCGCCAACGCGCCATGGAAGGACCGCAGCTCGGATACGTTCCGCACCTTGGTGAGACTCCGCATCGGCACGTGGTGCGTGTCATCCGGCAGGTTGCCGGTGCGATCATCCGGAACCGGCGGCAGTGGGGCAGCGGCCGCCGCGGCGGCGACCGGATGGGCCTTCTCCAAACCCGCCAGCCGCGCGCGCAGCTCGTCGTAGTCGGCGTCGGGGATCTCGCTCCTCCCCTGGCGGTGGTAAAGATCGTCGTGTCGCGCGATCTCCACGCGAAGCCGGTGAATCTCCTCACGGGCTTCCGGAACCGGTGAGGCCAAAGCGAACGTGGAGCCGGCGGAGAGGAGCAGCGAGGTGAGGAAGCGAAGCGGTCGCGTGGGCATGCGGCCACTCCGCCCGCGCCACCGCCGAGCGTCCACGGCCCCGCATACCCGAAACAGGGGGGAAGCCCGACCGCGATACGCGGGAACTCAGAGTCCGTGCACGCGCCGGCCGTCGACCCAGGTCTCGAGCACACGCGTCGCGCGCAGGTCGTCCTCGGGGCACTCCAGCAGGTCGCGGTCGACGATGATGAAGTCGGCGCGCTTCCCGGCCTCGAGCGAGCCGATCTCCTTTTCCCAGCGGATCACCTGCGCGTTGAGGCGGGTGTAAAACTCGATGGCCTGACGGCGCGTGAGGGCCTCCTCCGGATGCAGCCGGCCCTCGTGCCACTTGGCGCGGCGCGTGATCGTCGTCCACATGCCGAGGAAGGGATTGTACGGGTTGATCGCGCGCAGATCGCCGATCTTGAGCATGTGGTCGGAGCCACCGCCCGCCACGCCGCCCGCGGCCAGAATGCTGCGCAGCGGCTGGAACCACCGCAGGCGCTCGTAGCCGAATTGCGCCACGAGCGTGCGGGTGTCGAGATAGAGCCAGATGGGTTGGATATCCATCACCACGCCCAGGCGCGCCGCGGCGGCCACCGTCTCCGAGGTCATGAAGTTGGAGTGCGAGATGGAAGGACGCAGGTCGCGGAGCGGAAGCTCACGGGCGATGTCCGCGTAAGCGGCGAGCAATTCCTCGCTCGCGCCGTCGCCGACGGTGTGCGCGGTGAACTGCATCCCGTGGCCGGCGACACGGCGGATCATCGCGCGCAGGCGGTCGCCAGGCACGTTGAGCACGCCACGATACGTGTCGTCGCGGATGCCGTAGTTATCGTTCCGCCCCCACGGCTTCACCATGTAGGCGCTGCCCGTGAGCATGCCGCCATCAAGCCAGATCTTGGTGCCGATCAGCCGCAGCCACGGGTCATCGCCGCGCCACGGGCTCTCGGCGATCTGGTCGATCGCGGTGAGGATCGACGCGAGGCCGCCGACCGTCGGGAACGTCTGCGAGAGCGCCACGCGCGTGGTCAGGGCGTTCTGCGCGCGGAGGCGGGCGTACTGCGCGACCGATCCCACGCTGGCGCCGCGGTCGGCCACGGTCGTGAAGCCGCTGCGGTTGTAGTCGCGGAGCAAAGCCTTCAGCCGCGCCTCCTGTTCCGCCTCCGTCGCGGCGCGGGGGCCCGGGGTGCGGATGAAGCGCTGCAGGCCGCGCACGAGGCCGGTGGGCTCCCCGGCCGCGTCCTTCTCGAGCAAGCCCGGCCCGCCGTCGGTCACGGTGAAATTCCGGTCGAACCCGCACTTCTTCAGCGCGAGCGAGTTCAGCATGTTGTCGGGCCCGGTGCGAAAACTCACGGGGTGCGCCGGCGCCGCGGCGTCGAGCTCGGCCCGCGTGGGATAACGCGACTCCTTCAGCCGGGTGATGAACACCTGCGAGGTCTGGATCCACTGCCCCGCCGGCACGACGCGCGCCCGCGCCGAGATGTAGGCGAGCACGTCGGCGATCGTCTCCATGTCGGGCACCTCATGGTCGTGCTCGAACATCGCCGCGGCCGGCGCGTGCACGTGCGAGTCGATCAACCCGGGCAACACCATGCGCCCGCCCAACTCATACACCGGCGTGCGCCCGGGCGCCGCCAACGCGCGGATCACCGCCGAGGTGCCGGTGGCGACGACGCGCCCGGCGCGCACCGCGAACGCCTCCGCGATCGAGAACTGCGGGTCGACGGTGAGCACCTTGCCGCCAACAAACACCGCGTCGGGCGGCGGCTCCGCCGCGAACAGCTTGGCGAACGCGAAGAGAAACAGCGGGACGATACGGCGGGGTATGCTCATTGGAGAGGACGATTGATGGGGGACGCGTGAACGGGGGAAACGCGGGAGGTAACCCGCGGCTAAACGCTCGTACCGCCCACACCCGCCCTTGTCACGTCAGCGTGTACAGAAAGGAAGCGGCATGATTCAGCCGCATGAAACGTAGCCGCGGGATCACCCGCGGCTACATCGAGCCCGCTTCCTCTGCGAAGCCGTGAAAGCCGCGGCCCGTTCCCGCGATCCTGATTTCCAGATCCGCCCGGCTGCGCTTCCAGCCTCCCGGCTTTCCTCATTCCTCACCGAAAACCCCGTGTCTTCGGATCGGCCCTCAGCGTCCTCGGTGTCCCAAGCCAGCCCTCACCGACTGTCCCGGCTGCCGCTCAGAGCTCGGCGATCCGGACGTTCCGGTATTCGCACTTCATCTCGACTTTACCATGGATCTGCAGGCCGAGCGGGGCCGCGCCGTTGAACTTCTTGTCGGTGTACTCGGACGCCTTCTTGCCGTTGATCCAGCAGATGAAGGTGTCGCCCTTGGCCTGGATGCGGAAGGTGTTCCACTCGCCCTCGGGGCGCAGCAGTTCCTTCGCGTTCTTCGCCTGGCCGGCCTCGGGGTAGGCGGGTTTGCCGCCGGTGTAGAACGAGCCGGTCATGTCGACGCGCAGGCTGCCCGAGACGCCGAGTTGCAGCTGGATGTGCGGCTTGCGCATCTCGACGCCGGTGTCGACGCCGCGGGGCGTCGTGCCCTTCCAGCGAGCGTCGAACTCGATCACGAAGTCCTGGTACTCCTTCTTCGTCCAGAGCACGTGGCCCTTCTGGGCGGCGTTGTTCTCGCCGACGAGCACGCCGTTCTCGACGCGCCAGAACTCCGCCGCGCCGTCGGCCTGGAAATTCGTGAGGTCCTTGCCGTTGAAGAGCGGGGCGAGCTTCGGATCCGCCGCGAAAGCGGAGGCGGCGAACGCGAAAACGAGCAGGGCGGAGAGACGGGGATGACAGGGGTTCATGCGGCGGAAGTTGGCGCGGCGCGCGGCGGGAGGAAAGCGTCATTTCGTTTCCCGGCGCAGCGAAGCCGCGCCGGGAGGGATGAGGAAAAGCGAGAGGGAGGGAGAAGGCGGCATGACTCAGGTGGCCCCAATCGGGGTGACACGGGAGCGCGTCACGAACAACGTCGCTTGGAACAGAAGAGCGGGAAGTTCGGGAAAGTCTGCCGCTGGATCCTCGTCCGTGAGATCCGGGAAATCCGCGGCGAAAAATCTGGGGACTGCACGAACCGCCCTCGGCGGAATGTGACTCCTAAAAATCCGAGGCTGGCAGCCTCGGCTACAACCGGCGGCCTCAATCATTCGTGTTCCTTCGTGTTCATTCGTGGTTCGCCCCTCCGCGAAGCGATACGGGAGCCCATGACGATGGTGCTTCGCGGTCTCACTCCTCCGTGCTTCGGTGGCTCCGTGGTGCGTGGCTCGGTAATGCCACTCACCCGTACGGCAAACCTGTCGGCCGTAAGGCTTCGAAGGCCGCAAAAAGCCCGCCGGCATTCTCAGCCGCAGGCTTCGAGCAGGCGCGCGTGCACGTCCGTCGCCGCGAGTTCCGCGCCACCGCCCGTGCCGATCAGCACCGGCCAGTCGGCCGAATCACGCGGACACACGCCGTGCGAGCCTTTCACCAGCGAGGGGTCCAAAGGGATCACGTCCATCAGCGCGCGGAAGCCCAGTTTCCGCCGTAGCAGGGTGGAGGCGATGCGCAGGCGGGGAAACGCGATCGCGGGGTCGAGGAACAACTCCACCGGGTCGTAGCCGTGTTTGCGGTGGATATCGACGCAACGCGCGAAATCCGGCGCGCGGCGGTCGTCCTCCCAGTAGTAGTAATTGAACCACGCATCCTCGGCCGAAAACGCCACGAGGTCGCCTGAACGCGGATGGTCGAGGCCCACCGCGCGCTTTCCATCGGCGTCGAGCACACGCTCCACGCCGTCGACCGACTCGACCGCGGCCCGCACCTCGCCGAGCAGGGAGAGGTCGTTGACGTAGATGTGCGCGACCTGGTGGTCCGCGATCGCGAAGGCCCGGCTCGCACCGCAGTCGAGGAGCTCGAGTCCGAGCTCGTCCTTCACCGTGAGCCAGCCGCGCGAGCGGAAAACGCGGTTCAGCGCGATGGAGCGTCGCACCGGCGTGATCCCGTACTCCGAAAGCACGACGACACGCACGCCACGGGCCGCGTAGAAATCCATGAGCCCGCCCGCAACGCGGTCGATCGCCTGGAGGTCGGCGCCGACCCGTGGATCGGCAGGACCGAGGCGCTGCAGGTTGTAGTCGAGGTGCGGCAGATAAACCAGCGACAGGTCAGGGCGGTGCCGCTCCTCGAGCCACTCCGCCGAACGCGCAATCCACTCCGAGGAGGCGATGCCGGCAGCCGGACCCCAGAAGGCGGGAAACGGGAACTCGCCAAGGTCGCGCTTGAGCGCGTCGCGCAACGGGAGCGGGTGCGCGGTGATGTCGAAGACCTTCCGTCCGTCGGACGGGTACATGGGCCGCGGCGTGACGGACCAGTCCGCCGTGGAGTACATATTGTACCACCAGAAAAGCTTGGCGCAGGTGAAGCCGGGGCGCGCCGCGCGGAGCTTCTCCCAGAGCCGCGGGCCCCGGATCAGCCGGTTGGACTGTTTCCAGAAATGATGCTCGGCGAGCTCGCGGTCGTACCAGCCGTTGGCGACCGCGCCGTGACCCGCAGGCGGCAGCCCGGTGAGGTACGTGCACTGCGCAGTGCAGGTCACCGCCGGAAGCACCGGCCGGACGCGCCGTAGTCCGCCCGAGGCGGCCGCCGCGGAGAGCCGCGGCAGGTCGGGCCCCAGGTGGCGCGCGGAAAGCCCGACGACGTTGAGGATCGCCGTGCGCTCAGCCATAGCGCGTCCGCAATTCCTCGAAGGAGGCCTTCACCGCGGCACCGTCCATCTCGTGGACCTCGAGGCGGTTGCCCGGCGCACGGATCATCGGAATGGTGAGCCGGCCGCCGAGGTGCTCACGAAATTCCTCGAGCCCGTCGAGCATGTCCTGGCGGCCGCTGGAGGAGCGGATCTCGCGCACCGGGGCGAACAGGTCGAAGCCGAGCCCGCGGATGACACCGAGGATGCGCTCGGCGGCGGCCTCCCCCAGCAGTCCGGTGCGGCGCGCGTAGATGAGATCGATCGCCATGCCGACCGCGACGGCCTCGCCGTGGCTCACGCGGAATTCGGAGAGCTGCTCCAGCTTGTGCGCCGCCCAGTGGCCGAAATCCAGCGGGCGGGCCGAACCGCGCTCGAAAGGATCGCCGCCCGCCGCGATGTGCTCCACGTGCTGCCGGGCGCTCTCGCGGATCACGGCCTCGTACGGTTCGCGCTCAAAGCGCGCGAGCGCGGTCACCCGCGCCGCGATGAACTCGAAGAACGCGCCGTCGCGCACCAGCGCCACCTTCAGCGCCTCGATCAGGCCGGCGCGGCGGTCGCGCGGCGGCAGGGCGTCGAGGAACGCGAGGTCGTTCACCACGGCGTGCGGCACCACGAATGAGCCGAGCCAGTTCTTCTTCCCGAAATAATTCACGCCGTTCTTCACGCCGAGGCCGCCGTCGGCCTGGCTGAGGCTCGTCGTCGGCAGCCGCACGATCGGGATGCCGCGGTGGGCCGTGGCCGCGCCGAAGCCCGCCATGTCGAGCACCGCGCCGCCACCGATCGCGATCACGAACGAGTGGCGACACAGCTTCGCGGCGTTGATCTCGGCCCAGACGCGCTGGAGCTGGCTGAAATCATTCTTCACCGCCTCGCCGCCCGGCACGCACACCGGCGGGGCCTCGAGGGATACTTGTCCGGAGCGCGCCGCGAACCACGCGCGGATTTTCTCCGCAAACCCCGGCATCGACCGCTCCAGGCCCGCGTCCCAGATCACCAGCGCCCGCGCCCGGCCGCCGGGTTCGCGTGGCGTGAGCAGGCGCGCGAGGGTTTCGTTCGCCGGCGCGAACACATCGCGCGTGAAAACCGCCCGGTGGTCGTAACGCAGCGTGATCGGGAACGAGAGCGTGTCGGGGTCGGCGGACATCGGGGGCCGTCAGAAAAGCGCGCGGCCGGGCTTAATCAACCCGAAGCCGCCGGAGCGCCTCCGCGGCGGCGCCCAGCGTCGGATCCAACCGCACCGCCTCGGTGAACGCCGCGCGCGCGGCCGCGGGGTCCTTGCGCCGCTCGTGCAGCTGGCCGATCCGCCACTGCACATACGCATGACCGGGGACTTCCTTCCCGGCCGGTGGCGCCAACTCCAGGCACCGGCGCAGGCCGGCGAGTCCGCGCTCAGGCGCGTGGCCGGTGGTGGCGGCGAGCCGGCCGAGGTGGTAGAGAGACACGTAATCGTCGGGCGAGGTTTGGAGGACTTCCTCGAACGGCGCGAAGGCCTCGGCGAGTTTTCCCTCGCTCACGTACAAGGTGGCGAAGACGACGCGGCCGCGCGGTGGATCGAGCCGCTTGATCGCCTCCGCCTGCGCCACGGCTTTGTCGCGCCCGCCGCCCACCATCGCCGGGGCTTGCCGGTAGAACTCGAAGAGGCTCTCGCGGAACTCCGCGACGTCGGGCGCCAGCGCCACCGCGCGCTCGTAGGCCGCGAGGCATTTCCGGGCATGACCGAACTTTGAAAGTACCCCGGCTTTCTGGGCGCTGCGGCCTTGCGCGTGACCGTAATGGTAATGGTAGCGCGCCTCGCCCGGTGCCGCCGCCAGCGCCGTCTCCAAGTGCCGGACCGCCGTCTCGGTGTCGTCGCGCAAGTAGGCGAGGACGCCGAGCTGGTAATTGACCTCGGGGTGCCGCGGTTCCGCCGCCGCGAGCCGCTCGAAAGCCGCCTGCGCCTCCGCCGGCCGGCCCGCCTCACGCAGGGCCCGCGCGGTCGCGATCTGCTCCGGCGTCCCTGCGAGGACGGTGCCGGAAAGGACCACGGCGAGGCACGGGACGAAGCGGACCATACGCCCGCAGCAAGCCGCGCCCGCGGCCTTTTGCAACGCGGCGCGCGCCGGCTCGACCTCGCATCCCCCGCGTCCCACGCTCGAACCCTCCCCATGAAGATCCGTCCCAGCACCCGCCGTTCGTTCCTCCGGTCGGGCCTCGCCGGCATCGCCGCCGCCGGAGCCGCTCCCGCGTTTATCCCCTCCCGGTTGCTCGGGGCGGACGCCCCGTCGGGTAAAATCACCCTCGGTTGCATCGGCGTGGGCGCGCACGGGTTCGCGGTGAACCTCAAGCAATTCCTGCAGGAGGACGATTGCCGCATCGTGGCCGTGTGCGACGTCCATGCCGGCCGCCGCCAGCGCGGCCGCGAGGCGGTCGACGAGAAGTACGGCGGCAAGGGCTGCACGGAGATCGCTGACTTCCGCGCGGTGCTCGCGCGTCCCGACATCGACGGGGTCGTCATCTCCACGCCGGACCACTGGCACGTCACGATGGCGCTGATGGCGCTTGATGCCGGCAAACGCGTCTTCTGTGAGAAGCCCACGCTCACGATCGCCGAGGGCCGCGCGCTGGCGCGCGCCGTGGCGGAGAAGCGCCTGCTGTTCGCCACCGCCCTGGAGGACCGCTCCGTCATCCAGTATTACAAGATGGCCGAGGTGGTGCGGAACGGCGGCATCGGCCGGCTGCGCCGCATCCAAGTCGGCCTGCCCGTGAAGCCGATCTTCCCGAAGGAACAGCCGGTGCCCGTGCCGGCCGGCCTCGATTGGGAGATGTGGGTCGGCCCCGCGCCGTTCCGTCCATACACCGCTTCCGTCACCGAACCGCAGGTCTGGCGTCAGATCCGCGATTTCTCGGGTGGTTCGCTCACCGACTGGGGCGCACACCTCGTCGACACCGCGCAGGTGGCCAACTTCGCAGAGGACACCAGCCCGGTGGCGGTGCGCGGCTCCGGGGTCATACCGCCCGACTCGGTCAACACCGTGCCGCAGACCTACGAGATCACGTACACGTACGCCAACGGTGTCGTGCTCGAGGTGAAGTCCGACCAGCCCTCGATCCGCCTCGAAGGCGACGCCGGCTGGGTGGGTAACAAAGGCTGGCTCGGCCGCCTCGAGGCGCACGATCTCGACGTGTTCCGCCGGACCTACGATCCCGCCACCAGCAAGATTTGGCGGATGCGCCCGCGGGAGCACCGCGATTTCCTCGACTGCTGCCGCAACGGCCAGGCGCCAATGTACACCGCGGAGGCCCTGCATCGCCTGAGCACCACGCTGCACCTCGGCGCGATCGCGATGGAACTGGGCCGGCCGCTGAAGTGGGATCCGGCGAAGGAGACGTTCGACGACCCCTCCGCAAACGCGCTCCGCCGCCGGCCGACCCGAGACGACTGGCGCCGCCGCGGGTGAGGTCCGGCCGGATGGACGTTGAGGCTTCCGCTTAATCTGGGAAGTTCGTTTGCAGAAGCAGAGCCGAGCTCCTTCCAAGATGGCCCCCATCTCGCGCTTTCTTTACTGTGGCTGGCCCCTGGCGGGGCCGGCGAAGTCAGAAGCGCCTTCTGCGGACCTTCTATCGGAATAGGCCGGGGTCATCGGACCCCGGCTACATCAAAACAAGGTGCGGGATACGGGAACCGGACGAATCCACGACGGGCTAATCGCAGCCCGCAATCTCCCGCGAATAGGGCGCTTTATCATCGAGCGAGATGCCTCCGTCGGGCCGTGGCGCCCTCTACCCGGAAACGGGCATAGATGTTGATGGTGGCTCAGTGGTCAGGTGTTTGGCTCGGGCGCATGGCTATGCATCGGCATCTTCGCCGTCTCCGATGGGTTCATGTGCGGGAGCCGGTTATCTTCATCACGACATGCGTGGCTGGTCGCCATCACTTACTCGCCAACCCCATGGCGCACGGAATCCTGAGCGAGGAATGGCGAGAGATGTCGGCGCGGCGCGGGTGGGCGGTCGGACGTTACGTCGTAATGCCTGATCACGTGCATTTTTTCGTCCGCGCGCGCGGCGCGGATACGGAGCCGCTTCAGACCGCGATCGGAAGGTGGAAGGAATGGTCGGCTCGCCGCATCGGACTCACCTCGGGGCGGCCGGGAGGCCTCTGGCAATCAGAGTTCTTCGATCATGTGCTTCGCTCGGAGGAATCTCGCTCCGCCAAGTGCAACTATGTGCGCGAAAATCCGGTACGGGCGGGCTTGGTGATGAACGCCGACGACTGGCCCTACTCCGGCTTCATCGATTTTGAGTGAGAAAGCCGTTCAGCTCGGAGTCCCTTGGCAAAACCATCGGATTTTCCGAGAAAACACCCCTATCGTTTAGAACCCCCTTCCCCGCCATGCCCCGTCGCTTGTTGTTCATCGTTTTGGTCGCGTGCGCCGCGCTGCGCGCGGCTGAGCCCTCGCTCATTTCGGTTCCCGACCTGCTGAAGCTGAAGCAGCTGGATGCGCCCGCGCTTTCTCCCGACGGCAAGCGCGTGGTCTACGTGGTGAAATCCATCGAGCCGCGCGCCGACACGCCGGGTGAATGGGATTACCGCACGCACCTGTGGATCGCCGCGACCGACGGCTCCGCCCCGCCGCGCCAGCTCACCTTCGGCGCCGGCAACGACGGAGACCCGGTGTGGAGCCCGGAAGGCGACCGCCTCGCGTTCACGCGCGCCGCCGAACGCGGCCGGGGACAAATTCATGTACTGCCGCTCGGCGGCGGTGAGGCCGCGCCGCTCACCAAGGCCGAGACCGGAGCGGCCCGGCCCCGCTGGTCACCGGACGGAAAGCGCATCCTTTTCAGCTCCTCGCTCACTCCCGCTCAGGTCCGCACCGCGTTGGAGAGAGCGGGCGCCGACGCCGCCCCCGGTTGGGGCACGGAGCGCCCGGGCCGGAAGCCCAATGACACCAAGGCGCAGACGTCCCGTGGGCGGAGCGCCGAGACGCCCGCCCGCAAGGGCGGCTCGCCGAAAGGGTCGGGCTCGCGCGGGAGCAGCGGCCATGGAACCGCTTCGTCCGTAACCGCCAGCGGCGGAGGCGCAGAGGGCAACGCGCTCGCCGGGGCCGACGGCTCGCTCGCTGAACGCCGCGAGTGGCTCGCCCGCAACGAGGCGTCCGGTGACCCGCGATCCCTGACGCGCCTCAACTTCCTCGACGAGCGCGATCTCAATCCCGACCTCACCTACGCCCACGTCTTCGTGCAGGAGGCCGATCCCGCGGCGACAGCAAAGGACCTCACGCCGGGTTACGTGAGCTACCAAGGAGCCGAGTGGACCCACGACGGCGCGGCCATCCTCGCCAGTGGACCGTCCCGCACCGACCAGCATCCCGACCGGGTGGAAACCTCGCGCCTCCACCGCATCGACGCCGCGGGCGGCGGGGTCGGCGTATTTTTGGAGATGGCGGGGTACAGCCTCGCGAATCCCCTGACCTCCCCGGACGGAACCCAGGTTGCTTTCACCGCGACGCGCGGGGAAGCCTTCGGCTACGCGCCGGCCGTGGTGGGAGTGGCGCCGGTCTCGGGTGGCACCGGAGCAAAGCTGCTCACCGAGGCGCTCGACCGCAGCGCCGGTTCGCTCCGCTGGCGGCCCGACGGATCGGAGATCCTTTTCGTCACGCCGTCCAACGGCGGTTTTCCGCTGCAGGCCGCGCCGGTCAACGGCGGCGCCGTGCGTCGGCTGACGCCTCGGCCTGACACCGGCGTGCGCGCCTTCGATATCGGCCGCGAGACCCTCGTGCAGGTCGTCACGGAACCCGCCAACCCGGCGGAGCTGCACGCCGGCGACGGCACGGGAGGCGGT